>Ga0302267_10000751_pt1 | contig 43186 bp, 30 predicted proteins | sample III_Bog_E1_3_FD_194555 | JGI IMG/M metagenome (GOLD analysis project Ga0302267, IMG submission 194555) | Peat permafrost microbial communities from Stordalen Mire near Abisko, Sweden - III_Bog_E1_3 | ecosystem: Environmental > Terrestrial > Soil > Wetlands > Peat | place: Sweden: Abisko...
TCATCTGATTCAGCCGACGATTATTTACGACTATCCGTTTGCGGTGTCGCCGCTGTCGAAGCAGAAGCCGGACGAGCCGGATTGGGTGGAGCGCTTCGAGTTCTACGTGGGCGGCTTCGAGCTGGGCAACGCCTTCAGTGAGCTGAACGATCCGGTCGACCAGCGCGCGCGTTTTGCCGCGCAGCTTGCCGAGCGCGACCGCGGCGACGAAGAGGCAATGCCCATGGACGAGGACTATGTGCGCGCCCTCGGCTACGGCCTACCTCCAACCGCTGGTGAGGGCATCGGCATCGATCGGCTGACGATGATTCTGACCGGAGCACAGTCCATTAGAGACGTGATACTCTTCCCCCTTCTCCGTCCACATACCCCCAACAAAACACCGTCGGAGTAAGGCTGATGAAAGGACTTCACCCATCCAACTATAAGGAGGAGAATGCCGAGTTTCTTAAGCAACACCTCTATGGCGCTTTACCAAAAAACACAGAAGACAAAACACTGGAATAGTTACAACGTTAATCAACACCCATGTTTCTCGTTTGAGATGAATAGGCAGGAGCGGATTGTAGATCACTGCAATCGAGACCATAATCCAAAACCATGTTGTACCTTTCTGGTCCGTCTTCCAAAGAGCTGTCCCACAGGCGATGCAAGTCACAAAGACCAGAACTCTCAAAAGCACAAAAAAATCATACGAAACATTGGCATTGATAGCGACGAGCAATGCAATGATGGACATCACAAATGGAATCCGAAAACCGACTGAAATGTCGACTCTCGCTTTATGCAATGTATTTCTGACCGCAGTCCGCAAGTTTCCATGTTTTACCTGTTGCGCCGATTCGGGCTTGATATTTGACGGATGTTTCTCTCGACATTCACCATATTTATCTTTCCCGACATACGGATAGTTCGCAGTCCTATATCCTTCCTCACCATATCGCTTAATAGCCATATCTTTAGAGAATTGTGTAAATCCTCCGCGCTCAGGAATCTCCTCCTCAAATATCACCTGATAAGCGTCAAAAATCATATCCGCCTTTTTTGTGTCGGTCTTCGCTATGTACTTTAGTACGCCCTGAATTAGCGCACGATTAGGGCCGTATACCTGCTCAGAAGCTGCATCCATAGATGCTTTATGGATCGCACCAGTTGGTATATTAGCGCCATGCTTCTTAACCAGCTCGTTGATAATAGGCTTTATCGTAGGATGCACAGGCGCAGATGGATGTTTCACAGCCTTCGCCACAGCAGATTCAATCTGATTCTGCTTAGGCACAAACTGTGTTTCATGCACTTGCCACAGATCCTTAGCGGCTGGGCCAGCGTTTTGAAATATGCACTGCGGCTTCAGCATCTCTTTGGTTGCCATCCAAAGTGCTGGCAATCCAATTACGCAACCAACGATCCACCACTCGTATTTTTGAAAAAATGGATTGTCGCAAATTACTCGACCAAACGCAACAGCAAACGCTCTTTCAAGTCCTCTTCCAAGCGTACCGTAGATCTCTTCCATAATGTTCAGCATAATAGCATGCCGGACTCCCACCTCATCCAACCCACCATCATCTACGACTATCCGTTTGCGGTGTCGCCGCTGTCGAAACAGAAGCCGGACGAGCCGGATTGGGTGGAGCGCTTCGAGTTCTACGTTGGCGGCTTCGAGCTGGGCAACGCCTTCAGCGAGCTGAACGATCCGGTCGACCAGCGCGCCCGCTTTGCGGCTCAGCTTGAAGAGCGCAAGCGTGGCGACCAAGAGGCCCCGGACGTAATCGACGAGGACTACATCCGCGCCCTCGGCTACGGCCTGCCGCCCACCGCTGGCGAGGGCATCGGCATCGACCGCCTCACCATGCTTCTGACCGGCTCGAAGTCGATCCGCGACGTCATCCTCTTCCCGCTCCTCCGCCCGCAGACCAAAGCCCCCGCCACGGAGTAGACGCCCTGCCCGCAAGCAGCCTACCTCAAACGCGGCTTTACAGACCGCGGGAAAACTCATGTTTTTGCCTTTAGGAGGGAGCAGTGGGCTTCAGCCCACTGAATAAACCCTTTCGCTTCAATGGGCTTTAGCCCCGGGGGTTTCTCTCCGCGCAAAATCGAATTTTCCCGCAGCCTGTTCAGCCTCCCGAGGGAATGATTGCACCAAAAAACGCAGCAAATTCGTCTGTCAAGCCCAAACGCCCTGCAATCCCTAAATAACCATCATCCCGTCAACGACTTACCCCATAAAATCAGATGGCATTTTAGTTATACCCCAGACGGTAAACTTAAAGTATGCAGATTAAAGAGAAAGGCCCCGCCAAGCGCTCGGGCCTTTCTCTTTGAGAAGCTGTTTCATAATTGGGGGTTGCGCAATCTCTGCCCTGTTGTCTCTGAATACTGCCCATGTTTCTGTCTCTGAGATTAGGTCAGGACTTTAGCCCTGACGCCAGAATCGGCATAAGAACAAGGGGCTTTAGGCCCCGGGACACGGCCTCCGTTCGGCAATACATCGCGGAATGGAGAAGATGCTGAATATATACTAAACCGTATATACGAAACAATAATACCTTTGTTACCAGCAATATGAGTATATCCCCCCCGGGGGGGGTATATGGCCGGAAGGTGTAGCGCCTGTCCTACGAGACCTGCGAATGACCCTCTGGGACGGTCTTGCGTTTGCGGCTGAGTACGGAGCTGCGCCGCGTCCGCGCGCTCTCGCTGGCGTGGTCGATCTTCTTCCAGAAGGCGATGAAATAGTCTGCCGCCGAGATGATGGAGACGATCGTCATCCAGTAGATCGACCACAGCGCGATCATGTGTACGGCGATAATCAGCCCGTCGCCGTTCTTGTTGGGGAACCAGATCCAGTAGTTCCAGCGGTGGGCCAGTATCGCCGCCACCACCGAGACGATCTGAATGACAGTCTTCAGCTTGCCAATCTCGCTGGCGTCAATGGTGAAGCCCTCGGAGGCGGCAATCGAGCGCAGGCCGGAGACCAGAAACTCGCGGCTGATGATGAGCACGGCGATCCACGGCGGAACAACGCGCGGGTTGTACGCCACCAGAATGATGTAGGCGGCGGTGACCATCAGCTTGTCGGCCAGTGGGTCGAGCAGCATTCCCAGCGTGGTGATCTGCTTGCGTCGCCGCGCCAGATAACCGTCGAGGCCGTCGGTGATGGAGGCCAGGATGAAGACCGCCGAAGCGATCACCTCCTGCTCTCCTCCTGCAAGGCCGTGCGTGGCGTGGTTGGCCGGAAAGAGCGGCGACAGGATCCACATCAGCAGGGGGACCGAAGCGATGCGGCTAAGCGTGATGGAGTTAGGCAGGTTCATAGGCTTTAGTTTCTTCGCGTCGCAGGACTGCGCGGCGGCCTGCCGAGACGGAGTTCAGAGCGCGCTTACGAAGAACAACAGCGACCTGAGCTGAGCAAAAGTAGACAATAGCATTCTCCCACATACGGAGACTTGCCGGGAGGAGAGATGGAGTTTTACCCGCACAAAGGTCGTTTTTGCAGAAGGCCCAGCCCTCGCAGACGGTTACGAGACGGATGGAATTGCGCTCTCGGAGTGCCGCCCGGCTGAGGCGGCTGCGTCTTCTGTCTCGTAAATGATGGGTTGCGCGTGATAGATTGACTGCACCCGCAAAGCCATGCGCATTCTGGCTGGGAACCCTTATGCCACACTTCGGTCGATCTCTTCGGCGTACGCTTCTCTTCCTCCTGTGTCTGGTCGCCGGCGTCTCTTCGGCGCAGACGCCGTTTGTCAATCAGCCCAAGGTGTGGACGAGCGCCGGTCGGGTCACCAGCTTTCTGACCAAGGTCTTCCAGACCGGAAGCAGTTATATTGACATGCTGTACGTCAACGCCCCCGCGACCTCTGGCAGCAGTTCGTCGGTCAGCGCCGGGGTTTGGCTCAACGGGCCAAAGGTTTACACCACTCTGGACGAAAACATAATCAGCTTTACCGGAGCCAGCAACGTCGTCGCCGCAATGGACGACTTCGACGGCGACGGCACGACGGATTTCGCCTTCGCCATCAGCGAAGTCAGCAGCAACAATCTCTGCGTCTATTACGGCAATGGCAGCCTCTTCAACGGAATCTACACGACCAGCATCTTCAACGGAGGAAACGCCTACCCCATCCCGACCGCGATCGGAGGAGGAGACAGCGGCTGCATAACACTGCCCACGACGGGAGCAAAGACGCCCGTCTACTCAACCATCGCCTCGCTTCCCTTCGCAAACAGCGCACATCCGGGACTGCTGATCGAAGACAGCGCCAACGACCTTGTCTACATCTATAGCAACAACGGGGTTGAGGGATCGCTGGGAAGCCTAATCGGCTTTACGCTTGTAACCACCATTCCCATCAATCCGGTAGATGGCCCCGGCCCCATCTACCTCGGCGACTTCAACCGCGATGGCAACACCGACTTCATCATCAACGGCCAGATCAGCCACTCCGCCACCGTCTATCTGGGCAACGGCGACGGAACATTTCAATCCCCCGTCCGCGCCACTCTCAGCAACGACGTTCTCTCCATGCTGATGCAGGACGTGGACAGCGATGGCTTTGCGGACATGGTGATCGAGGGCGACAACGGTGTCATCGAGATCCACCACGGTTACGGCGACGGCACATTCCAGAAAAACAGCGAAGGCGGCACGGCGGCCACTCCCAGCGCAATGGTTGGCAACGGAGGCCACCTCGCGGCCATCGACCCCAATAATCTTGATATTCTGACCACCACGCCGATCGGGCTGAGCGTCCTGATGCCGCAGTCCACGGGCAGCCTGAACTATTCGCGGGCGAACATCTACAACATCGGCTCTGGGCGCAGCGCCTTCTTGCTGCAACAGATCAATACTGCCGACTCCTACCTCGATCTTGCAGTAGATTCAGCCGAGGGAATCGCCGTCGTCTCGGGCAACACAGACGGCAGCTTCAACACGACCCCGGCGTACCCGGTCGGAGCCCCGGCGCTCAGCGCTAGCGTTGGCTCGTTCACCGCGAGCAAATGCCAGGATGTAGCGGTCGCCATCGATACGACAAAGGCGCAACTGCTCACCAGCAACTGCTTCGGCGTCTATACCGCTTCGGCCATGCCGACGAACAGCCTGACCAGCCCTGCCCCCGCGCTCTGGTCGAATCTCCTCTCCGGCGACTTCAACGGGGATGGAAATCTCGACCTCGCCTACTCGCTGACCGGGCTTCCTGCTCCCGCCTCTGGAAGCTCTGGCCTTTACGTCCAGTACGGCAACGGCGACGGAACATTTCAGGCTCCCGTAGCCGTCTCTGGAGCATCGGGCGGCAATAATTTATTCGGCGAAAGCGTAGTCGGCGACTTCAACGGCGACGCCATCGCGGACATCGCCAACATCGACGCAGGGTACGACGACACGCTCATGGGGAAGAGTACGAAATCCTTCAGCGTGGGATTGAATCAGTCGGCCAGCAACAGCAACTTCAATCAGATTGCGGCGGGCTACTTCACCACGGGACGAACCGGCACGCAGGATCTGATCTTCCAACAGGGAAGCAAACTGATTCCCTACAAGAACGATGGCAAGGGCGGATTCACCGCGATGGCTGCGCTCTCCGGTACGCCGACCGCCAGCACGCTTGCCGCCAGCACAGTTCTGCTCGCCGACGTCGACAACGACGGCTACGGCGACGTCATCGCTCTCTACCATTATCTGGGCTCCGACCCGTCGAACCCGAACTACAGCGCGCCCAATCAGCTCTACATCTGGTACGGCAACGGCGATGGAACCTTTGAGGCTCCGGTCATCTCTCCCCTGCCCACGACCAACGTCACCACGATCACGCCCATTCCCGCTCTCAAGCGCAACTATTACATGCTCGCCGTGGGCGACATGAACAACGACGGACTTGCCGATCTGGTTCTCAGCGATGGCTATGTGGTCAGCATCCTCTACAACCTGGGGGGAGGCATCCCGGCCAACCGCAGCTTTGGCAATGAACAGCACTACCTCGCTGGACAGGGAATCAACTCAATCTCGCTGGCGGATGTGAACGGCGATGGCAAGATCGATCTGATCACGGCCAACGGCGGCGCTACGATCTCCAACGCGCTTGCCCTGCTGGGAAGCCCTGCGCAGAGTTCGCTCAGCCTCGCCGTCAACCCGGTGGTGAACACTGGCGGCATCACCGTACTGCTTAACTCCATCATCACGATGCCGGTGACGGAGAAAGTCACCTCGACTCCGCCCGTTACCAACGTCGGAGACACCTTCACCCTGACCGCAACGCTGACCTCGAGTTCAGGAGTAGCAGTGCCAACCGGCTCGGTAACCTTCTCCATCGACGGAGTTGCCGTCTCCAACTGCTCGCCTTCCTATATTTTAACAGGGGTCACCTACTCGACTGCAAACTGCGACATCCTAGCGGCGAACACCTACACGGCAGCGACGCACGTTATCACGGCAGCCTATGCTGGCGACCCCTTCAACTCGCCGATCACAGTCTCCGCCATCCACGCCATTCAAGACAGCTCGACCACCACCGTTCTCTACCTCTGCTTCGGCCCAAGCGCGGCCTGTCCGACGGGAACCGTCCAGCCGCCGTTGGCCTCAACACTCACTATGACCTACGGCCAGTATTGGAACGGGACATCGGTCGTCACAGCCGCCGACGGAGGCACGATCTCCGGCTACACCTACGTCTACGACTCCTACAACAGAGGCCTTGCCACACCGCTGTGTTCTGTTCTCCCCGGCCAATCCTGCCCGGCGGCCGTTGGAACCACACTCGGCACCAACGCGGGAACCAACGTTATTACGGCGGCCTATCAGGGCGACGCGACGCACGCCGGATCGTTCTCGAATGCAGTCACCATTACCGTGCTGCAGGACACCAACTTGCCGAAGCTCACCAGCTCCCTCCCCACTGCGACGCTGGGGCAATCCGTTACCTTCACCGCGATCTTCACCGGAAACTACGCGCCCCCCACTGGCACGGTCGACTTCACCAGCGGGGGTAGTACGCTCTGCGCTGCTGTAGCCCTGAACCCAAGCACCACGAACGATACCAGTACGGCCCAATGCAAGACTACGATCCTGCCGGTGGGCAGCGACTCCGTCACCGTGACCTATGCTGCGACGACGAACTTCGTCGCCGCCTCGGCCACCCTCATCGAGACGATCACCGCTCCGCTGGCGGGCAGCTTTACCCTCACGGTGACGCCCAACCCGGTGAACCTTGGCGTAGGCTATGGCGCCGGACTGTCAGTCATTGTGACTGCGCTGAATGGCTTTTCGAATGATGTGAGTCTGGCCTGCGGAACTCTTCCCACCGAGGCGAGCTGCACCTTCACCCCGGCGACGATTGCTGGCGGCAACGGCTCAACCACTCTGTTTCTGGAGACGACCTCGCCGCATAGCTGCGGCAGCACACAGTCCTACTTTGTCGGAGCGAACGGCGGCGGATCGGGCCTGACGCCTTTGGCTCTGCCTGCGCTTGCTGGACTGGTCGCAATCTTCATTCCCGGCAGACGCCGCTGGCTGCGCGCGTTGCTGATCGTCGTGCTGGCGGCGGGAGCCACTCAACTCACCGGATGCAGCACCTGCACCGACCTAGCCACGCGTCCGGGAACCTACACCTTCCAAGTCACAGGCACGGCAAGCACCGGAGAGGTCGAAGCGCAGACCATAACCCTCAACGTCACAATTTAGCAGCCCGTGGTGAAAGTCGAGTTTTGAAAGGGCACGGCTTCAGCCGTGCCGTAACTGGTGCAAAATTACCGCGGGCTTTAGCCCCTGAGGAAAATTCTAGACAGTTTGGACTTTTACCACGGGCTGTTAGGGCATTTCCACTATTGCTATAGAACAACTTTGGTTGTCATTCCGTAGCGAGTCGGAGGAATCTACTGTTTCCTTCGACTCGCGCCTTGCGCTCGCACAGTATGACAATTTCAGTAGGAGGCGCTTGCTTAGGATGACGATTCTCGTCTCTCTATAGCAATAGCAAAATACTCTAGGGCGCGGGATGGGGAGCGCGGGATGGGGAGTACGGCTCGACGGTAATAATGGTTGCCAGCAGAGAGCGCTCCCCGTCGGAAAACTGGGCGCGATAGGCGGCGGAGTTGATGACCTGCTGGCGTTGCTGCGGCGGCATCTCGCGCAGGCTCAGGATGGCGCGGGCCACGAGTTGGCGACGAGGCGTAGGAAGTCCATGGAGTTCCTGTACCGCGCTGCGCCACTGCTGGCGTTGCGGCTGGGTCATGTATCCCAGAGCTTCATTGCGCTCCAGCATGCGCTGGCGCTGCTGCGGATTCATGCTGTTGAGGTGAGCCAATTCTTCACGATAATGCTGCTGCACCTGCGCAGGAAGCTCACGAAATCCGGGTTCGTTTTGCAGCGCGCGCTGCTGATCCGCCAGCGAAAGACTGCTGTGGCGATCCATCCACTGCGCCAGATGCTCCTGATTCTGAGCGGGTCTGACCACGGCATTCGGCGAAGATCCAACTGGACCACGTTGAGCCGGTCTGCCAGCGCTGCCGTTCGGAGAGGAACCCTCTGGCCCGTTAGACAAAGCCGAACCGGGCAAAGAATTCCCCAGAGCGGGATTTTGCCGCGCGGAGTTCCCCTGTCTAAGGTCTGCGGCGAATGGGAATGGCTGCCGATAGCCCTGAGCGAACAACGGCGCTGCGACAAGCAGAAGAGCCAATGTCGAGCCAGCACAGATCCGAGATGGAGAGAAAATTTTCATCGGAAGCACGTTCGTCTATTAAATATTCATTTCAACAGCGTTTCACCTACCGCAGTATTCGACTCCGGAAGATTCACTCGCTGCATTCATTAGAATGTAATAATGTCAGCAGCATACCTATAGACGGTAGCATTTGTCACGTTCCAAACAGATAAAATTTGCGATCATTTTCATCCTCTAAATCCGGTCTGCACCGAATACTCGTTAAGTCGTTCTAGCTCCGCGGAAGCGGATTATCGGCATCAGCGGCGGGAGCATCCTCCTGTAGCACTTGATCCATCTGTTGCAGCGCCTGTTCGTTCTTGTCGAGGAGTTGGAGATCTTTGACCGCCGCAGAGGGCTGCACCGCCTGCTGCGGATGCTGGAAGCTGACAATGCCGAAGCTGCCTCCTCCAACGAGCAGCAGCAGAGACATCGCCCCGGCAAGAGCGGGACGGAAACGGCGACCGGTATTGAGCCGCAGACGAGTCTTCAGCCGCTCGAACCAGCCTGCTGCGGGCTCGTCCTGCGCCTCGCGAAGGCGCACGGCCAGCTTCTGGTCGAAGTAGGGCGAGATCTCGGGAGCCTTCCAGAGATCAAGCAGCGATAGCGTTGCCTGTAGCGAGGCAAGCTCCTGCGCACAGTCTGGACAAGAGGCAATATGGCCCAAGGCAGCGCAGTCTTCAGCGGCAGCGGGATTGAGCAACAGATCGGGTAGAGCGTTCTGGCATGTCGTGCAGTTCATGGTATTCTCCTTTCCATCGCAGAGGCGTCTCATTCCTGTCCTGCGCCTCTTGCGGCTTGATTCTGTACATCCATCGAGACCCTTGCGTCGATACAATCCGTAATCCTATGGACTACGGCGAACAGCCTCGTCTAGATAAATTCCTTCAGCTTCTCGCGCAGAGATTGATACGCGCGAAAGAGCAATGACTTGGTGGCGGACTCGCTCAACTTGAGCACATCGCCGATCTGTTTGTAGTCCATCCCTTCGTACTTGTGCATCAGCACGGCCATGCGCTGGCGTTCGGGCAGCGCGAGAATATGCTGGCGAATCGCGTTGAAGCGCTCGCGGCGGAGCAGTTCGACCTCCGCCCCCGGCGTGGTGTCTGCAACATCGGGCGTGGTCCCGGTCTCGCTGTCCGGCTCGTCGAGGTAGACGGTGGAGGCGGAGCGTTCGAGGCGCGTGTCGCGCGCGTAGTTGACCCCGAGGTTGGTCGCAATGCGGTAGAGCCAAGTGCTGAACCGAGCCTCTGCGCGATAGGTCTCACGCGATCGATAGACGCGCAGGAAGACCTCCTGCGCAAGCTCCTCGGCGACGGCCTGATTGTGTACCATGCGATACATGAAGCTGATGATCGGCTTGCGGTACTTTTGAATCAGGAAGTCGAAGCCGGACATATTGCCGGAGCGCAACTCCAGCATGATGGCCGAGTCTTCCATCTCGGGAAAATGCTCCGAGCTTTGCGACGCAGTGCCAGCGCCATGCATAACCGACGGCGGCAGTACGCCTTCGAGGAGTCCCGGGTTGACAGCCATCGATGCCATATCATCAATAACCCCATCTGCGGACTGAGGTTGCGCCTCGTCGGAAAATTCTTGCGAATTTATTGCGTCGTCGGAGTGTGACTCCGGTTGGTCGTGTGCCTGCGCATCCGATTGGTCGTCCGCCAGACCTAGCGGCTGGTCGTGTGAACCAGACTTCCGGGCACTGCGATGCGGCTTCTCGGAGGGATCGAGCGGCGGAGCCTGTGTGCTGCGCGGATTCTGTTTTACGTCTGACATCGGGCTAGCTAATTGTACTTGGCGAGCGCTCCAAAAGGGACGACAGAGGTTGCCGAAGGAGCTTCCCTCTGTACGCAGAAGCTGCAATGCTCAATCGTTTACCACGGAACATGAGCAATGGGTTTTGATCCGGGAGGAGGCAACGGCTTGCGATAGATCAGAGCATCCAGACCGGGGCCATAGAAGTTCTCCGCCGTCCCCACCCGTTCGTAGCCGATCCGCTCGTAGAACCGTATCGCTCCCGCATTGCCAGTGAATGCATGAAGCTCCATCCCCGCGGCCCCCGCATTGCTTGCCTTGCGCTCGACCTCGGCCATCAAGCGCTGCGCCAGCCCACGCCGTCGCCATGCCTCTGCCACGTCGAGCGTCACCACATAGCCCACGCTCTCAGACAGATGCACGATGCAGAATCCCGCCAGCTCTCCGTCGACTTCGGCCAGCACGGTCAACGCGTCGGCGGCTTCGGCAAACTCGCGCATAGCTCTGCGGCTGAAGCGAAAGACCGGCTCAAAACAAAGTACGTCGAGCGCCCACATCGCCTTCCAGTCGCCCGGACGATACTCCCGCAAATCGGGCGAGATCAACATTTTTATTCTTAGTGAACTCCGCCAGCTTCGTTCCACTCGTAGACCACCACGCCCAGATCGCCCAGAGTCTTGATCGCCGCCTCGACGTTACTCCTCACCGCAGGCCGCGCCGAGACAGGAGCGTCATGAACCTCTTCGAGCGCGACCACGCGCCCATAGGGCCACGCATCGGCTGGCAGCCCGTTCAACGCTGCGGGCAGATCGCTGACGCGCACGTTCAGATCCTGTCTCCGCAGCACAACCGGCTGGGGAGTTCCCCCCATGGCCCGCTCGGGCTGGTTCGCGTCGGACTGGGTCACATGCAGCGTGGCGATATTATCCTGCACCGTCAGATAGGGATTCTCCCAGTTCGACAGGCTATGTACTTCCATGTATCGACTCTTCGATGGCAGCGGAATCAACTCCAACTGCTGGCGCACACTCTCGACCACCTGCGGACTGGCGGTCGCAACCTTGGTTCCCGCCGACGCACTCTTGCAGCCGGTGAGCAACATTGGAGCCGCCGTTGCCACTGCCAGACAAAGAACCAGGCTCAGGGCCAGCGGCAGCCTTAAACGAGGAGCCAGCGACAGCCCGGAGCGAGTGGGGGCTGCGTGTGTGGTGGAAGATCGACAAAGGGGCGAGGAAAGAAACGCTGTCATTCGCACAGTACCAGCATACCAAGTCACTCGCTACAGTTTCCACCGCGCTGACAGCGGAAGGGCTGCAAGATAATTATCCATTCATCTTCGGCAGAAATAAAGAGGCCAATAACGCGCTCTGTTTCAATCGCTCCCTGCAACTCCCACCGCAGAGGGACAAGCAATCTGCCGCAGCGTGGATGGCATCGGCGCAGAGTTCGCCTCAATTCTTGTACACTGGCTGGGATCAATTCGGAGGCGAAATGCGAGTCTGGATGCGTTGGATGTGGTGCGTTGCGTTGCTGAGCTGTGCGCTCGTTGGGTTTGACGGAACTACGTTGCTGGCGCAGAGTGGCCGCGTTCAGGGAGCTATCACCGCCCCTGGCGAGAAGGTCGTAACTCCGGCGGCGGTGCCTTTATTCCGCGATCCGGTGCATGATGGGGCGGCGGATCCGGTGGTGGTGTGGAATCGCGCGCGCAAGGCCTGGTGGATGCTGTATACCAATCGTCTGGCCGACAAGAGCGACTCGGGTGTGACCTGGGTGCATGGAACGCACATCGGCATTGCCGAATCGATCGATGGCGGAGCGCACTGGAAGTATGTCAGCGAGGCCGATATTCCGCTGGACAAGCCCGATTACACGCTGTGGGCGCCGGAGGTGATCGACGTGAATGGAACGTATCACATGTTCCTGACCGTGGTGCCGGGAACCTTTACCGACTGGGGACACGAGCGCTATATCGAGCACCTGACCAGCAAGGACATGCTGCACTGGAAGTTTGCCGACAAGCTGAATCTGGCCTCGGACCGGACGATTGACGCCTGCGTCTTCCGCCTGCCCGATGGCAACTGGCGGCTCTGGTATAAGAATGAACGCGATACGTCGAAGATTTACTCGGTGGACTCGCCCGATCTGGTGAACTGGAAGCCGTCCGGCATCGCGATCAAGACGCGCGGCGAAGGGCCGGTGGTCTTTCAGTGGCACGGTTCGTACTGGATGATCGAGGACGCATGGTCTGGGCTGGGAGCCTTCCGCTCCAGCGACCTGACCAACTGGACGCGCCAGCCGGAGAACCTGCTGCACGATCCGGGAACACAGCCGACCGATCGTGCGATGGGCAACCATCCCGACGTGGTGGTCGATGGATCGGGCCGCGCCTGGCTCTTCTACTTCACCCAGCAGGGCGGCGAGGACGCCGTGGGCCACGATGCGCTGTGGGCGCGCCGCTCGGTGCTGCATGTGACCGAACTGCACGAGAAGGACGGCGTGTTGACAGTGGATCGCAACGCTCCGGCGTATATCCATATGCTGCCTCCGCCCAGCAACAAGAAGAGCGACAAACTCAGCGCGTGGTAGAGCGACCGATGGCGATAGAGTTGCCAACAGACAAAGAGGCCGGATCGTTTGACGCGATCCGGCCTCTATATTTTGGGCTGCGTTCGATGGAACTGTGCGGACTACTCCGGGCTGTCTGCGCCCTGGAAGCCGATGCGGTTGTGTGAGCCATCGCAGAAGGGACGGTTGGCGCTGGCACCGCAGCGACAGAGCGCGACCGCCGGTTTGCCGGCCAGATCCCACTGCTTGCCGTTGACATCACTAAGCTCAATCGCTCCGGCGACCAGAAGCGGGCCGTTGGGACGAACGGTAATCTTGACTGAATCTGACATAGTTCGTTCACTCCTTGGAAAACTTAGCCGATAACCGGCTGACTCAGCATAGCAGCCAACGCGGCGCACGGCAGCAACAGAAACAGGCGCAGAGTTGCGAGTACAAATGCATCTCACGCTGTTTTACACCCTCTGCATGATCCAGAAACTAGAGCATTTTCACCAAAGGTGTAGAGTGCCGTGGCGCGAGCGCAAAGCAGATTCCTCCGCTTCGCTACGGAATGACAAACAAAGTTGCTCTATAGCAATAGTGAAAATGCTCTAATCTGAAAATAATTTCCAGAAAACCGAAAAAACGACTGATGAAAAGTCTCTTTCTGCCGATGTAAAAGCAGTCTCAAATAAACGCGCGGAGCGCTTGTTCCGATGCAGCCGAGAAGGGAAGACGAGATGAATTGGTTCCGAACTATCCGTATCTACTGGAAACGCTGGAATGAAGTGAATTAACTCTGTCTGCTTTTGAACTGATCTCCATCTGCCGATGCTGGGTTGGAGCTACATCAGGTGGATTGCGTCTACGTCGACGATGAGGTTGCGGCGAGGAATTGCCCGACTATCGGCGTAGGCGAGCAGTGCGCGCAAGGTGCTGCCCAACACGTCGCGGCGCTCCGCCTTCAGCACGAAGTGGAAGCGGTAGATGCGCTTCAGGCGCGCGATGGGCGCAGCGGCGGGACCGAGGACGCGAACCTTGTCCAGACGCGCCGCCTCAAACCAATGCCCCAGAGTGTTTGACCACGCTGCGGCCTCTTCCATCGACTCGCTCTGGATGATGAGGTTGGCCAGAACGCCGAATGGCGGGTAGTGCATCCAGCGGCGGAACTGTAGTTCCTTGGCGACGAAGCTGGTGTAGTCGTGCGTGGTGGCGCACTGAATCGCGTAGTGCTCGGGATGATAGGTCTGCACCAACACGCGACCGGGAAGCTCTCCGCGACCGGCTCGGCCAGAGACCTGCGTCAGCAGTTGGAAGACGCGCTCGGCAGCGCGGAAGTCGGGCAGCCCGAGAGCGGAGTCTGCCCCGACGACTCCGACCAGCGTTACTCCGTGAATGTCGTGGCCCTTGGCAATCATCTGCGTTCCGACCAGCAGGTTGATCTCGCCCGCGTGCAGGCGTGTAAGCAGGCGTTCCATGTCTCCGCGCCCGCGCACGGTGTCGCGATCCATGCGTCCGATGCGCGCGTTGGGAAAGAGTTCCTGCAACCGTTCTTCGCCCTGCTGCGAGCCTGCGCCGAGATAGAAGAGGTGTTCACTCTGGCACTTCGGACAGCGCTCGGGAACGGAGCGACGAAAGCCGCAGTAGTGACACTCCAGCCGATCTCCCGAATGAACCTGCAGGTCGGTCTCGGCTGAGGGCTTGTGGTAGGTCATCGCGATGGCGCAGTTCTCGCACTCGATCTTCTCGCCGCAACTACGGCACAGCACGGTGAACGAGTAGCCGCGCCGGTTGAGCAGAATCATCACCTGCTCGCCACGGTCGATGGTGGCCTGCGTCTCGGCGACCAACTGGCGAGAGAAGATCTCCTCCTTGCCAGTCTCCTTGAACTCCACGCGCATGTCGACCAGTTCGACGGTGGGCAGCGGGCGATCCATCACGCGCGCCAGCATCTCGATGCGGGTGTAGCGACCGCGCTCGGCGTTGGCCCAGCTCTCCAGCGAGGGCGTGGCCGAGCCGAGGACGACGACCGCGTTGGTGAACTTCGCGCGCATCACCGCGACGTCGCGCCCGTGGTAGCGCGGAGTCTCTTCCTGCTTGTAGCTGCCGTCGTGCTCCTCATCTACGAGGATGAGGCCGAGGTTGACCATCGGCGCAAAGACGGCAGAGCGTGTGCCAACGACGATGCGCGCCTCGCCGCGCCGGATGCGATGCCACTGCTCGGCGCGTTCGTCGGGCGTCAGGCCAGAGTGCAGCAGCGCGACCTCTTTGCCAAAGGCCGCGAACATCTGACCGGCCATGGCGGGAGTCAGACCTATCTCTGGAACCAGCAGCAGCGCGGACTTTCCCGCGTCCAGAGCGCGTTGCATCGCGGCGCAGTAAACGCTGGTCTTGCCCGATCCGGTGATGCCGTAGAGCAGCATGGGCTTGAATCCGCCCTGCGCCATGGCGGCGGCGATCGAGGAGAGCGCCTCCATCTGTGCCTCATTCAGAATGTGCTCGTGCGCAGACTTTTTGCCGTTGGCGGGAAGTCCGCCGAGATGAAAGTCCTCAGGCTCCTCTTCGATCACAACCAGCCCGCGCTTGACCAGCGTAGCCAGCGTCGAGTCTGGAACGCCAGCCTCGCGCAGAGCCGCAGCCACGCGCAGATCGGCCACGCGCATTCGTCCACCCACCGCAGACAGTTCAGCCATAATTGCAAGCTGATTCTCGTTCAACTTCGGCAGACGACCGCCGATGATTCGTCCCTCGCCGACGTCTTCTGATGCCTGCGCTCTGTCGCCTGAATCCCGATTGCCCGTTGCCTGTTGCTCCACCAGAACGGCGACTCGCTCGGTGCGTCTCGCGTCGCGTTCCTCGGCCACAGCCTCGCGGGTAAGCCACTTCTTCTTCACCATGCCGTCGAGCAGAGCCTTATTCGCCTGCGTGGCGGAGCGGAGGGCTGCGGGCTTGGCCGGATTGCCCTCTACGAGGTAGTTCAGCACGGAGAACTCGCGGTTCTGGTCTTCGGGAGAGAGTTTGGAGCGGCGAGCAGAACTCTTCATCGTGCCATCGAGCTGGGGAGTGCCCTGGTAGAGGACGTTTCGCCCCGCCTCCGTGATGCGGTAGACGAAGTGGCGACGCACCTCGGCGGAGAGCGGCATCATGCCGCGCAGAACCTCGCCCAGCGGCGCAACGTAGTACTGCGCAATCCACTTTGCAAGCTGCATCAACTCATCGGAGAGAAGCGGCGCGTCGTCAAGCACCTGCTGCACCGGCTTGACGGAGCGCAACTCGGCGGGGGCATCACTGTGTACGCGAACGACGACTCCCATCAAGCGCTGCCCGCCAAAGGGAACCAGAACGCGCGCGCCCACCGTCGGCTCAACCCCGTTCACCGAGTAGGTGAAGGACTGGTCGAGCGGGATGGGAAGAGCGACATCGCAGAAGTTGGGCATCAGGTCTGAGAGTACCGCGCGCGGGGATCGAACGCCATCCCCACCCTGGGCAATCGTCTCCTACCGGCCCACCCAGAGCGCGTTGCGCTTCTCCAGAAACGCCGCCGTCCCCTCGCGTTTGTCCTCGGTTCCGCAGAGTCTCCCGAAGATTCTGGCCTCGATCTCCAGCGCCTCGTCCAGCGGACGATCGGCTCCCTGCGTCACTGCCTCGATGGTTGCGGCGACCGCAAGCGGAGGCATGGCCGCAATCTGCTGCGCAAGCTCACTCGCCCGCGGCATCAGTTGCTCTGCGGGAAGCACCTCGTCGGCCAGCCCGATGCGCAAGGCCTCCGCCGCGTCGATCATCGCTCCGGTCAACAGCATCTTCATCGCCGCTCCCTGACCGACCAACCTGGGCAGGCGCTGCGATCCGCCGTATCCGGGAATCAGCCCCAGCTTGATCTCCGGCTGGCCGAAGCGCGCCCGTTCGCTGGCCAATCGTAGGGTGCAGGCCATTGCCAATTCGCAGCCTCCACCCAGCGCGAAGCCGTTGACGCAGGCGATCACCGGCTTGCCCAGCGTCTCCATACGCCGGAAGACGCGCTGCGCATGACTCGCGATCTGCTCTCCTGCAACCGCGTCGGCCTTGGCTAGTTCGGCGATGTCCGCGCCCGCAGCAAAGGCTTTTTCGCCCGCTCCGGTCAGCAGAATCGCCTGCACCGCAACATTGTCCGCAAGAGTGGCGAAGAGTTCTTCCAACTCAAGCAACAACTTTGCATTCAACGCATTCAGAACCTTGGGGCGGTTCAACGTCACCGTCGCAACACTGCCCTCGACTGCCCATAGCAACGTCTCGTAAGCCATAAAATCTCCATCCAATCTTAATTCTGTTCTTGCTTCCTCTCAAACGATACAATCGAAAACCGTCTCAGACGATACAATCAAAGACATGGTCAAGGGAATTACATTGGTGACACCGGTCGCTTCGGCGGCTGCGCTCGACAGGCTCGCCAGCTTGTTTGATGCGCTCGGCTTTGAACCCGGCAAAGGCTGGCAGGACGAGACGGGTCGCGCCAACGCCTTCCTCGCGCCTCTGGGCAACCTGGAGTTTGTTGCAGGACGCGCGCCCGCCGTGCCTCCAATCCTCGTCGAGGTCACACAGCTCGATCAGGTTCGCAGCGTCGTCCAGCAGTGGTTTATCGCCAACGATCAGCCCGACCAGTCCGAAGAACTGCTCTCCGCCATCGCTCCGACGCACTGGAACTCGCGCCTGTTTACGGTCGCGCTGGATTCCACGCTCTCGCTCGGCTTCTGGGAGTCGCAGAATCCCCTGCACGGCAAGCCCATCGCCATCGAAGGCGACCTGTCCGCCGCCGGAATGCGCTTCGCCATCGTCGTTGCGCGCTGGAACGCCGTCATTACCGACCGCCTACTGCAAGGCGCGCTTGACGGGCTGTATCGCTCCGGCGCAGCGCAACAGGACGTCCAGATCGTTCGCGTTCCCGGAGCGTGGGAGATTCCCTCCGCAGCGCGCACTCTGGCCGAATCGAAGAGCGCCGACGCAATCATCACCCTGGGCTGCCTGCTGCGCGGCGAGACCGCTCACTACGAGGCCATCTACACCGAGGTCGCGCGTGGCATCGGACAGTCGCAGCAGGAGACTGGAATACCTCACTCCTTCGGCGTCCTCACCTGCGAGACGCTGGAACAGGCCCTCAACCGCGCCGGAGTCAAGGCGGGAAACAAGGGCTTTGAAGCAGCTATCGCCGCCATAGAGATGATCTCGATCCAAAGAAAGCTAGCGGTGAAGAATTAGATGGGAACACGTCGCAAGTCCCGCGAACTAACCATGCAGATGCTCTTTCAGGGCGACCTCGGCAAACAGACTCCCGACGAAGTGCGCGACCTCTTCTGGCCCTCGCGCGACGATGTGGACGCCGATACACGCGGCTTTGCCGACGACATCTATCGCGTCGCCAACGCGCGCCAGCCGGAGATCGACGAGTTGATCGAGTCGCACGCCAAGAACTGGCGTCTGGAGCGCATGGCTGCGGTCGATCGCAACCTGCTGCGCGCCGCCGTCGCCGAGATGCTCGCCTACCCGAACACTCCCGCTGCGATCATCATCAACGAGTCGCTGGAGATCGCTCGCCGCTACGCTGCCCCTGAATCGGTGCAGTTTCTCAACGGGGTTCTCGACGCCATCGCCCACAGCCTGCTGAAGAAGCGCCTCAGCTGAGGTTGTAGACCAAGCGCATTTCTGATTTGTTATAAATCAATTTATTTGCCATTCCGTAGCACCTTTTGTTTGTCATTCCGTAGCGAAGCGAAGGAATGACAAGCAATGGGTCTATAGCAATTCCGAAAACAGCTCGAATTCTACAGGGTCGGGATGAAGAGTCCTTTTGCTGATTCAAGCTCACCTGTCGCTGGCTTCGGACGAACCGTGTTGCGACCATTTTCCTTGGCCTCATACATCGCCTTGTCCGCGCGACGCATCATGCCCTCCCAGCCGCCCTGCGCAGGATCAAGCTGAGCCACGCCAGCGCTGATGGTAAAGTGGATCGGATCGTCATCGAAGGGTACTTCGAGAGCCTCGATCGCCTGCCGCACCCGTTCCGCAGCCACGATTCCCGCAGAGACCGAGGTGTTCGGCAGCAGGATGGTGAACTCCTCGCCTCCCGTACGAGCCAGCACATCGTTGACCCGCAGCACCGGCTTGATCTGATTCACCAGAGCCTGCAACACAACGTCGCCCGCAGCGTGTCCTCGGGTGTCGTTAAGGCGCTTGAAGTCGTCGATGTCCAGCATGACCATGCAGGGCAGGTGTCCATAGCGGATGCTGCGCGATGTCTCCCGCAGAGCAGCCTCTTCCATCGCTCTGCGATTCATGGCTCCGGTCAGAGGATCGGTGTGAGCCTGTTCGGCCAGTTCCTTGCCCAACTCCGTCACCAGAAACCACAGGATGCACATTACCATGCATGTGGCGAGGAAGGACATTGCAGCCAGCGAATCGATCCACTTCGGATCGGTCTGGGCATTGACCGTCTCCCACGGACGCATGTAGCTAACGTTCGTCAGCCAGGCGCGGTAGCTCATCACGCAGACCTGAATGCTGAGGATCACAGCCGACGCCCGCGAGACTACAGTAAAGGAACCGCTTCCATGCTTCCAGAGAATCCACGCTGCCGCAGCACACACCAGAATGTTGGGAATGTTAATGACATTGCCTGCGTAGCGGGTCTTGTGGAGGAACATGAAGGTATAAACAATCAGGGCAAGCCCGATTCCAACAAAGGCCCACTTTTGCCGCAGCGGCTTGCGATTCACAAACCAGCGCAGGCCCATCATCTGCAACAGAAAGGAGACCAGATAAAGCTCGTTGGTCACCATATCGCTAAAAACAGAGGAGATTCTTCCTTCCAGACCTTGCAGGATCAGTTTGATGAATCCAACGATCATTCCTCCCGCAAACCATCTCATTCCAATCACGTTACGATTATTCCACGTGAGGAGGCAGACGCTCACCGTAAAGACGGTAACCGTGAGGATGTTTGTAAGGAAAAAGGTGAAATAGTTCATAACGCCTAAGAAGCGGCCGTCTCCCCGTCAAGCAGAGTCAACATATTGCCACAGTTTGTAAGTATTGAAAACTAAGTACCGTTCAAAAAATTGAACGAATTTGTTCGGTTCAAAATACCTCTTCAGAGGCGAAAAGATACATCTCCAATGGGATCAGAGGAGGACAAAGCACCGTGTTTCGAAAATCCAAGCTGCTATCCTGAACAGCACTGTTAGATCGCGCTTTAATATTATCCTAACCCATTGAAAATGGATAGTATACTCACAATTTTCATGGAGAGTCGTTTATCCATCCTCAATTCAGGCTCGGAACTGGCGCTAGGTGGTCTTGCGTGGCTTCTGTGCCAGCAGATTCACTGGCACTACCGCACCGGCTGGGCTGGTCAGACTGGGCGTCAGGGTCGAATTATCGGTCCACTGACCAGAGGTCGCGTTGGGAGTAATGAGATGAATGAGATTATCTCCCGAGGTACCCACATAGAGCGTTGAATTGTCTGTGCTGATTACTCCAACGATCGGCGCCGTCGCCGAACCGGAGAGGGAAATATTCTTCGTCGTTCCCAGTCCACTCGCCACAGGAGAGTAGGCCGGTAGAACGCCTCCCGTCCCCGTGTAGGTGACAAAGGCTACGCTTGAGTCCGAGGCGGGAATAACACCGGTGATCGCCGTCGCCGTCACAGAGTTCAGAGTCGTGGTGGAGAGTTTATAGGGGAAGCTGAGGGTTCCGGCCAGCGGGCAGGCCTGCGGCGTCGCCGGACTTGTGTTGGGCTGGGTGGGAAGGGTCAACCGCAGGTCGCTCAGAGTCGGGTTCGTCGTCGATGCGGTTACGCCCAGAATGTGCTGGCCGTCCTTGGTCGCAGCGATCCGGTCGGTCGTCGCCGTCGGGTTAGGATTCGAGCCAGTCGTAATGTCGGCAGACGGGAAGAAGCTGTTCGTCTCGATGGTTACGCCGCCCGACGTAAAGGGAACGCTTGTCGCGCAATAGCTGCGTGAGGTCGTCGGGCTTCCGGCGAAGAAGGCTCCGACGGAAGGTACGGTGATCGCCACGTCCGTCGCTGGGGTCGTCAGACTTGCACTGGTCCAGCCGGTGAAGCCCGAATAGACCAGCAGTTCGTTGCCCGCTGTAATGTATGCGGTCTGACTGTCCGGGGCAAACTCGGCATGAGTTCCGACGCCGCCGTAGGTAGAGACGATGCTTCCCGATGAACTCTCCACGGTAATCGTCTGCCGCACCGGATCGGTGAGGATGACATAAGAGCTATCCGGCGACACGGCCAGAACCACTCCGGGCGAGTTGATGTCTACGCGCGACATACTGAGCGAGTTCACCGCACTCAGAACCATCAGTTCGGTTGAACTGCCCAGATAGATGGTCGAGCCATCCGTGGACAGAACCATGGAGTTGGGTACATACGGCAAGTGGAACGGAGAGGATACGACGGAGGTCGTGAAGTCAATCTGCTCCACATTCTGCGACTGTGTACTGGCCATGTAGAGGACTGTGCTGTTGGTTCCGGGAGTCTTGATGCTCACCGAATTCGAGGTGACCGGCTTGCCGTTGCCGAAGAGACCGACCTGATTGATGGGAGCTGGGTTGCAGGTCGATGGCTGGCATATCGCCGTAATCGCGGCTGAACCCGCCAGAATCGGCGTCACCGCGCCCGTCGTTCCCGCAGGAATCGTAGCCGGAGTGGTTGAAACATACTCCAGATCCAGCCCGGTCAGCGTCACTCCCTTGGTATCGAGGACGGTAGCCACCAGCGACTGAGTGTTGTTCTCATTCACAATCACTGGATCCGCAGCCGTTCCGGCGGAGGTTGCGTTGGGTGCCGCCAAGATGATCGACGCCGGGGGGCAGGTCGAGAAGTAGCCGGCCGCACTGGCTGCGTTCGAGATATTCGCCGACACCAGAACGGATCCCGGAAGGTTGGCCGTAGCCACGCCGTTCTGGTCGATGCTGAGAACCGGCGAGATGGACGTGCTGGAAGTTGCTCCCTGCGCGGTGTAACTCAGATGTCCTGTATTGCAGGTAATATTGGTCGTCCCGGCGAAGACCCGCGAGATAATCTGCGCAGTCGATCCCTGCGAGATGCAGGAGTTGGGACTATAGGCCGGTGCGGTCACAACCGTTCCGGTCGTCAGCGGGCAGCAGTTGGTCGCTGGATCGGTGGTGCAGTTTGTCGAAGCATCTCCGAAGACAATGCTGGTCACCACGGGATGCACGAAGATCGGGATCGGATTGCTGGATACGCCATCTGCGCTCGCCGAGACGTATGCAATGCCCGACTTGTTGGTGGGGGTGCAGTAGGTGTAATCGGCGATTCCTCCGCCCGTATTGCGATTCCATGTACCGGCGCACAACTTTCCAGTCGTCGTCTGCACATCCGCAATGGTCATGTCTGTGGTCGCGTAGGTATAGGACGTGACCGAAGCGCTGGATCCTTTGCAGTTGGTCGCCGCAGGAGTGCTGATCTGCCCCATCTCCGCATAGTTCAACGAGATTCCGGTGACGACGGGCTGCATGGTAATGCTCGCCACATCATTCGTCGTCATGCCCGAGTCGCCGCCATTGCAGTACGTCGGCGCAAGAGTGTGCGAACAGCCCGAGATCGAGACACCGAATGGGATCGATGACAGAAGCAGAATCAATAAGGTGACAAACCGACGCATTAAACCTCCCCGTCCAACTGGAACCAGAGCTCAACGGTCAAACCGCAGACGCTAGTTACTGCTTCCCAGTGTAGAAGCTGCGCAGACGGGACGCAAATAGCCCGTCAGACGCAACCCCTTCCGCGACAAAGGACAACGAAGGCTTTCTTCTCTAAATCCGCCGGCCTTGCTTGCCCGGAATGCTTCCGATTCGTCATGGCCCGCAACGCCGAGATCTCGGTATAGCCTCAGCCGGATCCCTCTTTATCCGTAGAATCCGAGTTAATCGAGGTTCTTCCCCGGCTTGCGCGGCGCAGCGGACTGGAAGAGATAGACGCTGAGAATGCAGATCAGCGGCTCCAGCGGGTGGCGAAAACGCGCGTGGACGGTGACCATATAGTACGGAATCGGCAGCAGAAAAAAAGCCCAGGCAAAGAGTCCCGCAGCCGGATCGCGGCGGCGCAGGGCCAGAGCCAGCCCCATCAGCCCAGCCAGCGAGACAAACGCGAAGTTCAGAACGCGTCCAGCTTCGACGTGCCAGGCGTCGTCTGCGGGATGGGGAACGCTGACCCAGAAGAAGTCGATGCGCTTGGCGACGTCGGCGATAAAGTGCGCTGGGTGAGCGTCAATATAGGCCTTGGCCAGCGCGCCGCGCATGGCGACGTAGCGCACCTCGCCCATCGCGGCGTAGAGGCGCAGTTGATCCGGCGCCTGATAGGGATGGTCGTACTCCATTAGCAAACCCTGCGAGTCCGGCCCATTGCCCAGATACATCTCCGCGCCGAAGTTGCCACGCATGGGGATGAAGGCGTGGAAGGTCTGCCAGTTGCGCAGAGTCCATGGAGCGATCGAGACCAGAAAGATCAACGCAGCCAGAATCGGCCCGAGGAAGAGGTGCGCAATCCCACCCATGCGATGAGACCGCATGGATGAAGCTCCCAGGCTTCCGAGCAGAATCCAGAGTCCACAGACCGGCAGAAAGATCAGCAGGGTCGAGTTCGACAGCGCGATCAGCCCCCACAACAGGCCAAAGAGGAGCCACTGGCTGGTTCGAGGTTCAAGGTTCGTGGCTTGTGCGGACTGAGCCTCGCTTTGAATGTTGCGCATGCGCAGAGCGAGAACCAGTACCCAAGCGAAGAGTGTCGTCGTCAGCGTCATCTCCCACGGCCAGCGCACAGCGTACTGCATTGCTGCGGGATAGAGCGCCCATAGCCAGCCGGACCACAGAGCGACGCGGCGGTTGAAGCAGCGGGAGGCGATCTCCCAAGTAGCCACGGCGGTCGCGGCGGAGAGCGCCGAGTTGATCGTGAACAGCACCCACGCCGACTTCAACGTATAGATGCCGAAGATCTTGAAGACCGCCGTCATCAGCAGCGGGTAGAGCGGCGGCAGCCACGCCGTCGGGCCGGTGTGCGCCATGTAGACGTTGGCAAAGGGGTCGGAGTAGCCGTGTCCGGTCAGCAGCGCGCGGGCGATGCGCCCCGCCTCCGAGCCAAACTGCATGTGGTTGTCGTCCAGACGGAGGCGATAGGTGTGCGCCAGCGTCATATACAGCACACGCACCACGAAGGCGACCCAGAAGATGCGCCGCGGCAGGTTGCGTTCGTCCTGCGGATGGAAGAAGTTTCGAAGGCGAGCGAGCATTGACTCAATTCTATTCCGTCATGGGCGATGGCTTCGCCTAGAATTGGAGTAATGCCTACGATCAAAGTTATGAAGCTTCATCCTGCCGCGCAGATGCCGCGGTACGCCCACGTCGGAGTCTACGGCGACCTTGCCGCCGACCTTTATTCCTGTAGCAACGCGCAACTGTCCGCAGCGGGCGAACCCGGCTCAACGACGGCTGTTCCCACCGGCATTGCGCTGGAGTTTCCTGCAACCCACGGCGCGCTGGTCGAGGATCGCTCGGGCCTCGCAGTGAAGGGCGTAACCACGCTGGCCGGAGTCATCGATCCGGGCTATCGCGGCGAGATCAAGATCGTGCTGACCAACCTCAACGCCGCTCCGGTTGAACTCAAGGCGGGCGACCGCATCGCGCAACTGCGCATCGTCCAGCGGATTGAGGCCAGCTTCGAGGAGGTCGTCGAACTGGGCGAAGCAGCGCGCGGCGAAGCCGGATTCGGCTCAACCGGAAGATAGTGTTCTGAGTCATTAATCCGTAGCGAAGCGGAGTTTGTCATTCCGTAGCGAAGCGGAGTTTGTCATTCCGTAGCGAAGCGGAGGAATCTGCTTTTCTTCATTCGACGACGATATACCCCATTACGAGAACAAGAGTTTTGCGTCTCCCCAAAAATTCACTCCATCCGCAGAAGACTGCCGCGCATCTGATGAAGTGGGAGTACAAGCCATGATGATCGCAAAGCTGCATTCGGCAGTTCTTACGCTGGCGCTCCTGCTTGTAGTCTCCACCGGAGGAACGACCATGGCGACAGGACAGACTCGCACGGAGAAACTTCCGGCTCCCACGCTCGACGAACACTCGACCGCGCACCACGAGACGGCGGTCTTTGCGGGCGGCTGTTTCTGGGGCGTGCAAACGACCTTTCAGCGCATCAAGGGCGTGACCGCGACGACCGCTGGCTACTCCGGCGGAACGAAGGAGACGGCCAACTACGGCGCTGTTTCCAGCGAGACGACCAGCCACGCCGAGTCGGTCAAGGTCGTCTTCGACCCCACGCGGATCAGCTTCGGGACGCTGCTGCGCGTCTTCTTCTCCGTGGTTCACGATCCGACGCAACTCAATCGGCAAGGGCCGGACGTGGGAACCTCCTACCGCTCAGCGATCTTCTTCACCACGCCGGAGCAACAGAAGATTGCGACGGCCTACATAGCGCAACTGGACGCGGCACACGCTTTTCCGCGGCGGATCGTCACTCAGGTCGTCCCGCTGCAAGCCTTCTACGATGCGGAAGACTACCACCAGGACTACGCCGAGAAGAATCCGAATAATCCCTACATTCAGGTCTGCGACATCCCCAAAGTCGCCGCGCTTAAGGCCCAGTTCCCCGAGCTATTTCAGGAGTACAAGCGCAAGTAACCCGAGCCAGAGACCGTCACGCATTCTCCACATTGCGATAGGATTGCTTGCAGGTGTTTTGTGAGGGGGATCTCTGTGCCGGGTTTGTGTGGAATTGGCTGTGAAGGAAAGATTGCTGTCGTTGTGGGTGGAACATCGGGGATCGGTCAGGCAATAGCGCTTGGACTGGCCGAGGCTGGCGCGACCGTCGTCGCGTCTTCGCGCAAGATGGACGCAGTAGAGGCAACGGCGACGATGTTGGAGGCCGCAGGCAGCAAGACTCTGCGCGTCGCTTCGGATGTGGTGGATCGCGCATCGCTGGAACGGCTGCATGACGCGGTGATCGCTGCCTTTGGGCGCGTCGATATTCTGGTCAACGCGGCGGGAATCACCAAGAAAGTTCCAACGCTGGACTGTCCCGAAGAACTGTGGCAGCAGATCATGGATGTCAACGTGACCGGGACGCTGCGCGCTTGCCAGGTCTTTGGCAAAACGATGCTACAGCAGCGCGCGGGACGGATCATCAACATCGCATCGCTCTCGACCTTTGTGGCCTTCCATGAGGTTGCGGCGTACTGCGCCAGCAAGGCTGCGGTCGGCTCGCTGACCCGCTCGCTGGCCGTGGAGTGGGCCAAGTCGGGAATCTGCGTCAACGCGATTGCCCCGGGCGTCTTCCCCACCGAACTGAATCGCAAGATCCTCGATTCGCCGCGCGGCGCGGAGATGCTGATGCGTACGCCGATGCATCGCTACGGCAACGTCGAGGAACTGGTTGGCGCGGCGATCTACCTCGCCTCGGACGCCAGCTCGTTTACCACCGGACAGATTCTGGCCGTCGATGGCGGATACTTAGCCAGCGGCGTCAATCAGTAGCACCCCACCCATCACGATCACGATGAAGTTGTGATGGATGGGGTGCCCGACAGAAGCAGATTCCTCCGCTTTGCTGCGGAATGACAAACAATACTGCGTAACGACAAACAACGCTTTTGAACCACAGATCGGAGATCGTGAAGAGATGAAGATTACTGCTGCACGGCTTATCGTTTGCTCGCCAGATCGCAACTTTGTGACCCTAAAAATTGAGACCGACGAGGGCATCTACGGCCTCGGCGACGCTACGCTGAATGGGCGCGAACTGGCCGTGGCGGCCTATCTCGAAGAGCATGTGCTTCCCTGCCTGATCGGGCGCGACCCCTTTCAGACCGAGGAGATCTGGCAGTACTTCTATCGCGGAGCCTACTGGCGGCGCGGGCCGGTGACGATGACCGCCATCGCCGCAGTCGATGTGGCTCTATGGGACATCAAGGGCAAGGCGCTCAACACTCCGGTTTACAACCTGCTGGGCGGCAAGAGTCGCGACGGCGTGATGGTCTACACCCATGCCAACGGCGCAGACATCTCTGAAGCTCTGGACTCGGTGCAGAAGTACATGGCCGAGGGCTACATCGCGGTGCGCGCGCAGGCGGGAGTTCCCGGCGTGGCCTCCAGCTACGGCGTTCCCAAGCCGGGCAAGGCCTACGAGCCAGCCGAGCGCGGGTTGCCGGTTGAGACGCTCTGGTCGACCGAGAAGTACCTCAACTTCGTCCCCAAACTGTTTGAGAAGCTGCGCGTCGAACTGGGCGACGACGTACACCTGCTGCACGACCTGCATCATCGCCTAACCCCGATCGAGGCCGCGCGCGTGGGCAAGTTGCTGGAACCGTATCACCTCTTCTGGATGGAGGATCCCTGCCCGGCGGAGTTGCAGGAGAGCTTCGAGCTGATCCGTCGCCACACCACTACGCCGATTGCCACCGGCGAGGTCTTCAACTCCATCTGGGACTCGCACGACCTCATCCGCAAGCAGTTGATTGACTACATCCGCATGACCATCGTGCATGGCGGAGGCATCACCCACGCCAAGAAGACGGCGGAGTTCGCCTCGCTCTACCACGTCCGCACCGGCTTCCACGGAGCGACGGATCTGTCTCCGGTGACGATGGCGGCGGCTCTGCATCTGGGCCTTTCGGTGCATAACTTCGGCATTCAGGAACACATGCACCACAGCCCGCTGACCGACGAGGTCTTCCCACACAACTACACCTTCAAGGCAGGCTACATGCACCCGGGCGACGCGCCGGGCCTCGGCGTGGACATCGACGAGCTGCTGGCGGCGAAGTATCCCTACCAGCGCGCCTATCTGCCCGTAGCCCGCAAACTCGACGGAACCATCACCGACTGGTAGAGACAGGCCAGAAGTTATGCCTCCCACCCTTCGCCAGAAAAGAGGTGTTCTAGAGCATTCACTATTGCTATAGAGCAGCTTTGTTTGTTATTCCGTAGCGAAGCGGAGCAATCTGCTTTTCGCTCGAGCCACGGTACTCTACCCCTTTGGTGAAAATTCCCTCGATCCTCGGTTCGAGCGTGGAAGTCGCTCATGGCGTCATGTAGCGGCTGGCGAAGTTTAGGAAGGTGGGGAAGTTGGGCAGGGGCGTGTGTCCGCCGGAGTGCTGGCGGAAGCCCAGATCTCCAGCGATGAGCGCAGTGCCGACGGCTGGGAAGGCTTCGGTGGGGCCTTTGTCGTCGCTGAGCGGCCTCTTGCCGAGGAGTTTGTAGACTGGCCCGGCGGCGACTTCGGCGCTAAACGTTCCGCGAACATCGGCCCAGCCGTCTCCGCCTTCGAGCGTTCCTCCGCCGATGAAGACCGGGCGCGGCGCGCAGAGAGCGATAAGTTCGTGCATGTCTACCGGCAGGTCGGCGGGGGTGACCTCCTTCGGCTTCAGTTCGGAGTACCGCAGATAATTTCCCGCCATCCAGTGATACTCGCTGGTGGCGGCGAGGTTCTCCATCTGCTCGCCGTAGTGGCGGCGGAAGAGCTTGGCTCCGCCGGTGCCGGAGGAGCTGAGGTAGGCGACGGCGAAGCGTGGGTCGTAGGCCATGGCGACCAACGCGGTCTTGCCGAAGCGCGAGTGGCCCTCGACGGCGACGTGGTGGGCATCGACGGCCGGATCGGTCTCAAGATAATCCATCAGGCGCGATACTCCCCAGGCCCATGCGCGCAGCGTCCCCCAGTCGTCCAGCTTGCGCGGCTCGCCGTGGTTGGCCAGGCCGATGATTCCCTGCGTCAGCCCTGCTCCGCTATCGGCCTGAAAACTGGTGGGATACAGCAGCGCGTAGCCCCATCCCTTGGCCAGAACCTGCTGCTTCCATGTGGGAAGCGACTCGGTTGGCGAGGGCAGTTTGAGCGGGTGCGCGGGGTCGATCGGATACTTGTCGAAGCTGATCTCAAGAACTACAGGAACGGGCTTGTGTGCGTCGGCGGGCAGAACAAGGTCGGCCAGAATATTGACGGTTAGCGCAGGATAGGCCGAGTTGTCAGCATGACCGATCAGATGCTTCGTCACCGTGGTGATTCCTGCGTCGCTGCCCTGCGTGGTGGAGACGACCTGCCAGCGGATGGCGGGGAGGTTCGCCGGAACGCGGCCCAGAATCTCGCGGTCGAAGAGTTCAAACAGCTCAGGACGCCGCCGGGTGCGCCAGATCGTCGCGCTGGCGACGGGCTTGCCGTTATTCAGAACCAGCGGATTGGGCAGTCTGGGCCAGAGATTAGCCTTCGCTTCGTCGTAGTTGACGGCGTTGACAGAGTTGGGATCGTGGCTGGCCGCAGGACGTAGCTCGGTAATGTGAAGAAGATCGAGCAAACGCTGATGATCCGCCGCAGCGATCTGCGCGTCGCTGAGCGGAGCGGCTACGGACTGACTGACGAGCTGCAGGGCAGGAGACTGGCCAAGGGCGGGCGTCAGCAGGAGAGCAAGCGAAAGTGCAACGAGTCGTGTGCGCATATAGACGCAGAAACAATAGCAGATTCGCCATGGGACTGGCATCGCTCAATTGAATTGTCATTCCGATTCGTTTGTCATTCCAATTTATTTGTCATTCCGCAGCGAAGCGGAGGAATCTGCTTTTCGTTCGCGCCACGGCACTCTACACCTTTGGTGAAAATGCTTTAGCCTGAACGCAAGAATCGGCACATGGATAAAGGGAGCGATGGCTCTATCTAAAACAGTTCGACCACGGATTCACGCGTAACTTGACGAATACGGCAATTAGAGCATTTCAGGCAAGGGCGTAGTCCATGCTGCAACGAGAAAAAGCAGATTCCTCCACTTCGCTGCGGAATGACAAACAGGTTGGTTATAGCAAAGCCTAAAATACTTTTATCCGTATTCCTCCGCGTAAATCCGTGGTCGGTTGTAGTCTCAGTTGAAACTGCTGCCCTTATGCTCCCACGGTTGCTGGCAAAATATCATCCGCGTCCACCCATTGCGTGGGGTAGACGCCGGTGTAGCAGGCCGAGCAGAACGATGCGGGCGAGAGTCCCTCGACCGGCTCGCCCTGAGTGCAGGAGTGGGTCAGGCCGACCAGCGAGAGGTAGGCCAGCGAATCCGCCTCGATAAACTCGCAGATCTCCTCGACCGACTTGTTGGCCGCAATCAGCTCCTTGGTCGAGGGCGTGTCCACGCCGTAGAAACAGGGGCTGATCGTTGGCGGGCAACTGATGCGCATGTGTACCTCGGTCGCTCCTGCGGCGCGGCACATGCGCACGATCTTGCGCGATGTGGTGCCGCGAATGATCGAGTCGTCAATCAGGATGATGCGCTTGCCCTCCAGCAGGCTGCGCGCTGGATTCAGCTTCATGCGTACGCCGAAGTCGCGCACCCGCTGCTCCGGCTGAATGAAGGTGCGGCCGACGTAGTGGTTGCGGATGAGGCCGAAGTTGAAGGGGATTCCTGATTCGGAGGCATAGCCAATCGCCGCTGTTACGCCGGAGTCCGGCACGGGGACGACGATGTCGGCGTCAACGCCGGACTCGCGCGCCAGTTGCCGCCCCATCTCGTCGCGCGATTGCTGCACCCAGCGCCCAAAGACGCGCGAATCGGGCCGCGCAAAGTAGACATGCTCGAAGATGCAGCTCGCCGGAGGCGTCGTCTGGGGAGAAAATCTGCGGCTGGTGACGCCGTCTTCGCTGACCATGACCAGCTCACCCGGCAACACATCGCGCTCGTACTTGGCGTGCAGCAGGTCGAAGGCGCAGGTCTCGCTGGCAAAGACGAAGGTGTCCGGCGCGCCGTTGACTCCGGCGATGCGGCCCATCGAGAGCGGGCGGAAGCCGTGTGGGTCGCGCGCAGCGAAGATGCGGTTGCGCGTCATCATCACGATGGAAAACGCTCCCTCAACCTGCGCCAGCGACTCCGCAATGCAGTCGACCAGCATCGACTGGCGCGAGTGCGCGATCAACTGAATGATGATCTCCGAGTCCGAAGTGGTCTGAAAGACCGCACCATCTCGCTCCAGACGTTCTTTGGAGTTCCCCAGATTGACCAGATTTCCATTGTGCGCAATCGCGATCAGCCCCTTGGTCGATTCCACCGAGATCGGCTGTGCGTTGAGCAGGGCCGAGTCGCCAGTGGTCGAGTAGCGCGTGTGTCCGATGGCGATGTGGCCAGGCAGCGAGGTCAACACGTCGTCGGTAAAGATCTCCGAAACCAGCCCCATGCCCTTGATGTCGTTGACCTCGTGGCCGTCGGCCGAGGCAATCCCCGCCGACTCCTGCCCGCGATGTTGCAGGGCGTATAAACCCCAGTAGGTCATGCGCGCCGCGTCGGGATGTCCATAGACCGCCATCACGCCGCACTCCTCGCGCAGCTTATCGAAGGGAGTCGCATCCTCCTCGTCCATCTTGTGTTTGTCGTTCTGCTGCGAGGTGGAGGCATTTGCTTTGTTTCCGCTGCAACAGCCAGTTCGTGCCAATCCGTGACTCAATAAGGTATTGCTCATGCGGGTACCACCTCGCTGGCAAGCTGTGATTCCAGCGCATCCGCCCATACCGAGCGCAACGAGTCGACGGTGCTGGAGACGGCCGAGCCACTGGGTGTGAAGACGTCCAGCATCTTGCCTCCGGTCGTGCCGATGTCGCGCACTGTCAGCAATGCGAAGCGGCCACAGATCGCACTGAGTTTGGCGAAGTCGGCATCGCTACAGGTGACGATCACCGCGCTGGCCTCTTCGTGGAAGATCTCGGTTGCAATGGAGTTCGGCGCAAGGTGGTCGAGGCTGACGACCGCTCCGACGCCCTTGGTAAAGCAGCTCTTCGCCAGTGCAACGGCAATGCCTCCGTCGGATATATCGCTGGCCGAGGTTACCACTCGCGCATCGGCCAGAGCGGCGAGGCAATGGTGCAACTCGGCCTCCTCCGCAATCACAAGCCGCGGCGGTGCGCCCCAGAACGCGTTCAGAATTGTCTTGGCGTAGTCTGACGATCCGAACTGCTGGAGAAGCTGTTCGGTGGCCTGGCCTGCGGCCTTCGCCGAGATCAGGACGATGCGCTCGCCCCCTCGCTGGAATCCGCTGGGCACGGCCTTTGAAACGTCGTCCAGAATCCCCACGATTCCCATCACTGGCGTCGGATAGATTCCCTCGCCGCGCGTCTCGTTGTACAGCGAAACATTGCCTCCGGTAATCGGAGTTCCCAGCGCCGTACAGGCCTCGCCAACGCCGTCAATGGCCGTCGAAAGCTGTGCCATAATCTCCGGCTTCTCTGGATTGCCGAAGTTCAGGCAGTTGGTCGCAGCCACCGGAGTCGCTCCCGTACAAGCCACCTTGCGCGCGGATTCAGCCACCGCATGCATCGCGCCCAACTTGGGATCCAGATAGCACCAGCGCCCATTGCCCGCCAGCGACATCGCCAACCCGCGCTCCACCTTCGGCGCTCCCGAGCGATGCGAAGCTCCCCGAGCGACCACAGGATTCGTCGCGTCCAGATTGCCGGTCGCCAGCGTTACCTTGCCCTCCGGCGTGGACTCGGCGACCAGCGTCTCCAACTCTCCGAGTGCGCTCTCCTGCTGCTCAGAACCCGTACCCTTGATGCGCATCACTCCAGCCTCGCATCCGGGACCTTGCACGGTGTTGGTCTGCACCATCGAGTCGTACTGCTCAAAGACCCAGCGCTTGTCGCTAATGTTCGCGCTGGCCAGCAGCTTCTTCAGGTCGGCGTTCAAGTCGCGCGGCTTGCTCAACTCGGCGACGACTGCGTCCGAAGGATCCAGCGGTAGCGGCGAATTCCACACTCCGACGGGCCGATGGTACACCGGAGCCTCATCTGTCAGTGCCTTGTTGGGAATCTCCGCGACCAACTCGCCGTGATGCGTCACGCGCATGGTGTCGTCCGCCGTCACAATCCCGACGATCGAGGCGTCCAGCCCCCACTTCTCGAAGACCGCCAGAACCTCGCCCTCGCGCCCCTTGTCGGCCACCAGCAGCATCCGCTCCTGGCTCTCGCTCAGCATGATCTCGTACGCCGTCATGCCCGTCGCGCGCTGCGGGACCAGATCGAGTTCGATGGTCAGGCCCAGTTCGCCCCTCGCGCCCATCTCGCAGGTCGAGCAGGTCAGCCCCGCCGCGCCCATGTCCTGAATCCCAAGGACGGCTCCGGTCGCCATCGCCTCCAGACAGGCCTCCAGCAGCAGCTTCTCCATAAACGGATCGCCCATCTGCACATTGGGCCGCTTCTGCTCGGAGCCTTCGGTAAACTCCTCCGAGGCCATCGTGGCCCCATGGATTCCGTCGCGTCCCGTCTTTGCTCCGACGTAGATCACCGGATTGCCCACTCCCGTAGCCTTGGCGTAAAAGATCTCGTCAGTCTTCACCAGACCCAGCGCAAAGGCATTGACCAGCGGATTGCCGCTGTAGCACTCCTCGAAGCGCGTCTCGCCGCCCAGATTCGGTACGCCGAAACAGTTGCCATAGCCAGCGATTCCCGCGACTACGCCATTGACCACGGCATGATTCCTCCGCCGCAGTGCCTCGTCCTTCTCTTCTTCGTCGAGCGGGCCAAAGCGTAGTGAGTCCATCACCGCCAGCGGTCGCGCGTTCATGGTGAAGATGTCGCGCAGAATTCCGCCCACGCCGGTCGCCGCGCCCTGATGCGGCTCGATGTAGCTGGGGTGGTTGTGGCTCTCGATCTTAAAGGCGCAGGCCCATCCATCGCCCACGTCGATGATTCCGGCGTTCTCGCCTGGTCCCTGCACCACCGCGCCCGGCCCGCTGAGACGCGTTCCCTTGGTCGGCAGCCGCTTCAGGTGGACGCGCGAACTCTTGTAACTGCAATGCTCGCTCCACATTACGGAGAAGATCCCCAGCTCGGTCAGCGAGGGCGTACGGCCCATCTTCTGTACGATGCTGGCGTACTCATCCGGCGTGATGCTGTGGGTCTTGAGCAGCGCAGGTGTGATCTGCGCAGGTGTGGGGACGGCTGGCGCTGTTGTTACTGGCGCGTGAACATCGTGTGCTGCAACATCTCGCTGAGTAGGCATAATTCGATATTAAGATTGTCGCATGTTCCGCCCGCCAGCGACACATCACCCTCTGAACCGCTAATTACGGAGTGGAGAAGCTACTTCTGCAACTATCTCGTTCGTAACCGACTGAGTGTTAGCCGGAACACTCCTGAATCCACTCCGGGATTGTAGTCGCCCGAATTTGCATTCGACATGTGGCGATACAGATACTCTAGTCGGATAGCGCTGCTGCCTTAGATAAACTGCATCCCATGACCAAGGGAAAACAAGAAGTTGGAACTCGCGGTGCCGTCTACAGGGAGGTCTCTCGAGGAGAAGACCATGCCCAGATCGGCGGAAAAAGTCGGCTGAAGATGATGGGAGCTGAGGCCGCTGACCCGCGCGCCAAGTGGAGAGATTGCGGGGGCATAGGTCTTGGTGGAGCCGTAGATGGCATACACATATACCATCGATCCGTCGCCCCGACCGACATATCCAACCGGATTGTTAGTCGCATAGACCACCCGCTCGCCAATGGATGGGAGTGCTTCTACATACGACGTTAAGCCAACGGTGCTAACAGTTGGATATGTAGCGACGACAGTTGGGTCGCGCTCCTGAAAGAAGGGAGAGATGGAGCCTTCGTAGTCGAGGCGCAGGGAGTCGTTTCCCCAGAGACGGTGGCTGTACTCAATCCCCGCGTCCAGATGCGGAGCTTCTCGGCGTCGCCGATGAGGATGTGGCTTGAGTTGGGAGCAAAGGACGAGAAGACGCCGAAGCTCTGTCGCCCAGCCAGCTCTTGCGCGCGAAGCGATGCTCCGAATGTGCCATAGACACAGAGAGAGCAGGATTGTCACAAGATAATTTGTTCGCATTGGACCTTTAATGAATGCTGGCTGGATGCTTAGGGGAGTCGAATTGGAAGGGTAATGAGGGGATTGCGTGAATCCCTCAAACTCGTCTGTCATTCCTCAGCGTAGCGGAGGAATCTGCTTTCCTTGGGCGACTATCCGGGCACACCACCGCAACTTGCGTAACGCATTTATTCAGTTCAAACTTGTGCGCATGATTCGCACAAGTTTTGCCGTGCTGGCAATTTTGCTTGCCGCTGTCTCCCCCGCGTCCGCGCAGAGTCTCCCCGCCGAAGCCGCTCCCGTGACGCTCACTCAGCCCACGCCGGACACTTACACCCTGTCCAACGGCATCGTCACGATGACCATGAACGGCCCACAAGCCACCATCGCTTCCATCCAGTACAAGGGCGAGGATATGGTCTCGCAGGTCGGTCGCCACAATCGCATCTACTGGTCGATGGATGGTGGCACCAGCTATCAGAACCCCGGCCACTGCATCTGCACCGTCAAGTCCAACACGGCAGAGATGGTGGACGTCGGCTGCAAGCACACCTACGAAGCGCGCGATCCGCACGCCATCGACATCGACATTCACTATGTACTGCGCCGCGCTGTTTCGGGAGTCTACGTCTATGCGATCCTCACCCATCCGGCGTCTTATCCTGTCGCCAACATCGGCGAGTGGCGCATGGTCTGGCCGACCAATTCGAAGGAGGGAGACCATCTGCTGGAGAAGATCTACATCGACGACAAGCGCCACTGGGTGATGCCTTCGATGGACGATCAGCAACAGGCGCAGACCATGGGCATCAAGGAGGTCTCGCTCTTTAAGACCGGAGCCTGGGCGGGCAAGATGGAGAGCAAATACACTTACTCAGCCAACTACGAATCGATTGGCGCCTTCGGCTATTCCAGTGACGCGCATCAACTCGGCGCATGGACCGTGATGGGCAACTATGAGTACTACAACGACGGCCCTCTGAAGCAGGATCTAACTGCACTCTCCGGTATGATGACGCACCACTTCGGCAGGAATCATTACAACGGCACAGGATTCCATCTGGCCGCGGGCGAGCAGTGGTCGAAGATCTTTGGCCCGTTCCTTCTTTACTTTAACAGCGGCGCTCCCGGCGATGCTCTGTGGCGCGACGCCCGTGCTCAGGCCGCGCGCGAACATGCGCAGTGGCCCTACGCATGGCTCACCGACGTTACCGAGTATCCCTCAGCCGCCCAGCGCGGAGCCGTTACCGGCAGACTGCACATCGACGATCGCCTGAAGCCAGCGCAGTCTGCGGCTAGCGCGTGGGTAGGACTCACGCAGCCGCCGCCGGGACTCGACTTCCAGTCCGAGTCAAAGAACTATCAGTACTGGGTGCGGGCCGACGCGAACGGCAGCTTCACGATTCCCAACGTGCGTCCGGGCAGCTACACGCTCTACGCCTTCGTCAACGGCGAGGTCGGCCAGTTCTCCACGCAGAACGTCAGCGTAACGGCGGCGCAAATCAACCCGCTCGGCGAGCTTACATGGAAGATTCCGCGCATTGGAGACTACATCGCGTGGGAGATCGGCAGGCCTGACCGGGACTCGACCGAGTTCCGTCATAGCGATGACTTCTTCACGCCCTACCTCTACAAGACCTTCTCGCGTGACTTCAAAAATCCGCTGGTCTACACCGTCGGCAAGAGCGACTACAGCAAGGATTGGAACTATGCGCAGTCAATCTACGTCACGCCCGACGGTCGCTCCGAGCCATGGCTCTGGACCATTCACTTTACGCTCGACCGCCTGCCCGCAAAGGGCGAGGGGGCATTGATCGTCGCCCTCGCCGGATCGAACCAGACGCATCTTCAGATCGACCTGAATGGCAAGACGTTGCGTCACTTCGAGCCGCAACTCGACGGAGGAAACGGGCTGCTGCGCCAAAGCTCCTACTCCAAGTATTCGACGCTCACCATCCCCATTGACCTGTCGCAACTGCATCCCGGCGACAACACCATCGACCTGCACCAGACCAACACCCGCGGCGACTTCAGCGTCGTCTTTTACGACTACCTAGCCCTCGAAATGCCAAGATAGATCCACCAATTCGGGGGAGCTGGCCCACTCATCCACACTTAGAGCGGTTCCCGAATTGCTATAGACCATTTTGTTTGTCATTCCGCAGCGAAGCGGAGGAATCTGCTTTTCTACATTCGACAACGGGATACATCATTACGATAACTGCTCCAAATCCTTTACTCAGAATATTTTGCAGATAATGCCTTTGCCATCAATATCTTACAGACATACCACCCCTGTAACAGATTGATTCCAGAAGTTTTATCCCCAAGATCGATATGGATACCCCCTGGGCGGATGGTCAATTCTACGTTTTTGGAAGGATGATCCGCCCATAAAAAATGGGCGCCATCCTTCGCTTTTTTCCGGCGAAAAATAGGAGACATAGAAGTCATCCTGTCTCCTGCCGTCGAATTGGCTCGACTGTTCTCGGTGGCGCCTAAATCGTAGAGCATTTTCGGTAATGGGGTAGACCGTCGCGGAGCGAGGAAAATGCGGGGATTCTTCGCTACGCTCAGAATGACAATTCATTTCTGGTCTACCGTAATTTGAGAAATACTACAATCTCAATTCCCTTTCTACTCTGCCTTGATGCTTACCGCAGTGCCGTTGTAGACCATCGTCTTGTCGAACTGCGTCGCTTCGTTGCCGCCGATGCCGTGTCCCGCGCCGACCCAGACGATGTGGAAGGTCATGGTCTGTGGCATTCCGGCGTAGCTGCCGGTGCGCTCGCCGAGGGTCAGCGTCTTGGTCGCCTCGGACCACGTAATTGGAATCAGCGAGTGCTTGCCCTTCTCGTAGTTGTAGCCGTCGCCCTCGTCCTGATAGAGGTCGAAGTGCCCGTCACTTCCTCGATAGACGCGCAGCTCGATTGGCCCGTTGACCTTCTCTCCCGCGTACTGCTCGTCCGGGCCAAGCGGCAGAATTGATCCCGCGTGGACGTACAGCGGAATCCGTTCCAGCGATGCTGCGGCCTGCACATGGACGCCGCCCTCGGTCGTCTTGCCGGTCCAGAAGTCGTACCAGAGCGCGCCCTTCGGCAGGTAGACGCGGCGATCCATCGCGCCGGCCTCTAGCACCGGGCTGACCATCAGCGCAGGGCCAAACATGAACTGGTCGCCGATGTTCCACGTCTCGGCGTCGGCGCGGAAGTCCATCACCAGCGGTCGCTGGATGGTCGAGTCGCCGTCGGAGACCTTCCACGCCAGCGAGTAGATATACGGCATCATGCGATAGCGCAGCTTGTCGTACTCTACGAGCGTTGGCTCGACCTTGGCGTAGGTCCACATCTCGTTGTTCGGCCTGTGTCCGTGCGAGCGGAAGACGGGGCAGAAGACGCCGAACTGGAACCAGCGCAGATAAAGCTCCTGATAGGCCGGATCCTGCACGTTGAAGGTTGGCCAGTAGCCGCCGATGTCGGTGGTCCAATAGGGCATGCCGGAGAGGGCGAAGTTCAGCCCTGCGGCCACCTGACGACGCAGCCCCCAGAAGCTGCTGTAGACGTCGCCCGACCAGACGGTCGCGCCCACACGCTGCTGGCCGAGGAAGGCCGAACGGGTCAGGAGGAATACGCGTTTGTCGTCATTGGTTGCGCGCCAGTGCTGCTGAATCCCCTCGTTGTGCATCAGGGGGAATAGGTTGGTGTACATCGCTCCATCACCGATGGAGAGCTTCTTGTCGCGCAGGATGGCGTCGCCGCCGTGCGGCCAGAACTCCTCCGGCTCGGCGCTATCCAGCCAGAACGAGTCCCAGCCTTCGGCAAAGAGCGGATGGATCAGACTCTGCCAGTACTCGTCCCGCGCCTTGGCGTTCGACGGATCGTAGACATGCGCATTGGGAATCAGCAGCCCCGCCGGATCCAGCTTCTGGTAGGTCTGCGAGCGGGGATCGAGGAGTCCCCAGGTCGAGATCATCGTATGGAAGTTCTCGTCGTGCAGCTTCTTCAGGTCGCCCGCTACGTCGTGGTAGTTCTCGTTGAAGACTGGATCGCCCTCGGTCTTCCACCAGAACCAGTCCTGCACGATCGCGTCGATGGGAATCTTCTCCGCGCGATAGCGATTGGCAATCGTCAGAATCTCGTCGAGCGACTTGTAGCGATCCTTCGACTGAATGAATCCGTAGCTCCAGCGGGGAAGCATCGGCGCATGGCCGGTCAGGTTGCGGTACTGGTGGATTACGCCGTCCATCTCCGGGCCATAGACGACAAAGTAGTCCACGCCGTCACCCGCCATCGAGTCGAAGGAGAGTTCCAGCGGAAAGCGGTTGTCGACGTAGGTAAACGCCGCCGTATTCCAGACGATCCCGTATCCCTTGCTGGAAACCAGCAGCGGCACCGCAGCATCGGTATTGTTCTGCCCGAGTTCGACGGTCGAGCCGCGATAGTTGAACATGCCGCTCTGGTGCTGCCCCAGTCCGTAGAAGGCCTCGGTCTGATCCGGCGAAAAGCGATCGACCAAGTGCGTTCTCTGTACGCCGTTCTCTGTCACCGTCGAGTAGGTGCGCGGCACTGCTCCCGCCTCATGCAGGAAGGTCTTGCCATCGGCCGACTTGAAGGTGAGGTTGCCACGGTCCAGCGCGATCGACGCCGAGATCCCCGCCGTCGTCACCGTCGCAGTCTTCGCATCCTTGGAGAACTGGAAGGGCGCGCCTTTGCAGGACTGATCGGCGGGCAACAGCCAGGGCTGCGGATGTTCCACCATGCCGCCCTCGGGCCGCGTCGTCACATGCACAATCGCGTCCGAGCAGACCACTACGCGCAGCGTCTCGGGGCCAATCGTCGCGTCGAAGCCGCGCGCGCTCTCGACCACCGTAACCCCCGGCAGCACTGGCAATTGTCCAACAATCTGCGCCTGCACCAGACCTGCCGTCAAACACACCGGCGCAACCAACAAGAAACGAGCTACAAATCCGCAATGGCTCATAATCCTCCCAAAGACATGTAGTAACATGGCGCGAGCAAAGTACGGGGATTCTTCGCTTCGCTCAGAATGACAATTCGTTTCTGGTCTACCGTAATTCGAGAGATGCGCTAAAATTCTGCCCTATCAAAAAAGCGGACGTGTGCAGCGCTTCACTGAATCACAAAAAATTGGCGCACCCAGACTAATCCATCCGTCTGCGGTGCGCCAATCTCATTGCATTGCCTTGCCTATTGAATGCCGATCTCCAGCACATCGATCGAGTAGCCCGGAACCGTGCGCTTGAAGTTCTTCGCCACGCCCGTCACCGTGCTTTCAACCGGAACCACGCGCTTGGGATCGCTGATGGTGTTGGTCGCCGCAGTCGTCGGCGCACTCAGGCGAACCAGCTTGGCCGAGCCTTTGACGCCATTGACTCCGTCCAGCGAGATCGACAGATCCTGCGCCGTAGACGAGCCGTTGACCAGCTTCAGGTAGATCACGCCCTTGGCCTTGTCCTCCGTCACCGAGTAGAAGAGCTTGTTGCCTGCACCCTTCAGCTCCGAGGTCGGAACCTCCGTTCCCAGATACTTCGCAAACATCACCTGCGCGTAGTAGCTGGGGCTGCCATAGCTGTTCAGTGCGTTGTAGCCAATCAGGTTCGAGGCCCACTGCATTCCCTGTGGATTCACGTTGACGAAGAGCGGTGCATAGCTGGCGATCACGACCACGTCGCTATTGCGCTCCATGCCAGTCATCCAGGCTGCATCGCCCAGAGCCGCGCCGAAGTTGGTCGTCGGCTCGCCCTCGCGCGTTGCCCACTCGCCGACAAAGACCTTTGGTCCCTTGCGATCCATCTTGTCGTAGTGATGGGTGTCAGCGTAGAACTCCTCGGCGCGCTTGTAGAAGTGGTCGTCGATCAGATCCGGGGTAACGCTCTTAACCTCGTTGCCCCGCTCGTTCGCCGTAGAAATCAACTGTAGCTGGGGATACTTCGCCTTGATCGCCTTATAGAACTGGGTGTAGCGGCCATCGTAGCTCTTCGACTTATCGAAGAAGTCCTCGTTGCCGATCTCAACGTAGGTCAACGGGAAGGCCGCAGGATGACCGTCCTTGGCCCGCTCCGCGCCCCACTTGGTTGAAACATCACCGGTGACATACTCAATCTCATCCAGCGCGTCCTGCACATACGGCTGTAGATCCGGCCCCGGAGTCACATGCTCGCCCTTCAGCGAGTAGCCCGCATAGACCGCCAGCACTGGCTGAATCTTCAGGTCTTCGCACCAGTTCAGGAACTCCAGCAAGCCCATGCCGTCGGTCGAGTTATAGTTCCATGGGCTGCGATGACCGGGACGATCCACCAGCGGGCCAATCGTCTTCTTCCAGTCGAAGCGCTCCTTGATGGTGTCGCCCTCAAGATAGTTTCCACCCGGCATGCGCAGGAAGGCAGGATGCATCTCCGCCATCATCTCCATCAGGTCCGGGCGATTTCCGTTGACGCGATCCTTGTAGGTCGGCGGAAAGACCGAGGCCTGCTGGATCCATACCGTTCCGGGGTGCTCCACGCTCAACACAATCGAGTTGTCCGCCGAAGCCTTCACGTCGGAGCCCGTCTTCATGCTGAAACTCAATTGCTTCCACTCGCCGGAGACCGCAGGCAGCGCCGTGCTGGCCAGAACTTTGCCCGTGCCATTCGAGATCAGGCTCACGCGCAGACTCGCGGCGGCGTCGCCCTTGGCGTAGACCGATCCGGTATAGGTCGAGTTGGCTCGTACCGGAACGCCCCACCATCCGCCATTGCGCAGAGCAAAGGCATTGATTGCGTCGGCCTGCTCCACGGTAATCTTCAGGCTTGTCGGAATCGCCGCGCTCGGACCGGTCGTCTTGTCCAGCGCCGCCGATCCACGCGCCGAACCGTACGGCGTGGCAATCCATCCATCCACGCCCGACCAGTCGGAGCGGAATGTGCGGTTGCGTACCAGTTCACCGTAAAGCCCGCCCTCGTAGGAGTAGTTAATCTCCTCGGTCATCAATCCATAGAGCGTTGGGCTGACCTTCGCCACTGGCTTTGCCGCGTCAATCGTCAGCGTCGCCTGCGCCCCTGCCATCTGCCCCAACCCAGCGCCCAGCAACACGGCGCCACAAACAATCTTGGCCCAGCCCTCAAATCGCGTCATATTAGTAGTTTTTTCCTCGTAGAAACAATAACGCAACCAATGCAACTTCGTCACGCCCTAATAATCGGTATAAAAACTCGGCTGTTCTCTCGATTCCGCGATGTATTGTCGAACAAAATTCGTGTCCCGGGGGCTAAAGCCCATTGTTTTGCTCCGATTCTGGTGTCCGGGCTAAAGCCCGAACCTACCTCGGAGACAAAAACAGGAGCTGGAATTGCGCAATGCCGCAGTTTTCAGACAGCTTCTAAACCGAAAAAAGCCAAGAATTCACAGCTTTACCATTCCTGCCGCAAACGAAAACCGGAGTGGAATTACTGCTGCACTTCGCCGTGATACTCTTTATCGGAAGTCGGAAAGGATACGTATGCTTCCCGTTTTTGCAGCGCTTTGGTTCGCTTTGCTTCCTGTCCCAGCCGCCACCCCACAACCCGCCCCAACGATGATCGCGCAGGCCGACGCTCCTGCCGCGCCCGTTACACCTCCGGTCGATCCGGCCAAGGCCGCCCACGCCAACCCCGATGCCAGCGGAAAGTATCACGTTGGCGACGGCGTTAAAGCCCCAAAACAGCTCAACAAGGTTGACGTCGCCTATCCCGAGGCTGCGCGAAATCGCAAGATTCAGGGAGTGACGACCCTCTCGCTGACGGTCGATGTCAACGGTCGCCCCAACGACGTCCGCATCATCGAGTCGCTTGCGAAAGTGGTTCAGGAGAAGGATCGCAAGGTGGCGCAAGAACTCGATCAAGAAGCCGTCAGCACGGTGATGAAGTACCAGTACGCGCCAGCCATATTTCAGGGCAAGCCCGTGCCGGTTGAGATAGAGGTCAAAGTCGGATTTCAACCTATGACCAGTCTTCCCCAATCCGTCACCAACCCGAACCGCAGTAACTCCTTTACCAAGCCCGCTGCTCCGCACCACTAGAGAATTTCGGCAATGGGGTAGACCGTTGTGAACGAGCAAAAGCAGATTCCTTCGCTTCGCTACGGAATGACAAAAAGAGATGCTACGGAATGACAAACAAATGGGTCTATTGCCATTCCGAAGATGCGCTATAGATCCGGCAAATAGATACTGATGCTTTTCGTTGCTTATTGCGTCTAAGAGCCTGTTTACGATCTTCTGAGCAGTAGTCTGAGAACGGCCAAGTGGATCATTTGTAGGCTGGTATTGAGTTTTCGCTCGCAGTTCTTCCAGAGTCTGCGGTACTTTTCCA
>Ga0302267_10000761_pt1 | contig 42787 bp, 37 predicted proteins | sample III_Bog_E1_3_FD_194555 | JGI IMG/M metagenome (GOLD analysis project Ga0302267, IMG submission 194555) | Peat permafrost microbial communities from Stordalen Mire near Abisko, Sweden - III_Bog_E1_3 | ecosystem: Environmental > Terrestrial > Soil > Wetlands > Peat | place: Sweden: Abisko...
CAGAAGCCGGTCGGCCTTCTGCCAGTCTTCGTCGGAGTACCGGTTCCACCACGTCTCGAGCGCCCCGTGGCGGCCGCTGACGACGACGTCTCGCGCCGCAAGCTCGGCCCGGAGCTGCCGGGTAACGGCGCTGCTGACGAGAGCAACTCGCGGGCGGAGGGCCCGGACATCAATCTCTCCGAGACGGGCTCCGAGGACTTCCACCGTGCCGGCCGTTGGCCACAACCGGGCGCCGGCGACCTGCAGCAGTGTGGTCTTGCCGGACCCGTTCGGCCCGAGAACGACCCACCGGTCTCCGGCGCCGACGCGCCAGTCGACGCCCCGTAACACGGGCACCCCATTTCGTTGCAGCGTGACGCCCTGCAACGAAATGGCAGCGGGCGACCCCGGTGCAGTCACCCCTGCATGCCGGCCCCGCCGGTGACGAGCCGCCGATTGACACGGCCGATGAGCCCCGAGCAGCACTGCGACCAGGTCCGTTCGCCCGCCAGCCAGAGCCAGACCTCTCGTCGGTACCCCAGCACGATGAGCCCGAGACCCTCTTCGCTCACGCCGGCAGAGGCGAGCGTCCGCCAGCGGCTCCAGAACCAGGCGGTGACACCTTCGTTCTCATCGCCGAGAACGTCCTCGAGGTCCCGCCCGTCGAGAACAGCCGCCAACCATCCTTCGGCGAGCACTGTCGGCTCGTCGGGGACGTGCAGTACCGGGTGCGTTGACGTGGTCAATGTCTGATGTAGACGGGCTGGCGGTCAGATCCTTCGTAAGCCCGCACATGCTCGTCGAAATCGATGAAGAGCGGCGCATCCGGGTCGAGCTTGCGCTGCAACGATCTGCCCGCGATCTTCTTGTCCAGCGCGTCCAATCGCAGCAGCGCCGCCGGATCGTCCAGGCCGCGCACGTCCAGCTTGGCCCGGGCCGCCTGGAATGCGAGTCGTCCGCGCTCGGTCCGGATGATGACGCTCGTCCAACCGTTCATGGAGCCGACGCTGCCCACCGAGATGTCGGCCGAGCGACCGAGGAAATCGGCGCACTCGTCGCAGCCCTTCAACGCGGCACCGTGGAAATCCTTGACCGGTTCGTCGACCGCCAGTTCCCCGTCGCGGTATTCCACGATCATGCGGCCCCGAATCACGTCCATTTTCGATACCCGGTCAAGGTCGACGCCGCGCTTGTCGCGCAGCTCGCGCAGGGTGAGCGCCTCGTAGTCGAAGTTCTTCGTGCACATCAGTGCGATGGTCAGGACGACGGCATCCACCCGGTGCGCGCCAGTGGGCCAGCGTCTGGCCTGCATGGCCCGCAACCCCTGCACCTCGCACGGGGTGCCCACGACCGCAAGACGTGGCTTGGGGGGTAGCGCGTAGCGGGACAGATCGAGCTCTGCCAACGCCATGGTCTGGTTGTAGAAGCTGCCCGAAGCGGCCTTGATCTCCCCCGCTGTGGTGGCAACGGTCGCCACACCCTTCCACTGCTCGTCGGGATCAGCACTCGGCTTGGAAACCAGCGCCCCGTCGATCTCGCCGGCGGCCAGCAGGCCGATCAACAGCGCGCTGACGGCACCGCCGTCCTGGGCATCCTCGATTTCGGCACCCGCCCTTACCGCGTAGGAGTCCACCACAGCGCCGAGGCCCTCCGCAGGAGGGCCGCCGCTGATCTTCCAGTAGGTGTCCGACGAGTCCGAACGAACCTGGGCGGGCTGCACTGCGGCATCCTCTCCCGACACCGCGGTCGACGGCGGCCAAAGGGCCTCGTAGCGAAGGCCGCCCCGCGGGCAGAAGTCCCAGCACAACGAACAGCCCGTGCACATCTTGACCAGCTCGGGAAGGTCGGTATCCTCGTTCACGCCGATGGAGTTCGACGGGCAGACAGCGACGCAGGTACCGCACTGGATGCAGCGGTCAGCGTGGATCACCCCTGCTTCCAGTTCCCAGAACCAGACCTTGCCCGGAGGCTCGGTGATCCCGTTCATCTGTTCACGGATGCGATAGCGCTTCACGAGGTCACCGCCTGCGCCGAGCCGAGCAGCGTGGACCGCAGTTCGTCGGCGTTGGTGCGTCGCGACCAGAGATGGAACGGCTCACCGGGGCGACGCTCTTCGCGGTACCGGCTGACCACCCGGAGCAGCGCGTCAGGCACCCGATCGACGGGCATCGCACCCTGGAGCCAGTCGATGAACGCCGCGTCGGGCCCGAGTGAGCCGCCCAAACCGATATCGACTGCTTCCTCAATGTGCTCGTCGATATGCGCGATGTCACCCCGGAAACCGATGTCAGCAATCTGCGGCTGAGCGCAGGAGGCGGAGCAACCCGAGAAGTGCATCCGGATCACCCCGGCGTCGTCCCGGGCATTCGCCCCCTGGTCGGCCGACGACAACTGCGCGTCCAACGTCCTCGCCCACTTCACGGCCCGCTCCTTCGTCTCCACCACAGCGAAGCGGCAGAACTCGGACCCGGTGCAGGCGACGACACCACGTTCGAAGGGGCCCGGGAAAGGCGAATACGTCTGCATGAGCGGCTCGGCCAGCAAATCGTCGAGACGCTCCTCGGGGACACCGGAGACGATGAAGTTCTGGTCGGTACCGATCCGCACGCCGCCGTCGCCGTATGTCTCGGCCAGGCGCGCCAGTTCGATCAGCTCAATTCCGTGCATCCGCCCCACTGGGACCGAGCAACCGACGTAGAGGAGGCCCGGCTGCTTCTGCGGGTGGATGCCGACATGGTCGCCCCGGAATGCCGTGGTCAACTCACGGCCGGCCGGCTGCAGCGCGAACGTGGTGCGCTCGTCGAGGGCCGCCCGGAACCCCTCGGGACCGAGCTCCTCGGCTAGGTACCGCATCCGAGCGAGGCCGCGGTTCTCCCGGTTCCCCAGCTCACCGAACAGCTGTGCGACCCCGCGGGAGAGCTCGACGGCCTGATCGGGCTCAATAAAGACGTCGATGTCAGAGGCCATGCGCTCGCCGTCGGAGAGACCGCCGCCGATGAGCACGTTGAAGCCGACCGTCCCGTCCGCATGCTCCGCCGGCCACAGGCCGATGTCGTTGATCTCGACGCGGGCACAATCCTCCGTGCAACCCGTGACGGCGATTTTGAACTTCCGGGGCAGGTTGGCGTACTCGCGATTTCCCGTGAAGAAGGCCGATATGGCCTCGGCCACCGGGAGCGCGGCGACGACCTCCTTCTGGTCGATGCCGGAGACGGGGCACGAGCAGACATTGCGGGCCGAATCACCACAGGCCTGCACCGTGGTCAGCCCGACGTCCCAGAAACGCTGCCAAATCCGGGGGACGTCGGCGATGCGGATCCAATGGAGCTGAATATCCTGCCTCGTCGTGAGGTCGGCGTAGCGGTTCCCGAAGACGGGGCTGTCGTCGGGGCCCTCGGCGAAGGCGTCGGCCGCCACCCCGATTTCGCGAACCTGCGCCGCCGTCATGACGCCGCCGGGGACCTTGATCCGCATCATGAAAGCGTCGCCACCCTGGCGCTGGGGATACATGCCGACCCACTTGAAGCGTTCGAGCTCCCCCGGCACCTTGTTGATGGAGTCCACACCCTGCTTCGAATACGTGTCGATGATGGCCTGGGCGACCTCGAAGGGATGCCGCGACAGCTTCAGTTGCTCGGTGGGGTTGAGCTCACCGATGTTCCGGTACGGCCGAACGAACTTCAGTCCGCGGTCGCGTCGGCCGCGGAACTCCATCCCGTACGGATTGTCCAGGTCGCGTGGCACTAGACGTGCAGGCCACACTCAGACTTGTCCGCACCCGCCCAGCGACCGGCACGGGCATCCTCCCCGTCGGCTACCGGGCGCGTGGTCGGTGCGCAACCGATGGAGCGGTAGCCCTGAAGGGTGAGCGGGTGCACGGGGAGGTCGTGGTCAGCCAAATACGACGAGATGTCGTCCTCGGTCCATGTGGCCAGCGGATTGACCTTCACGAGCCCGAATCCGGCGTCCCAGCCCACGATCGGCGCGTCGGCCCGGGTCGGACCGTCTGACCGCTTGAGGGACGTCAACCATGCTTGCTTCCCCGCCAGAGCGCGACGCAGCGGTTCCACCTTGCGGAACTGGCAGCACTGATCGGAGCCGCACGGATACGCGGCGGCGGCCGGACCGGGCTTCGTCACGGTGAGATTGAGTCCGTAGCGCTCCCGCATAGCGTCGACAAAGCCCAACGTCTCGGGAAAGTGTGCCTCCGTGTCCAAGAAGACGACTTCGACAGCCGGCGCGACCTTGGTGACGAGGTCGATCAGCACAATGTCCTCGAACGAGGCGGCCAGGACCAAAGAGTCACCGAAGGACTCGATCGCCCACCTGATGACGGCGCTGGCCGGAGCCGATTCGAAGCCCGCATTGACCGCGGCGAGGTCCTCAGCGCTCAACTGCTGGTCACTCACGTTGGTCTCGGCCACAGTTCCCTCACCTTGTTCACGGGACGATCTTGGTTCACGGGGCGATCTGGCCGTTTCGGGGGCCCGGCGCCGGCGCTTGACGCCCGTCCGAATGCAGGCTTTAGTATACATGACCAAAATGGTCATGATTTGAGAGGCTCCATGGACTCCGCAGCCGCCTTCCGCTCCCCCCAGGACAACAGCACCACGAGCTCCGTCGCGGTCCGGTCCGGCGGATCCGTGACCGCCCTGGTCAGGCCGGTGGAGCACCCACTGGGCCACCTCGATCTCCTGGAGTCGTTGGCCATCTTCATCATCCGCGAGGTGGCGGCCGAGTCGGAACGCCCGGTCCTCCTCTTCAGCGGGGGCAAGGATTCTGCAGTCCTCCTGCATCTGGCGGCCAAGGCCTTCAAGCCCGGGAAGATCCCGTTCCCGGTGCTCCACGTGGACACTGGGCACAACTTCTCCGAGGTGCTCGACTACCGGGATGCGCAGGTCGAGGCGGAGGGCGCCCGGCTCATAGTGGCCAAGGTGCAGGACTCCATCGACCAAGGTCGGGTCGCCGACCCCGGCCCCGTGGCGTCGCGCAACCGCCTGCAGACCACGACACTGCTCGATGCCATCAACGACCATGGGTTCGACGCCGCCTTCGGGGGCGCCCGGCGGGACGAGGACAAGGCCAGAGCCAAGGAGCGAGTCCTCTCCTTCCGCGATTCGTTCGGGCAATGGGACCCCAAGGCCCAGCGACCGGAGCTCTGGCAGCTCTACCAGGGCAGCGTGCGGCCCGGCGAGCACCTGCGGGCCTTCCCACTCTCCGACTGGACCGAACTCGACATCTGGCAGTACATCCGGCGCGAGCGGATCGCCCTGCCTTCCATCTACTACGCGCACGAGCGCGAAGTGCTCGAGCGTGACGGCATGCTCCTGGCCATCAGCGAGTGGGTCAGCCCGGAGGGCGGAGAGCAGGTCCGCAAGGAGACGGTGCGTTTCCGCACGGTCGGTGACGCCACCTGCACGGGTGCGGTGCAATCCTCCGCCGACACGGTGGAGGAGATCATTCGCGAGGTCTCGGCGTCCCGGATTTCCGAGCGTGGCGCGACCCGCGCTGACGACCGCTTTTCCGAGACCGCTATGGAAGACCGCAAGCGCGAGGGGTACTTCTAGACCCATGACCACCTTGCCCGGCTCGCCGCCGGCCGGCGGTCCCGAGCTTGGCGTCGACACCATGGATCTCCTCCGGTTCGCCACGATCGGATCGGTGGACGATGGGAAGAGCACCCTGATCGGTCGGCTCCTCTTCGATACCCGTCAGCTCTTCGACGATCAGCTCACCGCTATTGAGACAGCGTCAGAACGACGCGGGCTTGGAGAGGTCGACCTGTCCTTCGTCACCGACGGCCTGCGCGCCGAGCGCGAACAGGGCATCACGATCGACGTCGCGTACCGCTACGCGGCGACGCCGCACCGGAAGTTCGTCATCGCCGACTGCCCGGGACACATCCAATACACGAGGAACATGGCAACGGGCGCATCGACGGCCGATCTGGCGCTCGTGCTCGTCGACGCCACCTCGGGCCTGCGTGAACAGTCCCGACGCCATATCTGTATCGCCGCTCTGCTCGGCGTGGACCAACTCGTCGTCTGTGCCAACAAGATGGACCTCGTCGGCTGGGACCGCTCCGCCTACCAGCGCATCGCCGATGAGATGGAATCCCTGGCCCATCGGCTGGGCATCTCATCGTGCACCGTGATCCCGATCGCCGCGCTCCATGGAGACAACGTGGTCACGCGTTCCGACGCCGCGCCCTGGTACGACGGTCCGACCGTCCTCGACGCCCTCGAGTCCGCCCGGGCCGGCGGGTGGGCGGCGCAGCACGGGGTAAGCCAAGGAAGCGGAGCCCGGCTTCCGGTGCAGTGGGTGCTCCGCCAGCCGGGCGGCGGTCGCGGCTACGCCGGAATGGTCAACGGAGGCCCCTTCCGGGTCGGCGATGCCGTCCTGGTGTTGCCGCAAGGCGCACGAACGACGATCCGTGCCATCGAGACGGCTGATGGCTCCCTCCAACGTGCCGAGGTCGGGCTCTCGGTCTCCATCCGGCTCGCCGACCACCTCGACGTGTCGCGGGGCGATCTCATTGCGGCGGCCGAGGGCGCCCCCAAGGTGACCGACACCTTCGAAGCGACCGTCTGCTGGTTCCAGGACAGGCCGCTCACCGTCGGGGACCGCCTCCGGATAAAGCACACCACGCGGGTCACTCCCGTCGTGGTCGAGAAGGTGACTGGGATTTTCGACGTCAACGAGCTTCGGGTGGTCGACGCGACGGAACTACGGGAAAACGACATCGGCGTCGTGACCCTGCGCACGGCGACGCCGTTGGCCGTCGATCCGTATGAAGCGGACCGCATCACCGGCAGCTTTGTCTTGATCGACGAACTTACCTTCGCGACCATCGCGGCGGGCATGGTCGGGCCGCCGCGGCTCCATGACTGAGCTGCCGCCTCCTCCCCCCTACTTTCCCGTCTCGCTCAACATCTCGGGCCGGCCCTGCCTCGTCGTGGGAGGCGGGAAGGTAGCCGCCCGCAAAGCGCGCTCGTTACTCGCTTGCGGGGCCACCGTGACGGTGATCTCCCCGGCTGTCAGCGACGACATGCAGGCGCTGGCCCCATCCCTCTGTGCGCTCGAGCGGCGGGACTATGCGATGGGCGACGCATCAGCTTTTCGACTGGTCGTCACCGCGACAGGAATCCCGGCGGTCGACGGCGCTGTCTACGCCGACGCCGAGGCGGCGGGTGTCTGGGCCAACAGCGCAGACGACCCCGCGCGCTGCTCGTTCATCCTCCCGGCGGTGCATCGGGATGGCGCGGTGACGGTTTCGGTCTCGACCGGCGGCCTCAGTCCCGCGCTGGCCTCATGGCTCAGGACCCACCTGGCAGTGGATGCCGGGGAAGGACTCGGCATCCTGGCCCAGTTGCTAGGCGAGGCGCGAGCGAGCCTGAAGCAAGCAGGGCTGAGCAGCGAGGCGGTGGATTGGGTGCCTCTGCTCGACGGGCCTGTCCTGGAATTGATCCGATGCGGAGACATCGACAACGCCAGGGCCGAGGTGAGGGCGGCCGCCGGACTGTAAACACCCGCTCTCAGGGTGTTAACACCTCGAACCACCTACTGAAGCGGTCGACCGTCGAGTCCCCGGCCGGCGATCCACTGTTTCGTGTCGTCCAGCGAGAAGTCGCGCCACCGCTACGTCACATGCGCGGCAACCCGAGCGCCGGGAGGTGACGACACCTCACATCTCACCACCCGGGCGCTGACAACGACGAGCCAATTGTCCTCCGGTGCGGCAGCCAACTAGTCCTTTTGTCCCTTTCGCTCCTTCCGCTGACATCGCATATTCACTGCAAGCGCGACACACGCAGCGACGATGCGCAGGGACAGTCGGGTCCGAAACAAACCCGCGATGAGCCTGCAGCATCGAGGCTGTCGGAGCCTGCGCGACCGATCGCTGCATCCGAAAGACGGTGCACCTATGAGGGGGCGTAGATGAGATTGTCGATTGCTCGAGCATCAGCGGGTGGCCAGACCCCTGGCGACGCGGTGAACCGAAACGATGCAGAGTTCGATTTGCGGAGCGCGGCCTGGCGCCGGATGGCGCTCGCCCTTTCAGCCGTCTTGATCCTCGGCTGCATCGGCATCGTCTTCGGCTCGTCCAAGCCGGCCGGCGCTGCCACCGTGTTCTCGCCCGGTCAAGTCTTCGCGTCAGTCGGAGGCTCGCAGGTCAATGTCTACGACCCGTCGTCGGGTGATCAGCTGAACACGCTCAACGATGGAACCAATGAGCCCTACACGGCAGGTAGCGCGTTCGATGCCAGCGGCAACTTCTACGTGGCGGACGACATCAACGGAACAATCAGCAAGTACTCGCCTACCGGCACATTCGACGGGACCTTCGCCAGCGGGCTGACCAACCCGCTGTCACTCGTGTTCGACAGCCAGGGGAACCTCTATGTGGGGCAGCAGGGCACGCCCTACATCGCCGAGTTCAACTCGAGCGGTCAGAACATCGGCAACTTCGGCCCGCTGACCACCGGTGAGACGGGCGACGACTGGATCGCACTCTCGAGCGACCAGTGCACCTTCTACTACACGACGGAGACCGATGTGATCTATCGGTACAACAAGTGTACGAACACACAACTGTCGACGTTCAACGTGGCGCCCTTCACCGGAGACGATGCGTTCGAACTGCAGATTCTCCCGAACGGGAACGTGCTCGTGGCGGATTCCGAGTCGGACATCATGCTCGACCCCAACGGCAACGTCATCGGCTCATACTCGTGCGCGAGCCTTCCGGGCTGCTCAGATGAGCTCTTCGCCATCGCGCTCGACCCCGACGGACTCTCCTTCTGGACCGGTGATACCGCCTCGGGCAACGTCTACCGCATCGACATCGCCAGCGGTGATCTGCTGCAGACCATCGACACCCGGTCCCCGTATCTCTTCGGGCTGAGCGTCGACAACGAGATCGAGGTGGCGGCTCCGCCACCCGTCACGACCACCGTCCCCTCGGCCCTGAGCGTCCAGCCCGTCGCGGGGAACTTTTCGACGCCAACTCCAGTCACTGCTGTGCTGACCAACCCGAGCTCGGGCACGCCCATCGTCGACGAGCCGGTCACCTTCACACTGAACGGTTCGGAAACGTGCACGGCGAACACCGATTCCACTGGAACAGCGACCTGCGACATCACGGCATCGGAGCCCTCGAGCTCGTACACATTGACGGCGTCCTTCCCTGGTGACACCACTACGTCAACACCCATCGGCTCGAACAGCTCGACGAGCACATTCACAGTCAATCCTGACACCAGCGCCCTGACCTACACCGGTGCGACCACCGCAGTGAACGGCCAGCCGGCCACTCTGTCTGGAACCCTGACCACTGACAACCCGACGACGGGGACACCTCTGCCCACCAAGGTGGTCACCTTCACCCTCGGATCGGGATCCACCGCACAGACGTGCAGCGGGACCACGGATGCCAACGGCAATGTGAGCTGCACGATCGCCACGGTGGACCAGCCGCAGACCGCCGAAACCATCACGTCGAGCTTCGCCGGCGACGCCTACGACACCCCAGCGAGCGTGGTCACCCCCGCCACCGTGACGGAGCCCACGACACTGACCGTCAACCCCGGAACCGGGATCTATTCGACGCCCACCACGGTGTCCGGCGTCCTCCAGGACACCATTACCAACACGCCGATTGCCGGCGAGCCGGTGACATTCGTGCTCAACGGGACCCAGACGTGCACCGGCACGACGGACGCCACGGGTACCGCCTCGTGCTCCATCACGCCGGGCGAGCCCGCAGCCACCTACACCCTCACGGGAACCTTCGGCGGTGACTCCACCGTGCCCCTGCAGCTGATCCCGTCGAACGGTTCGGCCAGCTTCATCGTCACGCCGGAGCCGACTGCGCTCACCTACACCGGGGGGATCACGGCCCAGAACGGGCAGCTGTTGACCGTCTCCGGCGTCCTGACCACCGGCACCGGCGCCGACCTGAGCGGCCAGCCGGTGACGTTCACCCTGGGCAGCGGGGCGGCGGCGCAGACCTGCTCCGCTGTCACGACGGCGTCGGGCACAGCCTCCTGCGTCATCAACGTGACGGGTCAGCCACAGGGACCGATCCCGGTCACCGACACCTTCGCGGCCACCTCGTACTACCAGTCGTCGACCGCGAGCTCGACCGTCAATCTGCCCGAAGGGACCACGCTGACGGTGAACCCGGGCAGTGGTACGTACAACACCCCGGGCACGATTTCGGGCACTCTCGTCAACAGCTACACGAACGCACCGGTGCCCAACGAGCCGGTCACGTTGACGGTGAACGGCACCCAGACGTGCACGGCCACCACCAACGCCAGTGGCGTCGCCTCCTGCACCGTCACGCCGAACGAGCCGGGCGGTACCTACGTCCTGAGCGGTTCGTTCGGTGGCGACACGACCTCCGTCCCGACCCTGCTGCCGAGCACCGGCAAGAGCACGTTCACGGAGAACAAGGCGCCCACCACGGTGACGTACACGGGAAGCACCTCCATCACGAGCGGGAACTCGCCCGTGCTCTCAGCCACGCTGACCGGCAACGGCGCACCGCTGCCCGGCCAGACGGTGACCTTCACCGTCGGCTCGGGGAACTCGGCTCAGCACTGCAGCGGCACCACCAATGCCGCCGGCAATGTCAGCTGTAGCATCTGCACGTTCAACCAGAGCGCCAGCCCGCTTCCCGTGACCGTGACGTACGGCGGCAACACCTACTACGCCGGTTCGACCACCTCGAAGGCGATCACCGTCACCACCCCGACTTCGCTGTCCGTGAGCGCGGCCACCGGGGTCACCGGGTCGCCGACCACGCTCACTGGCACCTTGACCAACGGGGTGACGGGTCAACCCATCAGCGGGCAGACCATCACCTTGACGCTGAACGGGACGCAGACCTGCACGGCGACCACCGGCTCCACGGGCAGGGCGTCGTGCGCCGTCACGCCGACCGAGTCGGCGGGAACCTACCCGGTGACCGGATCGTTCGCCGGCAACACCAGCACGTCGCCGCAATTGCTCCCCAGTAGCGGGCACAACAACTTCGTCATCACGCCGGCTTCCACCACGGTGACGTACACCGGGGCGACGACGGCCACCAACGGCTCGTCGGTGACACTCTCGTCGACGCTGACCAGCAACGGCACGCCGCTCAGTGGCCAGACCCTGACCTTGACGCTCGGTTCGGGCCGGACGGCGCAGAGCTGCACCGCCACGACGAACTCCTCGGGCGCCGCATCGTGCTCCATCTCGTCCGTGAACCAGGTCTCCGGTTCGGTGACCGTGACGGCGAGCTATGCCGGGAACAGCTCCTACCAGTCGGCCAGCACCTCGAGCACCGTCAAAGTCGGCAACTGCGGCGGCGGGGGCAGTGGTGGCGGCAGCGGTGGTGGTGGGAGTGGCGGGAACGGCGGCGGCGGCTACACCGAGCCTCCCCCGGTCGGTGGCGGGCGGGGCTGCGGCTGAGCGGCCTGCGGGCACCATCGGGCTCGCCATGAGCCTTGACAGAAGGGGACCCTCACCGGGGTCCCCTTCTGCGTTTCCCATCAGGGTTGCGCAACCATCAGCACGGTGCCGACCACCAGCAACACCAGTGCCGCCACGGCGGCCCGCGACATGAGGGTGGCATCGTGAGCGGGATTCCTCCCGGTGACGTCACCCTCGCCCTCGCCCCCAGCCTCGCCGCGGTCGCGTTGGGCCAGGGCGGCCTGCAGGCGCTGCTCGGCCGGCCACAGCACTCCTTCGCCCACGAGCACGACGGCAGCGAAGACAGCCAGACCCCCCAGCACCCAGCCCTGCCCGAGCGCGTAGGCGCCCTGGCTCATGGCGAGCAGCGCAAACCCGAAGAGGGGGATGCCGTAGACGGTGCGCCCGGCCCAGTTGATCCCGGGGCGAAAATAGCGCCGAAGGGTCTCGGGCAACGGCAGAGGGGACCCGAGGAGGCGCCGCAGGCGGGTGGCCGTGGCTGCGGCAGCGGCCGTTGTCACCACCCCCACGACGACACAGGCCACATGGAGCAGGAGCACGATGTCGAAAGCCGCGCCGTCCGGCTGGTGGTGCATGGCCGACATGTTCTCCTATGACCGGGGGACCTGGGTGAACGTTCCGCGACGGTGGCGTTTTCGTGGGTACCGGAACCTGTACCGTAGAGGTGGAGGGAAGACGATGAGGGTATTTCCGATGTCGGCGCGCCGGGAAGCGCCCGAGAGAGTGAATCGATGAACCAGCTACGCCTCGATCCGTTGTCTGGACGCTGGGTGGTGGTCAGCCCCGGCCGCTCCGAGCGGCCCTACTCGTTCGTCACCCGCACGTCCTGGATGCCCGAGGCCCTCAATCGTCCGTGCCCGTTCTGCCCCGGCAACGAGGAGGAGACGCCCCCCGCCCTGGAGACCTACGGCCCGTCCGGCCGCTGGCTGGTCCGGGTCGTGCCGAACCTCTACCCTGCCTTCGAGGGCGATCAGCCCTTCGTCGTGGCGAACCGGGGCCCTGTCTTCACCCAGGCATCCGCCGGCGGCATCCACGAGATCCTCATCTTCTCCCCCGAGCACGACGCCACCCTCGGGCAGCTGAGCAGGGGTCAGGTCGAGCTCGTGATGGCCGCCTTGCGTGACCGCCTGGAGGAGCACGCATCGCAGCCCAACCTCCGCTACACCCAGGCCATCGTGAACTCCGGCCGCGAGGCCGGCGCATCGCTGGAGCACCCCCACGGCCAACTTCTCGGCATGTCCTTCATCCCCCGGGAGCTGGCCGAAGAACAGGCGCGGTTCGCACGGTTCGTCGGCTCCTGCCTCCTCTGCACCACCATTGAGGCAGAGGAGGACTCCACCGAACGGGTGATCTACGCCGACGACCGGGTGGTGGTGGTCTGCCCGTTCTGGAGCGCCGTTCCCTACGAAATGCTGGTCATGCCCCGCGAGCACAACCCGCATCTGCACCAGAGCTCGACCGAGGATCTGGTGGCTGTCGGAGAGGCGATCCGCCGGTCACTCCAGCAGCTCGCCGATTCGGTGGGCGACGTTGCCTACAACATCGTCTTCCACTCCGCCCCGTACAGAGTGGGTGAGCCCTACCACTGGCACGCGCACATTTGGCCCAAGGCCACGACGACCGCCGGCTTCGAACTCGGCACGGGTGTGGCCATCAATGTGATCTCCCCCGAGGAGGCGGCCGAGACCCTCAAGGTCTCCGCCTTGGCCCTCTAGACGGCGTCGTTCCGCACCGAGCGGGCCAGTTCGAGGAACGACAGGAGGCGGCGCACCAGGTCCCGATCGGGCCCGACCAGTCCCCCGATGCCGGCCGTGCCCAGGTAGCCCGACACGAAGGCGCGGCGATTCCGCATCTCCCAGGCTTGCCCGAGTGCGGCGAGCCCGAGCCGGCCCGTGGGATCCCGCTCGGCCGCCGCGACCGTGCTGGCCCGGTGCATCGACCAGAGCAGGTCGGCCACATCGCCCAGCGGGGTGCGGAGGCGCACCGTGGCCTGGGGGCCGATGACGCCCCCGGGGGCACAGTCGCTGACGACCCACCCCTGATCCGTCCGGGCCGTCCGGCCCAGGTGGAAGTCGCCGTGGGTGCGGATGACCGGGAGCCGAGCCTCCGACCCGCGCAGCCACTTCACCAGGTCGGTCACGCCCGGTGCCTCAAGCAGCGAAGGGTCCGACGCGGCGATCGTCGCCTCGGCCTCGTCGACCCAGGCGGCCACGGGCTCGTGCTCCCGGTCGAACGCACGGTCGAGCGCCAGGTGCATCCGCGCCGTCATGGTGCCGAGTGCTCTGGCCTCGGTTCCGAAGTCGGCCCCGGCGACGTCGGGCGACCCGCCGGACGCGTAGAAGTCGCGCAGGGACGACAGGGCCAGCGCCCACCCGGCGGAGCGATCGGCCAGCGGTTCTTGGACCACGCCGAGGTCGCTGCCCTCCCAGATCCAGCGCACCAGCGGGGCGGCCACGTGGTTGAAGCCCGATTCGTCCAGCGCGACCATGAGGTCGACGTCGGGCCGCGGGGCCGCGCTGAGCCACGGGAACACGAGTAGGTCGCCCCGGTCACCGCAATCGAGCACCGTGGCGTCATGGTCATCCCGTAGGACCGCCACCGGCCCCGGGCGTGCCGCCACACCGCGCACCGTGGCCAGGAGCAACCCGGCCAGTTGCGCATCGCGCAAGGCGTCGGTGCAGACAGCCAAGCCCGCTTCGTCGTCGAGCAGGCCGAGCGCTGCCTCTTCGCCGGGGCGGAGGAAGTGAGGCTCGTCGGCCACACCGCGCAATCCCGCCACAATGTGCGCCCGTCGGTTCCCGACGCGGGCGACGATGTCGATCAGGCCCGGCCGGCCGGCCAGGAGCACCTCGTCGCGCTCAATGACGATCTCACCCTCCGACGCGACCCGGCGCAGTCCGAGCCACGCCTCCGTCAGCGTGCGCAGGGCCTGGTCGCGCGCAGGCGTCATTCGGGTGGCCGCTCCTCCAGGGCCAGGTCGAACCAGAGGAACCCGTAGGGCGGCAACGTCACGGCATACGGCTCCTCGGTGATGAGAGGGAACGGCACCCGCCCCAACACCTCGTACGGCGTCGATCCGGCCCACTTGGCCAGCGCCAGCTCGGCCGGTTGGGCGAACCGGCTCAAGTTGTGCACGCACAACACCGCCTGATGCCGGTGCACCACCTCATCGCCCTCGCTTTCGTTTCCGGCGGGGACGGTGCGGGCCAGGACCGTGGAGTGGCCCCAATCGAGCGCGGCGTCGACGGCCGGGCTCACCGACGGGCCCGTCGAGCTCGACGATCCGGTGAGGATATCGGCCACGTCGCCCGAACGCATGTAGGCCAGGATGGAGGGGTTGGCGCACGGTAGGACCTCCATGGCGCCCACACCCATGACGGGGAGCGCTCGCCGCTCGGTCAGCATGCGGCGCAGCCAGTGCAGGAAGGATCCTTGGTTCCGCAGCTGCGCCTCCACGTTGAGCGCACTGAACCCGTACACGGGATCCATGAGCGGCGGAAGGTAGAGCTGGGCGAAGTCCGCCTTCGAGAAGCCGCCGTTGCGGTCGGGTGACCACTGCATCGGTGTGCGCACGGAGTCCCGGTCACCGAGGTAGATGTTGTCACCCATCAGCAACTCGTCGCCGTAGTAGATCACCGGGCTGCCGGGCAGGGACAGGATCAGGGCGTACAGCAACTCGGCGGTGCGCCGGTCGTTGTCGAGCAAGGGGGCCAGCCGCCGCCCGATCCCCATATGGCGCTTCATCCTCGGGTCCTTGGCGTACTCGGCCATGAGGTAGTCCCGGTCCTCGTCGCTCACCTGCTCCAGGGTCAACTCGTCGTGGTTGCGCAGGAAGATGGCCCATTGGCACGCATCGTCGATCACCGGCGTCTGGGCCAGGATCTCGGTGATCGGGTAGCGCTGTTCCCGACGGACGGCCATGAAGAGGCGCGGCATCAGGGGGAAGTGGAAGCAGAGGTGACACTCGTCGCCGTCGCCGAAATAGTCGGCGACGTCACTCGGCCAGCCGTTGGCCTCGGCGAGCAGGATGCGACCCGGGTAATCGGCATCAATCTGCTTGCGGATGCGCCGAATGAAGGAGTGCGTCTCGGGCAGATGCTCGCCCGAGGTGCCGTCTCGCTGGTAGAGGTACGGCACGGCGTCCAGCCGGAACCCGTCGAACCCCAGGTCGAGCCAGAAGCGCACCAGGTCGATCATGGTGTCGGCCACTTCGGGGTTGTCGTAGTTGAGGTCGGGCTGATGATGGTAGAAGCGGTGCCAGTAGTACTGCTGGCGCGTGTCGTCCCACGTCCAGTTCGACCGCTCGACATCGGTGAACACGACCCGGGCGTCGGGCCATTTCTGGTCGTCGTCGTTCCAGACGTACCAGTCGGCCTTGGCGTTGTCCCTCGACGACCGCGACTCAATGAACCACGGGTGCTCGTCACTCGTGTGGTTCATGACGAGGTCGGCAATCACCCTGATGCCCCGGCGGTGGGCGTCTTCGAGGAACGCCACCAGGTCACTGATGCTCCCGTAGTCGGGGTGGACGTTGAAGAAGTCGCTGATGTCATAGCCGCCATCACGGAAGGGCGAAGGGTAGAAGGGCAGCATCCAGATGCAATCGACGCCGAGCCACTCCATGTAGTCGAGCTTCTCGCGCAGGCCGCGCAGATCGCCGGTGCCGTCGTTGTTGGCGTCGTGGTAGCCCCGGATGAGCACCTCGTAGAAGACGGCGTGCTGGAACCAGCGCACCGAGGGATCGAAGGCGCCCTCGCCGCCACTGACAGGAATGGGGGGTGAACTCATCGCCTCACCGCCCGGCGAACGTCGCCTTGCCCGGGCCGTTCTCACGGAACGACGCGATGCCGCGTGCTGCATCCTCGGTCCGGGCCACCGAGACGAAGGCGTCACGTTCGATGTCCAGCCCCTGGACCAAGGTGGTCTCGAGGCCACCGTCGACCGCGGTCTTGGCCAGGGCGTGCGCCACGACGGCGCCCGCCGCCAGCTCGGCCGCCCACGCCAGCGCGGTGTCGAGGACGTCGTCGGGTGCCACGACCCGGTTCACCAGCCCGATGGCCGCGGCCTCCGTGGCCCGGACCTGACGACCGGTGAAGATGAGCTCCTTGGCCCGGGACGACCCGATGAGGCGGGGCAGGCGCTGGGTCCCACCGCCGCCCGGAATGACGCCGAGCAGGACTTCGGGCAGCCCGAGGCGGGAGTCCTCCGCACAGACACGGAAGTCGCAGGCCAGCGCCAGCTCCAGCCCGCCACCCAGGGCGTACCCGTTGACGGCGGCGATGGTGGCCCGTGGCACCGAAGCCAGGGCACCGAGGGCACCGGCGAAGCTGGCGCCGACCGCTCCCGCACCGCTGTCACCGAGCTCGACGATGTCGGCGCCGGCGGCGAAAATCCGTCGGCCGCCCCACACCACGACGGCGCCCGGCGGGTCGTCGTGCAGGCTCCCGGCGATGGCATGCAGCTGCGCCAGGAGGGCGCCGGAGAGTGCGTTGGCCTTCGGGCGGTCCAACCGGATGAGCGCGACGCCATCGGGTCGCCGCTCCACCGTGACGAAGGTCTCAGCCATGGTCGCACCGTACCGGAACCCGTCCACGACGACTCATTCGGCCAACAGGCTCTCCGCGGCCTGATAGGGATCGAGCTCCCCGGCCGCCAACGCCTTGACGGCCGAGGTGAACTCCTCTCCGGCGACCAGCTCGTCCACCTTGACCTCGGTCCGGGCCAACAGCACCCGGCGCAACTCCTGCGCCACCCGGTCCGATCGGCGGACGGCGAGCTGGCCCGAACCGACCAGGTGATCGCGGTGCCGGGCCACGGCACGCCAGAGCTCTGCGACCCCCTCGCCACCCGTGGCCGTCGTCTCGACGATTTCGGGCCGCCATGCTCCGGGCCGGGCCAGGTCGAGCATCTGTTCCAGGTCGCGTCGGGCCTCACGCACGCCCGGTCGGTCCGCCTTGTTGATCACGAAGACATCGGCCACTTCGAGCAGGCCGGCTTTACTCGCCTGCATGGCGTCGCCCCAACCGGGCGTCACCACCACCACCGTGGTGTCGGCCGCCGACGCGATGTCGACCTCCATCTGCCCCACCCCGACTGTCTCGACGATGACGACACCCAGGCCGGCGGCGCCGAGCAGGCGGATGGCGTCGGGGACGGCGAGGGAGAGCCCGCCCAGGTGCCCGCGCGTTGCCATCGACCGGATGAACACGGTCGGGTCCAGCGTGTGCTGGCCCATGCGGACGCGGTCGCCCAGAATGGCACCCCCGCTGAAGGGCGAGGTCGGGTCCACCGCCAGGACGGCCACTTGCGGGATGGCCGCCGCCTCCGGCCAGCCGCCCCTGACCTCGGTGATGAGGCGGTCGGTCAAGGTGGACTTCCCTGCGCCGGGCGCGCCGGTGAGCCCGACGGAAAAGGGGACGTCGGACCGGTAGGCGAGCTCGGCCACCGCCATGGCCGTCTCGCCTCCCCGCTCCACGTACGAGAGGAGGCGCGCCAGCGCCACGCGGTCGTCGGCTCGGGCGCGTGCGAGCAGCGCCGCCGGTTCCGTGGGGAGCGGGGTCATCGCCGGGTCACCCGGGCTCCCAGCGAGCACAGTGCGCCGGGCAGGTCCTCGTAGCCCCGAGCGATGTGATGGGCGCCGCTCACGACGGTCTCGCCGTCCGCCACCAGCCCGGCCAGCACCAGCGCCACCCCGGCCCGGATGTCGGGGGCACGGACAGCGGCACCCGAGAGCCGGGGGACGCCACGCACGACGGCATGATGGCCCTCGGTCCTGATGTCGGCACCCATGCGCCGCAACTCCTCCACGTAGCGGAATCGCCCGGAGAACAGGTTCTCGGTGAGGATCCCGACGCCGTCCGACACCGTGAGCATGGCCACGAGCAGCGGGCTGTAGTCGGTCGCCACGCCCGGGTACGGGAGCGTCGCCACGTCCGCCGCCACCATGCGGTCCGCCGCACTGGCCCGCAGGCCGAATGGGCCCATGTCGGTGACCACGCCCATTTGGTTCACCTTGCGCAGGAGCATCTCCATGTGCTCGGGCCGGGCGTCGGCGATGGTGACCTCGCCCCCGGCCATACCCACCGCGGCCAGGTAGGTGGCGGCCACCACCCGATCGGGGACCACCGCGTGGTGGGTGGGCCGCAACGCCTCCACCCCTTCGATCTCAATGCGAGAGGTCCCGGCACCGCGCACCACCGCCCCCATGTCGCAGAGCATGGCCGCCAGGTCGGCGACCTCGGGCTCCTTCGCCGCGTTCTCGATCACCGTCGTGCCCTTGGCCAGCACCGCAGCCATGAGCAGATTGTCCGTCGCCGTGTGGCTCGGGTACTCCAGGACGACCCGGGTGCCGACCAGCCGTCCCCCCGGCACCGTGCCCCGCACTTCGCCGTGGGACGACTCGAAGCGGGCACCCATGGCGCCCAGGCCGGTGAGGTGGAAATCGATCGGCCGGTCCCCGAAATCGTCCCCGCCCGGCAGGGGTACCCGAACGGAGCCGCAGCGGGCCAGGAGGAGTCCGAGGACGACGACCGAGGCACGCATCTTCTCGAAGAGCTCGTAGGGGCCCGACGGCACCAGCTCGCCCTCGGGCGGGGTGGTCACGCTCACATCACCGTTGTCGAGACGCTCGACCTGGGCCCCGATCCCGCGCAGGACCTCGGCCATGGTGTCGACATCGGAAATGCGGGGCACGTTGGACAGCACCGTCCGACCCTCGGCGAGGAGGCAGCCCGCCATCAGCTTGAGTGCCGAATTCTTCGCACCGCCGGCGCTGACGGTTCCCCGGAGGGGGCCGCTCGGCTCGACTGCGATCTGATCCACGCTCCCAAGTATCGCCGCTGGGGGATGGCCCGACCGGCAGGGGACTATCGGCGACCAACTATGGTCATGCCCCGTGGTGACGTCGCGCCAAGCCCCCGACCGCAACCTCGCCATGGACCTCGTGCGGGTCACCGAGGCCGCTGCCATGGCCGCCAGCCGCTGGATGGGCCGGGGCGACAAGCTCGGCGCCGACGGCGCCGCCGTCGAGGCCATGCGGACCGTGCTCTCGAGCGTGCCCATGGACGGGATCGTCGTCATCGGTGAGGGCGAGAAGGACAACGCTCCGATGCTCTTCAACGGGGAGAGGATCGGTGACGGCACTCCCCCACTGACCGACATCGCGGTGGACCCCATCGACGGGACCACGCTCACGGCACAAGGGCGTGGCGGCGCCCTGGCCGTCATCGCCGTGGCCGAGCGCGGGGCCATGTTCGATCCTGGGCCCTGCGTCTACATGGAGAAGCTGGCCGTCGGGCCCCGTGCCAAAGGTGCCTGCGACATCCGCTGGACGCCCACGGAGAATCTCAACGCCCTCGCCGAGGCGCTGGGGCGCCCCGTCCGCGACCTGACGGCGGTCATTCTGGACCGGCCCCGCCACGACGCCCTGGTGGCCGAGGTGCGCGCCACCGGGGCGCGCATCCGCCTCATCTCCGACGGCGACGTCGCCGGGGCGATCGCCACGGGGTGGCCCGGTGCCGGCACCGACATCCTCTTTGGCATCGGCGGCACCCCGGAGGGCGTCCTGGCCGCTGCCGCCTTGAAGTGCATGGGCGCCGAAATCCAAGGGCGGCTCTACCCGCGGAACGAGGAGGAGCGCGCCGCCGCTCTCGAGGCCGGCTACGCGCTCGACGCCGTCCTGACGACCGACGACCTGGTCCAGGGGAACAACTGTTTCTTTGCCGCCACGGGCATCACCGACGGCGAGTTGCTCCAGGGCGTGCAGTACCACGAGTTCGGAGCCACCACCCAGTCCCTTGTGATGCGCTCCAAGTCGGGGACGCTCCGCAAAATCGACGCCAGCCATGCCCTGGGCAAGCTGGCGGAGTTCAGCTCCATCTCGTTCGACTGAACCCGGCCCGAGGCGGGAGCCGGTCCGGCCGCCGGAAGCGCTACGCGGCGTTGTCGGCGGCGACGGCCAACCGCAGCTCGGCCCGAGCCAGCGCACCTTCGGCGTCAGCCAGCTCCAGGTCCTCGTCGGCGTCCTCGGTGACCGGACCGCGACCCGAACCCAGCTCGCCGACCCGCTGGGCGGCGCGCTCGCGTGCCTCCTCGGCCCGGGGCACATCGATCTCCGACGCCAGCTCCGCCACGCCGGCGAGCACCGTCACCCGGGTCGACAGGCCCGGCAGTGGGCCATCACCCTCGGCCAGGCCCTCGGCTGCGCCCGCGCTGGTGTCGACCTGGAGGAACCCCCCGTGGACCGCCAGGCGGACCAGCGTGCCCTCCGGCTGCTCGACCTTGACCTCGCAGTGCACCACGTCGCCCACCAGGGGCGTGTGGCCGTCGAGGACGGTGAGGTCACCCTCCGAGGTGGCCAGCACGATCGAAGTCGCACCCCCGGCGAAGAGGGACTGTTCGGGCGTGACGATCTCCACGCCGAAGACGCCGTCGGCCACTAGCCCGCCTCGGCCTCGAGCGTGCGTGCCTTCTCCAGCACGGACTCCACGCCGCCGACGTTGAGGAAGGCCTGCTCGGGGACGTTGTCCAGGTCCCCGTTGGCCAGCGCCTCGAAGGACTCGACCGTCTCGTCGATCGGCACGTTGATGCCGGGGACGCCGGTGAAGACCTCGGCCACGAAGAACGGCTGGGAGAGGAAGCGCTGGACCTTGCGGGCCCGGCTGACCGTCACGCGGTCCTCCTCGGACAGCTCGTCCATACCGAGGATGGCGATGATGTCCTGCAGTTCCTTGTAGCGCTGCAGGATCTCCTGCACGCGTCGGGCGACGGCATAGTGGCGCTCGCCGACGATCTCGGGCGCCAGGATGTTCGAGGTCGAGGCCAACGGGTCGACGGCCGGGTAGATGCCCAGGGCGGCGATCTGCCGTGAGAGCTCGGTCGTGGCATCGAGGTGGGTGAACGTGGTGAACGGCGCCGGGTCGGTGTAGTCGTCCGCCGGGACGTAGACGGCCTGCAACGAGGTGATCGACTTGCCCTTGGTCGAGGTGATCCGCTCCTGCAACTCGCCCATCTCGTCGGCCAGGGTCGGCTGGTACCCCACGGCGGAAGGCATCCGGCCCAGCAGGGTGGAGACCTCGGAACCGGCCTGGACGAAGCGGAAGATGTTGTCGACGAACAGCAGCACGTCCTGGTTCTGCACGTCCCGGAAGTACTCCGCCATCGTCAGCGCGGCCAGGGCCACGCGGAGGCGGACGCCCGGCGGCTCGTCCATCTGGCCGTAGACCAGCGCCGCCTTGTCGATGACGCCGGACTCCTGCATTTCGAGCCACATGTCGGTGCCCTCACGGGTGCGCTCGCCGACACCGGCGAACACGGACACGCCGCCGTGCTCCTGGGCGACGCGGTGGATCATCTCTTGAATGATGACGGTCTTGCCCACGCCGGCGCCGCCGAAGAGGCCGATCTTCCCGCCCTGCACGTAGGGCTCCAGCAGGTCGATCACCTTGATGCCCGTCTCGAACATCAGGGCCCGGGGCTCCAACTGGTCGAACGCCGGCGCTGACCGGTGGATCTCCCAGCGCTCGTCGATCCCGTCAATGTGGTCGGTGTCGAGCGGCTCGCCCAGCACGTTGAAGACGTGGCCGAGGACGGCATTGCCGACCGGGACCGAAATGCCGCGGCCCAGGTTGCGTACCGCGGCACCGCGGACGAGTCCGTCGGTCTGCTGCATGCAGATGCAGCGGACGCGCCCGTCACCGATCTGCTGTGCCACTTCGGCGGCCACGGTGTGCGTGGAGCCATCGAGCTCAATGTCGAACTCGACCTCGTAGTTGATCTCCGGCAGCGCGTGCGGGGGGAACTCGACGTCGATCACGGGCCCGGCGATGGCGACGACGCGCCCTTCCTCCAGCGTGCGGCCCGTCGTGCCGCCCGTGTGTGCGGTAGTGGTCATACGGTCAAGCTCCCTTCGATTGGCGGAGCGCCTCGGCCCCGCCGACGATCTCCATGATCTCTGTGGTGATGGCGTCCTGACGGGCGCGGTTCATGACGCGGGTCAGGGTGCGGACGAGCTCGTCCGCGTTCTCGGTGGCCGCGGCCATGGCGCGCTGCTGCGCCGTGAAGAACGCGGCGGCGCCCTCGAGCAGCGCGGCGAAGATCTCCGCCTCCAGGGCCCGGGGGGCCAACTTCTCCAGGAGCTTGGCCGGCTCGGGCTCGAACTCGGTGTAGCCCTCGAGCGTGCCCTCCTCGACGTACACCACCCCGGCCTCCTCGGGCAGCGGCAGCGGCAGCATCTGCATGCGATCCACGCGCTGGGTGCCGGCGGAAATGAAGCGGGTCGAGACCATCTCGACCAGATCCATCTCGCCGGCGACGAACGGTGCGGCCACAATGGCGGCAATGTGGCGGGCGTCGCCGAACTCGGGCCGGTCGGCCACGCCGGTGAACGACTGCGCCACCTCAATGCCGCGGTAGCGGAGGTAGGAAGGCGCCTTCTTGCCGACGGACCACACCGTGACCTCGGTGCCGGCAGCCCGGTACTCGGCCACGGCGCGCTCGGTCAGGCGCAGGACACCCGAGTTGTACGAGCCGGCGAGGCCGCGGTCACCGGCGATGGCCAGAATGCCGACGTGCTGAGGTGAGGCGGGTGTGCCCAGCAGCTTCTTCGCCGCCGTCGGGTCGGCCGCCGCCGCCAGCCGGAGCACGCGCTCCATGCCCTCGCGGAAGGGGCGATTCGCCGCAATGCGGTTCTGGGCGCGCACGATCCTCGACGCGGCGATGAGCTCCATCGCCTTCGTGATCTTCCTCGTGGACTGCACACTGCGGATGCGGCGCCGCAGAATGCGCTCTTGGCCTCCGGCCATGCGTCAGTCGACCTTCCCGGTGTCGAATCCCTCGAGGAACGTGGTCAGGCCCTTGTCGATCTCGTCGCCGCCGGGCATGGCGCCGGTGGTACGGATCGTCTCGAGCACGGCCGGGTGGTTGGCCCTGAAATACTCGATGACCTCCGTAGCGAAACGGCGCACCTCGCTGACCGGGACGGTGTCCGTCCAGCCCTTGGTCCCGGCGTAAATGACGACGACCTGCTCCTCCACCGGGGCCGGCTCGTTCTGGTGCTGCTTGAGCAGCTCCGTCAGCCGGTAGCCGCGGTCGAGCTGCGACTGCGACACCCGGTCGAGTTCGGAGCCGAACGTGGCGAACGACTCGAGCTCGCGGAACTGCGCCAGGTCGAGCTTGAGCGTCCCGGAGACCTGCTTCATCGCCTTGATCTGGGCCGCGCTGCCCACCCGGCTCACCGAGTTGCCGACGTTGATGGCCGGCCGGATGCCCGAGTTGAACAGGTCGGTCTCCAAGAAGACCTGGCCGTCGGTGATGGAGATGACGTTGGTCGGGATGTAGGCCGAAATGTCGCCGGCCTTGGTCTCAATGATCGGCAGCGCGGTCAGCGATCCGCCGCCGAGCGCGTCGGAGAGCTTGGCGGCCCGCTCCAACAGGCGCGAGTGCAGGTAGAAGACGTCGCCGGGGTAGGCCTCGCGCCCTGGTGGGCGCCGGAGCAACAGGGAGACGGACCGGTAGGCCTCCGCCTGCTTGGAGAGGTCGTCGTAGATGATCAGCGCGTGCTCGCCGTTCTCCATCCAATGCTGGCCCATGGCGCAGCCGGCATAGGGCGCCAGGTACTTGTACGGCGCGGGGTCCCCGGCCGAGGCGACCACCACGACGGTGTACTCGAGCGCCTGGTGATCCTCCAGGGTGGCCACGGTCTGCGCCACCGAGGAGTTCTTCTGCCCGATGGCGACGTAAATGCACTTCACGCCCTGGCCGGCCTGGTTGAGAATGGTGTCGACGGCGACCGTGGTCTTGCCGGTCTTGCGGTCGCCGATGATCAGCTCTCGCTGCCCCCGGCCGATCGGCGTCATGGCGTCAATGGCCTTGATGCCCGTCTGCATCGGCTCGCTCACGGGCTGGCGACCGACGATGCCGGGAGCCTGCACCTCCATGCGGCGCGTCTCGGTGGTGTTGATCGGGCCCTTGCCGTCGATCGGCTCGCCCAGGGCGTTGACCACGCGGCCGAGCAGCGCGTCGCCGACCGGGACGGTCTGAATACGCCCGGTGGCCTTGACGGTCTGCTCCTCTTCAATGGTGTCGACCTCGCCCAGGACGACCGCACCGATGGTGTCCTCGTCGAGGTTGAGCGCGAGACCCAGGGTCCCGTCCTCGAACTCGAGCAGCTCGTTCACCGCGGCGCCGGGCAGTCCGGAGACCCGGGCGATGCCGTCACCGACCTCCACCACGCGCCCGATCTGCTCGGTGCCCACCGCCGGCGTGTAGTCCTCGACGTGGCGCTCCAGCGCCTTGGTGATCTCACCCGCGTCAATCGTGAGCTCTGCCATCACTCTGCTCCCTCTGTCTGATCCTTCGAACTCTGCCTTCGGCCGAATCCGGCCGGCTCCCAGCCGGACGGGGCGAAGTGCTCTCGTAGTGCATCGATCCGGCCCCGTGCGGTGGCGTCCACCTGGAGGTCGCCGATCCGGATCAACGCGCCACTGAGCAGTGACTCGTCGACCACGACCTGCAACTCCACCGGCGCCCCGGCCAGGGTGCCGAGCGATTCGGTCAGTTCGGCCCGCTGGGCCTCTTCGATCGGCGCCGCCGCCCGCACGCGGGCGATGCGCCAGCCCCGGGCCTGGGCGGTCAATTCCACCAGGTAGTCCAAGGTTCCGACGACGTCCCGGGCCCGGCCACCGGTGACCACGTAGCGGGCCAGCGCCAGGCTGCCGGCCGACACCTTGCCCTCGAGCAGCTGCGTGACCAGTCCCTGACGGGCCGCCACCTCCAGGTCGCGGTCGGTCAGCGCGGCACGGAGGGCAGGCGTGGCCTCCACGATCCGGGCGAAGCGGAACAGGTCGTCCTCGAGCGACTCCAGCTCGGCCGTGGACATGTTCTCGTGCACTGCCGTGGCAAAGCCGCCGACGCGCTGGCGGGACTGGGTCAGGCTCAGGCCGGGCTCCTCGTCCTGCCCTTCGCCCAGGTGCCGTACCCGGGTACTGACCCAGCCGAGCGCCTGGGGGACCTCAGGGGCGTCGACGGCCATGCAGGCGAAGGCAGCCAGCCGGCGGGCCTCGGGCGTGACCTTCCCCTCCAACAGGTCGAGCACGACGGCGCGGCGGGCCGGTCCGGCCACGGCCGTGTCGGTCAGTGCCGCCCTGAGCTGGGGGTTGGCCAGCACGAGCTGCTCGAACGCTTCAAGGTCGGCCGCCAGCCCACCGAGCGCGGCCGAACCGGCCGTCTCGGCCACGGCGGCGGTGTAGCCCTGAAGCGCCGGGTTCACTGCCGGGCCCCGGTTCCGGCGGCGGCGGCGCCACCGGCCGTGTCGGCCCGCAGCGCGGCGACGGCTTCGTCAATGAGCTCACGGTGGGCCTCGGCGTCGACCTCACGCCCGATGACCCGCTCCACCACTTCCATGACGATCTCACCCATGCGAGCCGCCGCTTCCTCGACGGCCCGTTGCCGGGCCAGCGCGATCTCGACTTCGGCGTTGCCGACGATGCGCTCGTACTCGCCCTGCCCGCGCGCCGTCGCATCGGTGCGCACCTGTTCTGCCGTGCGATTGGCCGTGGCGACTATCTCGCGCGCCTGGTGACGTGCCTCTTCGAGCACGTTCCGACGCTCGTCGTCGGCGGCCTCTGCGTCAGCGCGTGCCTTGTCGGCGGCTTCCAGGGACTCCCTGATCTTTTCCTGGCGCTCCTCCAGCGCTTTGTTGATGGGAGGAAGCACGTACTTGTAGATCAAGAAGAGCAGTATCAACGAGACGATCAGTTCGATGAAGAACGTCCCATTGGGCAAAAGGAAGATGCCTGCAGTGGTGGTCATGGTGTTCTCAATTTCCGGAATGTCTCCGTGAGGTAGACGGTGGGTGAGATGGCGCTAGCCGGCGATGCTCTTGGCGGCGAAGACGTAGACGAACACCACCATGAACAGCAGGTTGATGAAGTACATGGCCTCCACCAGACCGACCGTCAGGAAGAAGTACTGACGGGCCTTGGCCTCGATCTCCGGCTGCCGGGCAATGGCCGCGATGGTCTGCGAACCGGCCAGGCCGTCGCCGACTGCGGCACCGATGGCACCCCCACCGAGTGCGAGTCCGCCACCCACCAGAGCGCCGGCGACGCGAATCGCACCTTCAACTGTACTTGCTGCCATGTTTCCTCTCCTTTGTCGAGATCCTGTTTGTGTGCGGAATGTCCGTCGTCGCCCGGATCATCAGTGCTGATCCCTGCTCATCCCCATACCGAGGTACATGATGGTCAAAAGGGCGAAAATGAAGGCCTGGATGGCGCCGATGAACAGCTCGTCGAAGGGCTTCCAGATGGCCAGCCCGATCCACGAGAGGTAGGGCGGGATCAGGGTGACGATGACCGAAATCATCAAAACGCCCGAGAAGATGTTGCCGAAGAGTCGGAAGGTAAGGGTGATCGGCTTGGTGATCTCTTCAATGATGTTGATCGGGGTGAGGGCCGCATAGGGCTGGGCGTAGTGCTTGAGGTAGCCACCGAACCCCCGTGCCTTGACGGAGTTGAAGTGCACGGTAAAGAACACGATCAGGGCCAGGGCCAACGGCAGGTTGACGTCACCCGTCGGGGGGGCGAGGAAACCCGGATCGCCGCTGGGCACGAAGGCCAGCCAGTTGCAGACGAGGATGAAGAGCCCGATCGTCACGCCGAGCCCCACGAAGGGGAGTCCCTCGGGACCGATGGCCGACGAGGCGAGGTTCGAGACCTGCTCGACCAGGAGCTCCCAGAGCAGCTGCAGCTTGCCGGGCACCCCAGACGTGACCTTGGCTCGCATGACGAGTCCGAACGCCATCACGATGGCGGCCGCCAGGAGTGTGGTCCACACCACATCGCCGTAGACAGTCATGCCGAACAGGTGGAAGACGCCGTGGTGGTCACCGATCGTGATGTTGCCGCTGGCGAGCACGAAGTGGTTCTTCATTGGATCCCCTGCGAAATGATGACGCGCCCCACGTTGACGACGAAGAGCAGTTGGAAGATGACGAGACCGGCGACCGCGCCGATGCCGAGCGCGCCGTTCAGGAGCAGCAGCCCGATGCAGAGCACGGTGATGACGCCGAGGCGCGTCACGCTCTTGGTGCCCAGGGCGCGCCGCAACACCTTGTTGTTGGTCTCGCCCGACGTGTTGAGCTTGGCGACGCCGGCATCGAGGAAGCGGAGGTTGAGCACGGCGATGGTGAGGCCGATGGCGAGTCCGAGCGCCGCCCACGGCTGCGAGAGCAGCAGGGCGATCAGGACGGCGGCGATGCCCACGATGAGCGCGGAGACGATGGTTCGGCGCAGCACCTTGGCCAGTGCGTTGCCCCCGAGGCCCGAGAGCCCGTCGAGCATGTTCATGACCTGCCCCCTACAGATACGTACGGATCTGTTTGATGACGCTCAGCGCGGCCACCACCAGCCCGAGAACCAGGCCGATCAGCAAGAAGACCGGAGCGGTGTGCCACGCACTGTCCGCCAGGATCCCGAGGCCCAGCCCGATGCCCACGCAGACGGCAGCGGCCAGACCCATGCTCAGGAAGGCCATGGCACCCGGCAATGGCCTGGGTTCCTCTGGCTGGGAGGTTTCGTCCGGCGGGCTCACCCGGACGGGCGCGCACGTCGAAGCTCACTTGACCACGCATCCGACTGCTGACCCCTTATGCGGTGCGTGGCGCGCCGGAGTCCGTCGTCCGCGAATCTGCCGGGGCGGCAGCTTCGGACGAGGCGAGGTGGACGGGGTACACAGGCGCCATCATCGCATCTGGGCGCAGATGCCGTCCAAACGGTCAGGACGGGAACCTGACGACCTCACTGAGCCGCTCCGCCCCGTCGGGAGGGGGCGGATTTCCCAGGTTGCGCTCATCTTCTTCCTCCCCCCCGTTGCCCCGGCGCAGGCCCGGGTGGAAGAAGGTGTAGAGCCCCACCCCGAGGGCGGCCGCCCCGATCGGGATGAAGGCGTTGACCTGGTGCACGAACAGGGGGAACAGGAGAAAGCTCGACAGGACGGCCGTCCAGGCCCACAGGATGATGACGCTGCGCCGGGGGCCGTGGCCGAGGCGGAGCAGGCGGTGGTGGATGTGCTCCTTGTCCGGCGTGTCGAACCCGGTCCCCTTCGCCGTACGCCGCACGAATGCGAACGCCATGTCCACCAGCGGGACCCCGAGAATGAGGATCGGGATGAAGAGGGGGGCGAAAAAGAAGTACGTGACGCCGCTGATGGGCACCGCGGTCGGGACGCGGCCGCCGATCACCATGGTGGAGGCCGCCATGAGCAGGCCCAGGAAGTGCGCACCGGCGTCGCCCATGAAGAGGCGGGCCGGGTTGAAGTTGAAGGGGAGGAAGCCGAGGCAGATCCCGCACGCCGCCACCGCCACCAGCGGCCCGATGTTGTCGCTCGGTAGGAGGCCGAGCCCCTGCAGACGGATCCCGTAGATGGCGAGCGCGCCCCCGCCGATGGCCACGACACCCGCGGCCAGACCGTCGAGACCGTCGATCAGGTTGACCGCGTTGGTCAGCGCGATCACCCAGGCCGCCGTGATGAGCGGGACGATGCCCGGGGTCAGCACGAAGAAGCCCGCCAGCGGGATCTTCAACTCGTACATCGTGACGCCGCTGAAGTACAGGATGCTGGCGGCCAGGACCTGGCCCGCCATCTTGGCCGGCGCCGACATGTCGCGGACGTCGTCGATCAGCCCGACGGCGAACATGGCACCGGCGGCCAGCACGACACCGGTCATTTCGGGTGAATCCTCGAAGATGGGGCGCAGTTGCGGCACGGCCGCCGCGCCCAGCACCGCCACCATGAAGCCCATGAACATGGCGGCGCCGCCACCGTACGGGGTGGGCTTCGTGTGCACCGTGCGCTCGCCCGGGTGCGCCACGTAGCCGACCCGCAAGGCGATGCGCTTCGCCGGGACCGTCAGCGCGGCCGTGGCGACCGCCGCAATCACCAGGACCAGGCCGTACCAGCCGATGTCGGGCACGCGCTACGCCACGAGATCGGGATACGGCGGGAAGGCGGCGCACAGCGTGGCGACCTCCGCGCGCACCGCGTCAATCTCCCGCTCGTCGGTCCGGGACTTGAGCGTGCGCACGATCAGATCGGCCACCATGCGCATTTCATCGGTCCCCATGCCCGCCGTCGTCTCGGCCGCCGTCCCCAGCCGCAGGCCCGAAGTCAGGAAGGGGGAGCGCTCGTCGTCGGGGATGGTGTTGCGGTTACACGTGATGCCCGCGCGGTCCAGGGCCTCCTGGGCTTCTTTCCCGGTCAGTTCCGGATCGAACGTCCGCAGGTCCACCAGCAACATGTGGTTATCGGTGCCACCCGACACCAGCCGGAACCCGTGCCCGGCCAGCGCTGCGGCCAGGGCGCCGGCGTTGGCCACCACCCCGGCGGCGTACTGGCGGAACTCCGGCTGCGCCGCTTCGGCGAAGGCCACCGCCTTGCCGGCGATGACATGCTCGAGCGGGCCGCCCTGGAGCCCGGGGAACACGGCGCTGTCGATCTTCTTGGCCAGATCCTCGCTGCACAGGATGGTGCCGCCCCGGGGGCCGCGCAGCGTCTTGTGCGTGGTGAAGGTCACGACGTCGGCCACGCCGACCGGGCTCGGATGCGCGCCCCCGGCGATGAGGCCGGCCGGGTGGGCGGCGTCGAACATGAAGCGGGCGCCCACCGAGTCGGCGATCTCTCGGAACGGTCGGGGATCGATCACCCGCGCGTAGGCCGTCGAGCCCGCCACAATGAGCGCCGGCTTCTCCGTCTTGGCCAGGTGCGCCACCTGGTCGAAGTCGATGACCTCGCCGGGATCGGACTCGTCCGTCGACTGGGGCGTGACGCCGTAGGACACGAAACGCCAGAACTTCGACACGATGGAGGCCGGCGACCCGTGGGTCAGGTGGCCACCGTGATCGAGCCGCATGGCGAGGACGGTGGCGCCGGGTTCCAGCAGTGCCTGGTAGGCGGCGAGGTTGGCGTTGGCCCCCGCGTGGGGTTGCACGTTGGCGTGTTCGGCGCCGAACAACGCGGTGGCCCGGCGGCGGGCCAGGTCCTCCACCTCGTCGATGATCTGGTTGCCTCCGTAGTACCGCCGGCCGGGATAGCCCTCGGCGTACTTGTTGGTCAGCACTGAGCCCGTGGCGGCGAGAACAGCCGGTGACGTGAAATTCTCGGAGGCGATGAGCTGCAAGGTCGTCTGCTGCCGGTTGAGCTCTTCGGCCAGGAGGCGCGCCACCTCCGGATCGGCGGCCAATGCGGTCTCGTAGCTGCTCATGAAGTCCCTTCGAGTGAGCGGTGGGGTACGGCCCCGACGGTGGCACGCATGGCCACCGAGTGTACCGGCGCACCAGGGAGGGCCCGGGGCGTCAACCGGTACGCTCCTCCCTCCGTGACCCTCGACCCGCGCACCCCGGTGGTCGTCGGCGTGGGCCAGGTCGCCACGCCGCCCGACGCCGGGCTCGACCCCGCAGCCAGGCCCGAGCCACTGGCGCTCATGACGGCGGCACTCCTGGCCGCAGCCGAGGACTGCGACGGCGTCGCGCCGGGCGGGGAGGCCGCCGCCGGGCGCCGCCTGATCGCCCGGGCGGACAGCATCCGGGTCGTGGCGTCGCTGGGCTGGCCCACACCGGACCCTGCCCGTCTGGTGGCGGCGCGTCTCGGCTTCGCCGAGGGCCACGAGCCGGCCGAGCGCATGGTGTCGTCCATCGGGGGCAACAACCCCCAGGCGCTCATGCACGACGCCTGCCTGGCCATCAGCCGCGGCGAACGCGAGGTCGTGCTCGTCACCGGGGCCGAGGCCATGTATGCCCGCGCCCTGGCCCGCCGCGATCCGGCCCGACCGTGGCTGGAGTGGGCGAGCCAGCCCGCCGACACGCCGCCGGCCGCGCGCTTCGGCGTCGAGAAGCCCGGCGCCACCGAGTTCGAGATGCAGCGCGGCATCAACCTGCCGGTCGACGTCTACCCCCTGTTCGAGAACGCCTTGCGCGGCGCCAACGGCTGGTCCCTGCCAGAGCACCGGTCGCGCATCGGCTCCCTCTGGTCACGCTTCAGCGAGGTGGCGGCGGCCAACCCGCATGCCTGGATCCGGGCCGCCCGCACCGCCGACGAGATCGTCACGCCGGCCCCCGACAACCGGATGGTGTCCTTCCCGTACCCCAAACTCTGCACGGCCAACATGCAGGTCGACCAAGGTGCGGCGTTCATGGTGTGCTCGGTGGCGGCGGCCCGGGCCGCCGGCGTGCCCGAGGAGCGGTGGGTCTTCCCCCTGTCGGGTGCGGACGGTCACGACCACTGGTTCATCTCCGAACGCCCGGAGCTGCACCGCTCCCCCGCCATCCGGCTGGCCGGTGCCGCCGCGCTCGAGCAGGCCGGCCTCGGCATCGACGACATCGCCTTCGTCGACCTCTACTCGTGCTTCCCCGTCGTGGTGCAGATGGCCGCCGGCGAACTCGGGCTCTCCCTGACCGATGCGGACCGCCCGCTGACCATGACGGGCGGGCTCACCTTCGGCGGCGGGCCCGGCAACAACTACGCCGCGCACGGCATCGCCCAGGCGATCGGGGCGTTGCGGCAGGCACCGGACAGCGCGGCCCTGGTGAGCGGACTGGGCTGGTACGCCACCAAGCATTCCCTCGGGGTGTACGCCTCCCGCCCGCCGGCGCACGGCGGCAGCCGACCATTCGCCTGGCGCGATGTGCAGCCCGAGGTCGACGCGCTCCCCCGGTGCACCGTCGATCCCGACGTCACCGGTACCGTCCGCGTCGAGACCTACACCGTCACCTTCGATCGGGAGGGCGCGCCCGCACGCGGCATCCTGGCCTGCCGCACCGCGGCGGGCGATCGGTCCTGGGCCAACGTGGACGACGCCGGTGACCTGGCGCGTCTCTGTGCCGAGGAGGGCATCGGGCGCACCGGTGACCTGGCCCCCGACGGGACCCTCACCCTGACGGGGTAAGCCGGCGAAGCGAGAACCGGTTGCCACCGGTCCCGTCATATAGTTAGATGGACTAACTATCTCGCCGGCTGGCCGGGGAGGGTGAGGGTGAGGGCATGGCAGAAACGGCACACGATCTCGTGGTCCGGGGCGGGCTGGTGGCCGACGGCCGGGGCGGCGAGCCCCGGAGGGCTGACCTGGCGGTGGACGGGGGGACCATCACCGCCGTGGGCGCCGTGCCGGGCCGGGGCGCCGAGGAGATCGACGCCGGCGGGCTGCTGGTCACCCCCGGCTTCGTCGACATCCACACCCACTACGACGGGCAGGCGACGTGGGACGAACGGATGACGCCGTCCAGCTGGCACGGGGTCACGACGGCGGTCATGGGCAATTGTGGCGTCGGCTTCGCGCCGGTGCGGCCGGACGCGCACCCCCGCCTGATCTCGCTCATGGAAGGGGTCGAGGACATCCCGGGCGCGGTGCTCGACGAGGGGATCGACTGGTCCTGGGAGAGCTTCGGGGAGTATCTCGACGCGGTGGAACGGCGTCCGCACGACATCGACCTGTGCGCGCAGCTCCCCCACGGCGCTCTGCGCCTCTACGTCATGGGCGAGCGGGCCGCCCGGCTGGAGGAGGCGACGGCGCAGGACCGCGCGGCAATGCGCGCCCTGGCGACCGAGGCCCTGCGGGACGGGGCCATCGGATTCTCGACATCGCGGACGCTGAACCACCGCACCGCCACCGGGGATCCGACGCCCTCGCTGCGGGCCAGCACCGACGAGCTCGAGGCCATCGCCCTCGGTGTGGCCGACGCCGGGCACGGCGTCGTGGAGTTGATCTCCGACTTCTGGCCCGACACCGACGGCGAGTTCGAGTTGGTGCGCACCATGGTGGCGCGCACCGGCGTGCCCCTCTCCCTCTCGCTGGCACAGAGCCACCGCCATCCCGAGGCCTGGCGCGATCTGCTCGACCGCATTGAGGCCGCCGTCGCCGAAGGCCTGCCCATCCGCGCCCAGGTGGCACCGCGTCCCGTCGGGCTCCTGATGGGGCTGCAGTCCTCCTTTCACCCGCTGCTGGCGTTGCCGTCGTACGCCGGCACCGTGGCGCTGCCGATCGGCGAGCAGGCCCGTGCCCTGCGCGACACGGCGTTGCGCGCCCTTCTCCTGGCCGACCTGGAGGGGCCGGGCGATGCCGCCGGGACCGGGGATACACGGCGACGGCGACCGATCGACTACGGGCGCCTCTACCCGCTGGGCGACGTGCCCGATTACGAGCCGGCGCCCGAGACGAGCGTGCAGGGGCGGGCCACCGCCCAGGGGGTCAGTCCGGCCGCGCTGCTGCTGGACCTGCTGTCGGAGAACGAGGGGCGCAACTTCCTCTACACCCCCTTCTCCAACTACGCCGACGGGAACCTCGACGCCTGTGGCGAAATGCTCGCCCATCCGCACACCGTCTTCGGGCTGGGCGACGGCGGAGCCCACGTGGGCCTCATCTCCGATGCCAGCTTCCCGACCTACGCGCTGTCGCACTGGGCCCGTGACCGGGCCCACGGCCGCATGGAGGTGGGACAGGTGGTCGAGCAGCTGACCAGCGCCACGGCAGCGGCCGTGGGACTCCACGACCGGGGCGTGCTGGCGGCCGGCCGGCGGGCGGACATCAACGTCATCGATTTCGACCGCCTGGCCTGTGCGCCGCCGGTCATGGCCTACGACCTGCCCGCCGGTGGCAAGCGTCTCCTGCAGGGTGCCCGCGGCTACCGCGCCACCATCGTCGCCGGGTCCGTCACGTATCGGGACGGGGAGCCCACCGGCGCACTGCCGGGTCGCCTCGTCCGAGCCGGACGCGCCTCGTGAAGGCCGCCACCCTGCACGAGCTGGAGCCGGCGGCCGAGTGGCGGGCCGCCGACGTCGCCGATCCCGAGGCCTGGACACTGCGCCTGAGCGCCGACGACCACGGCGAGCTCGACGTCGCGCTCGCCGTGGCCAAGCACAAGAGTGCCGATCCGCTGGAGCTCGCACGCGACGACTTCCCCCTCGACCATCTCGCCACCAAGCTGAGTGCGGTGGTGGGCACCCTGCTGGACGGGCGAGGCTTCGCCCGTATCGCCGCGCTGCAGACCGATCGCTACGACGATGACGACCTCACGCTCCTGTACTGGGGCATCGGCCTGCATCTGGGCGAGCCGTGGGCCCAGAACAAGTATGGCCACGTCCTCGGTGACGTCACCGATCAGGGCAAGACGATCGACGATCCGACGGTACGCGGCAACGAGCTCGGCGGTGTCGCGCTCGACTACCACACGGACGGCTCCGACCTCGTCGGCCTGCTCTGCCTGCGCACGGCGCGTTCGGGTGGTCTCTCCTGCGTGGCCAATGCGGTGGCGATCCACAACCACCTGGTGCGCCGGCGGCCCGACCTGGCGGCCGCCTTGTACGAGCCCTTGCCCTACGACGCCCGGGGTGAACAGGCCGACGGTGCGCAGTCCTTCTATTCGGTCCCGGCCTTCACCGCGCACGCCGGCCGTCTCTTCGTCCGTTTCATCCCCCAGTACGTGCTCGCCTCGCAACGGCATCCCGACGCCCCCCGGCTCAGCGCCACGGCACGGGAAGCCATCGCCACCGTGTCCGCGTTGGCCAACGACCCGGACTTCAACGTCTCCATGGACCTGCAGCCGGGCGAGATGCAGTTCATCAACAACTACCACGTGCTGCACGGCCGCACCGCCTACGAGGACGATGTGGCGCAGGGCTACAAGCGCCACCTCAAGCGCCTGTGGCTGGCTACCTCTGCGCTCACCGAGCGGCCGTCGTACTTCGCCGCTCTGGGGCGGCGCAGCCACTGGGAAGCGCGCCGCTCGTTGAGCACGCTGCCGGCGATCGATCGGGTCGATCGGGTCGATCGGGTCGACGCCGGCTCGTAGGACTCGTCCGGCTCAGCCGGCGGGCGCTCGCTTCGTCCGTGAGAAGAGCTTGCGCCGGTTGCTCATCAACATCGTCCCCTCAATGAAGGAGGTGGGGAGCGCGCCTTCGCGCAGGACGCGCACCGGAGCGACGGTGGCGTCGACCACGGTGGGGGACGGGCCTTCGCGTCGGCCGCCGTCGACCACGAGGGCCACGTCTTCGGCGCTGAAGGCCTGTGCCACTTCCTCGGCTTCGGTGAAGCGGAGGGGGACGGTCCGCCACGGGCCCTGCTGGCGGCAGAGTCGGCGGAGCGCCCGACCATCGGGCATACCCACCACGATCGCCCAGGCCGCGTCCTCGTCGCGGGGTGCAGAACCCTCGGCGGACGGCGCCCGTGGGAGGAACACTTCGACCGGTCCGGGCCAGCACCGCTGCAACAGTGTCCTGAGCTCGTCGGACCATCCCGAGGTGAGTGCCCGCACGTCGTCGATCTGCCCCACGGCGTAGTGGGGGCCGTCGGGGTCGGCCGCCAGCTCGGCCAGCCGGGCTTCGTCGTCGGGGGATCCGGCCCGGACGGCCAGGCTGTAACCGCCCACGTCGGGCACGGCCACGATCGCCCCGGCCACCAGCGCCTCCCCCACTTGCGCTGCGCCCGGGCCCACCAGCGGGGGGCGGGGCTCGTCCGGGGTGGCGGCGGTGGCCATCTCCCTATTCTGAGCCACTGCGTCGCGCCACCAGCGCGCGGGGGCGGCCGGCCAGGTCCGGCTCGACCCGTACCTCGTCGTACCCCAGCTGCCGCGCCCGGTCCTGGGCGGCGTCGGCCTGGTGCGGGGCCAACTCGATGACGACGGCGCCGGGTCGGCCCACCCAGAGGAGCGCCTCTTCGAGCACCGCCTCCACGTCGGCCAGCCCGGGCACGCCGGTGCGGCCCGGACCGGCGACCAGGGCCTGCCGGGGCTCGGTCCGCACCTCGCGATCCAACCCGGCCCATTCCTCCTCGGTCACGTAGGGCGGGTTCGAGACCACCAGGTCGACGTGGCCACGCAGACGCTCGGGCAGCGGGGCCAGCCAGCTCCCCCGCACCAGTTCGATGTCGGGCAGGCCGCCGGCGACCATCGGACTGCAGACCTGCACGTTGGCTGCCGCCACCTCGAGCGCGCCCGCACTGCGATCGGTGGCCCAGACCTGCCGCAGCACGCCAGCACCGAGTGCCGACGCCAACGCCAGCGCGATGGCGCCGCTGCCGGTCCCGGCATCGACCGCCACCAGGCCCGGGCCGGCGCCGTCCCCCGGGCCGGCCCCGGCGGCGGCGGCGGCCAAGCGGCGCGCCTCGCCCAGGGCCACCTCGACCACCTGCTCGGTCTCCGGTCGGGGAATGAGCACACGGGCGTCGACGCGGAGGTCGAGATCGCGAAAGGGCCAGTGCCCGAAGATGTACTGCAACGGCTCCCCTGCCGCCCGGCGGGCCGCCATCGTCCGGGCGGCCGCGGCGGCCGCGGCGGGCACCGTGTCAGGACGCGTCGCCCCCGGACCGGCGCCGAGCACCTCGTCGACGATGAAGCGGGCCTCGTGCCGTGCCGCACCGCCCAGCACCGCCGTCAACTCCTCGACCAGCGCACGGGTGGCCAGGTCGGCACCCGCGCGCACGGGCGCGGTCACCGGGTGCCGTCTTCCTCGCCCTCGAGCTGGCGCGCCCGCTTGTCCGCCATCAACGCATCGGTGAGCTCACCCAGATCGCCGGCCAACACCTGGTCCAGCTTGTAGAGGGTCAGGTTGATGCGGTGATCGGTGACCCGGTTCTCCTTGAAGTTGTAGGTGCGGACCTTGTCCGTGCGGTTCCCCGCTCCCACCTGGCCCCGTCGCTGCGCCGAGATCTCCGCCGCCTGGCGCTCCTGCTCGGCCTTCAGCAACCTCGCCCGCAGCACCACCATGGCTTTGGCCCGGTTCTGAATCTGGCTCTTCTCGTCCTGCATGGCCACGACCGTCCCCGTGGGGAGGTGCGTGATGCGCACGGCGGAGTCGGTCGTGTTGACCGACTGCCCGCCGGGGCCGGTGGAGCGGTAGACGTCGATTTTGAGGTCGTTGGGATCGATGGCGATCTCGACCTCGGCCGCTTCGGGCAACACGGTCACCGTGGCGGTGGACGTGTGGATCCTCCCCTTGGCCTCGGTCACCGGGACCCGCTGCACGCGGTGGGTGCCGGCCTCGTGCTCCAGGCGGGTGTAGGCGTCGGATCCCTTCACGAGGAAGACGGCCTCGTTGATGCCGTCCTTCTCGGAGGCGTCCTCCGAGAGGATCTCCACCTTCCACTTCTTCACGGCGGCGTAGCGGAGATACATGTCGTAAAGCACCCGGGCGAACAGGTTCGCCTCGTCGCCGCCCACGGCGCCCCGGATCTCCATGATGACGTTGCGACCCTCGTTGGGATCCTTCGGCAGCAGCAACGTCTGGATGCGCTCGTCGAGCGAGGTCACCAGCGCCTCGGATTCGTCCACTTCCTGCCGCATGAGCTCACGCTCGTCGCCGGACGTCTCGGTGAACATTTCGCGGGCGGTGCTGACGTCCTCTCGGGCGGCCCGCAACTCGTGCCAGACGCGGACGATCTCGCCGAGCTCCTTGTGACGCCGCGACAGGTCGCGCAGGCGGTCCTGGTCCGAAAGGGTGGCCGGGTCAGCCAGCTCCGTCTCGACGGTCTGGTACTCCGTCTCGAGCGCGGCCATCCGGTCGTCGAACATGCGTTTCCGGGGCTCCTCGTGAGGGCGGGGACGCGGCGCGTGTCGCCGGTCCCGGCCGGGTCAGTCCTGTGCCGCCGGGGCGGGCTTGGCCTTGGCCTTGCCCTTGCGCTCGCCGTAACGGCGCTGGAAGCGCTCCACCCGGCCACCGGAGTCGACCAGCTTCTGCTTGCCGGTGAAGAACGGGTGGCATTCGTTGCAGAGCTCGACGTGGAGGTCGGCCTTGGTCGAGTGGGTCACGAACGTGTTCCCGCACGAGCACTTGACCGTGGCGTCGACGTAGTCAGGGTGAATGTCGGTCTTCATGGTGTCTCCAGTGTGGGTGTGAGTCGGTCCATTGTAGGGGTCGGAGCGGGCCCGACCGGTCAGGTGCCCGGGCCCTTGGCGATCTCGGCCAGGAATTCGTCGTTGCTGGCCGTCGTGCGGATCTTGTCCATGAGCAGCTCCAGGCCGGCGGCGTCCTTGCCCTCGCTGGCCAGGGCGTTGAGCACCCGGCGCAGCTTCCAGACCTGCTGCAGCTGGCCCCGGTCGAAGAGGAGCTCTTCGTGGCGGGTCGAGCTGGCATTGACGTCGATGGCCGGGTAGAGCCGGCGCTCCGCCAGACGGCGGTCGAGCCGCAGCTCCATGTTGCCGGTGCCCTTGAACTCCTCGAAGATGACCTCGTCCATTTTGGACCCGGTCTCCACGAGCGCCGAGGCCAGGATCGTCAGTGAGCCGCCTTCCTCCACGTTGCGCGCCGCCCCGAAGAACTTCTTGGGCGGGTACAGCGCACCCGAGTCGACACCACCGGACATGATGCGGCCGGTGGCGGGGGCGGCGATGTTGTAGGCCCGGGCCAGACGGGTGATGCCGTCGAGGATGATGACGACGTCCCGGCCCATTTCGACGAGCCGCTTGGCCCGCTCAATGGCCAACTCGGCCACCTGGGTGTGCTCGTCCGACGGGCGGTCGAAGGTCGAGGCGATCACTTCGCCCTTGACCGAGCGACGCATGTCGGTGACTTCTTCGGGCCGCTCGTCGACCAGCAGGACCATGAGGTGCACGTCGGGGTTGTTGGCCTCAATGGAGTGGGCGATCTGCTTCATCACCGTCGTCTTGCCGGCCTTGGGCGGCGACACGATCATGCCGCGCTGTCCCTTGCCGATCGGTGAGAGCAGGTCCACAATCCGTGCGGTCAGGTTGTCCTTGTCGCCGTCTCGCTCGAGGTGCAGCTGGGAGTCGGGGAACAGTGGGGTCAGGTCCTCGAAGCGGGGACGCTGACGCGCCTCGTCGGGATCCATCGTCGAGACCGTGTCGATGCGGAGCAACGCCGGGTACTTCTCGTTGTTCGAGGCCGGACGGCAGGCGCCTTCGACGTAGTCACCCCGGCGCAAGGCGAACTTGCGGGCCTGGCTGATGGAGACGTACACGTCCTTGGACGACGGGAGGTAGCCGTCGCAGCGCAGGAAGCCGTAGCCCTCGTCGCGCAGGTCGAGCATCCCGTTGACCTCGACCAGCTCGCCCGAGTAGGGCTGCTCCTGGCCGCCACCCTGCAGTTCGCCACCCTGTCCGGGCCGTTCACGACCGCGGCGCCGGCGACTGCGGCGGTTGCCGACGTCACCGTCGGACTGGCTGTTGCCCTGATTCTGGTTGCCCTGGTTGTTCTGGTTGCCCTGGTTGTTCTGGTTCCTGTTCTGGTTGCCCTGGTTCCGGTTCTGGTTGCGGTTCCCGGGCTGGTTGTTCTGGGTGTTGCGACCCTGGTGCTGGCCGTTCTGGCCGTGCTGGCCGTTCTGCGTCGGCGCGGGATCGGCGCCGTCCGCCAGTTCGGGCGGCTCCACGAACACAGCCGGTCCGGAGTCACCGCTGGTGGCCGCCTCCGTCGAGGTGGCGGCTGCCGGCGCGGCGTCGGCCGCAGGCCCGTCTGGCACAGCGTCACCGACAACATCACCGTCACCGCCACCGTCACTGCCACCGGCCACGAAAGAGGCCGCGGCGGCACCCCTGGCGGCGGCCGAGGCCCGGGAACGCCGGGCCGGCTTGGCCGCGCCGTTGGTCCCGGAGGACTCGGAATCGCCGTTGCTCGAGGCCGGGGCGGACCCCGAGGTCACGCCGGTGGCATCGAGGATCTGGTCGATGATGTCCGCCTTTTTCGTCCGGGTCGTCGTCTTGAGCGACATGGCCTGGGCGATGGCACTGAGCTCGTCGCGCTCCTTGCCTTCGAGAACTGATCGTTCGAGCTGCTGTTCCGCAGTCATCGGCTCCTCTTCTGGGAGGGTTGTCGTCCGCCCGGATTTGTCCGCGCGTGGCGAGGGAAATTGCAGGGAGGAGAAGGGATTCGCGTGTGAATGCCCTCCCCCGGATCACCTCTACGTGATGCTCTCCCGGGTCCGCTTGTACCCGCGGAGAGCGCCAAAGTGCGCAGTGGGGATGTCCCTACTTTAGCGGGAGCCGAGGGGTCGTGCCAACATCCCCCCCCTTTTCCGCAGTTCAGTGCTCCGGATGTCGGCCGGCGCAACCTCCCTACAGGGAGATCTCGGCCAGGACCGATTCCAACTTGAGGTCGATGACCGAGGGGACCGAGATCGCCTTGATGGCCAGGTCCGGGTCCTTCAACCCGTGCCCGGTCAACACACACACCACGGTGGAGCCTTCGGGCACGCCGTACTTGAGCAATCCGGCCACCGAGGCCGACGACGCCGCCTCACAGAAAACGGACTCCTGCTGGGCCAGAAAGGTGTACGCATCCATGATCTCTTCGTCGGTGACCGCCGTGATGGAACCGCCGGACTCGGTGGCGGCGGCCGTGGCCGAGTACCAACTGGCCGGATTCCCGATGCGGATGGCGGTGGCGATCGTCTCGGGGTTCTCCACGGGGTGGCCGAGCACAATCGGCGCCGCGCCCGCGGCCTGGAAGCCCAGCATGCGCGGCAGCCTGGTCGACTTCCCGGCATCCTTGTACTTGAGGTAACCCCGCCAGTAGGCCGAGATATTCCCGGCGTTGCCCACCGGGATGCAATGGACGTCGGGCGCGTCGCCCAGGACGTCGACGATCTCGAAGGCGCCGGTCATCTGCCCCTCGATGCGGTGCGGGTTGACCGAGTTGACGACGGTGATCGGTGCGTGGTTCGGCAGGTCGCGCACAATGGTGAGGAGCTGGTCGAAGTTCCCCCGCACCTGCAGGACGCGGGCGCCGTGCATCAACGCCTGCGCCAGCTTGCCCAGTGCGATGTGGCCGTCGGGGATCAGGACCACGCATTCGAGGCCCGCCCGCGACGCGTACGCCGCGGCCGACGCCGACGTGTTGCCGGTGGACGCGCACACGACCGCCTTGGCCCCCTCCGCCACCGCCATGGAGATCGCCATGGTCATGCCCCGGTCCTTGAAGCTGCCGGTCGGGTTGGCCCCTTCGACCTTGAGCCACACCTGTGCCCCGACGCGCTCGGACAACCGGGGGGCCGGGACCAACGGGGTCCCGCCCTCGAGCAGGGTCACCACCGGGGTCTTCTCGTCGATGGGGAGGAAGTCGCGGTATTCCTCCATGACGCCACGCCAACCAGCCGTCACGACAGGCCGCCCCCATCGTCGTCCCGCTCCCCGATGACCCGCAGCACCCCGCTGACCCGGTCCACCGCCTGGTACCGGCGCAGCTCGTCGATGGTGGCGAGCAGGTCCCCCTCGCGCGCCACGTGAGTGAGGAAGATCAGCCGGGCCTCCTCGGCCAGTCCGACCTGCTCCATGGCCCGGATGGACACGTCGTGATCGCCGAAGATCTTGGCCACGGCCGCCAGCACACCGGGGCGGTCGGCCACATCCAGGCTGAGGTAGAAGGCCGAGCGCATGTCGCTCTGCGAGAACACCTTCATGCTGGTGCGCTTCGGAGCCGGAGCGGGCGCCCCGGCCAGCAGGTTGCGCGAGGCGTCCACGAGGTCGCCGAGCATGGCGCTCGCCGTCGGCCCGCCTCCCGCACCGCGGCCGTAGAGCATGAGCTCGCCACTCACCGCGCCCTCGACGAAGACGGCGTTGAACGCGCCGCGCACCGAGGCGAGGGGGTGGGTCTTGGGGACCATGGCCGGGTGCACCCGCACGGACATCTCGGGGCCCCCGTCGATCAGCTCGGCGATGGCCAGGAGCTTGACCGAATAGCCCAGTCGGCTGGCGTAGGCGACGTCGGCCGCGCTGATCCCGCTGATGCCCTCGCGGTAGACGTCGGCGTCGACGACGTCACTCCCGAAGGCGAGGGCGGCCAGGATGGCCGCTTTGGCCGCGGCATCGTGGCCGTCGACGTCGGCCGTCGGGTCCTTTTCGGCCAGGCCGAGCTCCTGGGCTTCGCGCAGGACGTCGTCGTACCCGGCGCCCTCCTCCTCCATGCGGGTGAGGATGTAGTTCGTCGTGCCGTTGACGATGCCCATGACCCGGACGATCTGCTCCCCCGCCAACGATTCGCGTAACGGCCGGATGACGGGGATGGCGCCGGCCACCGCCGCTTCGTACAGAAGGTCGACGCCGGCCGCGGCGGCCACTTCGGCCAGCTCGGCGCCGGCCACGGCCAGGAGCGCCTTGTTGGCGGTGACGACCGGCTTGCCGTTGCGCAGGGCTGCCTCAATGAGCTCGTGCGCCGGGTGGAGCCCCCCGATGACCTCGACGACGACATCGACGTCGGCCCGCGCCACCAGCGCGGCGGCATCGGACCCCAGGAGGCCGGGCGGGATGGCGATCGGTCGGGCCCGCTCCGGGTCGGCCACGGCGATCCCCACCAGCTCCAGCCGGATTCCGGTACGGGCGGCGACGTCCTCGGAGCG
>Ga0302267_10000767_pt1 | contig 42533 bp, 32 predicted proteins | sample III_Bog_E1_3_FD_194555 | JGI IMG/M metagenome (GOLD analysis project Ga0302267, IMG submission 194555) | Peat permafrost microbial communities from Stordalen Mire near Abisko, Sweden - III_Bog_E1_3 | ecosystem: Environmental > Terrestrial > Soil > Wetlands > Peat | place: Sweden: Abisko...
GGATCTCTCCGCGCTGACAGAACCTGAGATCGAAGCGATTGCGAAAAAGCACATTCGCGCCACCGCACTTGTTCCCGCCTAAGGGCAGGTTGGCGCCTGCGCGGAGAAGGGTGGACTGATCGGACGCGTCCCCCGGATGAAGCTCTTCTTTGCCCACCCTCCGGCGTTGTTTCGTCCGGAGAATGCGCATGACGCTCGTTCATGGAACCATTTTGCAAAAAACCACAAAAGTACCTCGGCACGGATCGGGGCAATTGAGTGTCAGGTCAACCCAGGCCCGTAGGCCAAAGATGAGGAAGCCATGCAAGGAGTTGAGACGAGCGACAGGATTGAAACTGTCACCGCCAGCACATTCGATGGGCTGGTATTGAAAGGTGAAGGACCCATCGTGGTCGAGTTCATGTCTTACGGATGCGCACATTGCGGTGCGATCGAGCCGGGCCTCCAGCAGGTAGCAGAGATGGTGGAGTCCACAGAGAAAATATTCAGGGTCAACGTTGCAGTGGAGCGGGAACTCGCGGATCTTTACAAAATCCAGGGCACACCTACCTTAATCATGTTTTTGAATGGATCGGTCGTCGGGCGAGACGAGGGGCCAAGTCCGGTCGTATCGAACATCCTGGCTGCGGTCAGGCAACCATACGAGTCTTGAAACGAGCTTCATCCATGCAGATAGAAAAGCAGACCGTGCCAATCTTGCTATTCAACGACGAATGCGGCGTCTGTCGAATCATTGCGCATTGGGTACAGAAGTCCGCGCGGACAAGATCGGCCGATACTAGAATCATCGTTCGACCGATTGGTGAAGACCCGGAGGACCTGCGGTCGCTCAATCCGGCCCTCAGCATCTGGGATGCCTACGCGACCATCCATCTTCTGATGCCGGATGGGTCAATGAAACTCGGAGGGGAAGCCGTTGCCGCGGTTCTGCGAAATTTATCCAGCACCAGATGGTTCGCATGGATGTTCGCAATCAGCGTCTTCGGTTTCAGGCCATTCCAGGCGATACTCAACCTGGCCTACCTCATCCTGGCAGACGTGCGTCCGATCTTTGGCTGCGAGAGCTGCGGCACGCCAAGCCCGTGGGTAATTCCGATCAGATGGCTGGTTAAGCGCGTAGCGTCAATATTTGGTGAGAGTCATCGCCGCGCTCCGAGTCCCCATTTCACTCCTCTGCCGGCCACAAGACGCCATCTGCAAGCGCATCGCAGCTGATCCGGACTCCGGGCCTTGCGCGTTGCCTGTTGGAAATCTGTTTGGCGTGATCGAAAGACGGCACATGCTGAATGAACCTGGATTGTTCAGCATATACGGAGGCGAGCAAAGACCGGAATCTTGACTACATCCAGGATCGCGCCAAACGCTATTGCTGCGGCTAGCTCAGATGCGATGACCGCTATGGGCAATGGAGCCATTGCGACTCCAAGAGTTGCAAGGGTTGAGATGATCAGAACGTCGGCCACCGAGGAAAGCACGAGCCAAACGCTGGGGCGCAGTCCCCAGAGATGTTGGCGCCCGCGAATGACGTAGGTCGTGGCCTGGCTGCCAAACACAATACTGACGACGGTCAGCGTTTGAAGTTCCTCGATGCCGAGATGCAATTGAAACTTGCCCACCGCGAGAATTGCCGAGGAGAACGCCAGGAAACAGATTCCGAAGAATACTCCTGCGCTCGTAATTCGGCCGATCTGCCAGGAGTTTGGAGTCTTTGATGGCCGTACCCGGTCTGTGGTCAGCGACATGGCGAGGAAGTCGCCGGTGATCATTACAATGACCATCAGCATCGGAGTCAGCACTGCGTGCCCCGTCATGACCAGGCCAACCGCCAGCAGGAGCGCCTGAAATACTTTCTTCTGAACCGAGTTGAGCGTGTAGGTGAGAATGCGTTGAAAAGTGACTCTGCCCTCTTTGACAGCAGCCACAATGCCGCCTAGCCCAGCTGCGGTGAGAACAACGCCGGCCGCAGATTTGGCGACGTCGGTTGCAGTCGAGACCGCAATGCCGATTTGTGCCTGGCGCAGCGCAGGCGCGTCATTGGCGCCATCACCGCACATCCCGACCGTATGCCCACTCTTCTGGAAAGCCTTGACGAGGTCAAATTTGCCTTCCGGGAGAACACCTGCAAAGACCGAGAAGTCTTCTGGTTTAATGCCGTCTGGCAGCTTGCCGGGCGGACAGACTGCTCCCTGCAATCCAACCGCGCGGGCCACGATCTCGGCGGTAGCGGGAGCATCGCCTGTCACCATTACGGTGCGCACGCCGAGGCCATTCAACTCTGAGATGAGAGAGATTGAGTCTGTCCGCGGCGGATCGCTGAGCGCAATCAATCCAATGAGCTGGTTCGATGCCGCTGGTCCCGCAGCGACCGCCAAAACTCGAAGGCCTCGCTTCTCGAGTTCTTCAACGATCGCAGCCGCGGCGGGCGAGGGAGCCGTGAGGGCGGCAACCGCAGCGTATGCGCCTTTGATGATTCGCTCGGAACTGCCCTCCGGATTTGTCGCGGTTGCTTCCGAAGTTTTCTTCACTGGATCGAATGGAACAAAAGCGGTCAGCTTGGGCAAGCCGGTGGCTTTATTTTGCGATGCGGCAAGTCGAATGGCCGCATCGACAGGGTCCTGGCCCCCATCGGAACTCGCCAGCGCCGCCATCCCGAGAACGTGCGCTTCATCGAATCCAGGCAGGGGGCGAACGCTTGTGACGGTTAGTTCATTGCGGGTCAGAGTTCCTGTCTTGTCTGAGCACAACACATCAATCGATGCTGCTTCGTCCACCGCGGAAAGCCTTGTTGGCAGTACGCCCTGCTTCGCGAGAGCACGAGCTCCAATCGCTGCGGCGAGGGTGAATGTTGCCGGCAATGCGACTGGGATGATGGCGAGGACCGAGGTCAACAACAGCGGAATCATCTCACTCGAGGGCATCGTATGCAGATGGGCGTATGTTCCCATTGCGACGATAATGAGGCAATTGAAGACCGCCAGGTTGCGGATAATCCGGAGGACGGCCTTTTGCTGCGTACTCACTACGTGTGCGGACCGAACGAGTTCTGCCGTCCGGCCGAACTTTGTGCGAGCTCCAGTAGCGGTCACCACAGCCGTCGCTTCTCCCCGACGGACGAGCGCTCCGGCATACGTGTCTGCGTCCGGACCGGCTTCTATGGGCAAGGACTCGCCCGTAAGCATCGACTGGTCGAGCTCGACCGATCCTCCAATCAGATGCACATCGGCAGCAACCACGCCGCCGAGCGACAACTTGATCAGGTCGCCGCAAACCAGTTCCGCCGCCGGAACAGTCTTCCATGTGCCGTCCCGTTGGACCGACGCGTTGAGTGCCAGACGGGATCTGAGAGCGGCGAGGGTTGCCTGGGCGCGACTTTCCTGGAAGTATGCGAGAGCCGCGTTGAAAAGGAGCAGTGCTGCGATGACGCCAGCTTCGTAATACTTATGCAGGACGGTCTCAAGCACGATGGACGCTTCAAGCAGCCATGGCACAGGCGCCCAGAATTTTGCCAATGCGTTGCGCAGTGGATGAGCTGAGGTGTCCGGCATTGCATTAGGACCGCCTTTTTCAAGACGGATCCGCGCCTCATCGCTCGAGAGTCCTTTTGAGGCGATGTCCTGAGCCGGCTTCGCAGTTTGAGTGTCTGACGCGGGAGAAACAACACTACCCGGGCTCACAGTTCGCCACCGGTACCGTTGATCTGGTTATTAAGCAAAGCTGCACCTAAGTTGTGATCAATGAGCTTGGCTGTCGCGAGACTCGCTGGCCGCGCTGACTTGCCGATGCGCGCGCATGAGTGCAGATGCTTGCGCCACCACGGCCGTGTGATGCGCAAAGGTCTTTTGCCACCAGCTGTCGTAACCGTCGGCCGCGGGATTCAGATTCGGATGAGGCTGTCGGTCGTTCAACCTTTGGCGCGCAGTGCGGAGTTGACCGCATTGTGGGTTCAATTGTTGGTGCGGATTCACTTTGTTGTCTTCCGATCCGGTAGCACTTGAGCAGGGGCAATCCATTCCAATTAGACGCGTCGTTCGAGAGGCAAATACTCGACCAAAGGTGTACCCGAGCGGTCCTGAATTGAGGCAGAATCCCCTGTTTGCCTAAGCCATGAGGAGGCGTTGAAGGTCCGCGCCGACTACCGAAGCCGAACCCGCGCGCTCAGCATGATTCTCTAATCTTGGGTGCTTGACCATCTGTTCAATTGGATACAGTCATTACCGCATTACAGATAAATAATCGCATTGGGCGCTCGTAGCAGTCGCGCCCAGTGTGCCTTAGCACTATCGCGGCAAGATTGACCGGGCAAAGAGAAAGTGTGAAGTGATCCCTGTGAAACGACCTGATGATAACGCGGCAACATATCTTGTAGGCGGCGGCATCGCTTCTCTTGCCGCTGCAGTTTTCCTCATTCGCGATGGAGATGTGCCAGGGCACACAATCACAATCCTGGAGGAGTCTTCACGGATCGGCGGCAGCCTTGATGCGGCTGGAAACGCGACTGACGGTTACGTGATGCGTGGCGGCCGCATGATTGAAAGCAAATATCTGTGCACCTACGACCTTTTTTCATCGATTCCAACTCTCGATGGGACCAGGACAGTGACACAGGAGATATTTGACTGGAACGAGACGATGAAAACCGCCTCCAAAGCCCGCTTGTTTCGGGACGGCCACAGGGAGGACACTCCCAGTTTTGGATTGAGTGAGAAGGATATTCTCGACCTCGAGCGCCTGGCGATTGAACCGGAGCAGTTCCTTGGGCGGTCTACGATCTCGGACCAGTTCGCCCCGGGATTCTTTGAGACGGACTTCTGGCACATGTGGTGTACCACCTTCGCCTTTCAGCCTTGGCATAGCGCGGTCGAGTTCAAGCGCTATCTTGTGCGTTTTACTCACATGGTGTCCGGTTTTAATACGCTTACCGGCATTATGCGTACTGTATACAACCAGTTCGACTCGATGGTGCGCCCGCTTTACAAGTGGCTTGAAGACCGCGGTGTCAGGTTCATGCTGAACACAACCGTCGCTGATCTTGTTCTCCTTCAAGACAGGGCAGGCTTTGCCGTGGATAAGATCGTCGTCGAAGAGGATGGTGTTCTCAAGAAGATTTGTGTCACTGAAGACGACAGAGTCATCGTGACTCTTGGGTCGATGACCGAGGGCTCGAGCTTAGGTTCAATGGACTCGGCTGCCGCTCTACTGGGGAAAGCCGATGGCGGTTCCTGGATTCTTTGGGAGAAGATCGCGGCCGGCAAGACGCAGTTCGGGCATCCTTCGAACTTCGCCGATCACATTGAGCAATCCAAGTGGATGTCCTTTACAACCACACTTCGCGACTCCACGTTCTTCGAATTGATTCGGGATTTGACGGGCAACGTTCCCGGAGAGGGCGGGCTCATTACTTTCCCAGAGTCCAGTTGGCTGGCTTCGATAGTGTTGCCTCATCAGCCACATTTCATTAGTCAGCCAGAGGGAGTGCAGGTTTTCTGGGGCTATGGACTGTTCGTCGATATTCCAGGCAATTTTGTCAAAAAGCCCATGTCAGCATGTACAGGGCGGGAAATAATGACTGAGATCATCGGCCATCTGCTCATCTCAGAGCACGGTTCAAGAATTCTAGATACCTGCACCTGCATTCCTTGCATGATGCCCTTCATCACCAGTCAGTTTCTTCCCCGAAGCATGGGCGATCGAGCCATGGTTAGACCGGACGGTTCAAAAAACCTGGCGTTCGTGGGTCAGTACTGTGAAATCCCTGACGACGTCGTGTTCACGGTTGAGTACTCTATTCGTTCCGCGCAAATGGCCGTCTACTCACTCTTAAACCTGAACAAAGAAATTCCCGCCGTGTACAAAGGCCAATTCAATCCCCGCGTGCTGCTTGAGGCGTTCCGTGCTTTGCACGAGATTGGCGTTTAGACGCGAAGATCGGTTTGCAGCCAGTCGAAAGCTTCAAAGGAAGGGAGAGCGTTGAAGCGGGCAAACCGGATCTGCCGCAACAGCGTTTAATGTCCAACACTCGACATGAGACGCCGCTTTCTGAATTCCAACTACCTGCACGAAGGAGAGGAACTATATGGCACAAGAGTTTATGAAGGCGGTTCTGCTCCACGGTTATGGCGACGTCAGCCAGCTTTCGTACGAAGATGTGCCGGTACCTGTGGCAGCAGCCGGTGAAGTGCTCGTAAAGACGATCTCGGTGAGCATCAACCCGATTGACTGGAAACTCCGCAGGGGTGACCTGAAGGAGTGGATGCCGCTTGCATTTCCAGCGATTCTCGGCCGAGACCTTTCAGGCGAGGTTGTCGCGGTTGGACAAGGAGTCATCGGTCTGAAGGTGGCCGAGCGCATTTTTGGCCTCGTGAATCGCTCTTATGCCGAATACGTGGTGTGCAAGCCCGGCGACGTGGCCAGAACTCCGCAAGCGCTTGACCCCATCGACGCGGCTGCATTGCCTCTTGTTCTGCTGACCGGCGCCCAGGTGATTGAACTAGGCATTCGACCAAGCCCGGGAGAAGTGGTTCTTGTTACCGGCGCAATCGGCGGTGTTGGCCGAACTGCCGTCCATGTGGCCAAGCAGCACGGTGCGTACGTGATCGCTGGCGTGCGTTCCAGCCAGAGGATTGAGGCAGGGAACCTTGGCGCCGATCGCGTGATTGCTCTGGACGATGCGAAAGAGATTGCCGCCTTGCCGGAACTTGATGCAATCGCGGATATGGTGGGTCATGAGACCATTGACCGCCTTCTGCCGCACATCCGCAAGAACGGTGTACTGGCGAGTGTGCTCGGCCCCCCAGCCTCCGCGGAGGGACGCGATCTGCGCGTTGTGAGCGTCTTTGCTCAACCTGATGCTGTGAGACTGGAAGAGCTTGGAACGCAAGTGGCACTAGGATTGTTTTCTATTCCGATTGGCAAGCGATTCAAGCTTTCGCAGATCAGGGAGGCACAAGAACTGGCGGAGAAGGGCAGCGTCGGCAAGATCGTGCTTACGCCCTAAGAGCCCAACAGCCTTGAACTCGGCAAACCGAATCACATTGGACCAGGACGGGTGGCACCCCCTTGAGCCCCCGCGCGGGATCCCTGCCCGGCTACGCCAGCGCCAGGTTCAGGTTGTCGATGGCTTCGTCAATCTCCGCCGTATTCTTGTAGCCCACGGTCACCGAATCCACGCCTGCATTCCGGAAAGCGAAGCGCATCGACTGCTGACGGTCGCTGCGGTCGGTAAACGTGCCCTCGCCAACCAGTTTCATGCTGATGACGCCCATTCCGGCGGCGCGCGCCTCGTGCACGTGCGTCACAACTTCAGCCACATTTCCGGGCACGTTCCACTGGTCGCGGTCGTTGTCCATGTGCACACCTTTGTGATTCACGCGGATCATTGCCACGTCGAGCCACTTGTTGCCCGGAACCTGCCGCAGTGCGGGCAGACCGTGCACCGAAGCGCCGTGCGTCACAACCGTCTGCCGCGACTGCGCCTCGAGAATCGCGTCCTGCCAGCGGGCGCTATCGGATGGCCAGGTTGGGCTGGTCTGCACGTGGAGGAGCATGATGTCGAAGTACTCGGTGTCGCTGTTTCTGCGCAGCTCGTCGAGCTTTTTCACCGGGTCAGGGAAGTTGTTCGTCGTCACCTTGGTCATCAATTTGTAGCTGTCGCGCGGCAATCCCTTCAGCGCCGCGCCCAGCATCTGCTGCGAAGCGCCATAGGACTCCGATGTCTCGAAGAAACGGATGCCGCGATCGTAGGCGTAGCGCACCAGCCGCGTGAACCCCTCCTGCCCCAGCTCCTGCTGCTGCCTGCCGCCGAAGGTTCCGGTACCGAATGCAAGGCGCGTGACCTTGACGCCCGACTTTCCCAGCGTCACCCAGTCAGTGGCTGAGGCGCGCTCGGCAAAAAGCGGCGCGCCATGCAAGCCCGCAATCGCGCCCGCGGCCACGCCGGCCTTCAAAAAATCTCGTCTGGAGATATGCGGCATGGTTGACCTCTTCCTCCTGGCCAAAGGGGTTGGCCGATTGCCCGAATGTTAGCACAACCCTCAGGATTCTGGCGTGAATTTGCGTTTCGCCCGCGGGGCCGGGGCCTGAAAACGCCTTATCGTTCCGTGCCTTCCGCGATCTGTCCACTTCCTGCGGGCGTGGGTTGGCTCCGCAGTAATTGCCGGCTTGCCGGCAATGCGACCGCAACGATTAACTGACCGCAAGCAGACATCGCTGGACCGCTTACTGGGCGAGCACTGCATCTTTCCGGTGCGCCAGAACGAAGACAGCAACCAGGGCAGCGGTGAAGCCCGCACCGGCGCCCACTGCGAGCGACCAGCGAGGGCCGAAGTGGTTAGCAACCCAACCCACGATCGGTGCGCCAATCGGTGCTCCCCCGAGTCCGACAGCAACCCGCAGGGCCATCACCCTGCCCCGCATCGCGCGTTCTGTCGAGAGCTGCATCATGCTGTTTGTGCCCGTGATGAAGATCAAGGCCGCCGCGCCGACGATCATGAGAGCCGCCGCGAACCACCAGTATCCAGGCGCGAATGCGGCCAGGGCACAGCCGAGCCCGAAGACGCCGGCTCCCGTCATCAGAGACGTTAGGCTTTGTTTCTGCGCGCTGGCAGCGAACAAGGCTCCTGCGACTGTTCCCACGGCCATCAGGGAGGAGAGCAGGCCGAATGTGCGTGCATCGCAGTGGAAGATGTTCACAGCCATCGTAGCGATGAAGATGGGAAAGTTCAAACCAAAAGTGCCGAGCAGAAACAGCATGATCAGGATTGCCCTGAGATCCGGTCTTCTCCAGACGTAGCGAAATCCTTCCAGGAATTCTGGTGCAGTGCGATGCGTTCTGGCGCTTGTGTGCAGTTCCGAAAGACGGAAGAACGACATTGAAAGCAGCACTGCCGCAAATGAGAGCCCGTTCAGAAGAAAGGCCCAGCCGAGGCCAACGCCCGCAATGAGCAGACCGGCGACGGCCGGACCAATCATCTGGGCGGCATTAAATGAGGTCGAATTCAACGCCACGGCATTGTGCAGGTCCTCATCGCCGACCATCTCTGCCACAAAGGTCTGTCTCACCGGAGCATCCAGCGCCGCAGCAGAACCGGACAGAAAGGCGAGCACATATACGTGCCAGAGCTGGATGACCCCTGCGATCGTGAGAAATCCCAGGACCAGCGCAAGCACGCCCATGGTGGCCTGCGTGAGCATCAGGAGCTTGCGCTGATTAAGATGGTCCGCAGCCGATCCCGTCCAGGGCAGGAGCAGCAGTTGCGGAGCGAACTGCACGCCCATCACAATACCCAGCGCTGACGCATCGCGATGGGTCAGTTGCGTCAGCACGAGCCAGTCCTGAGCGACACGCTGTATCCAGGTGCCGATGTTAGAAACCAGAGCGCCAGCCGACCACAAGCGGAAGTTGAAGCTTCTCAGGGAACGAAAGGTCCCGGTTACGCGATTCTTCATGAGCGCGCCGGCATGTTGCCCCCGTGGAACCGGCCGAAGTGACGCGCCGAAAACAAGCTGATGAGCAGCGCGCCCAAGCCGAACGCAAGAATATGGCTTGTGATGCGTGGATGGAAAGCGCCGATGTGTGCGACCAGCAGATACCCAACCACCGCATTGAAGAATCCCCAAGAAATGTTAACTGTTGAGGAGGAGAGCCCTTGGCCAGGCGGTTTTGCGAAAGGACTTTGAAAGGGGTGTCCCATGATGCCTGCGACAAAGTGAGGGACAGCGTTTGCCGCAAAAACGCCTCCAAAAAAATACGAAACAAGCCAAAGCCAATTCATAATGCAGTGCTCCTTCTTTCTAGCGGCGAAATGATTTCCTTGTAGACCCTGTCTCGCTGGGACCTGGACTCAATCCTCAACGAGTTTCTTAAACAGTTCGAGGGCCGCCTGAAGCTTCTCCTGCTCGTGAGCAGAGAGCCTCTGCGAGATGGTCGCGGTGAGCCAGTCCTGCCTCGCGGCTCTGCCCTCCTGAAGCAACTTCAGGCATTTGGGCGTCAGAGACATCAGAGTTTGCCGCCCGTCGCTCGCGTCAGGTGCGCCTCTCACGAGGCCCGACTCCTGCAGCGGAGTCACGATAGAGCTCATGGACTGCGGACGCATGCCTTCCGCCCGCGCCAGACTGGAAACCGTGGCCGAACCATCCTTTTCCAGTCGAAGCAGGACTGAAGTTTGTGACGGCGTTAGATCGCTGCCGCCCCCTTGCTCGCGGTATCGCAGCTTCAGCTTTCGGATTACCGTACGCATCTCGGCAGCGAGCGCCGAAGCGAGCGCGGCCTGCGTAGAAAACTTTCGATTGATCACGAGGTCAATATCTCACATCTACAGGTAATCTGTAAAGTTCATCTGTATACATGTTTCAACCGCCCGCTTGGTAAATCTCTCTCGCGCATGGCCTGGTCTCGGGCATCAGTCGTAACAAATGGCGCGGCGTCCGGGAATCGGACCGGGCATGGATGCCTTTACCAGCTGTGCAGCCACTCGGCGTCACGGCTAATGCGCACCGGCGTGTGAAAGAGTTCGCTCAACCGGGCTTCGGTCAGCAGTTCCTCGCGCGGGCCGTCACCCACAATGCGTCCGTCGCGCATGAGAATGATGCGTTCGATCTCCGGCAAAATATCGCCCAGATGATGCGTCACCATCACCAGGCCCGTTCCCTCGCGCGCCAGTCCGCGCAGGGCCTCGCGCAGTTCGCGTTGCGCGGCCAGGTCCAGCGCGTTGGAGGGCTCGTCGAGAAGCAGTTGCCGCGGCCGGTGCACCAGCGCCCGCGCTATCATGATTCGGCGCTTTTCCCCGGCCGACATGGTGCCCACCAGTTGCCCTGCCAGCTTGGTAGCTTCCATCCGCTCCAGTGCCTCCCAGGCCCGCGCGCGCATTTCCTCGGTCACATGCAGATTGGGCCATAACGTCGATGCGGAAAAGAAGCCCGCAATCACCGCGTCGAGTCCAGGCGTAACCGCAGTGCGCTCGCCCGGCAGCTCGCTTCCCATGGGCCCGGCGCTCACCACGCCGAAATGCCGCCGCAGCTCCGTCAAATCCCAGCGCTCGCGCCCAAAGATGCGCACATGCATGCCCGGCTGCACGATGGGATAAAGCTGGCAGGTGATGGCGAGGATGAGCGTGGATTTGCCGCAGCCGTTCGGCCCCAGAATGGCCACGTGTTCGCCGGTACGGATGCTCAGGTTGATATCGTGCAGCACCATGCGCTCGCCGCGCGCCACATTCACATGGCGCAATTCCAGAAACCCGGTGCTGGCCTCTTCAATCTTCGACACGCGCTCGTCAACTCCCGCTCTTCCGGCCTCACTTTTCAGGCCCTACCTGCTAGATTAAATGGGTCCACACCATGAGCGATCCATCTCAAGACGTTATCCCTCTCGGCTTCCGCTTTGTCGCCGGCAAGGCCGGCCTCAAGGCCAGCGGCCGCCCCGACTTTGCCCTGATTGTTGCCGACGCTCCAGCGAGCGCCGCCGCCGCATTCACTTCGAACCGCGTAATTGCCGCGCCCCTCATCATCGATAAGCAGCACCTGAGCGCGACGGGCGGCCACGTGCGCGTCGTCGCCATCAATGCGGGCAACGCCAACTGCGCCGTGGGCAAAGCCGGACCTGATGCCGCTCGCGCCACCTGCGCCGCCGCGGCGGCAGCCTTCAATTGCCGTGCCGAAGAGGTGTTTCCTTCGTCGACCGGCGTCATCGGCGTCCCGTTGCCGGCGGAAAAGCTCGTCGCAGTGCTGCCCGATCTCGCCGCGTCTCTGGGGTCCGAGCCGAGCCACTTCCACGATGCTGCGCGCGCCATTCTTACCACCGACACCGTAGAGAAAGTCGCCTTCGCGCAGATCGAACTCGCCGGCCCCGGTGGCGCCGTACGCGAGGTCCGCATTGCAGCCTTCGGCAAGGGTTCTGGAATGATCCATCCCCAACTGGTGCCGCACGCCACGATGCTGGTCTATATTCTCACCGATGCGGACCTCGCGCCCGCAGATCTGAATGCCTATCTTCGCCCCGCCATTGAGGTCAGCTTCAATCGCATCTCCATCGACGGCGATACTTCCACCAACGACACGGTTCTGCTGCTCGCCTCGGGCGCCAGCGGAGTCTCCATCGGCGCTAGCGATCCGGCTTTCGCGTCCGCGCTCACCGAGGTTTGCGCCTCACTCGCCCACCAGGTGGTTGCCGATGGCGAGGGCCTTTCGCATGTGGTGGAGTTGCGCATTAGCGGCGCGGCCAGCGATGCCGATGCGCTGCGCGTGGCCAAGGCCATTGCTCATAGCCCGCTGGTCAAGACCGCGTGGGCAGGTTGCGATCCCAATTGGGGACGCCTGGCCGCTGCCATCGGCTACTCCGGCGCACAGATCGATCCCAATCAGTTCGATATTGATTTCGGCGAGTTGCCCATCTGCCGCGACGGCGGCCGCGCACCCGGGTTCGACGAAGCCGCGGCCCACGCTTATATCTCGCAGCGCGAGTTCTCCATTTCGATTCAACTGCACCAGGGCTCCGGCTCCTGCGTCTTCTGGACGACAGACCTCACGCACGAATACATCCACATCAACGCGGATTATTCGACGTAGGGCGGAGTGCAAAGCGCGTGGCTTCCCGATTGGTTATACAAGAGCGTCTTCGCCCGCGGCCGCGATTTTCTTGCTTGCTTCCGCCCAACCGCGGCGGGGAGAAGTTGGGCGTTGCCGTGCCGCAGCCAGCGGATTAGGGCAAGTGGATCGGACTCCATCGACATGCTCGTACAACGATGAATGCACATTGCTCCACAGGGGATCAAGGATGAAGTCAATGCCTTCGCGCCGCGCCAGCTTCGCGGCAGGGACAAAATCTGAGTCTCCCGCAACCAAAACAATTTGGTCGACCTGGCGCTTGAAGCTCAAGGATGCGATGTCCAGTCCGATGCGCATATCCACGCCTTTTTGTACTGTCGCGTACTCAAAATCATCATCGGCAAGATCCTTAAAGACGATGCTGCCATCCAGGAGTTGCTTTAGTCTTCCGTCCCGAAGCCGCCATTCGGCATGTTCAAGCAAATGGCCGAGGCGCAATGCGACCTTCCGCTGTTTTCTCAGCTCGTCATGAAGCGCGAGGCGGAAGGCCGACTGAGGTGTCTTGGAGAAATCGATTGCCTTGCGTGTCTTCGGGTAATGCGCTTTCTTCATCAGCGGAAGGCAATCATAGAAAAAGATCCTGTAAAGTTCGTGACGAACCGTTCGGTGAAGTGATTTCTCTTCGAGGTGCGACAACGCCGTCTCGAAAGCAGTCTTCGCGACAATCTTGGGGTCTGTTTTGTCTTTATTGGGATAGCAGGATGGGAATCTGCGCAGGAAAAATCCGCCGTCGATCAGTATAGCGGTTGGCATAACTTGAGCAAAAAGAATAGCCCTCGGGATCGGCCTCCACGTGATCGAATGTGAAAGGCGTACTGCCGGGGCTCAATTAAATATGGCACTTTTCCCGAAGAATGTAAAGAGCACGTTTCCTTTTGTATCAGTTCGGGACCGAAAAGACGAATTGAGCGGCATTACTTCGCCCGCGGATGCGTCCTGTCGTAGACCGCAGTCAACTGTGCGGTGGTCAACTGCGTATAGCGCTGCGTCGTCGATAACCGCTCGTGGCCGAGCAGCTCCTGAATCGCACGTAGATCGGCGCCCTCTTCGAGCAGATGCGTACCGAAAGCGTGGCGAAGCGTGTGGGGGTGCACATCGGAGGAGAGTCCGCGCAAGATCGCGATGCGCTTCACGATGCGGCCCACACTGCGCGTGGTCAGCCGCGCCTGGCCTCCCCTGGCAATGCCGCGCAATTGCATATTCACAAAGAGAGCCGGAGTTCGCGCCGGTGTTTCTTCATTGGCTGCTGCCAAAACCGCGGCCCGTTCCGATAAGTACGCGCGCAGTGCAGCGGCGGCGGCGTCGCCTAGTGGCACGTAGCGCTGCTTTTGTCCTTTGCCGCGCACCAGGATGGCTTCATTAGCCCAATGAATGTCGTCCAGATTCAGTCCCGTCAGTTCCGCGTTGCGGATGCCGCACCCATAAAGCATTTCCAGAATCGCCCGGTCACGCACCGGCCAACTAGCCGCGTCGGCGCGAACCGAATCCACCACTCGGTTCATCTGCTCGATGGAAGGCACGCGCGGTAGATGCTTCGGCAGCCGCGGCGTAGCCACCAACGACGCCGCATTCTGCTCGATGTATTTGTTGTGCGCCAGCCACTTGAACCAGCTCCGGATTGCGGCCAGCGCCCGCGCCGCCGAAGCCTTCGACAATCCGCGCTCATAAAGCGTTCCCAGGAAGGCACGAATCTGCGTGTGCTCGATCTGTGCGACCTCCGGCGCCCCGCCGTGCTCTGCCAGCCACGCAGCAAATCCGTGCAGCTCGCGCTCGTAGGCGCGCAAGGTGTGCGCGGAGGCGCCGCGTTCGTTGGCCAGCATCCGCAGATAGGCATCCACGAGCGCGCCGATTGAGGACGCAATTGGAGGCGCCGCGATGGCCGTCACGGCTGCCCCTCGTTTGAAACTTCGGCGTCCGAGATTTCGGGACGTGAAACTTTCCGCTGGACGAGACGCGGGCCAGGCCGCATGCCCTCATCCACCTCTACCTCCGCCGGTCGCCGCGCGCCGCGCGGATGGAAATCGCGATGCACAGCCTTCAATCGGCCCAGCGCCAGGTGCGTGTACACCTGCGTCGTGGAAATATCCGCGTGCCCCAGCATCATTTGCACGCTGCGCAGGTCCGCGCCGTGTTCCACCATGTGCGTGGCGCAACTGTGGCGCAATCCGTGCGGGCTGGTAGAGTGATTCGCCGTCTTCACCAGCCGCCAAATCCATTGCCGCGTCAGCGGCATGCCGCGCAGCGACAGAAACATGCGCGCGCGTTCCTGCCGCGACACACTCAGCCGCGACCGGCCCCTTCGCCCCGAGCTGATCCGCTCCAGGTGCGGTCTTCCTTCGCGCAGATACTCTTCTAAAGCCAAAATCGCGGAGCGCCCCAGCGGCACAATCCGTTCCTTGTCGCCCTTGCCGCGCACCAGTGCGCGTCCGGCGTCGAGCGCCAGATCGCTGACGTTGAGCGACACCGCCTCTGAAACCCGCAGCCCGCCCGCATAAAGCAGCTCCAAAATCGCGCGGTCGCGCAACGCAGTGGCCTTGGCCTGTGGATGCGATGCCGCCAGCGCGGCGCGCTCCAGCATCTCCACCACCTCCGGCTCGGCCAGCGCCTTGGGCAGAACCTTCCACGCCTTGGGCGACTCAATGTTGATGGTGGGATCGTGATGAATGCGCCGGTCGAGCAGCAGCCATTTATAAAATCCCCGCAGGCAGCTCAACTTGCGCGCCGCCGAGCGTCCATCGATGCCGTGATTGCGCAAATGTTCGAGCAATCCTGCCACGTCCGCCTCGCGCGCCGTCATCAGCAGCACGTTACGGCCCTCCAGAAACTCGGCAAAGATACGCAGATCGCTCAGGTACGCTTCGCAAGTGAGGGGGCGAAGCCCTTTCTCCACGCGAAGATAGTCGCCATAATCCTTCAAAAGCTCAATTTGGTTTCCAGCGTTCACATCACCGATTATCGGCGTGCTGAACTCGCGCGCGGCCCTGTTCAGCCCGTTACCGTACCACGTTCAATACGGCATCAGCATCGTCAATATGCCTTAGGTAACGAAGCGGTTGACTGCTTCATCCGGATTCAGGCAGACGGCCGCATGGGATTCGCTTCGCGCGCCACCCAATACTGCTCAATCTCTTCAAGCGGTTTGTTCTTCGTTTCCGGAACGAAACGCCATGTAAACCACGCTTGCGTCAGCGCCATCAACGCCAGAAACCCCAGCGTAATCGCCTTGCCGATGACGTGAAACGCGTAAGGGAAGAACAGCACCACCACGGCATTCGCCACCCACTGCAGCAGCACGGGAACCGTCATGGCCGCGCCACGCACGTCGCTCGGGAAAATCTCGGGCACCAGCGTCCAGAACACCGGCCCCACGCACGATGAAAAAAACGCAAGGTACAGCAGGATGAGAACCAGAACCAGCGCGCCGTGAAAATGCCCGGCCAGCACCGCCACCAGCAGCCCGGCCAGCGCCAGCGCCATGCCCAGCGAACCGGTGATATAGAGCGGCTTGCGTCCGTAGCGATCGATCACCCAGAAGGCCACCAGGGTAAACAGCGCGTTAACCACGCCCACCAGGAACGTGGAAACCAGCGCTGCGTCGACCTTCCATCCCGCCGAAATAAAAATCGAGGGCGCATAATCGAGGATGGTGTTGATTCCCGAGAAGTGAATCAGAATAGCCAGGCAAGCGCTTGCGATCAAAGCCCGGCGTACGCCTGGCCGCATCAGATTCTCGCGCGTCGGCCGCGTTCCTTTAAGCGCTTCCGTGATGGCTGCAATCTCCTTGCGCGCCGTCTCGTCGTTTTCGATCCGCTCCAGCAAATCGAATGCCTCCCGGGTTTTTCCAATGCGCACCAGGAAGCGCGGCGTCTCCGGCGCCAGCGCAATCAGTACGAGAAACAGCAGTGACGGTGCGGCTCCCGTCAAGAACATCCAGCGCCAGTTGGCCTCACCGGCGTTGCGCAGCAGATAGTTGCAGCAATAGGAGATCAGAATGCCGGTAACAATCGACATCTGGTAGAACGTGCCCATGCGCCCGCGGATAGAAGGCGGCGAAACCTCCGACACGTACATGGGCGAGAGCAGCGAGACCCCGCCGACGGCGATGCCGCCGAGAAATCGCGCGCAGATGAAGAGCGTAAAGCTCGGCGCCGCGGCCGTCGCCACCGAGGTGAGCGCGAACAGCACCGCAACCCACACCAGCATGCGTTTGCGGCCGAGGCGATCTGTCAGCCGGCCCGCGGCCAGCGCGCCCAGTACACAACCGAACAGGAGCGAGCTGAACGCCCATCCCAAACTGATGTCGCTGAGCGCGAAGTGCCGAGTCAAGAACGGACCTGCCCCGGTAATAATGGCAATATCGAATCCGAAGAGCACGCCCCCCAGCGCGGCCGTGCACGCCAGGAAGATTACATAGCGCAGGTTCAGGGGTTTCGGCATGAGATTCCCGTCAAGTTTAAGGAAAGCTCAATCTTCTCATGAACCCCCGCACGTCACTCCTCGGTGGTTGGGCCTCAGTAGCCGGGCCCCGGCGCACCACGAAACGTTTGCTCGTAGCCGGCGCGGAACTCGTGCCGGTACTCCTCGAATGCCGGCGGCGGCGCCGGAGGATTGCGGAACTGGGGATGGCGTTGCACGTCGGGCGCAAAGCCCTTGCGAATATCGTTACGGGCAGCAAGAGAGCCGTCATAATAGCCCCGCTGCGCGAGGGCGCTCAGCCCCGGCGGCGGAGGCGCGTAGACCACGGGCCGTGGATGCGAGCACCCGGCGACGGCCAGTGGCAAAAACAAGGCAGCCATCACTGCAAACGTCTTGAGCTTCGTCATTGAAGAACCTCGGAGATTTAAATGGAATGCCGCGCCACCGATGCGGGCCGGCGCCTCTCCCCTTGAACCCGGATTGGGAAAAAGTGTTGCACGTCACCTCGCCGGCGCGGCGCTATCGGCCTCAGGTTAAAACTCCGGCTCCATATGCCGATAGATTGAATGACCGTGCGTCCAGTGGCAATCTTTGCACGGCCGTGTGCAAAATCGGGAGCACGCCCATGGCGGAGAAGACGAAAAATCACCACAATCACGCGAACGGCAACGGCCATCAATTCGGCAACGGCTATCACCACGGTAACGTCCATCAATTCGGCAATGGCCATCACCCCGGTAGCGGCGTTCTCAGCGCAGTTACCTTGCGCCTGGGCAAAGATTGCAAATACGAGCGCGAACTCAGCCGCCTGCAGGTCGAGCTGGTCAAGCTTCAGGAGTGGATCCGCCACGAAGGCCTTCGCGTCGTGGTTCTCTTCGAAGGCCGCGACGCTGCCGGCAAAGGCGGCGCCATCAAGCGCATCGCCGAGTCGCTCAATCCGCGCGCCTGCCGCATCGTGGCGCTCGGCACTCCCACTGAACGCGAGAAGACGCAGTGGTACTTCCAGCGCTACGTGCCGCATCTGCCCGCGGCAGGCGAAATGGTCCTCTTCGATCGCAGTTGGTATAACCGCGCGGGTGTGGAACACGTGATGGGCTTCTGCACCGAGCGCGAGTATCTGGAATTCATGCAGAGCTGCCCGGAGTTCGAGCGCATGCTGGTCCGATCCGGCATCATTCTCATCAAGTATTGGTTCAGCGTGAGCGACGAGGAGCAGGAACGGCGCTTCCAGGACCGCATGGACAAGCCCACCAAGCGCTGGAAGCTCAGCCCCATGGATCTGGAATCGCGCAAGCACTGGGCCGACTACTCGCGCGCCAAAGACGAAATGTTTGCCGTCACCGACACCAAGCAGGTCCCCTGGTACGTCGTGAACGCCGAAAATAAAAAGAAGGCGCGGCTCAACGTCATCCGCCACCTGCTCACCGTCATTCCCTACAAGGACCTCACGCCCGAGCCGTTGAAGCTGCCGCCAATTATGAAATCGAAATACGTGCGGCCGCCGATTCAGGAGCAGAACTTTATTCCGGAGGTATACGCCTGAGGCGACGGGGGCGGGTGCATTCCGCACATGCGTGGCTGATCCAGCCGCCGCCCGTCACCAACTCCACGTGTATCCGATGCCCGTCGTGGTGTACCAGGGGACCGTGGGGATTTTGTTGTAGCTCTCCTGAATCCAGATTCCGTTGTGGTCGTTGAAGTGGATCGCTGCACCCAGCGCTTCGCCATCGTAGAAGCGGTTCTCGACGTGCGCATTTCCGGTGAAGCTGGTGAGCCCCGCCTGAATCCAGGTGTATCCCGTGACCACTTTGGTTTTGGGCAAGCCGAAGTTCTTCATCACGCCCAGCGCCTCGGTATGCGATCCGAAGTTGGTATGTAAGAAACCGTGCGAGCCGGCGTTTTCATAGGTGTAGGCAAACGTAAGCTCGTCGCCGATCGGGTCTTTCTTCAAAAACCCGAAGGTGTGGCCAATGCCGATGTTGAGGTTGGCACGAGGAACCAGGCCCGGCCGATCGAAGTCCGAGCCCGGCATCACGAAGAAATCGGTCGACGTGCCGGAATCGGCCGCTGCTTCTTGAGGAGTGGGGGTTGTGGTTTGAGCGGCTGCGCTGACCGTGAGGAACAGAAGTAGCGAGCAAAGCCGCAATCCGCAGCAGAGAACTGCGCGGGAGGCCATTTTGTTGGCTCCTGGATCGAGGCGGTCAATCTCTACGAGTGGATCGGAGGATCGGCCGTCTGCGTAACGCGCGCCGAAGCGGCGTCCTAATTGCATTCCAACTGTGCACGCATAAGAAAGGCATGAAGGCGATACCTGCCATTACCGATATGCGGGACTGATGAGATTGTTGTTGTTTAAGCGCGAGATGCGAGAGGAAGGTGGACGATCTCGGGCTTCAAGTCTCCGTGCGCATCGATCGTCAGCAGCCCCACCGTCACCGGCAGTTCGAACCGCCGCGGCCCACACGACCCGGGATTGAAGTACAGCACGCCCTTTTTCGTGTAGAAATTCGGCACATGCGTATGCCCGTGCAGCACCGCCGCGAACTTGCCCGCCGCGGGGTCGAGGTGCAGCGTCTTCAGGTCGTGCAGCATGTAAATGTAGCGGCTGCCGTGGACCGAATCTTCGAGGAGGGCGACCTCAGTCTCGGGCAGCTTGCTGCACGCACCTTCGCGGTCCACGTTGCCACGGACAGCGGTGACCGGGGCAATCTTTGCGAGTTCATCGAGGATGGAAATCTTGCCCACATCGCCGACGTGCAGGATTTGATCGACGCCCTTTAACGCAGAAAGAACTTCGGGGCGGAGAAGTCCGTGGGTGTCAGAGACGATACCGAGTTTCATGGTTTCAGAATAAGCGGCATGAGCGGAGCTTGGGGAGTTAGGCTGAAGTACAGTGCCCTGAAATTGAGATGAAGAAATTGTCCCCAATCGACGAACCGCACGCTCCAACAAACTGGCGGCTCGCGGTCGCAGCCTATACCAAGCCGCGCGTGTTGCAGGTCCTCGCCCTGGGATTTTCCAGTGGCTTGCCGCTCCTGCTGACTTACTCCACTCTCTCAGCGTGGCTTGCGACAGGCGGCGTGAGGCGCGCAGCGATCGGCACTTTCGCTCTGGTTGGCACGCCGTACGCATTCAAGTTTCTGTGGGCGCCGCTGATGGACCGCGTGCCTCCACCACTGCCTTTGGGACGACGGCGCGGGTGGGGAATCACCATCCAGGTCCTCTTGATCGGCGCAATTCTCGCTCTGGGACTCTGCAATCCAAAACACAACTTGCCTCAGATGGCCGCCCTGGCGGTACTGGTCGCATTTTTGTCTGCCAGCCAGGATATCGTGATCGATGCGTGGCGCGTGGAGATACTGAATAGAGATCAGCAGGCGCACGGCGCTGCCATGATTCAGGCCGGCTACCGGATCGGCATGCTGGTTTCCGGGGCGGGCGGCCTGTTTATCGCAGCCTACGCGGGGTGGTTCGCGGCCTATGCCACAATGGCCGCATTGCTCGGTGTGGGACTCATGGTGTTTTTGCTGGGTCCCGAACCGAAGGTCTCGGCGGAAATTTCATACGCTGCAGGATCGGGACGGCATGTGATTCGCCATGCGTTTGCCACAGCCGTGATCGGTCCCTTTCGCGATTTCATGCATCGACCGCTCTGGCCCGTCATCCTGATCTCCATTTTCGGATACAAGCTGGGCGAAGCCATGGCGGGAGTGATGTCAACGCCGCTCTATATATCGTTGGGATTTTCGCTTCCTGAGATCGCCGCCGCTTCGAAAGTGTTCGGATTCTTTTCCATTGTGGCGGGGGCTCTAATAGGCGGAGTAGTGACGACCAGGTATGGAATCCGCCGCTCGCTGATTCTTTGCGGCATTTTGCAGTCAGTCGGGAACCTGTTCTTTGTTCTACAGGCTGTAGAAGGACATAGGATCGGCTACCTTGCTTTATGTGTCACTGCCGAAAATCTCACGGGGGCGATGGCCGGAACCGCGTTGGTGACCTATCTTTCCAGTCTGTGCTCGCCTGCTTTTACGGCGACTCAATACGCGCTACTGGCCTCGCTGGCTTTGCTTGGCCGCACCGTGGTGGCCTCCTCAGGTGGAATTCTCTCGGAGAAGATCGGCTGGGTGCGATTCTTCCTGCTTACCAGCGTCGTCGCATTGCCCGCCATCTTTCTGTTCATCTGGATCGGACCACGCGACGATTTCAGTAAGTACCCACGCAATCCAGACCTCGAAACTGCGGAGGTCGAGTAGCACCACGCTCGCTACTGCCGACGCAGGCGAGCCCACGCTTGATGCAGTACTTTTGTGATAGAAGAGACCATGCGCAACGCCAGAACACAGCGACATGCGCGCCGGTTTCGGGTTCAATTCGCCATGAAGGTTTTCCCCTTGGTTTTAATCGGGACGGTTGCGCTGGACTTTACGGTCGCGCCGCGGCCGCTCGTGGCCGCGCCGCCGCAATACCAGCAATACCCGCAAGAGGACACGCGCGCGTCCGATCTGCGTGAAGTGGTGGAACAGATTTTTGCGCTGGGCAACCAGGCGCGGGCGCAAGCCGGGGTGGCGGCCCTCGCGTGGGACCCGGCGCTCGCGGTGGCGGCCTTGCAACATTGCCGCATCATGGCTGCGGGGGGTCCCATCTCTCACCAGTATCGCGGCGAGCCCGACTTGGGCTCCCGCGCGGCGCAGGCGGGCGCGCACTTCGGCTTGATTGAGGAGAACGTGGGCCTGGCCCCCTCAGCCGCCGCCATGCATCAGGGGTGGATGCAGTCGCCTGGCCATCGAAAAAACATGCTGAGTCCCGAAGTCGACCATGTGGGCATTGCCGTGGTGTACGCGCGCGGCGTGCTCTACGCGGTGGCCGATTACAGCGCCTCTGTCGAGAGCCTGAGCCCGATGCAGGTTGAAGCTCGTGTGGCCGCGCTGATTCGCGCGAGCGGTGTGTCGATCCTCTCCGACCCCCGGCTGGCGCGATCGGCCTGCGCGGGCGACCACGATCTGCTGCGTTCCACGGCGGCTAGTCCGGCGTGGATGATTCGCTGGCAGAATGCCGATCCCGCGCATCTGCCGCAGGATCTGGTGAAACAGTTGGCATCGGGCAAGTACCGCAGTGCCGCAATCGGCAGTTGCCCCGCGCAGAAAGACGGCGGCGCGTTTACGTCGTATCGCGTGGCCGTGCTGCTCTACTGAGGCAGTGAAGAAGTGCAACGGCTCATCAGCCGAAGTCGCGATGTTCCTTCCACAGCTCGGCCCACGGTTTGCGCGGCGGCCCGCAGACAAAGATGTCGGGATGGTATTGGCTCTCTTCGTTACGCACGCCTTCTGAGTTCCCGTTGTGCCCGGCCAGGTGGCATCTGGTGAAAATCGCGTTGGCTTCCTCGGCGCCCAGGCCGAGAACGATCAGCGTCGTCGGCGCAGTCGCCGGGTAGCCGCGCAGCCATTCTGAATTGGTGGTGCCGATCGGCTCAGGGAGTCCGTAGGCGCGGCCGAGAATCTCAATAGCTCCATACTCGCCGTAGTTACCGGTGGTGATTCCGAGATGCACCTGCTGCTCGGGCGGGAGCGAATCGCGAATCTGCGCCACGGTACGCACCAAATCATCCCAGCCAATTTCTTCGCGCAGGTCGCCGTTGTGCTCAAGAGCGAAGTCGCGAAGCGGGCCGCTCGATGCCAGCGGCAGAACGACTGCACAGACGTACGCTGAGACGAATGCAAAGGCCGCGAAGTAGGCCGTTTCGACGGACCGCCGGCCCCAGCGGGGCAGGGAAGCGAGCCAACTCCCTGCCATCGCCGCGCCCATGGCCAGCAGCATGGGGTACGCGCCTGCCATGTAGTAATCGCGCCCCTGGCCCACGGCGAACAGCGCCAAAGGAACCAGGTACATCAGCGCCAGCATGCGGTAGCGCCGCTCGCGCAGGAAGCCGATGAGCCCCGCAATCCACAGCGGTGCGGTGGCCAGGTTGGTGCAAATCAGGAACTGGCCCTTCCAGAATCCCTTGGCGCGGCCTTCGCCCACATCGCGCGCGTGAATGTGCTGGAGGAAGTGGTAGGAGATGAAGTCGTGGCGCACGAGCCAGACGAGATTCGGCAGAAAAATCAGCAGCGCCAGCGCCACCCCCGCCCAGAACCAACGGTTCGCGAAGTAGCGGCGCGCGGGCGTGAAGACGAGCCCGGCTAGAATTCCCGCAATGTAAAAGGCGATCGCATACTTGGTCAGCAGACCCAGGCCAATTGCCGCACCGATGGCAAGCCACCACCGCGGATCCTCGGACTTGAGCAGGCGCACCGTGAAATACGCAATCAGCACCCACCACAGAAAATCGAACGTCGAGTACTGAAACTCCGTGCCCTCAAAAAGCGGCAGCGGAGAAAACGCCACGGCGAGCGCCGCCATCGCCTGCGCCAGACGCGTTCCGCCCAGCTCCTTGGCCATCAACCCGGGGATAACAACGGTCGCGGCCTGCGCCAGCACCGAGAAAAGCCGCAGCCCCACCATGGAAAGACCGAAGAGGCCGAGCCCGATGCGCTCGACAAACGGCGTGAACGGAGGGTAAGCGACGAATCCCCAGTCGAGATGGCGCGCGTCGCTCAGGAACTGCAACTCGTCTCGATGAAAGCCGTAGCGCATGTTGGTAAACAGATGCAGCAGCGCAACGGCGGCCGCGATCGCCACCAGAATCGCGAAATCGATGCGGCGACCGGCGCTCGGATTGTCTTGAGTCCCTGAGGAAGACAACGAAACCTCCGGAAAGCTATCTCTGATGGTCTACGAAGCCGCGCCCGGCACGGTTCCATTGCGGCGGTCGAGTGGCGGCGGAACGCGCACTGAAGCCATGCCGGCTGCGGTGGCGCCCTGGATGCCCATCTCGGTGTCTTCAAAAACGAGGCAGTCTTTAGCAGCGACGCCGAGCCGCTCAGCCGCAATAAGAAAGGCATCGGGCGCGGGTTTTGAGCGGGTATAGTCCTCGTGGCCGACCAGAACATCGAAGCGGTCGAGCAGACCGACGGTGGTGAGCGATTTCACGATCGACTCACGCGTGCTGCCCGAAACCACGGCGAAAGGAATGCGCCCGTACTGCGCGTTGATGTGCTCCAGCACCTCCGGCACCGGCTTGAGCTGCGGCAACAGAGAGTAGTAGAGATTCTCCTTGCGTTCGGCCACAGTTTCTACCGGCATGTGGAGCCCCTGCATCTGGTTCAGATCGGCAATGATCTCCTTCGGCGGCTTGCCGCCCCACTGATAGAACAGCTCTTCGTCGAAGGTAGCGCCCCACTCGCCCAGCGCCTGTTTCCAGGCGATGTAGTGCAGCGGCATGGAGTCCACCACGGTACCGTCGCAGTCGAAGAGGTAGGCGCGGAATGTGCCGGCAGGCAGTTGAAGTTTCATTGTCCTCTGAGTAATGATGCATGGAGCGAGCCGACGCTGTTCTCACGTCTCAGCTCTCTTAGCCAATTATCAAGGAAGAAACATGGTCAGCAGTCAAATCGAGTATCAGGGAGACCTGCACTGCAAGGCAACCCACGGTCCCTCCGGCGCCGAACTTTTAACCGACGCCCCCAAGGATAATCAGGGCCGCGGCGAGAGCTTTTCTCCTACAGATCTGGTGGCAACGGCGCTTGGCACTTGCATGCTCACCATCATGGGCATTGCCGCCCGTACGCTGAACATCGAGATTGCCGGCGCCACGGCGACCGTCGAAAAGGAAATGACAGCGGCGCCGCCAAGGAGGATCCAGCGGCTAGCCGTCCGAATCCACGTGCCCCATTCGCCAAGCCCGGCAGACAGGGAGAAGCTGGAGCGAGCCGCTCACACCTGCCCGGTGCACAAAAGCCTGCACCCGGACGTCCAGATCCCCATCGAATTCACGTGGGGATGAACCAAAGTGGGATTCCGACGGCGTCCCCGGCGTGGCGGGGTTGTAGTGGGTGCGGCGGGCGCGAATCCGGCCGATCCCGCCTTTTGACGCACTTGGCGACCTCTGCTAACGTAAATAAGGACAATCCAGCGCCACGCACTCCTCAGTAGCTCAATGGCAGAGCATTCGGCTGTTAACCGAAGGGTTGTAGGTTCGAGTCCTACCTGAGGAGCCAAAACTCAACTAAAATCAATAAGATGCGAGGCAGCCAAAACGGCTGCCATTTTTATTTTCGTCGAATGGCTGTTTTGGTGGCTGTTCGGTTTGTGGCTACCAGAAAATATTTTCTTGCATCGGCGCCGGCAGGGGCCAGGGCAAGGGCTGATGCTGGCATCCGCGGCCTGAAATTCGTTCAGCCGGCTATGACCCGCTTCTCAAATCACCCCGGTAAAGAGGCCTCGCTGCTCACGAAAATTCGGCGGTTGCTGAGAGGCGTGACTGCATGCAAGCCGAATAGTTCGCAAACGTGGATAAGCGCTAAGGGTTGTCGTCAAATGAGTTCGTGCCCCTCCCAAGTCCCAGTACCTTGGCCTGGGGCGCCCAAATTCCATTACATCGACCTGCGCCACGCGCCTAATGACGTACACTCTTCGTCGCCCGGGGCTTCTGCGTAGATGCGTCTCGTGCAGATTTCAACCAAACTTGAGGACCTGGAAGAAACTTTCTCCACCCAACAGCTTTCAATTCGAGCATCGGCGAGTAGAGGCAGGTGTACAACAGCATGATCTGGTCTACGGTGTCGGTCCTAAAATACGCAGAGCCCATCACCTCAACGTCAAATGAGGAGACCTGAACTCCGGCGACCATTGGATAATGGGCTTCATCAGTGTTCTTTGATCCAAGGTAGCCGACCGTGTAGGCTTCGTTATATACGGCGTGATCAAAGTTTGCGAGATCCGCATGAGTTGGAAGATCTGCTATGCACTTATTTCCCGCGATTCTTTCACCTTCGGCTGTTCCGATGGATGGCTCAAACGATGGAGGGGTCGGAATCAAGGGATGCCAAAACCAGGTCACGCTATTGTCGAAAAACAGCGGACCGTACTTACCTATACCTGTCACTGCGCATTCGACTAGGCCTCTGGTTGTGGCGAAGAATGTTACATCTGGATATTCCTTTCGTTCACGTTCGACAAACCTTGTGTCGATCTCGAACGGAATAAGCTCCTGCGTATCAATCCCAATTCCAAAGGAACGATCATGCCGCGCGCGATCGATACAGAGGTTGAGCTTTGCCTGATCCTGATTGAATTGATCGCTCCTGACCAACTGTGCACAGCAGGTTCTTGAGATAACGATAATTGCGAGACTCAGCATAGCTTGTGCCTCGCAAAAACTTCGATCCTCTTTGAAATCAGGGTGATGTTCTTCAGACTCATTCTCACGTAATCTTGAGCCCATGGTTCGAGTTTTAAGCGTTGTCGTCGCTTCTTGCACTCGGGTTTTCCGATCTCGCCGTGATCTCCTGCTCGAAAATCTGGCATTGCGACAACAACTTTCACTCATGGTCCGGAAGCGACCTCGGCGACATCCGATGTTGACCGACAAGCTCTTCTGGTGCCTCCTGAGCCGAGTCTGGTCTGGCTGGAAGCGGGCGATTCTCATTGTTCAACCCAAAACCGTTGTCAGTTGGCATCGAGCAGGGTTCAAGCTGTACTGGAAGTGGATCTCGCGGCGCAGGACCAGCGTGGGACGAAGGCCCACAAGCAAAAAACTGCGGGAGGTGATATTCCGCATGGTCGCGGAGAATCCGACTTGGGGTGCGCCGCGCATTCATGGCGAACTCAAGATGCTCGGCTTCGAAATCTCTGAACGAACTGTGCTGAACTGGATGCGGAAAGCGCCCCGGAATCCTGAGCCGGCAAAAAAATGGATGGCGTTCTTGTCTAACCATCGCGAGGCTATCGCCGCGATGGACTTCTTCACGGTGCCAACCATGACATTTGGCGTGCTCTACGGTTTTTTCGTTATCGCCTACGGTCGGCGTCAAGTTCTGCATTTCAATGTCACGCGGTATCCAACCAGCGCATGGGTATCGCAGCAACTGCGCGAAGCGTTTCCCTACGACTCCGCGCCCCGCTACTTGATCTTCGACCGCGGTTCTAACTTTAGTGACGGCGTTATTGAGACGATTAGGAGCCTCGGGATTGAGCCCAAACGAACTGGCATCCGAAGCCCCTGGCAGAATGGCATCGCTGAACGCTTCGTCGGCTCTTGCCGCCGTGATCTGCTCGACCATGTGATTGTGCTCAATGCACGCCATTGCAAGCGACTTATGACTGAGTACGTCCGCTATTACCACGACGACCGGACGCATCTCGGTTTGGATAAGCAAACTCCGGCAGGCCGTAAGTCGGCGACCGGCACGACTAGAGGAGCGAAGGTCATTTCAATGTCCCGACTCGGCGGCTTGCATCATCGCTATAATCTCGCGGCCTGAATACTGCGATCCGTACTTTTAGACCCTTGAAAGCTCGAACAGGAGAATTGCGCCAGATTCCTCTTCGTTGCCCATCCAGGCCTTTCACCGGCTTTGCAAAACTGTACTCGTGCTCTCAAATTCCGCGCTGAGTGGAACAGCTTAACCGTTAAGACTCGCAGCTTTTCGATTCAGATGAAATTTTTGCGAGGGACAGCCCAAATACTGGCAACCCTTTCACCAAATGTGACGAGGAACCCGATTCAGGATGCCAGATTTATCGAATCGCTCTGACCGTGCTCCGCCGATCTCCATGTAAACAAAGTGGTTAATTGAGCATGCTCCGCCTACTTTATTTCCAGAAGAATCGCCTTGACAAGAATACATAAGGAAAGTACTATCCATGCGTATTCACAACGGTAGCGTTATCGGTAGCGATATTCAGAGATGATTGGGCCTTACTCGCTAAGTCGAGCAACGACCGTAAACATTCGGGACACTGTGACAGCGGCCAAGACGGGGAGTATGTTGTTGGGCAAATCACGTTCCTGGCTTTTACTCGACCAGAATCGTAATCACTTGAGAGGGGGCAATGATTTTATGCAGAACAAGGTTAGCGCGAGACTATTAAGCAACAAGCTGCTGAGCCGTGAACGCGTAGGCGATCAAGAATGTCCAGCCTGGGGCACTCTGCTGAGACCGTTTGGTCTAATGAAGACTTTTTGTCTGTTCGTATTTGTCATGCTGCTGGTCTGCGCCGGTGAAGGACTTGCGCAAACCGGCACGGGCTCTATCCGCGGTACGATTCGAGACAGTTCAGGTGCTGTTATCCCGAGCGTCACCGTAACGCTTACTCAGCTCACCACGAGTGTGAGCCGTTCGACGGTGACGAACAACGATGGGCAATATGTTTTTCCTTTTCTTCCGCCCTCGACCTACCGCATCGAAACCCACAAGGAGGGCTTTGAGGGATTCGTGCGAGATAACCTCGTGATTGACGTTAACTTGGCCGCGACCGTAGACGTCACCCTGCAAATTGGCGCAACGGCCCAGACGATCACAGTAACTGCTGAAACTCCGTTGCTTGAAACGAGCACCTCGTCGCTGGGAGAAGTCGTCTCGGATAAGCAGATCAATGAACTACCCACAAATGGGCGAAACCCCTTCGGCTTCACGGCTCTGGTTGCCGGCGTCCAAGCTCCGTACGGCTTCAGCCAAACCGCATATGACATGTATAGCGACCAGTTCGTGTCCATCAACGGATCGCGGCCAAATCAAAATGTCTTCATCATTGACGGCGGAAATGCCACTGAGCCGATGTTCAATGGACCGGCCATTTACCCCTCAATGGATGATGTGCAAGAGTACAAAATCCAAACGAGCAATTTTAGCGCGGAATTCTCCAACTCTGGCGGTGGCGTAATCAACATCACAACCAAGAGCGGGACGAATCAATTGCACGGTAGCGCCTACGAATTCATGCGTAATGATGCTGTGGATGCCAACAATTTCTTCGCCAACGGTGGAAAGACGCCCTACAAGTTTAATCAGTTCGGGGCGTCATTCGGCGGGCGCATCCCTAAAATGAAGGAAACTTTCTTCTTCATGTCCTATGAGGGATTGCGCTGGGTGCAAACTGCCGTCGTCCTCGGTACGGTGCCCACTATGGCACAGCGGCAAGGAGATTTTTCTCAGACCCTGGACGCGAATGGTAAGGTGATCAGTGTCTATAATCCATTTTCGGCTTCTTACGGCGCCAACCGTACAGCCTTTCAGGGCAATGTGATTCCCCAGACGATGTGGGACCCGGTGGCTAAGAACATTCTCAGCTGGCTCCCAATACCCAACGTGAGCAATTCCGTGAACGGCGTCAATGATTTCTTCTCGAAGACTGGTAGCAGTATCTATAAGGACACGGCGAGTATTCGTATCGATCACTCATTCACGACAAGCCAAAAACTAAATCTCTTGTTCATGATGAACAATGCGCCAATAGTCTACCCGAGCATCTTTCCGGCCGCCATTGCGGCTGCAGGGCCGGCCATCGGACAAGACCAAAGTAATCAGCAGTACGCAGCCGCACATTACACGTATGCATTCAATAACAGCACTGTCATGGAGTTGACTTCCAGCTATGCCCGTTACTACCTGAACCGGACTATTCCCTCGAACGGGTTTGACCTGAGTACGCTTGGATGGCCGGCTTCGTTCAATAAAGTAGGAGTCGGCACGTGCTTTCCCATGTTGTTGATGACCGGAATGGGATTCAGCGGCAATTCCGCTGCCACCCTATCGGGTACGTTCACAGGTTACTGCTATGGCATATACGATGGCACTGAGAATATTGACAATGTCGCAAATTTCACCCACATCAAGGGGCATCACACGCTGAAATTCGGGGCCGATTTTGGATGGAAATACCAAAACAGCCAGGATGGTACGAACGCAGCATCGTACTACGATTTCGACCCACTGTTTACCGAGGGACCCAATCCCTATTACGGCCCCAATCAGGGTGGAACCAGCGGCTCTGCCTTCGCTTCGTACCTACTAGGTACAGGCCTTTGGGGCCTAATCCAGAATGCCGCTCCCTCCCAGGACCTGCTCAACCGCCTTTTCGGAGTTTACCTGCAAGATGATTGGAGTGTGACGCCAAGGCTCACCTTGAATCTTGGCGTTCGATGGGATTACGAGAGTCCTTGGACGGAGCGCCATAACCGTATAGGAGACTTCAACTATACGGCGGCCTCACCATTGAAGGTTCCAGGATTAAACCTAATAGGAGGCGCCGAGTATCCAGGCGTAGGAGGCCTTCCTCGTGGGCAATGGAATCCGGATTGGAAGGCAGTCGTGCCCCGGATAGGGTTTGCTTATGTGGTTGATAAAAACACCGCGCTGCGAGGCGGGTTTGGAATGTTCACGGCACCCGTTACAGGCGGCGGATTTAACTACAGCGCCGTACCCTCTGACGGATTTTCCGCAACTACGGATTGGATTCCCACTCTCGACTATGCGACGCCTCTCAATTTGCTTGCCAAGCCGTACCCGTACGGCTTCGTGGCGCCTACGGGTAGTAGTTTAGGCATGTTGACCGAATTGGGAGAAGGTGTAACGGGAATGGACCGGAACCGGCCAACGCCGTACGCGATGCAATGGAATTTGAGCGTCCAAAGGGCCCTCCCAGGCAACTTTGTCCTACATGTTGCCTACGCGGGAAGCAGAGGAATACACCTTTTTGGCAGCTTGTTAGCCAATCAGTTGCCGGACAAGTACCTCAGCATGGGCAGTGCTCTTAGCACCCAGGTCGCCAATCCATTTTATGGGATTATTCCGAGCAGCGCCGGCACTTTGGGGGGCGCGACTGTAAGCGCGGCGCAACTTCTACACCCCTACCCTCAGTTTGGGCAAGTTACTAACCCCAATGCTGCTTTTGGTCTTTCCGAGTACAACTCCCTCCAGGCAAACTTGGAACGCCGCTTCTCCCAGGGGTTGCTTGCGCAGTTCGCCTACACCTATTCGAAAACCATGGATGACGTTCCTGCGACGACCACCGGATATCCCGGAGGGCAGTTCGCTGCCGGAGCGATTCAAGATTATGACAATATCAAAGGTGCCTGGGCCCCGGCTGTCTGGGACATGCCCAGTAATTTTGCAGCCAACTTCATATATCAGTTACCTTTTGGCGCCAAGAAACGATTCCTCAGCACCGGAGCGGTCTTGGGGAAAGTTGTCGGGGGGTGGCAACTGACTGCCATTACTATCATCCAGAATGGCACACCTCTTTCTTTTACAACGGCTGATAATACCTTGGGTAACAGTGGAGGCGCTCAAACACCCAATTTGACCGGCGTGAGTCCCCACGTCTCAGGCTCCTCTTACAGTAGGGTGAATGAGTGGTTTAATCCGGCCGCTTTCACTACTCCAGCTCCGTACACTTACGGGAGCGTGTCGCGGTCGGAATCATGGCTGCGGGGCCCTGGCGAAGCCAATCTCGATATGGGGCTGGACAAAGATACGTCCCTTTCCGAGAAGCTGACCCTGCAGTTACGCTTTGAAACCTTCAACACACTGAATCACCCGTGGTTCGGTCTGCCCAACACTTCCATAGGCTCCGCTGGCGCGGGCGTAATCTCAAGCCAGCAGAATTCCCCGCGAACTCTGCAATTGGCGGCTAAGCTGTTGTTCTGATTTGCGCAAGACCGCTCACGATGAGCGCATACCAGCAACGGTTGAGGAAAGGGGCTTCGGCTTGCACAAGGCAAGCCGAAGCCCTTTCCCGGATCGTTCTAAGGGCAAGGTATCGCTCTGACTTCCGGCCCCAAGATCATCATCGGGCAGAACCCGCGCAGATTTTAATGAGCTTTTATGCCTTCCAGAGTTATTACTTCAGTCAGACAACTATATTGAGTGGGAGTGCTGTACGAGGCTGAAGCGAAGCTGGTCTCTGCAAAAAAGCGGCGGAAGAATGAGCACGAAGAGAATCGAGCGCATCCGGATGTGCAAATGAGGCAAACACAACGCTGGAGCCGCGTTCTCTTCTGCACCGTGACCCATTTAAGAGTCACAGCCGGCTCCGCCCTTGCACCCCCTTTCTGCCCTAACTGTGACGGTTTCAGCCCCGGGCTCAGAACACAATTGGAAAGTGAATTGTTACGTCACCGGGTCTGGCAGATGTTCGAATCGCTATTCGCGCATCAAGGGGCAGGCGGTATTGCTGTCGCGGTTCCAGCTTTCTGCGATTTGATTGCTTTTAAGTTACATGCTTTCGGCATCTGAGATGGCGGATGGTGAGACGTTGCCGAAATTACTTCAATTGAGAGGAGCCGATTTTATGTGCCGCATGACGTTTAAAGCGATGGCGACAGCAGTGCTCTGTGGCTGGGCATTGATGCTGAGCGCTCCGGTGCTGCGGGCTGCCGTGAAGCTGCCCAATTTACTTTCAGACGGTATGGTGCTTCAGCAAGGTATGAACGTGAATATTTGGGGCACTGCCGAACCGGGTGAATCGGTCAGCGTCAGCTTCCAAGGTCAGAAAGTGAGCGGAGTCGCCGGGGCTGGTGGCGAGTGGAAGGTGAAACTGGAGCCGCTGCATGCGGGCGGACCGTTCACGATGACCATCGCCGGCAATAACACGATTACGTTGCACGACGTCTTGGTGGGCGAAGTCTGGGTGTGCTCGGGCCAATCTAACATGGAGATGGCCCTTGTCGCCTTCGCACCTTGGAGTAAAGGTGTAACCAACTATGAGGATGAAATAGCGCACTCCGACAACCCCAACCTGCGGATGTTCGCGGTTGAAAAAGTAGTGGCGACCAGACCCCAGAACGATGTGAATGGTTCCTGGGTCGCGGCGGGACCGCAGACCGTAAGCAGTTGGTCTGCTGTGGCGTATTTCTTTGGGCGTGATCTGCAAAGGACGTTGAATGTCCCCATCGGCCTCATTAATAGCTCATGGGGCGGTACTCCAGCCGAGTCCTGGACAAGTCGTGGTGCGCTCGAATCGGATCCTGAATTCCAATCAATACTGGACTCCAGCACAAAGCTCGCTTCTACTTATCCCAAGCTTTTCGACGACTTCTCACGGCAACTGGTGCAGTGGCGGCAGGATTCGGACAAGGCCGAAAGCGAAGGGGCGCCAGTCCCAACCCCGCCAACTATCCCCGACGATCCGCGCCGCAGTCCCTGGAGGGCCTCTGGCCCTTTTAATGCAATGATAATGCCGCTTACGCGCTACTCCATCCGTGGAGCAATCTGGTACCAGGGAGAATCCAACTCAGATCGTCCCGTCCAGTACCGGAAGCTGTTTCCCGCCTTGATTAGGGATTGGCGACGTGTCTGGGGAGAGGGCGATTTTCCGTTCCTGTTCGTCCAACTTGCCAACTGGGGAATCTACGCTCCTGGAATGAACTGGCCGGAATTGCGCGAGGCTCAACTCAAAACTCTCTCCTTGCCGAACACCGGGATGGCAGTGACCATCGACATTGGTGACGGAAGCGACATTCATTTCAGAGATAAGCAAGACGTAGGCTACCGTTTGGCGCTTGCGGCGCAAGCCATCGCTTACGGGAGGGATGTAATGTATTCGGGGCCGATCTATCAGTCCATGGCGGTCGAGGATGACAAAATTCGTTTGCATTTCAAGTACGTTTACTCGGGACTTGTGGCAAAGACTTTGTACACTCCAGGGCTCCTCGGATTTGAAATAGCCGGTGACGATCATAAATTCGTTCCCGGAGAAGCCAAGGTCGATGGAGCTACCGTGGTGGTGCGAAGTGAAAGTGTGCCTCACCCTGTCGCAGTACGCTACGCCTGGGCCGCCAATCCTTGGTGCAATTTGAATAACAGCGCCGGCTTGCCGGCTTCTCCGTTTCGAACAGACGATTGGGAGGAAACGACCACAAACAAATGAGTATCTAATCACATGCTTTCGGGAACAGCTAAGGCGAACTATGGCTATCCATTTCGCTTTGAATACCCACCGCGGCAACTAGGCTGTGATCACTCCGCTGAAACTCGCTATCCTAGCCTCCACCGGAAGAAAGCTTGGGCGAAGCGAAGAACTGAGGGGGTTTGGAAAACACCTGGAGTCTCGTAGCGCCCTGTATTTGGTTGACCTTATATGTTCTGGTTATAGGGCCACGGATTTGGTTGATTCTGTGTAATCTCTGTGGACAGCTGTAAGACGAACTGGAATTAAACGAAGGGCCTGGGCACGCCGGAGTACTCGATCTACAAGAAGGAGAAAAGTCGATGTTGAAATCAAATTATTTCATAGCCATCGCCGTGTTGAGCATCGTGAATCAGTGTGCTCCGGCCCAAAATGTATCTCCGTCTTGGGTAGAGACATTCCAGGTTAGTCCTGCGACATACAGCGTGTCAGTACCAAAGACCAAAGATACGCCAAAGGAGTCGGAGTGGCTGACTGAGGTTGGTCCTGTGCATGGGACATTTCGGTACCGCTTCGGAGTGTCGATTGGCGGCTCTCGAATCCAAGTGAGATTGTCTAATGAATTGGGCGACAAACCGCTGAAGATCGATGGTGCGAGCATCGCACTAGCTTCCGACGAGATGGATGCTGTTCCGGGATCAATAAGACGTCTCACTTTCGGCGGAAAAGACAGCATCACTTTAGCGCCGGGGGCACCCGCGTTGAGTGACCCGGTTGACCTGAGAGTGAGCTCTCTTAGCGAGTTAATAGCAAGTGTCTATGTCGCAAATGAGATTGCCCTTGCTCCCTTCGGCGGAGCTGCGATGCTTCTGTCAGAAGGCAACGATGTACTAAGCGAAAGATTCCCTTCGACGCACCGCGTAGTTAGCCGTCCATTATTAACGGCGGTTCTCGTTCAACCGGAGCATCCGGGAAGAGTAATCGTCGCGTTGGGTGACTCGATCACAGATGCAGTGAGAGATCAGCCTGCCATGCCGCGCGGATGGGTCGAAGTGCTTGCCAGCCGCCTTTCTGTCCAGGAAAGCAAGGAACCTCTCGCGGTGGTGAGCGCCGGCATCAGCGGGAATCGAGTGCTGTTGCCGGCAATGGGGCCAGCAGCTTTGGCCCGTCTCGACCGCGATGTGCTTTTCACGCCCGGGCTCAGCAAGATCATCCTGCTTGAGGGCCTTAATGATATTGGATTTTCGGGCAAGACGGTCATGGGTACTGAGCCTGACCTAGACGTTGCTGAACTGGAGGTCGGCTATAGGCAGATCGTCAGCAGAGCTCATGCGCGAGGGATCAAGGTAATCGGTGGAACCCTTACTCCGTTTCGAGGAGCTTTTTATTTTAGCGAGGATAAGGAGTTAATGCGGAAAGCGGTGAATGCATGGATTCGAACGTCGAATACCTTCGATGGGGTCATCGATTTCGAAGCAATCGTTCGTGATCCGGCTTCGCCGGATCGCATTAAAGCCGAATTTGATTCAGGAGATCATCTTCACCCAAATCAGACAGGCTATAAGGCCATGGGTGAAGCAATTGACCTGACCTTGCTCAAGTAGTCAGGATGGCGCGGCCAGAACCAACCAGTGTAGAGAAGTTTAGTTCAATGCAACTGGACGGCGGATCCGGGAGCGAGGAATGAAGATCGTTCGCGTGCGTGCGAGAGTGGGTACGGGGTTGGCTACAGTTGCGGTCTTGGCTCTGCTTTGCCCCCGCTTCTTTTATGGCGTGAGCCCGGCATCGGACGCCCGAGCTCACGCCGATACGGGAGGAGAAACAAAGTCGGGGGCAGCGGCGATTCAGGTCTCCGCACTCAAAACCGAGAACGCTACTAACCCGCTCGGGATTGACACGCCACACCCTCGGTTCAGATGGCTGCTCGAATCCGGCGCAAGAGGCCAGTTGCAAACTGCATATCAGATCCTGATCGCGAGTAGCCTCGAGAAACTTGAGGCGGGAACGGGCGACAAATGGAACAGCGGTAAAGTTGATTCCGACAACTCGGTGGAAGTTCCGTACGGAGGGAAGAAACTGTCAAGCGGCGAAAGGTGCTATTGGAAGGTCAGAATCTGGGATGAGGATGGCCGCCCAAGCCTCTACAGTAACCCTTCCTCCTTCGAGATGGGGCTGCTTAATCCGACCGATTGGCAGGGCAAATGGATCGAATCAGGAAAAGGGATCTCATCTCCGCTGCTGAGGAAGGAGTTCAGCTTGGATTCCGGCGTCAAGCGCGCTCGCATCTACATCTCTGGCATTGGCTACTATGAGCTGTACATCAATGGCAAGCGGGTTGGAGATCGTGTGCTTGAACCGGCCTCGTCGTACTACAACAATGATCAGCCGTTCAAACTCCATACCCGCGTCCTTTATGCAAGCTACGATGTAACGAATCTCCTGCGGGAGGGCATAAATGCGATCGGCGTCGTTCTGGGAAACGGCTGGTATAGCGCGGAGCAGGATGTAGCGCCCGCGCCGGCGGGCCGTTCTCCCTACGGCGACCGGCCGCGCCTGATTCTGCAAATGAACGCCGAAACGGACTCTGGCCAGACGCAGAGCATCGTTTCAGCTTCCAGTTGGAAAACTCACCCCGGCCCTATTACGTATAACGACATTTTTCACGGGGAGACGTACGATGCCCGCCTTGAGCAGCCTGGATGGGATGAGCCCGGCTTCAATGACGGATCATGGGGCGAAGCTCTATCGGCGGAACCGCCGAGTGGCGCCCTCACTTCAGAAATGCTCCCGCCCGAGCGGGTGGTCGAGACCATTCAGCCTGTGAGGATTGTGGTCCCAACGGATCCAGAGGGTTTCGAGAGGACGTATGTTTATGATTTCGGGCAACTCTTGAGTGGATGGGTCAGAATTAAACTATCGGGGCCGCGCGGCACCAAGGTGACGCTCAAGTACGGATCCAAAATCTACCCGGAAGATGACACCCTGGACAACCGCAGTAACATGAGGCCCGGGTCTGAGGCGCGGCAGCTCGACACCTACATCCTGAAAGGTGAGGGAGTGGAAACCTGGGAGCCGCGATTTACGCTGCATGGTTTCAGGTACGTCGAGGTGAGGGGAGACAAAGATCTCCCGGCGGTTCAAAGCATCGAAGGGCGGTTTGTGCGCTCTGACGTGGACTCCACAGGTTCATTCGATAGTTCGAACGCTCTGATTAACAGGATCCATGAAAACATCCGCTGGACATTCATGAGCAGCTTCCAAGGCATATTGCAGGACGCCGCTGATCGCGCTGAGCGCGAGGCATGGCTCGGAGATCCGAGCTTTGTGGCTGAGGACTACATTTACAACTTCGACATGGAAGCGTTTTGGGAGAAGTGGCTGAACGATATCCAAGACACCCAGAAGGAAAACGGGGACATACCGGTCGTGAGTCCAATCCATTGGCGCGATGGCATGAATACCTATCTCATGTGGCCGTGTTGGAAGAGCACGTACCCCCTTCTGACTTGGTACCTATATCAATACTATGGGGATAAGAGAGTTCTGGAAGCGCACTACCCGAGTTTGAAGAAGCTGATCGATTCGCTCAGCGCGAGCGCCAATGGCTACATCATATCCGAAGGGCTGGGAGACCATATGGAGCCGGAGAGTGATGGGAACACCCATTTCTCGCCCCTTCACACGCCGGTCGCTTTGACATCCACAGCCTACTACTATTACGAAACGTGGATAGTGGCCCAGATAGCCCAGGTCCTAGGTCAGACCGAGGATGCAAAGAAGTACTCGGCGTTAGCCGAGAACATTAAAGAAGCATTCAATCGCACTTTCTTTGATTCCGCGACCGGCGAGTATGCCACGGGGAGCCAGACTTCGAACGCCCTGCCGCTCTACTTGGATATGGTTCCAGAGAAGAACGTGCCGGAGGTTGTCAAACACCTTGTGGATGACATTATCGAAAAACATAGCGGACATCTCTCGACCGGGATCATCGGGTCGAACGCGCTTGCACAGACACTCCCACAACACGGCGCCGCGGACGTGGAATACAGAATCGCGACGCAGACAACATATCCCAGTCTCGGCAACCAGGTTACCAAGGGTGCAACCGCGGTTTGTGAAACATATGAATGCAGCCCGTGGCTGAGCCAGAACATGAAGATGTTTGGAAGCGTCGACAAGTTCCTTTACCGAAATCTTGCCGGGATCAGCCCCGCAGCCCCTGGGTACAGGCGGGCAATCGTCAAGCCCCAGCCGGTTGGGGGTCTCCGCAGCGTGATGGCGACCGAGCAGACAGTGAGGGGACCGATCACCGTTTCGTGGATCAAGGGCGATACTTCCTTAGGTGTGAAAGTTTCGATTCCCGCTGGCATGCAGGCGGATATCGAAATTCCGAAAATGGGAATGATGGATTTGTCGATCGTAGAGGGCGGAAAAGCAGTGTGGTTGGGAAACAAATACACCGCCGGCACGGACGGAATCAGCGGCGCGAATGATGACGGAGATTCCATCGTGCTGCACGTGGGTTCCGGGTCTTACGATTTTGAGATGAACGGCAGATTGTTTTAGTTCAGGTGACTGGGGCGGCGGGAGCGGTGCTACCGTATTCCACTCGCGTGGCCAATCGGAGAGGAGAGTCCGTGGTCAAGATGCATGATGTTGGCGCGCCAGCAGAATCGCAAGACAGAGTACGTCTCCGGCGTACCCTCAAGCTTCGCGACCCGATCTTCTGCGGAATTGTCATCATCTCTTGAATTGCGCCCGTCCCGATTTGTCGATTGGCGCAAGGTCTCTATCCGTCCAATTCAAGCATCAAGCTGTAAACGCGTTTATAACTGCTGCTCACCGATCCAGCGACCAAAGGATATGAGCGCCACTTAAGAATCTGAGGAGCTTCCAAATGGATGACAACGGTCCCTTCAAAGAGGGTGAACAATCCGGCAGTATGGCTTCAAGCAGATTGCCACGTCGCCAATTTCTCAAGCAAGCAGGAGTGGCCATTGGGGCAGTTGCTCCCGTGGGTCACTGGGCAGCCCATGCGCAAACTGTGCAAGAGGCGAATCGGGCTCTTTCACAGTCAGGGGCAGTCATTTCAGGGTCGGATGCAGCCGGTGTCACTTATCCCCGCATGTTTCGCGGCGCAAAACTAAAGATGCTTTCATTCCCGCTCGGAGGAGTCGGGGCGGGGAGCCTGGGTCTCGGTGGGCGCGGCCAGTTGAGGGACTGGGAGATATTTAATCGTCCCAATAAGGGATTCTCGCCGAATTATGCTTTCCCGGCTATTTGGGTGCAATCCGGAAATGCGCCTCCCATCGCCCGTGTCCTAGAGGCGCGAATCCAGCCTCCGTATGAAGGTCAGGACGGACTGGCGTGGCAAAACGTCCCTGGGCTCAGCCGCCTGCAAGGAGCTACATTCACCGGCGAGTATCCCCTGGCGCATATTGAATTCGAAGATTCGAAGCTGCCACTGAATGCGAGTCTGGACGCTTTCTCTCCTTTCATCCCACATGAGCCAGACGACTCGGGCTTGCCGGTCGCGATCCTACACTACCGAATCCATAACCCAAGCCATGCCGCGCTAAAGGTGGGCCTCGCATTTTCGGTTGACAACCCTATTCTGAACGGTGCTCCCGGTCTGTTCGGGGCAGGAGGAGCCGAGTCAAAGCGCGTCAACGAATATCTAGCGGAGAATCGTCTGGCCGGTTTACTCATGAGCAATCCAGGACTGGATACGAATGATCCAGTCCGTGGAACCTTTGTTTTGGCGGCGATTCCGCAACCAGACACACGTCTGACGCATTGGCGTGGATGGCCTAAAGCCGCGTGGTGGACTTCGCCCCTGATGTTTTGGGACGCTTTCGCTGCAAAAGGTGAGCTAGGTGAGGAACCTGGCGATATGAGTACCGTCGGCGTACTTTGTCAGACCCGAATGATCGAGCCGGGGCAAACCAGCGATTTCAAGTTCCTGCTGGCTTGGCATTTCCCGAATCGTACTCCGGATTGGTGCGGATGGACTTCCCCTCCGGGAAAAGGTAAGACAATCATCGGGAATTTCTACTCTGCGCGGTTCAAGGATGCGTGGGATGCAGCGCGCTACACGGCCGAGAACCTAAACGAATTGGAACGGCGGACGAGACGGTTTGTCCAGGTGCTTCGCGAAAGTAGCGTTCCGGAGCCGATCAAGGAGGCGGCGAGCGCAAATCTGTCCACCTTAGCTTCAACAACTTGCTTCCGCACCGCGGACGGCGAATTTCATGGGTTCGAGGGAAGCGACGACAACCTCGGTTGTTGCTATGGCAACTGCACTCACGTCTGGAACTATGAAACTGCTACAGCTTTTTTATTCCCATCGTTTGCGCGTTCACTGCGCAAGGCAGCGTTCGGATTTTCGCAAGATGAAGCGGGAGGAATCCGTGCCCGTCAAGTCCTTCCAGACGGCGAAACGCGCGACCCGATTGTAGCTGCGGACGGGCATATGGGCCAGATCATGCACGCCTATCTCGATTGGAAGTTGTCCGCTGATAAGGCGTGGCTTGAATCGATGTGGCCCCGTGTACGGCGTGCGCTTGCGTTCGCTTGGGTCCAGGGTGGATGGGATCCGTCCAAGACGGGTGTGGCAGTGGGAGTACAAAACAACACGTATGATGTTGCCTTTTTCGGGCCGAACCCATTGTGCGGAATCTATTACCTCGGAGCATTACGGGCCGGCGAAGAGATGGCACTCGCCGTTGGAGATCAAGCCTCGGCAGACGATTACAGGCGCATATTCCAGCAGGGCAGCCAGTGGATCGATGCGAACCTCTTCAACGATGAGTTCTATATTCAGCAGATCAAAGGGTTCACTCTGGACCAGATCAACCCTGAGCTGCGCATAGGAACGGAGGGATTCGATCCCAAGGATCCGCAGTTCCAGTTGGGCAGCGGATGCTTGATCGATCAACTGATCGGACAATACCTGGCACACGTGATGGACCTTGGATATCTGGTATCGCCGGATCATATTCAGATAGCGCTTGAATCCATATACAGATACAACTACAAGCGCACTCTTGTGGATCACGATAACGTAGAACGGACCTTCGCATTGAACGATGAGTCGGCTATGGTGATCTGCGACTATGGAAAGGCGGCACGACCGCGCATACCTTTCCCGTACTTTGCGGAGGTGATGACCGGATTCGAGCACTCGACAGCGGCCCTGATGTTGTACTCAGGAATGGTACCCCAGGGCATCGAGTGCATCCTAAACATTCGCGCGCGTTATGACGGCGAGAAGCGGAACCCTTGGGATGAGTCAGAATGTGGTCATCATTATGCGCGGGCGATGGCATCCTGGTCCAGCTTCGTTGCGGTAAGCGGTTTTGTCTATGATGGTAGACGAGCCGCAATTGTGGCTGTACCGCGCATTCCGCATCAATCCTTCCAATGTTTTTGGTCGACTGGCGCGGGATGGGGTTCATTCTCGTATAACTCCATCGCTGGCGGCACTCATTTCTCGATCGAGGTGATCGCAGGTACGCTGGCCTGCCGTTCATGCGAGATCACAGGATCGGGAAAAGCAACTTCGGCAGAGTGTAACAACGCTCGGCATCCTCATACGATCCATGCGGCCAATGGGAGGACCCTCTTCCTATTCGGCGAGCCGTTCACGCTAACAACAGGACAGACTTTAGAGCTTGAGGTGCGATCATGACCGAGAAGCCATGGATCGTTCTCGTCGGCGGCTTTCTTGGTGCGGGCAAGACCACTCTTCTGTTGGCGGCAGCGCGGGAGTTGGAGCGGCGGGGGTTGCGCAGCGCTCTTATCCTCAACGACCAGGGTGAAGCGTTGGTGGATGCCGAGTTTTCCGATTTGCATGGTTTTCAAAGCGGCGAAGTGACAGGAGGATGTTTCTGCTGCAGGTTTTCTGATCTTCTTCAGGTCATCGACCGGCTGCGCGAGCACTTCCCCGACGTCATCTTTGCTGAGCCGGTCGGAAGCTGCACAGACATTTCCGCCACTACGCTTCATCCGCTGCTCGAATTTAGTGAGACCTACCGGATCGCCCCTTATACCGTTCTTGTGGATCCGGTTCGAGCTGATGCTCTACTTTTCATTGGCGCCGACTCGAATCTCAGGTTTATTTTCGAAAAGCAATTGCAGGAGGCCGACCTGATTTGCATCACGAAGTCGGATATCTATCCCCACGTTCCGCAGATCGGCTACCCCACGGCCAGGCAGATAAGCGCGAAGACCGGTCAAGGTGTCGCGGCGTGGCTCGATGAAGTCCTCTCGGGAGGTCTTCGCGTCGGGAGCGAGATTCTCGATATCGATTATGAGCAGTACGCGCAGGCGGAGGCCGCGCTGGCCTGGCTGAATGCTGAGTTAAACATTCGCTGTAGAGTCCCACAATCTCCCGCCATGATTCTGGGACCTTTTTTCGATTGCTGTGATCGTGACTTCACCGCGGAGGGAATTTCGATCGTACACATGAAGGCTATCGTTCATGCGGACTCGGGTTTCGTTAAAGCGGCGATTTGTGCGAATGGACAGGCACCGACAGTGGAGGGCATGCTGGATGCGTCTCCCGCCCTGGACCACCACCTGCTGTTTAATCTAAGGGCGGTCGGAGAGGCGGGCAACGTGCGGCAGATCGTGGAGACGAATCTCGCAAGCATTGAAGGCGACTGCGCTGAACTCCGAATTCGATGCTTCCACCCTGCTGCACCAAAGCCTGAACGGCGTGTGAGTAGTTTTACATCATCTGTTCATTCGCTGGATTTGAAGTCCGATTTGTCGTCGAGGAAGGCTGGGAC
>Ga0302267_10000768_pt1 | contig 42529 bp, 40 predicted proteins | sample III_Bog_E1_3_FD_194555 | JGI IMG/M metagenome (GOLD analysis project Ga0302267, IMG submission 194555) | Peat permafrost microbial communities from Stordalen Mire near Abisko, Sweden - III_Bog_E1_3 | ecosystem: Environmental > Terrestrial > Soil > Wetlands > Peat | place: Sweden: Abisko...
TAACCCTTTTTGATTCAATACTTTACGGGCGTCTCGCGAGCTGCTAAACGCCCGCAACCAATTTATTATCAGAGGCTTACCCTTTTAGCTTCATAACAGCCTCTAGAGTGGTTTCACGGATGAGCCGGATTCAGGCTGTTGGTTGGGAATCGAATCTTATCTTTTGAACGAAGCTGGGTCGACTCTATGAAAGCTACGGCGTTTGAATTCCGGCATCGGCTTTGGTTCATCCTGGCGATCTATGTGCTGGGGTTTGTCGCGCCGTGGAATGCGGTGGTGCGCGTGGACGGCCATGGTCCGAATGCGCATGTTTGGGGGCTGCTGGCGGTGTTGCTGGCGCAGCACGGGCTGAACTTTGGCGCGGCGTTCAACGTGGTGCTGGCGGCGGCGATTGCGATTGGGCTGGCGGGCGCGTGGGTGCGGACGTGGGGTTCCGCGTACCTGGGCGCGGGCGTGATGCGCGATGAAAATCTGCGCGGCGATGGAGTGGTGGCGGATGGGCCGTACCGCTACCTGCGGAATCCGCTGTACGTGGGGTCGTGGCTGTTTACCGTGCTGCTGGCGCTGCTGATGCCGCCGAGCGGAGCGATCTTCTGCGTGGTGGCGCTGGCGGTGTTTCAGATCCGGCTGATCCTGGGCGAAGAGGCGTTTCTGGCGGAGAAGCTGGGAGCGCCGTATGTGGACTACTGCGCGCAGGTGCCGCGGATTGTGCCGTCGCTGCGAGCCCGCGTGGCCAGCTCCGGCGCGCGGCCGCGCTGGGGCGAGGCACTGCTGGCGGAGATTATGATGTGGGGCGTGCTGGCGTCGTTTGCGGTGGTGGGTTGGAAGTACAACGTGCTGCTGCTGGACCAATGCGTGCTGGTGTGGCTGGGCGTATCGATGGTGGTGCGGGCTTTTGGGAAGGATTCGCTTCGGTAAGAGGCTTAACACCCGGTGGGGATCGGTGTTAGGCCTTTGTAGGGTGTCGATCGGGCTGAGGGGTGGTGTTAAGCAAGGGCGGCCTCACGTTCCGGCTGCGCTGCGAGGATTGGGCGGGGCGGTCTTCGGGGAAGGAGACTGCGCCGGAATCCATGGCAACGCGCGAGAGGAAGGTGAGACCGCCCCTGTCTGTTGGGAGGGCTGGGCCGCTGATGGGCTGCGCCCGGGGTTACTTCTTGGGCGGAGCGATGGTGTCCTTGGCGACCTTGGCGACGCGGAACTTGACGACGGTCTTGGCCTTGATCTTGATGGGCTCTCCGGTCTGGGGGTTGCGACCCAGGCGTGCCTTGCGCTCTGCCTTCACCAGCTTGCCGATGCCGGGAATGGTGAACTCGCCGTTCTTCTTGGTCTCTTTGACGGCAGTCTCGGCCAGCAGTTCGAGGCCGGCTGCGGCCTGCTTGTTGGTGATCTCGAGCTTCTCTGCCATGTGGCGAACGAGTGCAGTCTTGGTCATTCCTTTTGCCATGTGTGTTGCTCCTTGGTTCCAATTTGTGAAGCGGTGGTGCATTGGTAAAGCGTGTTGCGTTGGGTTGCGATAGTTCTCTTTCGCCTGCCATCGGGACCCGTTCCGGAGCATGTGCCGGAAGGTGAAATCGCCGGTGTTTATGCGGGTGTCAGGAAACGTACCGCATTTCACGATCAGCTTTTCGCGATCTGTTGTCAATGGGTTTTAATGGGTTTCCACAGGTTTTTTGCGGGTTTCTTCGGTATTTGTCCGATTTGGGGCACAAAGTGGCCGATTTTATTGGATTCCCGGGAATGCAGCCCGGGGGACAGACTGAATGGTACATCTTGCAGGGTGGTTTGGGGGGAGGAGGAAGCGAAAGGCTTAACACCGATTGGCATAGATGGTACCGATTTGAAAGGCGATTTAAGGGTGGGGTGGGGCAGGGCAGCGACGGAGTCTGTATCCGGCGTTGCGGATCGGGGTGGAGATAAAGCAAATGCGGGGATTCTTCGCTGCGCTCAGAATGACAAGCAACAACAAAGGCAACAAGCAAAGGCAAATACGGAGATTCTGACTCTGCGTGTCAGAATGACGCTTCGATCCAATGCGGGGATTCTTCGCCTACGGCTCAGAATGACAGGCTCAGCGTCGAGGGCAGAACATAACAATGATTAAGAAAAATCCGTGCCATCTGTGACCATCGGTGTTAAGGAAGGTCTGAACAAGTCATCGGACATTTCCTCAGGGGCTGAAGAGCCCCCATTGATTTTGGGACCGCTTGCGACGTGGCTAAAGCCACGTCCTTTCAATTCGGAGACTTGTTCAGGGTCTCCTTAAGCCTTTGCCCTTGCCGCGGGTCAGAGGGGTGGTTCGGTTTTGGTGGCGAGGGGGGCGTTGAGGAAGTGGACGAGGGGGGCGGCGAGGGCGAAGCGGGTGGTGACTTCGCGCAGCAGCGTGGGGCTGGTGGCCAGCTCGCCGGGCAGCGTGGCGGAGACGCCCCAGCGGCGCTGGCGCAGCAGGTCGGCGGCGTGCGAGTCCGGCGGGAAGCCGCGGGGGACGCGTTTCATGTCGGCGGGCTCCCACTCGGCGAGCGCGGCCTTGAGCCGTTTGCCGGCGAGGATCTTGCGCAGATCCTGGTGGTGCTGCTGGATGTGGCGGCGGATGGCGAGGAGCTGGTCGCCGGTGGGCATGTAGGCGCCGGCGGCGATGACCGTCTCCTTGGGGCTGATGTGGAAGTAGAAGCCGGCGCCGGAGGTCTTCTCCATGCCGGCGCGCACCCACCAGGCCGCGACGTGGGTCTTGTAGGGGCGCTTGTCGGCGGCGAAGCGGGTGTCGCGGTAGATGCGGAACATGGCCTTGTGCGGGGCGCGGACGTGGTCGGGTGCGAAGGCGACCATGGCGTCGTTGATCTCCGCGATGAGGGCGAGCATGGGGGCCTTGAGCTCGCGCTCGTAGATGGCCTTGCGCGGGGTGAACCATTCGCGGTCGTTGTTGCGGGCCAGGCCGCGGAGGAAGGTGAGGGCGGCGGGAGTGAAGTGAGTGGGCATAAGGCAGGGGTCGGAAAAAACTTAACACCGATTATCACTGATTGAACCGATTTTTTGATGGGTGGAAGAGCGCGGTGAGGGAGTTGGCGTAGGATGGGCCAGGGTTTTTTGGAGGGCGCGATGAAGAGGCTGGCGGCGTTGGCGCTGATGGCGATGTTGGGGTGCCGGATGGGTTGGGGACAGGCGAGCGAGGCGCAGGCGGGGCGGAGTGCGCTGTATCAATATCTGGATGGGATTGCGGCGAAGGATGAGGCGGCGCGGCGGGCGGAGATTGCGACGATCACCACGCGCGAACTGGCGGAGGTGCGGCAGCAGGAGGTGCGCGCGAAGCTGCTGGACCTGATGGGCGGCGGGTTTGGGAAGAAGACTCCGCTGAACGCGACGGTGACAGGCAGCACGCAGATGGATGGGTTCCGCGTGGAGAAGGTGGTGTATGAGTCGCAGCCAGGGTTCTATGTGACGGCGCTGCTGTATGTGCCGGATGGGGTTACAAATGTGGCGGCAGACCCCACCCATGCGCCAACAGCGCGCATGAATGGGGCACCCGATGTGGGGGCGGGGGAAAAGACAAATGCGGGGATTCTTCCCCTGAGCGGTGCTCAGGGTCAGAATGACAAGCCTGGTGGAGATGACAAGCGGGTTGGGGCGAAGCTGCCGGCGGTGGTGATGGCGCCGGGGCATGCGTCGAGTGGCAAGGCGGGCGACTATGCGATGGCGGCGACCTTTGCGCGGAACGGGTTTGTGGTGTTGAGCTACGACCCGATCGGGCAGGGCGAGCGGCTGCAGTATCCCGATCCGCACAACGCGACCAAGATGACGGCGCGCGATCCGTATCCGGGTGCGACGCTGGCGGGGGGATCGACGGGCGAGCATGGCGAGGCGGGACTGCAGCCGACGCTGATCGGCGACGCGGTGGCGCGGTACTTTGTGTGGGACGGCATGCGCGCGGTGGATTACCTGGTGAGCCGGCCGGAGGTGGATGCGGGGAAGATTGGGGCGTTTGGCTGCTCCGGCGGTGGAGTGATGACGGCGATGCTGGGCGCGGCGGACCCGCGCGTGAAGGCGATTGCGACGGCCTGCTACCTGACCACGATGGATACGCTGCTGCCCACGCTGGGGCCGCAGGACGCGGAGCAGTCGACGCCGGGATTTATTGCGGCGGGGTTCGACTTTGCGGACTGGGTGGAGCTGGCGGCGCCGCGGCCGTACGCGATGGTGGGCACGGTGAGCGATATGTTTCCGTGGAAGGGATTTTTAGAGACGGCGACGGAGGCGCGGCGGTTCTATGCGCTGTTCGATGCGAGGGCGGCGGGCGCGGCGGCCGCGGCCGGGACTCCGCTGCCGGTGACGCCGACGGGGCCGGCGCTGAATCCGGATACGGCGAACAAGGTGGGTGCGGATGCGCCGTTCCAGGTGATTGCGGGGATTGGCGGGCATGGGAATTTGAAACCGATTACGGCACAAATTGTGGGGTTCTTCCTGGTGCATCTGGCAGGGAAGAGTGCGGATACGTTTGTGGCGCCACCGGCGGATGCGGCTGGGGCGAGTCCGCTGGCCACGCCGGATGTGCCGCCGGGGGCGCTGCAGGTGACGGCGACGGGACAGGTGGCGACGAGTTATCCGGGGAGCGAGACGGTGTTCAGCCTGAACCTGAAGCGCGCGGCGGGGAAGGTGCCGGAGTTCGATCCGCAGACGCTGCTGCAGGTGCAGACGGATATACGGCTGGTGACAAAGGCGGAGGCGGTGCCGGGGCGATACCACGGTCTCAGCTATGGGTTTTTCGATGTCCCTGAAGGCACGGTCGTGCATATGCCGCTGGTGCAGGCCGCGGTAGATGGTAAGCCGGTGTGGGACATCTACGACCCCAACGTCCCTGGGCCGCACCCTGCCGTGCTGGTGGTGCGCGCTGCGCCTGCCGCTCACGAATCGGCTCCGGAACCGCAGCTGCAGGCGATGGCCAAGTCCGGCGCACTCGTGGTCGCCATCGTGCCCAGGCCCGATCCGCCGGGGGCGGAGGAGATGAAGGCGGCGATTTTGGGGCGGTTTTATATGACGGAGCTAAGGGCGGAGCTGGTGGGCAAGACGCTGCTGGGGATGCGTGTGGACGATGTGATCCATGCGGTGGATTATCTGGCGTCGCGGCCGGATGTGGATGCGAAGAACATTACGGTGGTGGCGAGTGGGCACATGGGGCTGGTGGCGCTGCATGCGGCGGTGCTGGATCCGCGCATACGGCATGTGACGGTGGACCATGTGCTGGAGAGCTATGCGAGTCTGCTGAAGGCTCCGATGCCGGTGGATGCTCCGCAGGATATTCTGCCGGGCGTGCTGCTGAAGTACGACATTCCGGACCTGGTGCGGGTGCTGGGCGACCGGGTGACGGTGCGCGATCCGCTGCCAGGGACGGCGGATTTGTCGGCGAAGTGATTCGCCCACAGATTTAATGTTGCGGGGGGCTTGAGAGCGGTCTATGATTTTCCGCATGAACGATGTGGCGTGTCACCGGCGTCGATGGTCCTGGCGGATGTTTGCGATTATGTTCGTCGCGGCCCTGCTCTCCGACGTCGTCACGTTCAGGTTGCACAGGGTCTGGGGCCGGTCTTTCTGGGTCGACGCTCTTGTCCTGTTTCTCTTCATCTTTGCAGCCGTGGCGATGGAACGTTTGTGGGCGCTGCGTAAGTCCAAGGGCGACCCGTCTTAGAGTTTGGACAGCGGCGATCGAAGGGCCAACGCAGGCGTCCGGCGCGCGGTTCGGCGGGATTGGATGGACGGACGGCGGGGCTTCTGCTATACCGGGGAGACCCACTATGCGTTTTCCGGCCCGGTTGAGTTGTACTCTTGCGGCCGCGATTGCGGTTCCGATCGCGTGTTTCAGTCCTGTCCGCGTGGCAGCGCAGACGACTTCTCTCAATGCGGCTGCGAAGCCGGAGACGCCAGCGGTTGCGAGTCTACCGGACTATGCGGCGGAGTCCGTGGTGATTGAACGGACGGAGTCCATCTATACCTATGCGGCGGATGGGAGTGGTACGCTGGACCGCCTGATTGTGGCGCGGGTCCAGTCGGATGCGGCGGTGAAGGCGCTGGGTGTGCTCTCGGTGGGCTATGCGGCGAACTCGCAGAAGGTGGAGTTTACGTATGTGCGGGTGCGGCATGCGGATGGGAGCGTGGCGGAGACGCCGGTGACGGATACGATCGACATGCCGGCTCCGGTGACGCGCGAGGCCCCGTTCTACAGCGATTTGAAGGAGAAGCAACTGCCTGTGCGGAGCCTGCGCGTGGGCGACAAGCTGGAGTGGAAGGCGCGGATCACGACGACGAAGTCCGAGGCGCCGGGGCAGTTCTGGGGGCAGGAGGCCGTGGCCGACGACGCGGTGATGCTGGCGGATGTGGTGGAACTGCACGTTCCCGCCGGCGTTGCGGTGAATGTCTGGAGTCCGACGAATAAGCCGGATGAGTCGACTGCGGATGGCATGCATGTGTGGCGATGGAATCTATCGCAACTGAAGCCGACGGCAGGCAAAGAGGCGGAGGCCGCGGCGGAGGCGAAGAAGAAGCTGGTGTGGACCGCGGACCAGGAGACCGACGCGGACCAGGGCAAGCTGCCGTCGATTGCGTGGACCACGTTTAGCAGTTGGCAGCAGGTGGGCGCGTGGTACGCGAGCCTGGAGGCCGACCGCGTGACGCCTGGACCCGAGGTGAAGGCGAAGGTGGCCGAGCTGACGGCGGGTATGACCACCGACGAAGACAAGGTGCGTGCGGTGTATGTGTATGTGGCGACGCAGATACGGTATATCGGCGTCGCATTCGGAATTGGGCGGTACCAGCCGCATGCGGCGGCGGAGATTCTGAGCAACCAGTACGGCGATTGCAAGGACAAGCACACGCTGCTGGCGGCGATGCTGGCGGCGGCGGGGATCAAGACGGATGCGGTGCTGATTGGCGCGGGGGTGCGGTTCAATCCGGCGGTGCCTTCGCCTGCGGCCTTCAACCATATGATTACGCATGCGACGGTGGCGGGCCAGGAGGTGTGGCTGGATACGACGGCGGAGATTGCGCCGTATCGCATGCTGGTATCGGTGATTCGCGACAAGCAGGCGCTGGTGGTTCCGGCCGTTGGTGCGGCGTACGTTGCGCGAACGCCGGCGGACCCGCCCTTCGCGAGCTTCCAGACGATGGATGCGGATGGATCGCTCGACAAGAATGGGACGTCGCACTCGCGGCTGACGCTGGTGGTGCGCGGGGATGTGGAACTGGCGGTGCGGGCGGCGTTCCGGCAGGCCTCGCCGGGGCAGTATGCGGAGCTGGTGCAGGGGTTAGTACACAACATCGGGTACGCGGGCACGACCAGCAACGCGGACGTGATGCGGCCGGACGATTTGAGCGGGCCCTTCAAGTTCAGCTTCGACTACGAACGGGAGAAGGCAGGCGACTGGGACAACTACAAAATCCTGCCGCAGGTGGCGCCGGTGAGTATGCCGCGGTTTGGCCCCGAAGAGCCGCTGGTGCGGAACCTGGATCTGGGTTCGCCGCGGGTGGAGACGTCGCATGCGGCGATGAAGCTTCCGGAGGGGTGGACGGCGGTGCTGCCGGAGGCCGCGCACTACAAATGCGCGTATGCCACGTACGACGAGACCTATCGCTTTGAAAAAGGGACGGTGTACACGGAACGGCGGGTCGAGATATTGAAGCCGAAGGTGCCGAGCAGCGACCTGAAGGCGTACAAGAAGTGGTCCGACGATGCGGACCTGGGCAACGAGTTCTTCGTACAGTTGGTGCGGCACGATGCGGATGCGGGGACGGCCGCGGCGAGTACCCCTGCGGTCGAGGCAGATGCAGGGACCAGCGGGAGCGCGAGTGTACAGGCACAGAAGCTGATCCAGCAAGCGTACGAGGACATCCAGAAGAGGGACATGTCCAGCGCGAAGGACCTGCTGGACCAGGCCCAGGCATTGAGCCCGGACCATGAAAACTTGTGGGGCGCGATGGGCTTTCTCGAGCTTAGCCACGGCGAGACGACGAAAGCGCTGGCAGACTACCAGAAGGAGTTGACGCTACACCCGGCAGAGTTTCAGCAGATGTCTCCTGCGATTATCAGGTTGGAGCTGGCGCTGGGCCAGCGTGCGGACGCGAAGGACGCGCTGCGTGCGTGGGCGAAGGCCGATCCGGTGGACCCGACTCCCGTGGCGACGCTCCTGGAGATGATGCTGGGAGACGGAGAGGCTCGAAGCGCAGCGGCCGAGGGAGCGGCTGCGCTGGCACGGTTGACCGCTGAAGGCCACGAGATTGCACTGGAGCGGCTGCGCATCGACGTGGGCGAGGCGTACCTGGCAACCGGGGAGAAGCAGAAGGGGCAAGCCGCGTTTGAGATGGTGCTGAAGAACACGGAGGACGTGTTGGCTCTGAACAATGCGGCGTATGATCTGGCGGATGCGTCGCTGGACCTGCCGCTGGCGGAGAGCGCGACGCGCACGGCGCTGGACAAACTGACGGAAGAGAGCAACTCGTGGACGCTGGATGAAGCTGCGGCGGTGCTGGAGGAGAAGACACAGCTGATCACAGCGACCTGGGATACGCTGGGGTGGATCTACTTCCGCGAAGGCAAGCTGGACCAGGCGCTGAGCTATATTCAGGCGGGGTGGATGGGCAACCTGAACCTGGAGTGCGGCAAGCATGTGGGCGAGGTGCTGACCGCGCGCGGCGACAACGCTGGTGCGCTGAACGCCTACGAGATGGCCATTGCAACCGTGCCCGGCTACAACGCGATGGGCGTGCGTACGGAGCCGGACGAAAAACAGAAGCAGGTGCAGGCTCTGGCAGACGCACTGCCGCATCCCGCAGGCAAGCCCCACACGCCCATGCCGGCTGCGCTGAAGCTGCAGCAACTGCGCACAGTCCAACTGGGTCCGGCGAATGGGCGTTCGACCAGTGCGGAGTACCGCATTCTGCTGAGGAACGGCAAGGCGGTGAAGGCCGACCCCACGGAAGAGAAGCCGGTTCCGGGCGCCGACGAGATGATCCTGAAGGCGAACTTCTCCGCCTTCTTCCCGGATGGCGCGCAGGCCTCGCTGGTGCGGGTGGGGTATGTGAATTGCCACCAGGCGGTATGCGAGTTCATGTTGCAGAGGTAGAGCCGATTTGCGGTTCCTAAGGAAGGTCTGAACAGGTCATCGGACATTCCCTCAGGGGCTAAAGCGCGATTGATTTTAGACCGCTTGAGACGTGGCTAAAGCCACGTCCTTTCAAATCGGGGCCTTGTTTGGGCCGACTGTCTGCGTTGACCGTGAAATCGGTGGCGGGTATAGTTGGGTACATCTGGTGTTCGGGAAGACGGTGCAAATCCGTCGCTACCGCGTAACTGTAAGCGCTAGAGCTTGGGCAATGTTGTAGCCACTGGGATGGATGTCCTGGGAAGGCAGCCTGAGTTCGCTCAAGCGTAAGTCAGGAGACCGGCCAGATGAGTACGGCCTTGCTTCGACCTCGCTGGGAGGGTTGGAGGGCATATCCAGTCGTCCTTCCTGACGTGCTGGCCAGCTGCCATTACTTTTATTCCCGCTCTGCATGGAATGCATTGACGCGTTCCATTGCAAGGAGCGACGTATGCAGCAAGATATTACGAATTCAATCCTCCTGGTTCTCGGGGGCGTTCGCAGCGGCAAGAGCCGCTATGCGCAGTGCCTCGCCGAACGAATGGATCGCGTCACGTTCATTGCGACGGCAGAGCGCCGCGACGATGAGGAGATGCGGGTCAAGATCGAACGTCATCGCGCGGAACGGCCGGCACGTTGGACAACCATCGAAGAGCCTCTCGATCTGCACGCTGCGATCCAGTTGGCGGGCGGCGATTGCGACGTGATTGTGGTGGACTGCCTGACGCTGTTCGCTGCGAATCTTCTGGAGGCGCATGGGGAAGACGAGAGAAAGCTTCACAAGCAAGTCGAGGATCTGTGTGAAGCGCTGCGGTCGGTCCCATGCACGGTGATCCTGGTCTCGAATGAGGTGGGGAGCGGCGTTGTCCCGGAGTATGCCTCGGGCCGCAGGTTCAGGGACCTGGTGGGGGAGATCAATCAGCGCGTGGCAACCGTTGCGGACACCGTTTTGTTCATGGTCGCGGGACTTCCGCTGGTGCTTAAGGGTGCACATGGGGCGGAGGCGCCGCGGTGAAGAGGATCGCTGCATGCTTTGTAGTGGCTGCGTGCGCGGCCCAGGGCGGGCCGGCGGTGCACGCATGAGACGGCCCCTGCTTCTGCTGTGCTTTCTTGCCGCTGTGCCGGTGCAGTGTTTGGCGAACCGCATCGTGATCGACGAAGCCGGCCGCAGCGTGACGGTCCCGGACCATGCGCATCGCGTTATTTGCCTGACGCCGAGCAACACGGACAGCGTGTTCGCTCTAGGGGCAGCGAACGATGTGGTCGCGGTCAGCGACTATGTGAACTATCCCGCGGAGGCGATGAAGAAGCCGAGTGTCGGCTCCATCAGCAATCCGTCGATGGAGAGGATTCTCTCGCTGCATCCCGACCTTATCCTGGGCATGCCCAACCTGAATGACCAGGCTGCGTTGCAGCAGTTGCAGCGTCTCGGTATTCCTGTTTATCTTACGGACCCGCACGGCATCGCCGGCATTCTTCACTCGGTGAGTGACCTTGGACACGCTCTGGGCCGCGAGCCTGAGGCCGCTGCCGTGGTTGCGCGATTGCAGCAACGCATCGACGCTGTGCGGGCCGCGGTGAAAGGCAAGCCGGTGGTCAGTGTTTTTATGCCCGTCTCCTATGATCCGGTGCTCACGATCGGGAGAGGCTCGTTCCTTACAGACATTATCGAGGTGGCCGGCGGTCATTCGATCACGGACGATCTGCAGGAGGAGTGGCCGCGCATCAGCATGGAAGCCGTCATCGCCCGGGCACCGCAGGCGCTTTTGATGATGCGGGGGGGAATGATTTCGCCTGACATTCTGAAGACGCGGCCGGGTTGGGACGTCCTGCCGGCAGTACGTGCGGGGCGCGTGTACTTTGTCGACAAGCGCGTCAACTTTCCCAGCCCGGTAGCCATCGACGCATTGGAGGATCTGGCCAAACAATTTCATCCCTGAGCTGATCGCCGCGATCGGTTCGCAACCTTAACCCACAGCAGGATGCCGGGAAGCGCGGTGCAACTCCGCCACTACCCCGTAACTGTAAGCGCCGAGAACCATGCAAGTATGTCAACGCCACTGAGGCTCAGGCCTTGGGAAGGCAGCATGGGTTCGATGAAGCGCAAGCCAGGATACCGGTTCTGCTGCCACATCATCCCGAGGGGGAAATTATGGATTTTGCAACTCTGCTGTTCGGATTCAGGCGAGGCTCCAACAGTGGGAGCTCCATCTCAAGAACCTTCTTAGCCTGCGGCGTCGCACATATTCTGGTATTCGCGTTCATCGCGAGCGGCGGTTCCAGGTCTCTTGGTGCGCAACAAGCTATGGTGCAGCAGACGAGGGCCCTGCGTGGCGAGGTCCGCGATCCGCTGGGGGCTCTGATCGCGAGCGCTTCCGTTGACCTGCTGGAAGACGGCCGCGTCATCGCCCACACGACGACTTCCGGCGAAGGCGCGTTTCAGTTTTCGTTGCCAGGGTCGAGCCGCTACAGCGTTCGCGTTGCCGCACCGTCCTTTCAGACAACGACTACACCGGCTGCTTATTTTTCAGACTCGTCCAAGGCAGAGTTGCATGTCACGCTTGCGACCGAGACTCTGACCGAGGAGGTTACCGTGACCGCGATTGGGACGCCAATGCCGGAAGCGCAAACCGGCGCGGCGGTCACCGTTATTCCGGCGGAGGATTATCGGTATATGCCCGAGGTACAAGATCCGCTGCGGCTTGTTCCCGGCCTGCAGGTTACGCAGATTGGGCAGATGGGTGGAACGTCTGGCCTTTCTATCCGCGGCGGAAGTACGGACGCGAACAAAGTGTTGATCGACGGAGTGCCGGCGAACGCGATCGGTGGTGGCGTGGAGTTTGCGAATATTGCAACCGTCGGCATCGATTCCATCGAAGTGCTGCGCGAACCGAACAGCGCTCTGTACGGGTCGGACGCGCTGGCCGGCGTGGTGAGCATGCGCACGACGCGCGGCACAACGCCTCTGCCCTTGTTCACCTATGCGGGAGATGCGGGTAACTTCCACAACTATCGCAACGAAGTGACTGCGGGAACCGTGTTTCACCAGTTCGATCTATACTCCGACTTCGCGCGCATCGACAGCAGCAACAACATCCCCAACAGCGAGTTTCACAACGCCACCTATGCGGGCAACTTCGGGTGGACTCCGAACGCGGCGAACGACCTGCGCTTCACGGTTCGCCATCTTGCCGTCTCGGGCGGACAGCCGAATGCGATTGCGCTCTATGGCATAGCCGACACCGGGCAGGAGAAGGAGCAGGACGATTCTTACAACGCCGTCTGGAACAACCGGACGACGGCCAGATGGCATAACCAGGTTCGCTACGGCGGTTTGCGGCTGAACGGTTTGTACACACAGTTTGGAGCTTCAGGAATTCTCAACGCTGATCCCACCAGCTACAGTGATGGCGATTATCTTGGGGCGCCGGTCACGATCACCGGTGCGAATGGCTATCGTGTCACGGGTCAGGCCGTCTTCCAATACAGCAGTTCGCTCACGCAATCGATCTCCACTACGAACCGCAACTTTGTGTATGCGCAAACCGACTACCGCTTCAGCCCGCATCTCCTCGCCCTTGCAGCCTTCAAGTATGAGAGCGAGAGCGGCTCCTCGGTGGAGATCCCGGTCAGTCCCTACTCCCCTCCCAGCTATATTCAACGCGGCAACTATAGCTACACGCTCCAGTTCTCCGGCGACGTCGAGAATCGTCTGTTCTATAGCCTTGGGACGGGTCTGGAAAATAACGGCCTCTTCGGCTTTGCAGCCACGCCGCGAGTGTCGCTGGCCTACTACCTTGTCCGCCCCGCATCCGCGAGTTTCTTCAGCGGAACAAAACTGCATGGCAGCTTTGGCAAAGGCATCAAGGAGCCGAGCGTCTATCAGCAGTCGTACTCGCTCTTCGATACTCTTGCGGCGAACGACCTGCTGAGCCAGTATCCGAATGTTAAGCGGCTCGGCGCGGAGTACTCCCGCACCTTCGATGGCGGCGTCGATCAGCAACTTCTCAGCGGCCGTGCCCGCGTCGGCGTCACCTGGTTCCACAACGAGTTCACCAATGGTGTCGAGTACGTGCCTCCGGCGGGACTCATCGAACTCGGCGTCCCCGCTGCGAACTTCCTCGCCTCCCAGTACATCGGCGCGTATCTGAACTCGTCCGCCTTCCGCTCTCAGGGCATCGAGTTCGAGTCCGAGGCGAAGGTGGCTACCCACTTCTTCGTCCGCGGCGGCTACACCTACACCGATGCGGTGGTGCAGCGCTCCTTTTCTTCCGACAATGTTCCGAGCGCGCCAGGCGTGGCGCCAGGCAGCTATAACGACTCTTCCGACTTCAGCACTATCGCAATCGGGGCCTACTCGCCGCTGGTTGGGGCGCGGCCATTCCGGGTCGCTCCGCACACCGGTTACTTCGGTCTTAACTACAATCAGTCGAAGTTCTACGCATCGCTTACCGGGACGCTTGTCAGCCGACGGGATGACAGCGACTTTCTCAGCGACTCGAACTTCGGCCCCAGCCTTCTACTGCCGAATCGCAATCTGGACGGATCGTACCAACGGCTTGAACTTGGCGGTGGCTACAACCTGACGCCGCGAATGAATGTATACGCCAACGTTCAAAACCTGCTGAGCGAGCATTACTCCGAGGCGTTCGGATATCCGTCGCTTCCGCTTACCTTTCGTACCGGCATCCAGCTCAGCTTGGGTGGAGAGTCTTGGAAACTGAACTAGGCAAGATCGCGGTCACTCCGATGGCCTCCGTCGCACCAGGGCGGAGGCCGGGAGAGCCTGCGCCTATCGATTCGCCGGATTCGTCAACAGCAGTTTCATCCGGCGTGACCGGCATCGTCTTCCTATTGCTGCTTGGGCTGCTGGCCACGGTCCTGGTGTCGTTGTCGGTGGGCGCGATCCATGTGCCTATTGGTGCGATGCTATCCTCTCTACTCCAGCGGCATCCGTTGACAGAGACCCAACACACCATCCTCTTCGCGATCCGACTTCCTCGCGTGCTTGCCTCGGCGCTGGTGGGAGCGGCGCTGGCTGTCTCCGGATTGATGTTTCAGGGACTCTTTCGCAACCCCATGGCCGACCCATACATCATTGGAGCGTCTGGCGGCGCGGCGTTTGGCGCATGCGTTGGCATTGTCTTTCTGTCGCAATATGCGATCTTCGGCTTCAGCGCCACGGCATTGCTTGCCTTTGCGGGCTCGGTGATCACCATGGCCATTGTCTATTCGCTTGCCCGCACGCATGGCCGCACCAACGGCGTGACGCTGCTGCTCGCAGGGTTTGCCGTGGGCACGATGCTGGCCAACTCGATCTACCTGTTTGAGATTTTCGACCCGAACTCCACTTCAGGAACCAGGGTTGTGGCCGCATGGCTTCATGGAACGATCGGCATCCCTGAGTGGAAACAGGTTGCCATCCTCTCATGTTTATTCGCGCTCTCTGTTCTGGCGGCGTATCCGCTGATGCGCAGGCTCAACACGCTTGCACTGGGCGACGAATACGCGCATCAACTGGGTATCCGCGTGGAAGCGACGCGCGTTTGGATCATCCTGGTGGGCTCGCTGTTTACGGCCATTGCGGTGTCGCTGGGCGGCTTGATCAGCTTTGCCGGACTGATCGTTCCCCATGTGGCCAGGTTGTGGCTTGGTCCGGACCATGTGCGCCTGCTGCCGGTTACAGCAATCGCAGGAGCCATCTTTCTGGTGATCACCGATACTCTGGCCCGCACCCTCTTAGCCCCTTCGGAGGTGCCGGTCGGCATCCTGATGGTATTTGTGGGCGGCCCATTTTTTCTGTATCTCCTGCGCAAAAATAAACGCGAGTACGCATTATGACTCCGCTGCTCCAATTCGTCCAGACGCGTTTCCAGTACAACGACAGGCAGCCGGTGCTTCGCGGCATCGACTTTACCTTGAGCGAAGGAACCTGCTCCGCGTTGATCGGGGCGAACGGCGCAGGCAAGACCACGTTGCTGCGTTTGGCCTCTGGCACGCTCGCAGCAACGTCGGGCAAGGTGCTGCTGGAAGGCAAGCCGGTAGGCGATATGCCGCACCGGCAGCGCTCGCGTGTGGTGGCCCTGGTTCCACAGCGGCTGGACGTCCCCTTCGACTTCAGCGTGCAGCAGATTGTAGAACAGGGGCGAACGCCTTATCTTGGACTGCTCAGCGGTCCGGCTCGCGAGGATCGCTTCGCGGTTGATCGCGCACTCGAGTTGACGGATACGGCCCGCCTTCGCCGCAGAATCTTCAACGAGCTGAGCGGGGGTGAGCGTCAGCGGGTGAAGATCGCTCTTGGCCTGGCGCAGCAGGCAAAGCTTTTGCTGTTGGATGAGCCGACGCAGAGCCTGGATATCGGCAGGCAGGCAGAGCTCATCGACCTGCTGCACTCGCTGCGGAGCGAAGGCGTTACGGTGCTCGCATCCATCCACGATCTCCATCTGGTGCATGGCAACTTCTCCACGGCGCATCTGATCGGGCCGGAAGGGTCGCTGATCAGCGGCGCGCCGGCGGCAGTCCTTACGCCTGCGAATCTTACGCGCGCATTCCGGTGCGCTCCTGGGCGTCACCCTCTTCTAGTGCAACCGAATCCCATACGACAGGCCATATGAATCCACTCAGCAGGAATATCGTCGACGAAATCACGCGCGGTCTTGAGCCAACCAGTGAGCCGTGGCGACAACGCGCGCGGCAGCATCTGGACACGCTCACCAAGCCCCTGGGCAGTCTTGGCCGGCTTGAGGATCTGACCGCGCAGATTGTCTCTATCCGGCAAGAGAGCTTTGCGGAAGAGATTGGCAAGGGCTCTTACATATTCGCCGCGGACCACGGGGTCGCTGCGGAAGGCGTGAGCGCCTATCCGCGCGAGGTGACGTACCAGATGGTGTTGAATTACCTCTCTCACGGCGCGGCTATCAATGTTCTCGCACGTCTGCACCACGTCGATCTTCATGTGATTGACGTGGGTGTCGACGCGGACTTTCAGGGTATTCCGGGCATGCTCCATCGCAAGGTGGCACGCGGCACGTACAACATGGTTCATCAAGCCGCGATGACGGACGATTTCCTGGCTCAGGCTCTCTCTGTCGGCGCGGAGGCGGCAGTTAGTGCTGTTGCAGCGGGCCACACCATGATTGCCATCGGCGAGATGGGCATTGGCAACACGACTTCCGCCAGTGCGATCACCTGCGCACTGACGGGCGCGACGGCGCTGGAAGCTACCGGCCGCGGATCGGGCATCCATCCTGAGGCTCATCGGCGGAAGATCGAAGTGGTGCAGGCCGCAGTGGACAAGCACTTTGGCAGCAGCGGCGCGAACTCTTCTCCGCTTGAGATTCTTCGCTGTGTGGGAGGACTTGAGATTGCGGCGATGACGGGCATGATGCTGGCTGCGGCAACACACCGGCGCGTGATTGTGGTGGATGGAATCATCTGCACAGCGGCGGCCGCCATTGCCGTTGCGATTGCGCCGGCGGTGCGCGACTATCTTGTCGCAGGTCATCAATCGGAGGAGCCGGGTCATAAACTGCTGCTCGCGTACTTGAATTTGACCCCCGTGCTTGCATTCAACATGCGCCTGGGAGAGGCGACAGGGGCGGTGCTCGCCATGCCGATTCTCGAGTCTGCCATGGCGCTCTATAACCAGATGGCGACGTTCGCCTCGGCCGGTGTGAACGAGGCGGTGCGATGAGTGTGACAGCCTATGCGCGGCGAACCTGGTCGGAGTTCCTCTCGGCCGTCCAGTTTCTGACGCGCATTCCCGTCCCTTCGCAATCGTATGCAGCCGACTCGCTGGCGCGCTCCGCAAAGTTCTTTCCGCTGGTCGGCGTGGTTGTGGGTGGAGGCGCCGCACTGTTGCATCTGCTGATCGCGCCTCATCTTCCAAGAGCAATCGCGGCGCTGCTGATTCTTGTCTACCTTGTGCTGATTACAGGTTGCCTGACCGAGGACGGTCTTGCCGACACCGCCGACGGATTTGGAGGTGGGAGAGACCGCGAGCAGATTCTGCTCATCATGCACGACAGCCGCATTGGCACTTACGGGGCTGCTGCGCTTACCCTCAGCCTGCTGGGCCGTGTGCTGCTACTCTCATCGCTTCCCATCCTTCAGGTAGCTCCATATCTGATTGCTGCTCCTGTGTTGTGCCGTTGGACGACCTTGCCGCTCAGTTACTTTCTTCCGGCCGCACGCGCCGCGGGCGCCGACGGATTCGCTGGACAGGGCGCGAGGATCGCAAGCCTTACCTCGGCGGGCACGCTGGCGGGCGGCACGCTCTTCAGCTTTGCAGTCGCAGCAATCCTGCTGAGGAGCCATGCAATCGCTCCAATCGTGTGCGTCGCCGCGATAACACTATCGGCTGGCGCCTATTACAAGCGTCGCATCGGCGGCATCACGGGAGACTGCTTTGGAGCGGCCATGCAACTGGCTGAGATTGGCGTCTACCTGTGCGGAGTGTGGACACGATGAGCGGCCTCCTCTTGATACGACATGCAGAGACGGACATGGCCGGGACATTCTGCGGTCACTCCGATCCGCCGGTCAACGACCGCGGCAAGCAGCAGATCCTCGACCTGGTTGCGCGCGTGGGCGACGAAGCGATCGACGAAGTCTACTCGAGCGATCTGCTTCGCGCAATCGATACGGCGATGCCGGTCGCGCAGATATATGCTGCGCCTGTGAGAATAAGACGAAGCTTGCGCGAGATTTACTTTGGCGATTGGGAAGGTCTTACCTGGACCGAGATCGAACGGCGCTATCCACACTATGCGAAACGCTGGGCGGAAGAATTTCCCATGCTGCCTGCACCTGGAGGAGAGCTGTTCGCAGACTTCCATGCCAGAGTGGTTGAAGAGATTGAGCATCTGCTTCCGCTTGCGAAGGAGAAGAACATTGCCGTTGTCACCCATGGCGGCGTCATGCGCATTGCTCTTCGCGCGTTGAATGGATGCAGCGAGCAGGAGGCGTGGGAACAGACCAGCTCCTACTGCTGCTCGTTCGCCTGCAAGACGCTTTGCATCACGATGAAGGAAGACCTTACCCCCGCACCAACGACAGGAGATTGACGATGAGCATTGCAACGAAACACGGAGATGGTGGCCAGACCGGCCTGGCGGGTGGAACCCGAGTTTCCAAGGCAGACCTGCAGGTTGAGTCCTATGGCTCAGTCGATGAGCTGAATACCGTGCTGGGATTTGCCCGCAGCATCTGCCAGAACAAGGAGATCGCCGCGTGGACCGAGGAGATCCAGCGCACCCTGTTTCGTGTGGGCGCCGCGCTTGCAACAGGACCTGAAAGCAGCAAGAAGGCGCCGGTCGTCTCCGCCGAAGACGTCGAGCGGCTGACCACGCTGGTGCATCAGATTGAAGCTACGGAAGGCATTCTTTCCGACTGGTCGCTTCCTGGGGCGCACACCGAATCCGCCGCGTACGAGATTGCTCGCGCGGTATGCCGCCGGGCCGAGCGCGCAGCAGTCCGCTTCGTCGAAAACGGCGGCGTGGTGCAGCCTACGGTGGTCCCATATCTGAACCGGCTCTCCGATCTGATCTGGCTGTTCGGACGGCTCATCGAAGTCAACGCGGGCGTTGACGCACGGCTGCGGGACGATACGAAAGGTGGCCCCAAGTGGTCGAGAGCCTGGTAACGATGGAGCCCGCCTTCAGCGACACTGACCGCGCCGCAATCTACCGGGCGATCGATACGCGCCGCGATGTGCGTCGCGGCTTCATCGACAGGCCACTGCCCGACGACCTGCTGCGACGGCTGTTGACGGCGGCCCACAAAGCGCCGTCGGTCGGGTTTATGCAACCGTCGCGCTTTATCGTGATCCGTGACCTTGCCATTCGCAAAGCTGTGCATGGGATCTTCGAACAGTCCAGGTGCGAAGCCGCTGCCAACTATACGGGGCATCAGCTTGAACAATACTCGGCGCTCAAGCTGGAAGGCATTCTCGAAGCGCCGCAGAATCTCTGCGTCGTATGCGACACCGGAAGTGAGCGAGGCCACACGCTTGGGCGCCACTCGATGCCTGAGACCGCTGCCTATTCGACGGTATGCGCGGTGCAGAATCTCTGGCTTGCTGCCCGTGCGGAGGGCGTCGGCGTTGGCTGGGTCAGCATTCTCGATCCGGCCCGGCTGCGCGCCGTCCTCGGTATACCCGATTCCATGCTGCCAGTCGCTTACCTTTGCCTAGGATATGTCGATCGGTTTGCCTCCCAACCCGAACTAGAGACCTATGGATGGGAGAAGCGCGTGGCCCTTGAATCGGCGATCTCCTACGACCGCTACAGTGAAAAGATCGCGGGGAGCAACGCACCATGAGAGCGCGCGCGATCATGGTGTTGGGAACGAGTTCGCATGTTGGGAAGTCACTGCTGACCGCGGCCTTGTGCCGTATCTTTGCGCAGGCTGGCTATCGCGTCGCGCCCTTCAAATCGCAAAACATGTCGCTCAACTCCGCGGTGACGCCGGAGGGCCTTGAGATCGGCCGCGCCCAGGCTCTTCAGGCAGAAGCCGCGGGCATCGCACCTTCCGTCCACATGAACCCGATCCTGCTGAAGCCTTCGGGAGACATGTCGTCGCAGGTCATCGTCCGCGGAAAGATTTGGGCCACGCTCACGGCTTCGAACTATCATCTGCATCGCGTCGAAGAGCTGATGCCGATTGTGCGCGAGGGCTATGAGACGCTCGCCGCGCAGAACGATGTCATCGTCCTCGAAGGCGCTGGCTCGCCCGCGGAAATCAATCTCAAGCAGCACGATATTGTGAACATGCGCATGGCTGAACTCGCCGACGCCGCCTGCCTGCTGGTCGGCGACATCGACCGCGGCGGAGTCTTCGCCTCGCTGCTTGGCACCGTCGAACTGCTCGAACCGCACGAGCAACAACGCATTCGGGGTTTTCTGATCAACAAATTCCGCGGGGATATCTCACTGCTTGAGCCGGGTGTCCGCATGATCGAAAGCCGCATTGCCAAGCCCTGCCTCGGCGTCGTCCCCTTTCTGCCTCAACTCGCACTCGACGAAGAGGACAGCCTCGGTCTTCCGGTCGTCGCTTCCGCAAGCCAGGCGCCATGGCCGGCATCGGTCAACTCTCCCGATCCAGGCAGGGCGTTGCGCATCGCCGTGATTGCGCTGCCTTCCTTCTCCAACTTCACCGACTTCGACGCTCTGCGCGCCGAGCCTTCCATCTCGCTTCATCTCTGCCGCAACCAGGAGCAACTGCTGCAGTCGGACATCATCGTTGTTCCGGGGAGCAAGCGGACCGCAGGCGATCTTTTGTGGATGCGCTCGGAAGGTCTGGATCGCGCACTGCTCGATCATGCCCGCACAGGTCTGGTTGTGGGTATCTGCGGCGGGATGCAGATGCTCGGCAAGGAGATTCTGGACCCTCATGGCGTGGAGCATGGCAGCGCCGTCGCTGGGCTCGGTTTGCTTGCCATTCGCACAACCATGCAAGCGCAGAAAGTCACCAGGATAAGTTCGGGCCATCTCTGCGGCTCTTCGCTCTTCGGGCATGCCACGCCGAGGTTACGACTCAATGGCTATGAGATTCATGTCGGCGAGACCTGTTACCTGGAAGGCGGGAAGCCGTTCGGCCGCCTGGACACTGCACAGGCCGGAGACTCGGAGGACTCGCATCTCGACGGCTGTGTCGCGTCGAACGGGCGTATCTTCGGCAGCTACCTCCACGGACTCTTCGATGACGATATCTTCCGCCACGCCTTTGTTTCCGCAGCGCGCGAGTTCTTCCAATTGGCGCCGGCCACGCATCTCGACCACTGGAAACAGAAGCGTGAAGCCTCGTTGGATCGCCTCGCCGACGCGGTTCGCAGCTCGGTGGATATGCCGCGGATTTTTGCATGGGCTGGCTTTCCCTACAAGCCGCGCAACGGCGAGGAGCGACCGCGTTGAATCGAGACACGCTTCTTCCCGCAGCTTACTTGCTGGACCAGATTGCGGGAGATCCCGAGTGGCTTCCTCATCCGGTCCGTCTGATCGGATTTGCGATCGCACGCGGAGAGGCCGCACTGCGTCGACGCGGCCAAAGTGTGGAAGCTGAATTCGCTGCGGGCGCCGCACTTACGCTCGCCGTGGTCGGCTCTACCTACTGGCTTACGGCGGCGATGCTACGGCGCGCGCGACTGCGGTCCGGCTTGCTCGGCAATACCACTGAGCTGCTCCTGGGCTGGACTTGTCTCGCCGCCCGCGATCTTGAACAGCAGGCCGCTGCTGTCGTCGCTGCGTTGGAGGGCGGAGATACACCTCTCGCACGCGGGCGGCTTGCGCGAATCGTCGGCCGCGATACCGAGGAACTTGACTCCAGCCAGATCAGCCGGGCGGTTGTAGAAACCGTGGCTGAGAGCGCTTCGGATGGCATCGTTGCGCCGCTATTTTATATGGCTCTGGGCGGTGTTCCGATCGCGATGGCGTACAAGGCGGTCAACACGCTGGACTCCATGATCGGCCATGCCGACAGGCAGTATTTCTACTTCGGCAAAGCGGCTGCCCGTCTCGACGATGCGGCCAATTACATTCCGGCGCGCATCACCGCTCTCGCACTGATTGCAGCTTCGCTACTCAGTAGCCATGGGGATCCGCGCATGGCATGGCAGACCTGGCGGCGCGACGGAGGCAAGCACAAGAGCCCAAACGCGGGCCAGCCGGAAAGTGCAATGGCCGGGGCGTTGCACGTTTCACTCGGCGGCGATAACAGGTACGCAGGAGAGGTTATTCCCGCGCAACGTATGGGGCACGAGTTTCCCCCAGCCACGCCGGAGACATCCACCCGAGCTATCCGCCTGGTCTCCACTGCAGCACTGCTCGCACTTGCCGGCGGAATCCTTTTCGCGGCACTTACCCAGAAGAGGCGCGGCCGCTAGCATGCAACTCAGCGCAACCTATCCCGCGCATGGCGGCCAGCTTCGGCAGATCGCGGAGATGTTTGGCATCGCTCAATCCCGACTGATTGACTTCAGCGCAAACATCAATCCTGACGGCCCCCCTGCGGCCGTCGTGTCCGCGCTGCGGGCCTGTCTCGACGATCCTCGCACCCTGACGGAGTACCCGGATATGGAGCAGGCAGACCTCAAAGAGTCGATCGCCAGCTACGCGGGAATCGCTACCCAAAATATTGCGGTTGCCAACGGCTTCGTCCCATTGCTCGAAGCAGCTCTGCGCACGCTGCCGATTCGTCGTTGTCTGCTTCCGGTGCCGGCATTCGCCGAATATCGCAGGACGCTGGAACGAGCGAACATCGAGATCGTCCCTCACGTGCTCAGCACCGAATCATGCTTTCGCTATGACCTCGAAGCTATGGTCGCCGGGCAACACGACGCGATTCTCCTGGCGAATCCACAGAATCCTTCGGGAGTCAGTCATGACGCCGGAGCAATCCGAAGCATCGTCACCGAGGCTGCGAAGAGAAACATCTACGTCTTGCTCGACGAGGCATTCATCGACTACCTTCCGGAGCATTCCCTTACGACCGCAACCGATGACTTTGCCAACCTCATCGTCTTTCGATCCGTCACAAAATTTCACGGGATGCCCGGCTTGAGGGCGGCGTATGCGGTTGCTCATCCCACGCTCTGCTCAGCCGTCAGCGCGAATCTCTCGCCCTGGCCGATTACGACCCTCGCCTCGTGCGCTGTCAGTGCCGCTCTGAACGATCGTCCCTATGCGGCTCGCGTGAGGGCGGAAAACCTTACGCACAAGCTCTCACTGCATCGCGACCTTGATCGGCTCGAACTGGCCTGCTATCCCGGGGCCGCAAACTTCATTCTCTTCCGGCTGCCATCGTCGATCGATCCGGACGCGTTCTGGCGACATATGATCGTCGAACATCATATAGTCCTGCGACCCTGCGCCAACTTCGAGGCTCTATCCCACGGGCATTTTCGTGCAGCCATCCGCACTCCGCAGGAGAACGATCGGCTTGCCGCAGCCATAGCGGAATCGCTGTCTCACGATCAATACTCACGTCCTCCGCATGTTCGTCGATGAGACCGTCGCTCAGCCGATGGGCTCGAGATCCGTAATTATTTTCCGATGCAGAAGGTGGAGAAGATGAGGTGGAGGATGTCGTCGGTGGTGGTGGCGCCGGTGAGGGAGTCCAGCGCGCGCAGGGTGGTGTAGAGGTCGAGCAGCAGCATCTCGTGCGGGATGGCGACGGCGACCGCGGCGTGTGCGGCGTCCAGGCCGGCCAGGGCTGCGGTGACAGACTGATGCTGGCGAAGGTTGGTGAGCAGGCCCGCCTCGCGCAGGCCGGTGGTGGCTGGGCCGGCGACGGCGGCGACGATGGCGGCACGCAGTGCGGGGATGCCCTGGCCGGTGAGGGCAGAGGTGGCGATGGGGGCGAGGTTCGAGGCGCCAGGCTCGAGGCTCGAGGGCAATTGTGCCTGATCTGGTAACAAATCCGCCTTGTTGAAGGCGAGCAGCAGGTGAGCGGAGCCGCGTGCGCTGTCCATCACGGCGCGGTCTTCCGCGGTGGTGCCGACGGTCGCGTCCAGCACCAGCAGGACCACGTCGGCGTCGGCCATGGCCTCGTGGGATTTGGCGATGCCGAGGCGCTCGGCCTCGTCGGCGGCGTCGCGCAGGCCCGCGGTGTCGATGAGTTCGACGGGGATGCCCTCAATTGCAACCGTTTCGGTTACAAGATCGCGGGTGGTGCCGGGAGCGGCGGTGACGATGGCGCGTTCGCGCTCGACCAGTTGGTTGAAGAGCGAGGATTTGCCCGCGTTGGGGCGGCCGACGATGGCCAGGCGGAAGCCTTCGCGCACGATGCGGCCGTAGGCGAAGGATTTTTCAAGCGAGGTGAGGGGCGCCTGGATTTGGGCGATGCGTTCGGCGATTTGCACGGCGGGGAGCACGTCGATGTCGTCCTCGGCGAAGTCGATGCCGGCTTCGAGCGTGGCGATGAGTGCGACCAGTTGGGCCTTGACGGGCGCGACGGATTTGGCCAGGGCTCCGCCGAGCTGGCGTGCGGCGACGCGAGCCTGCTCCAGCGTGGAGGAGCCGATGAGGTCGCCGACGGCTTCCGCCTGGGTGAGGTCGATGCGGCCGCCGAGGAAGGCACGTTGGGTGAATTCGCCGGGCTCGGCCAGGCGTGCGCCGCCGCCTTCGCCGGCAAACTCGCAGCAGCGGCGGACGATGTGTTCGAGCAGCACGGGCGAGCCGTGGGCGGCGATCTCGACCACGTCCTCGCCGGTGTAGCTGTGGGGCGCGGCGAAGAAGGTAGCAACCACCTGATCCAGCACGTCGCCGTTGGCGTCGACGACGTCGCCGAAGCGCGCACGGCCTGGGGCGAACGGGTGCCGCAGCCGCAGCAGCGGCGCCACTACCGCGAGCGCCTGCGGGCCGCTGAGGCGCACAATGCCGATGCCGCCGCGGCCGGGCGCAGTGGAGATGGCGACGATGGTGTCGTGGTCGAAGGGCACTCCCTTATCTTTCTACAGGCGCGGGTGAAAGGCGAATCACACGGACGATTGGGCAAGGACGGCTGGCGGGTCACATCGAGCAACAGGCCAGCGAGAAGCAATGCGGCCCAGTACACCCACTTTCGACTTGGATTCATGTTCGAGTTCCTTGTTCAAGCCAGACAGCAAATACAGAGAGATGATTATCCAGTCAGCTCAGGCAGAACCGGCGGAGCGTAAACATCCCTGCGGTTTGTGGCCCCTTATGCCGGGCCTTCAGCCCTTGGATTTTTTGGGTGGCTACCAACTCATCGGGTCGATATAATTTGCCCAATTTAGCCCTTGCACATTGTTTACGACAGCAGGTAGCATCCGCTCGATCATTGATCGGCTGTTAGGCGGCGGTGGACTCTACAGGGGCTTTCAACTCCCTGCAATTCAACCGTCAAACGGTTCTTCGAGGGAGTTCAGCGACGAGCTGAAGGAAACAGGATGACTATCTTGCCTCGAATCACGTCTTCATTGAGCTTTGGGCTTTGCCTGTTTCTATTGCATCCGGACTTCAGCCGGATATCGGCGCAGGTGCCATTCCCAAATCAAACGCAGGCGCCGCCTGCCCAGCGTTTTCAATTTGTTTCCGACGGCCCCCTATCGCAAGTCTGGGGCCGCGGGGAAGAGGTCCCACGCGTCTTCTTTCCTGAGCGTTTGCCGGCGTTCTTTTCCAGAACGATCGTCCTCGATAACGAACTCCCGAGGGACGCGAAGTTGAATTGGATCTTTACCGGCAGTGAGGGGGGATTCACCGTCGAGATTGGCCAGTCCATAGTGCGGGTCTACCAAAGATATTATGACTCTTTTGGCCTGCTTGACAGCCATACCACCAACCCGGAGAGAGTAGTTAAGGAAACTGCGGCGCTTGCGGCGGGCACAATTCACTCGGTCACGGTGACCCTCGATGCCCATCTGACGCTCAGCGTCCTTGTGAACGGTGCCCTTCTGGCGCAGCAGAACTGCATGCTCGACGTGAGCCGGCATCAGATTCAGTTTCAGGGGCCGCGCACGCAGCACATCGAGGTTGCCGGCAGCCTGATCCCCGTGCAGACATCGGATACAGTTCTTTCAGTTGACCCAAGTCATCGCCACCAGACCATCTTCGGATTCGGGGGAAGTCCAAGTATTCCGGCCTACGAATCGCTGAGCGAAACCGGCAAGAATCAGTATTGGCAAATCCTCGCCCGCTATAACCTCCTCATCGACCGTGAATATCCGATGGGAACCAAGCTTCTTCCCGACATGTCCAATCTTGACAGTCTTGCCGACGCCAAGCCGCACTACTATGGGGATGACTTCCCGAATGGTGAGGTTTCGGACTTTGCCTATAACGCTCACGCTGTGAAACTGGGCGGCAAGGTCATCTACGAACTGTGGGCATTGCCCGCGTGGGCAACCAAAGACTACACCGGCCCAGACGGCAAGCAACACCAAGGCGCGGCCGATCCTGAGAAGTGGGCGCAGGCGATGGTGACTTATGCGCGCATGGAGAAGCAGCAGGCCGGCCGTTTGCCGGACGTGATCGGAATCCAGAACGAGGTGCAGGAGCCAAGGGAAATCAGCTTCGAGATGGTCAAGACGCTGCGCCGCCTCCTGGATACAGCCGGATTCAAGGAGGTGAAAATCCAAATGCCCGATGCGAGCTACGCGGCGCTCGGGACCGAGGTCGCAAACTCACTCAGGAGCGATCCAGAGGTGTGGAACAAAATCGACATAGCGGCCTCGCATGAATACGACTATCAGGATCACTTTAGCGACCCGGATACCTTCGATGAACAGTTCAAGGCATTGCGTCAGGCCAACGGCGACAAACCGTTTTTGGCCACCGAAATCGCGGTCAACAGTGCCCAGTTACAGAGTGCGTCCTACCGCGTCGCCTTCAATGTGGGCCAGCAGTATCACAAGAATATGACGTTGTTAGACTCGATCGGCCTCGCCTATTGCTGGCTAATCCTGGACGTCGAGCAACCCAGCTTCGGAGCCACGCGCTCACTGCTCGTTCCAGATCGCTATCATGGAGACATCCCGGTTGCCAGTGGTTATCAACTCCGCATTCTCGGCGCCTACAGTCGGCATCTTCCTGAAGGCATGGTCCGCGTCGACGCCAACAGTTCCAACCCTGACCTTCTGGTTACTGCGTATGAGGGCAATGGAAATGCTCGTACCTTGATCGCAACAAATCGCGGCACGATCCCGCAAATGCTCACTGTGAGCTGGCCGGGGACAACGTGGACTGACATGGAACGCGTCAGTCAGTATGCCGAGAACCAGCCTGAGACTATTCCCTCGAAGCTCCTCATTCAGCCCGGCGAAATTGTCACCCTCAGCACACTGAAGGCGCCGAACGCCGAGAAGTGACCGGTCAGAGGAAACTCAGTGAACCATCGAGTCCAATCGGCACCCCGGAAGGAACTTGCCAACCAGGATCACCTGTTCGCAGTCATAGACTGCGAACACATCATCGCTGTGATTAGCCTTGTCGCAGCAGCGCTGGTCTTGCTCACCAAAACCTTCAAGTTGGCCAGCAAAGCTCCATATTGAGGTTGGGCATGAAAGGCGAGAGCTGAGGCCGGCGGTTTGAGTATGAGCTGAAGCGCGTACATGGTTCTTTTGGGGTATGCGCGCGGTCGGGTTGGGTATTTCGGGATATCACCGGCGATATCACAATTGCATACGGTTACCCCGGAGCGAGCAGTCGCCAATCCTGTACAGCGAATAAGTCGCCATGCCAAATACATCTTCCAGCTTCGGCCCAAAGCTTTCTTATGACAACGGAGCAGTGTATCTCTCCGAGATCATCTCCGCGCTGACGTTCGCGCTCGACCTGACGGAAGGCGCAGTGCAGGGACATGCTTTGCGCAGTTGTCTGCTGGGTATGCGGATTGGCGACGCGATGGGCGTCATAGGGAAGCTTCGCATCGACCTTTATTATGCGCTGCAGCTGAAGGACGTCGGCTGCTCGAGCAATGCGACGCGTATGACGGAGATCATTGGCGGCGATGATCGCGCGATGAAGGCGTCGACGAAATTGGAGGACTGGCGGAAGAGCGGCGTTACTCTGCGCGGGTTGAAGACACTGTGGCAAAACATTCTACCGGGCAAAAGCCTGGTGCGGCGTATCGCGAGGTTTATCCATATTGCGCTGCACGCGCAGAGCAACCGGGAAGGCATGATTCAACTGCGCTGCGAACGCGGCGCGCAGATCGTGCGCAAGCTGGAGTTGGATGAAGTGACCGCCGAAGCCGTGAGGGCGTTGGATGAGCACTGGGATGGTGGCGGATACCCCGATCGGCTTAAGGGCGAAGAGATTCCTTTGCTGTCGCGAATTTGTTCGGTCGCACAAAATCTCGATGTGTTCGCGATTGAAGACAGCATTGACGCCGCCATGGAAGTGCTTCGAAGACGGAGCGGGATCTGGTTCGATCCAGACATTGTGCGCGTGGTGGAACGACTGCATGCTGAGGGGGATTTCTGGGAGTATTGCCGGAGCGCGGAAGATGTTGAAGAAACTCGCGCGGCGGTGCTGCGGCTTGATCCCGGGGAGCAGTCGCAGCTTACTTCGGAGCGCGTCGACAGGATTTGCGAGGCGTTTGCGAGCGTCGTCGACGCTAAGTCGCCGTTTACGTACAAGCATTCTATTGGAGTGGCGGACGTGGCCGTGGAGATTGCGTTTGAGATGGATCTCGCTCCGGAACGCATACTGCTGGTGCGGCGCGCTGCGTTGCTACATGACATTGGCAAGCTGTATGTTCCGAATGTGATTTTAGATAAGGCGGGTAAACTGACGGCCGAAGAGTGGGCGATTGTCGTTGAGCATCCGAAGATGACGCAACAGATACTGGAGCGCATTTCAGCTTTCCGCGAGCTGGCGGCGTTTGCCGCGGAGCATCACGAGAAGATGGACGGTACAGGCTATCCGCTGGGGCTGACGAGCGCGGACATGTCGGTGGAGTCGCGAGTGCTGGTGGTCGCCGACATGTTCGCGGCAATGGCCGAAAACCGGCCCTATCGCGTGGGGATGGAGCCGGAGAAGATCCTGGAAATTATCTCGAAAGAGGTTCCGGCGAAACTGGATCCGCAGTGCTTTGAGGCGCTGCAGAGCGTTGTGAAGCGGTGGAACTGGCTGGCGCCGGCGGTGCCGACAACCGAGGTTGGGAAGTTCAGCCGGCCGCATCCGAAGCGGTTCACGATTGAGGATGAGCTGGCGCAGTTGATTTAAGAACGTAAGTTTGTCCTCGGAAAGCACAACCGCACAGGTCGCAGTGTCGGATGCGATGCCCAAACCTCATGCCGCGATCCGACCCAACTTCTCCGGTGACGGGATCAGGATTGATACTCCGTGAATCGCGATCAGTTTCCGCCGCCGGAACTCTCCCAGGGTCCGGGTTACGGTCTCGCGGGCGCACCCGACCAGGCTACCTGGTTCCCCATGCGTCCACCCCATAGTGAGGCGCATCTCCGGCTTGCCGATTGACTCAGCAGTTCCCCACTCCAACAAAACACCGGCCAGCCGAGCAGCCGAGGACTCGGAGAGGGCTAAGCGGCCAACGCGGCGGAGTCTCGGGCATCTTCCGGGCCTCCTTTCCAGCAAAGCGTTAGTTCGTCAATCTGCCGGTGGACCGACTCCAAATCGGAGACTTGTTCAGAGTTCTACCAGGGTGAGTAGTCGTGCAGGGTGAGCACCCAGACGGCGACCAGCAGGTTGGCGGTGGCGTGGGCGGCTACGGCATCTCCCAGGCGTCCGCGCCAGCGCGCCACCAGGCACAGCACCATACCAGACGGTATGCCGACAGCCCACATCGGCCCCTGCATCAGGCCGTAGAGCAGCGAGCTGCCCACCACTCCCAGCACGCTCATCCGTTGCAGGCTCAGGCCTTCTACGTCCGCGGACGTCAGGCGCCGGGCCAGGAAGCCGCGGAAGGCGAGCTCCTCCGCAAAGGGAATGACGCAGACGGCTGCGGCGACCCGCAGCCCAAGCCAGGCAAACCGCTGGGCGGGGGTGAGGCCCAGCAGACCGGCCGCCATGGGATTGGCGGCGTCGGCGCGGTGGATCCAGCGCGCCCATTCGATCCAGGCTGCGGCGATGCCCACGCCGGCCAGCGGAGCCAGCCAACTGAAGCTCCAGTCCATGGCGCGGTACTGCCGCCAGTAGCACGTTGCGGCAAACGCCACAATCAGCACGCGGATTCCGTACAGCCATTCAAATCCAGCCGACGACGCCTGCGACAGCAGCGAAGCGGCCACCAGGGCGAGATACGGCAGCAGGTAGATCGCTGCGGGGTTCCGCACCTTTGCGTGGACCGCTCCGGCGGCTACTCCCACGCCCACGCCCGCCTGCTGGAACCACGCCACGCGATTGACCAGCGCCAGAAAGACCAGCGCGACGGCGCTGAAGAAGATCCAGCCCGCCTCCGAGTGGAAGCCGGAGAGGGCCACGGTGCCGTAGCCGGCGTCGCCCAGGGCGATCAGCGCGGCGATCCGCACCATATTCAGCAGAAAGACCGTGAGGATGGAGGCGGGAACCAGCAGCACCGCGCGGGCCATGCGCAGCTCGCGGCGGGAAAAGATGAGCCAGCCGACGGTCAGGCCCAGCATCAGCGCCATGCCTTCCACGCCGGAACACTTGCCGGCGATGGTGACCATAAAGCGGCTGGTGCCCAGCACCACGTCCTCCGGATCGACGACCAGCGAGGAGTAGAACAAGACCAGGACGCGATGCACGCCCTCGAAGGTGAGCATCTGCATCTCGCGGCCAAAGCGGGAGTCGGGCTCATTCCACGCATACACCAGCACGGTGCGGGCGGAGAGCACCAGCAGCCCGCAGCCTGCGGCCAGCCCCCAGGCGCTGCCCATATTCAGCAATGCTGTCAGCAACTTGCGCAGCGGGAACAAGGCGGCGGCAAGGGTGAGCGGGATCAGCACGAGTGCTGCGTAATAGACACACTCCCCGGCCAGAAAGCGGCCGCTGCCCGCGTGCGCCATCGACAGCGGCGCAATCGACAGCAGATAGACGTTGGCGGCAACCAGCACGGCAAGAGCGCAGGCGTGCAGCAGCAGCAGCCAGCGGTTGATTGGTCGGCTGGCCCAGTCCACGGCGCGCAGCTTGTCCCGGCCAAAGATCAGCACGGCGACGAACAGGAAGATGGCGGTCATGCCCGCGATCTTGGCGCGGAACCACGGATGCTGGGCGGTGGAGATGGGGATCACTTCCACGGCCAGGATCGCCGCCAGCGCCCAGACGCGCGACAAGCCGTGGCCGCCCGGGATGGGCTGCACACGGCTGTCGGTTGGAATCTCGGACCTGGCCCCGTCCGCGATGGGATTGCTGGTTGGCAAGAGTTAGACCTTGCGACGTCCGCGCAGGATCATCACGACTCCGCCGATCATCGCCAGAGCGCCGGCGCCGAGCTCAGGGCTGATCTCCGGAGCGGCCGGGCAAGGTGTGTGGGGACACGGGGGGCCTGCGTGGGCCACAGCTACGGCCATCACGGCGAAGGACAATACAGCAAGGGAGATACGAGTGAACTTGATCATTATGGTCAGGTCCTTCTTTCTTCGGGGCAGATTATGTGGAATCCAACTACTATGCCACAGTTTTGGCAATGGCGAGTTTGTTTTCTTGGAAAACAGCCCGTACAGCCACAACTCTTTTCCGTGCAGTCGAACGCGGCGACCGGAGGCTATCGCGTACCCCTGCGGCGTCCGCGGAGGGTGGCGGCGACTCCGCCAATCAGGGCCAGTGCGCCAAGGCCCATGGCCGGGTCGATCTCCGGGGCGGGAACGCAGGAATCGCACTTGGCGTGGGCCGCTGCCGTGGCCAACAACAGGACCCACAGAACAGCCAACGTGGTCCGAGTGAACTTGATCATGTCTCTACCTCCCTTGGATGTCCCTCTGACAAACTGAGGCTTAGCTACTGATTTAGCTCTTCTTGCGGCGGCCGCGGATGGCCATGACTGCGCCGCCAATCAGCACCAGCGCGCCTGCGCCAATCTCTGGGGACAGCTCCGGAGCGGCGATGCAATGGGGACTCCAGGATGGGCATGTGGCATGCGCCGAAGCCACAGTCAGCAGGACAACAGAAAAAACAGAGAGGGAGGTCCGCGCGAACTTGATCATAGGGTCAGGTTCCTTTGTGTTCTGGTTTTAGGGGCCGGTGTTGTTTTATTGTCCGGGCGGATGGGGCAATGCGCAAGCAGTCTTTGGTAACTGGATGGTAACTATAGGGGAGCGCGGGGGTTCGGAATCCCAGCGATAGGAGGGATCAGGCACGCGCGAAGGGGGCCGGTGCGCCGGCGGCACGGCTCTTGTGTCGGGCCTTCAGACCTAGGATTCTCTTCCCGCCCCGTACCTGGGCCTTCCTCACCCCAGCGAGCGAGCTCGCCGGGGACCCCGGTTCGACCAAGGCTGGTATATTGTCGCGCTTTCAGCGCTTGCGACAATGGCAGCCTGAGCAAGCTGGATCGTCCTCTGGGCTGATTCTCGAGCTGCAAGCTTGAGAGCTATAAGCGGACAGCTTAAGGCGGCAGGCTTCTACGCACTTCTACGCGATGGGCTTCTGTGCTGCGGGCGGGCTTCTACGCACAGAGAGGGTGATCCTGCCCGCGTCCCTACTTCTCTCTCCGTGGTCTCTCTCTTTCTCTGTGAACTCTGTGGTTCGCTTCTGCCGTTATAGCGCCCTCGCCGCGTCCTTGGCGAAGTAGGTGACGATGAAGTCGGCGCCGGCGCGGCGGATGGAGAGCAGCGACTCCAGCATGGCGCGTTGCGGCTCCAGCCAGCCGCGCTCGAAGGCGGCATGCAGCATGCTGTACTCGCCGGAGACCTGGTAGGCGCCCAGCGGCACATCGTAGCGCTCGCGTGCGGCGCGGATGACGTCGAGGTAGGGCATGGCGGGCTTCATCAGGATCATGTCCGCGCCCTCGGCAATGTCCTGGTCGATCTCGCGCATGGCCTCGCGGAGATTGGCCCCGTCCATCTGGTAGCTGCGCCGGTCGCCAAACTGCGGTGCGGAGTCGGCCGCCTCGCGGAACGGCCCGTAGAACGCGCTGGCAAACTTGGCCGCGTAGCTCATAATCGGCGTGTTTTCGCACTGGGCCGCGTCCAGCGCGGTGCGGATCGCCTCCACGCGGCCATCCATCATGTCGCTGGGCGCAACGATGTCCGCTCCGGCCTGCGCCAGCGACGACGCCGTCTTCGCAATCAGCGCGACGCTGGAATCGTTCTCGATGGTGTACTGATCGCCGTCGCCGGAGACGATGCCGCAGTGTCCGTGCGAGGTGTACTCGCACAGGCACACGTCGGCGATGGTCACCAGCGAGTCCAGCTTGTGGTCGGACTTGAGCGCGCGCAGGCCCTGCTGCACAATGCCGTCCGCAGCCCATGCTCCGGTGGCCTGCTCATCCTTGTCCACGGGCAGGCCGAAGAGCAGCACGCCGCCGATGCCGAGCGAGGCACACTCCGCGGCCTCCTTCAGCGCCTCGTCGATGGAGAGGTTGTAGACCCCGGGCATGGAACTGATCGGTTTGCGGATGCCGTGGCCCGGGCACAGGAATAGCGGATAGATGAGTGCCGAGGGCGTGAGGTGCGTCTCGCGGACGAGGGAGCGGAGTGCCGCGGTACGGCGCAGACGCCGCATGCGTGTGGCTGGGAAGTTCATGCGTACAAGTCTACGACCGGCGCGGGGGATTTGGAGTGAAGTAGCTCACAGTGCCATCGATGGCCCGGCACGACGGAGATTCTGACTCTGCGAGTCAGAATGACGCCGCGCAGGGGGAGTGTGACGCCGCGGGGCGTGCGTGGTCGTGAGCAAAATGCGGGGATTCTTCGTCTTCGGCTCAGAATGACAAGCAGAAATCGGCTCAGAATGACAAGCAAAAAATGACAAGCAAAAAATAGACGACCACAGGCGGCTGCTACGGAGTGGGTGGAACTGCAGACTCGGCTGGGCCGCTGGGCTCTGCCTCGCTGGCGGCCACGTTCACAGGAGCTTCCTTGCCATGCTCCGGGTCGTAGTCGTGTTTCAGCATCCACGCATGGTACTTGTCCACCGACTCCGACCGCAGCTTGCCGTCGTGGCGGGCGTACACAAAGTCCTTTACATCCGTCTTCAGGCTGCAGGTGGAGTAGGTATTGCTCTCGCCAAAGACGGGGATCAACACCACCAGCTCGCGGCCTGGCTTCTTCCACTTCGCCGGATAGGTGGAGTAGCCGAAGGATGCCTTCAGCTTCTCGGAGCAGTCGAAACTGAAGTCGACTCCGTGCGCCACACTGTTCTCAAACAGGTTGGCGCGACCCTCGCCCTTGGCTTCCTCCTCCACGCGGCCGTAGTAGAAGGTGGTTTCGTTGCGGCCGTAGACGTGGATACGCAACGGATAATCGGAGGCTTTCTTGCTTTCGGCGCGAAGCGTGGGGACAGCAAGCAACAGACAGAGGCACAGCAGGCTCGGAAGACGCATGAAAGAACGAGCTCCTTTTACTACTGCGAAATCTTACCGCACCAACGCCCTATCCAACGATGAATTTCCGCAAATGCACAACCAGGCTCCGTGCTCGGCCCACAGCCTGCGAGTGCGCGTCTACCATGGACATGGATATATGGAGTGGGGATCGCGATGAGTCTGTTGCCAGTTGTTCCGTCGATGTTGGTGGAATCCAGTGCCGCCGCGCTGGAGTGGCCCCGGCTGCGCGAGCATATCGCCGGCTATGCCGCCTCGCCGCTGGGCCGCGGCTGGGTGCAGGCGCTGGAGCCGTGCGCGGACCTGCCCTGGATCGACGCGCAACAGCAGCGCACCGCGGAGATTCGCACCTACCTGACCGGTGGCGGCAGCTTCGACTTCCACGGCCTGTTCGACCCCACCGACCTGCTGGACCAGTCGCGGCTGGAGGGCGCTGCGCTGGAGGGCACGCAGATCAACGCGCTGCTGCACGTCATCGAGCGCGTGCATGCATGGCGCGCGCTGCTGCGGCCGTCGCCGGGGGCCGCGCCGCGTGCGTGGCATTCCATCGCCGCGCTCTCCGCAGCGCTGCTGGAGCAGGACTTTGCGCCGCTGCTGGCCGCGCTGCGCGGCAAGATCGAGCCCGACGGCAGCTTGTCCGACGACGCCAGCCCGGAGCTGCGCCGCATCCGCCGCGCCATGGAGCGGCAGCATCGCGCCATCGAGGAGAGCCTGCGCAAGTCGCTGCGCGCGCTGGCCAGCGAGGGCAGCACCCAGGAGGACCTGATCACCGTGCGCGGCGAGCGCTTCGTCATCCCGGTAAAGGCGGAGTTCCGCCGCCGCGTGCCCGGCGTGGTACATGGCTCCTCGTCCAGCGGACTGACCGTCTTTGTGGAGCCACTGGAGACTATCGAACAGAACAATGAGCTGCAACGCTTGCTGGACGAAGAGCAGCGCGAGGTGCATCGCATCCTGGTCGTCATGACGCGGGCCATTGGCGCAGAGGCGGATGCGATTGCCGCAGGCACGGCGGTGCTGGCGGAGGCGGAGTCGCACTTTGCCCGCGCACGCTTTGCGAATGAGCTGGAGTGCGTGCGGCCGGTGTTCTCGCTTGCCACAGATTCGGGTGCCCCATTCAGGTCTCAGTCTCATCGCGATCTGGGTGGGGACGGGAACCCCACCCGTGACGGCGAACCTGTCACGAATGGGGCACCCGCAGGGTTGCAATTGGTCATGGCTCGCCATCCGCTGCTGGAACTCCGCCTGCGCCGCTCCGGCGCTGCGCCCGTGCCCATCACGCTGGCGCTGGAGCCCGACGCGCGGCAGCTCATCGTGAGCGGACCCAACACCGGCGGCAAGACCGTCGCGCTGAAGACCACCGGCCTGCTGGCCGCGATGGCGCAGGCCGGCCTGCCCGTGCCGGCGGAGGCGGCCACGCTGCCGCTCTTCACCGCCATCTATGCGGACATCGGCGACGCGCAGTCGATTGAGTCCAACCTCTCCAGCTTCTCCGCGCACATCGTCAACGTGGAGCGGATTGCGCGCGCGGCGGATGCGGGTTCGCTGGTGCTGCTGGACGAGCTGGGCTCGGCGACCGATCCCGAAGAAGGCGCGGCGCTGGCCGTCGCCATTGCCGCGCACTTTCTGGCCGCGCGCGCGTGGACGTGCATCACCACGCATCTGACGGCGCTCAAGGTCTATGCGGCAAATCGCCCCGGCGTATTGAATGCCGCGGTGGGCTTTGACCCGCAGACGCTCTCGCCCACCTATGCGCTGCGCATGGGTGTGCCCGGCGCGTCGGCTGGATTGAATATCGCCGAGCGGCTGGGCCTGTCGCCGCAGATCGTCGCCGCGGCGCGCGCGCAGATGACCACGCAGGCCGCCGACATTGGCGAACTGCTGGACCAGCTCCACGCGCAGTTGCATGCCATCGCCGCCGAGCGCGACGCGCTGCAGTTGCGGGAGAAGGATCTGGCCCGCGCGCGCATTGCGCTGGACCTGGAAGGCCGCGCCGAGCAGAAGGCGCGCACCCGCGAGCTGGAGGGCAAGCTCAAGACGCTGATCGACGATGTGGAGTTCCAGCTCAAGGAGATTGTGAAGTCCATCGGCGACAAGACGCTGGCGCAGAAGATCCAGCGCGACTCCGCCACCCGCATCGCGCGCGCACGCCGGGAGTTCTCCGAGCAGTTCAGCCAGACCGTGGTGGCGCACACCACCGGCGCGGACAAGAACGATCCGCACGCGCAGCCCGGCCTGCGCGGAGCCGGGGCCAGGGCTCCGCAGGTGGGCGACCGCGTCAAGCTGAAGAGCCTGGGCCGCGAGGCGCGCGTGGAGCGTGCGATCGACGGCAAGAGCTTCGAGGTCTCCGTGGGCACCATGAAGATGCGCGTCGCGCTCAGCGACATTGCGGAGGTGACGCCGGCGGTCGTGGTCACGCCGCTGGAGGCAGCGCGGCGGCGCGGCGGAGTCACGGTGCAAAGCTCGTCCAACGCGGACGCCATGCCGTCGGAGATCAATGTGATCGGGCGCACGGCAGACGAGGCGGAGGACGAGGTCTCGCGCTTCCTGGACCACGCATTCCTCGCCGGCCTGCCGCGCATCCGCATCGTCCACGGCACCGGCATGGGCGTGCTGCGGCGCACGCTGCGCGAGTTCCTCAAGAATCATCCGCAGGTCAGCGGCGTCACCGAGCCGCCCCACAACCAGGGCGGCCAGGGCGCAACCGAAGTGGAGCTGCGGCAGTAGGCGTTGGTGGATGGTCAGGCAGGCTCAGCGCGCCGCTCAGTGCAATGCGAGGATTTCGCGGAGGCTCTCCTCGAGTTCTTCCAACTCGGAAGCAGTGACTGTTCCGATTCTGCTTGCGAATCGCTCTTTCGCGGCAGATCGAACCTGATCCATCACGGCTACGGCCGAGCGACCAGCGCACATCACGGCCACTGTAAGTGGAGGGCGTACTGTGGGCGAGGTGGAGAGAGGAACCACCACAACGGTTTTTCTGCGTTGATTGATGGGATCGATGGAAAGGATGACGCAAGGTCTCCTCTTCTTGGTCTCGCTGCCCCTGGTCGGGTCAAGATCGACCCACCAGATATCACCCCGAAGCAGATTCATCCCAAGGCTCCTCGATAGGGTCGCTTGCAGCCTGCCATTCCTCTGTGAGCGCGTTCAGCTCGGGGTCGGCGTTGACCGCATCGCAGGCTGCCAGGAGGGCCTCTTCCCGTTCCCGCAAAGTCTTTCGCAGTGAATCACTTACGAACTTCGAGCGGCGGGCGGACGGGACCGCGCGCAGGAACGGAGTCGCAACTTCGTCCGGTATGGTAAACGTCATCTTCCGCATCGCCATATCGACATATTACCATATCGCAGGCAGCGCAGGAGGAGGCAGAACAAAGTGTCGGCCTATGAGAATGGATTGAGCAGCGGAACATCGATATCATGCACATCGCTGGTGTTCCGTGTCACCAGCGTCAGCTTGTGGGCGATGGCGGTGGCGGCGAGCAGCGTATCCAGGACAGGCCGGGAGCGTTGGGCCGACAGCTCGCCCCACACCCGCGCGGTCGCTGCGTCGATACCCAGAATGCGGTCGGCAAAGCTGAATTCGATGCCATTCACCCAGGAGGCCAGGCTGAGGGCCATCGCCGGATCGGATCGGCCCTTTTGCGCGACGCCCCGGCGCAACTCGCCGAGTGTGAGGACGCCCAGGTAAAGCGCTGAGGATTCTGTGCCATTGAGGAATGCTAGAACCTTGTCGTCCGGGCGCTTCTTTCGTGTCTCCGAGACCACATTCGTATCGAGCAGATAGCGGACAGGTCCGCTCACAAGTCGACCTCGCGGCCGGTATCCCGGTCGCGCTCGATTTCAAAGTCGTCGACCTTGGGGCCGCCCAGCAGATACGCCTTGAAGTCGGGCTTGTGGGCGGTGAGCGCCTTGTATTCGTGAATGGAGAGGATCACAGCCCGCTCCGCACCGTGACGCGTGATGATTTGGGGGCCTTTGGTATTGGCATCCTCAATCAACTCGCTTAATCTTGTCTTGGCTTCCTGCACCTGCCACACGGCCATAGCGCACCTTTCTGACTAGATCAACTATAATTATGGTTGTTCTAGTTTGAATTGTCAACGACCATCAGCGCAGGAGAACAGCATGGGTGGCATGATTCCGCTGGGGGATGCGTCGCGGAGGATGGCGCGGTGGCCGGTCGTGACGGTGCTGCTGATCGCCGCCAACGCCTACGCCTTCTTTCTGGAGCTCAACAACGGCCAGCGGTTCGTCTATGCGTGGTCGGTGATCCCGCGCAACATCTCGCACGGCTATGCGTGGCCCACGCTGCTGACGGCCACGTTTCTGCACGCGGGCTGGTCGCACATCATCGGCAACATGATCTTCCTGTGGGCGTTTGGCCCGGCGATGGAAGACGCGATGGGGCGCGTCCGCTACCTGTTCTTCTACCTGATCGGCGGCGTCATCGCCATGGCCACGCAGGTCGCGGCCATGCCCCAGTCGACGGTGCCCAACCTGGGGGCCAGCGGGGCTATTGCGGCCGTGATGGGCGCGTTCCTGGTCACCTATCCGCGCGACCGCATCCGCACCGCATTCTTCTTCCTTCTCTTTATCCGCGTTACGTACATTCCCGCGGTGCTGCTGATCGGCGTGTGGTTTGTGATCCAGTTGTTCAGCGCGGGCGAGATCGCCGGGCATGTGCAGGGCGGCGGCGTGGCCTACCTGGCGCACATCGGCGGCTTCCTCTTCGGCCTGCTGACGGCCAGGCTGTGGGTGCGTTCGCGGCGCTAGGCGGGGGAGAAATGCGGGGATTCTTCGCTGCGCTCAGAATGACAAGCGGTAAAGAAGAGGCCAAGCGGTAAAGAAGAGGCCAAGCGGGAAGATGCAGGGGAAGCAGGAAGGGGAATGCAGGGGAAGCAGGAAGAGGGAAGCAGGAAGAGGGAAGCAGGAAGAATTGCGGAGCTGCGGTCGCGGCGCTAAGCGGCGTCGCCGGTGTAGATTGCACCCGCGGTGCAGGTCTCGCGGACGACCACGCGCGACAGTCCCGGCAGCGAGGGTGCCAGGCGGTCCCAGATCCAGCGGGCAATCTGCTCGCTGGTCGGATTCTCCAGGCCGGGAACGTCGTTCAGGTAGTTGTGGTCCAGCACCTGGTGCAGCGGCGCAAAGGCCGTCTTGACGTCGGCAAAGTCCATCACCCAACCGGTGTGAGCGTCAAGCGGGCCGGCGACGTGGATGGCAATGCGAAACGAGTGTCCGTGCAGGCGCGCGCACTTGTGCCCCTCGGGCACGTGCGGCAGCCGGTGCGCGGCCTCGAAGGTGAACTCCTTGAATATCTCCATCGCACTTCCAGTTTACGCGCCCGGCGCAAGGTCCACGGGATCGCGGAACTGCTCTAAACTGGAGATCGAGACTGAAGATCGAGGGGCGTACAGTGAGCGAGGAGAAGGCGGTCGTGCTGTTGAGCGGCGGGCTGGACTCCACCACAGTGGCGGCCATGGCGCGGCAGCAGGGGTTTGCGGTCTACGCGCTCAGCTTCGACTACGGCCAGAACCACCGCGTGGAGCTGGAGTTTGCCCGGCGCGTGGCGGAGACGATGGGCGTTGCGCGGCACGCCGTGGTGCAGGTGGACCTGCGCGCGTTCGGCGGCTCCGCGCTGACATCGGACATTGCCGTGCCCAAGAACCGCACCGTGGAGGCGATGGGCCATGGCATCCCCGTCACCTACGTCCCGGCGCGCAACACCGTCTTCCTGTCGCTGGCGCTGGCCTGGGCGGAGTCGCTGGGCGCCACCGACATCTTCATCGGCGTGAATGCGCTGGACTACAGCGGCTACCCCGACTGCCGGCCGGAGTTCATTGCCGCCTTTGAGGCTATGGCCAACCTGGGCACCAAACTGGGCACCGAGGATGGGCAGGCCATCCGCATCCACACGCCGCTGATCGCCATGACCAAGCAGCAGATCATCCAGGCAGGCCTGGCGCTGGGCGTGGACTACAGCCTGACCACCACCTGCTACGACCCCTCCGCAACCGGCGAGGCCTGCGGCGCCTGCGACGCCTGCCTGCTGCGGCTGAAAGGCTTTGCCGAAGCCGGAGTCGCCGACCCAGCGCGCTACCGGAAGTAAGGGCCGGTCGCCAAGGCAAAGTTTCGCAAAGAGGAATCCAATGCCGTACGCCGTCAAGGAAATTTTCTACACGCTGCAGGGCGAGGGCGTCCACACCGGGCGCGCGGCGGTCTTCTGCCGATTCGCCGGCTGCAACCTGTGGAGCGGCCGCGAGCAGGATCGCGCCTCCGCCATCTGCCAATTCTGCGACACCGACTTTGTCGGCACGGACGGCGACGGGGGCGGCAAGTTCGCCAGCGCCGATGAGCTGGCCGCTGCCATAGCAGCGAAATGGCCGGACGGCCTGGAAGGCTCGCCGAATGCGGGCAGGCGCTTTGTGGTGTGTACCGGCGGAGAACCGCTGCTGCAACTGGACGCTGCCCTGATCGACGCGCTGCACCGGCACGGGTTCACCATCGCCATCGAGACTAACGGCACCCTCGCCGTGCCTGCGGGCGTGGACTGGGTGTGCGTCAGCCCCAAGGCCGGCGCGCCGCTGGTGGTCACACGCGGAGACGAGCTGAAGGTGGTGCATCCGCAGGAGATTGACCCGAGCGCCTACGATGGCCTGGAGTTCGCGAACTGGTTCCTGCAGCCCATGGACGGACCCAACGCGGCCGAGTCCCTGCGCGCCTGCGTCCAGTACTGCGCCAGCCATCCGCGCTGGCGGCTGAGCCTGCAGACGCACAAGATCATCGGCATCCGGTAAAGCTGGGCTGCGAATTTAGGCGTCCATAAACTGGAGCCGGGTGGGCAACCGGCTTTGATGAAGAATCCTGCTGACGAGAATGCCGTCTCTGTCCCGCTTATAGAAGACAACGTGCTTGCCGACCTCGAAGCGGCGTATACCGGGGCAAATCCGATCGCAGGGCCGGCCCAGCCCCGGCGAGTCAGTCAGCAGTTGGAAGCACCTTGCCAACTGTCAACGTGGCGCTCGGCCTGCTGTTCGACCCAGGTGTCGACGGTGTAGTTGAAGATTTCCGCCAGGTCGGAGTCGCCTTTTGGTCCGAACCGGGCTATCTACGTTCACGTATACTACGTGCAGCACGTAATTGCGTGAGGGAGCGATCCATGACTCAGGTGCAACGCCAGAATCTGACGGTGAGTCTCAGCGTCCAGACGATTCGCAAGGCGAAGGTGCTTGCGGCGAAGCGTTCCACATCGATCAGCGGCCTGGTGGCGGAACAGATCGAGGCGCTGGTCAACGACGACGACGCGTATGAGAAGGCCCACAAGGAAGCGCTCGCGCTGATGAAGCGAGGCTTCCATCTTGGCGGCGAACATCGCATCAGCCGGGACGAACTCCATGAGCGGTAAGACGTTCATTGACTCGAACATCCTGCTGTACGCGCATGACCTGGATGCGGGCAAGAAGCGAAGTATGGCAGAGGAAGCACTCCGCGAACTGTGGGCCAGCCGCAGCGGGGTTGTAAGTCCGCAGGTCTTGCAGGAGTTCTACGTCAACGCGACCCGCAAACTCGCCAAGCCTCTGACAAAGGAGTTTGCGCAGAGCATCGTCGAGCAGTATGCCAATTGGTGCATCGAGACGACGTCGGCTGAGGTTCTATCCGCATTCCGAATTGAACGCGACGCGAAGATCAGCTTCTGGGACGCGCTGATCTGCGCTTCAGCGCTCAAGGCCGGAGCCACGGTGCTGCTCTCTGAGGACATGAACGCAGGCCAGCATATTGCGGGACTAAGCATCCAAAATCCGTTTGCCAGGTGAAGAGTGAACCCTACTCACGCGAGCTTTGATTCACACGTTTGAGTGTGTGGTAAAGTACACATAGAGAGGTGGCTTTATGGCGACGAATCTGGCGATTGACGATGAGTTGATTGACGAGGCGAGGCGCGTTGGGTCGCACTCCACAAAGAAACAGGCGGTGACGGTCGCGCTGCAGGAGTACGTTGCGCGCCGGAAGCAGTTGGCCGTGCTGGACCTGTTCGGCACGATCGATTTCGACAAGACCTATGACTACAGGCGCAGCCGGGAGCTTGACCGCATCGGCAAGGACCGATGACCGATGAAAGTTCTGGTTGATACCTGTGTGTGGTCCTTGTCGCTGCGGAGGCGCAAAGGCACCGCGGAATTGAGCGGCAAGGAACTACAGTTGGTCGCCGCCCTCTCGGAGGGCATCCGCGACGGACGAGTGGTGATGGTTGGCGCAGTGCGGCAGGAACTTTTATCCGGCATCCGCGATGAGATTCAGTTTGAGAAGTTGCGCAGCATTCTGGAAGCGTTTCCGGACGAACCGATGACAACCGCGATCCATGTGGAGGCGGCCCGGCTGGACAATCTCTGCCGCGCGAAGGGTGTGCAGTGCGGCGAAGTCGACATGCTACTCTGTGCCGCGGCTCTGCACTACGGTTGGACCATCCTGACCAGCGATACGGGCCTTCTGCGGTG
>Ga0302267_10000771_pt1 | contig 42477 bp, 37 predicted proteins | sample III_Bog_E1_3_FD_194555 | JGI IMG/M metagenome (GOLD analysis project Ga0302267, IMG submission 194555) | Peat permafrost microbial communities from Stordalen Mire near Abisko, Sweden - III_Bog_E1_3 | ecosystem: Environmental > Terrestrial > Soil > Wetlands > Peat | place: Sweden: Abisko...
CCTGGTCATCCTCGATCCGTCAGGGCCTGAACGCTCCCTTTGCTCTACGCTGGTTCCGGCCTTCGAGGCCTTCCCGGGCTCCAACACCCGGCTGGCCTTCCGCCACGTGCTGCTCCGGGGAGAACCGAGAGTCCAGGACGGGCGCCTGCTGGAACCTGGCCGTCCCGCCGGGAAGGCCCTGCAACCCGCCGTTGACACCCTTTCCTTCCAATGATTCCTTGTCAGACCAGGAGAAATCCATGCCGACCGTAGCCGAACACCTGAAAACCTTCCAGGCCCTGAAGACCGATCTGTTCCAGAAGGACTTCCTGCTCACCTGGGAACACCCGGAGGCCGAGATCCGGGCCATCCTGGCCCTGGCCGCCGCCTTCAAGGGCCTGCACCAGCAAGGCCAATCCTTCAAGTCCTTCGACACCGGCCTGGCGATCTCGATCTTCCGGGACAACTCCACCCGCACCCGGTTCAGCTTCGCCTCGGCCGCCAATGCCCTGGGCCTGGGCCTTTCGGATCTGGACGAGCAGAAGAGCCAGGTGGCCCATGGCGAGACGGTGCGGGAGACCGCCAACATGATCAGCTTCCTCACCGAAGTGATCGGCATCCGTGACGACATGTTCCTGGGCGAGGGCCACACCTACATGAAGGAAGTGGGCGACGCGCTCACCGACGGCGCCGCCCATGGGGTTCTGCACCGCCGCCCCAGCATCGTCAACCTGCAGTGCGACATCGACCATCCGACCCAGTCCCTGGCCGACCTGGCCTGGCTGAAGGAGCACTTCGGCAGCGTGGAGGCCCTGAAGGGCAAGAAGATCGCCATGACCTGGGCCTATTCGCCCAGCTACGGCAAACCCCTGTCCGTGCCCCAGGGCATCATCGGCCTCATGACCCGGTTCGGCATGGATGTCCGCCTGGCCCACCCCAAGGGCTACGACCTCATCCCCGAGGTGGTGGAACTGGCCGGCAAGCAGGCCGCCCAATCCGGCGGCAGGTTCCAGGTGACCAACAGCATGGACGAGGCCTTCACCGGCGCAGACATCGTCTACCCCAAGTCCTGGGCCCCGTTCCACGTCATGGAGCGGCGCACGGAACTGCTCAAGCTGTCCGACCAGGCCGGACTCAAGGTCCTGGAGCAGGAGTGCCTGGCCAACAACGCCAACCACTCGGACTGGGAGTGCACCCGGGCCAAGATGGACCTCACCGCCGGCGGCAAGGCGCTCTACATGCACTGCCTGCCCGCCGACATCACCGACGTGAGCTGCGCCAAGGGTGAAGTTTCCGCCGAGGTGTTCGAGCAGTACCGCATCGCCACCTACCACGAGGCCAGCTACAAGCCCTTCGTCATCAGCGCCCTGATGTTCCTGACCCGCATGCAGGATCCCGCCGCCCGGCTGGAAACCCTCGTCAACCGCGCCCAGAACCTTCACCTGTAACGGATCGGGAGAACCAGATGTCCAGAATCGTCAAGACGTTCAACGGCGAAGTGGTCAAACGGACCGCGAGGCGCTGCAAGGAACGGGGAATTATCATCCCTACCTTCAAGCAGATGCGCCAGCCCGAAACCGCCCCCGAAAGCATCAAGGCCCGGCTGAAGCACGTGGGCCTCTGGGACGTGGATCCTGCCAACCTGTTCCGCATCACCTGGAAAAACGATCCCGGGACCGGGCTGTTCGCTGGCCCCAACTACCTGGAGATCCCCGCCGCCATCACCGGGGTCAAGGCCCGTATCGTCGGCATGGTCGGCAAGTACTTCCCCACCGGCGCCCACAAGGTGGGAGCCGCTTTCGCCTGCCTGGTGCCGCGGCTGGTGAGCGGCGAGTTCGACCCCGACTACCACAAGGCGGTCTGGCCCTCCACCGGCAACTACTGCCGCGGCGGCGCCTTCGACTCCTCCGTGCTGGGCGTCACCGCCATCGCCATCCTGCCCGAGAACATGAGCAAGGAGCGTTTCACCTGGCTGGCCGAAATCGGCTCGGAAGTGATCGCCACCCCCGGCTGCGAAAGCAACGTCAAGGAGATCTACGACAAGTGCTGGGAACTGAAGGCTGATCCCAAATACATGATCTTCAATCAGTTCGAGGAGTTCGGTAATCCGGTGTGGCACTACAGCGTCACCGGCCCGGCCATCGAGGACGCGTTCAACGCGGTCAAGACCGGCGGCTCCCGGCTGGCGGCCTATGTCAGCGCCACCGGCAGCGCCGGCACCATCGCCGCCGGGGATTACCTCAAGACCCTGCACCCGGGCGCCAAAACCATCGCCACCGAAGCCATCCAGTGCCCCACCCTGCTCATGAACGGGTTCGGCGATCACCGCATCGAGGGCATCGGCGACAAGCACGTGCCCTGGGTCCACAACGTCCGCAACACCGACGCCGTGGCCGCCATCGACGACGAGGATTGCATGCGCCTTCTGCGCTTGTTCAACGAGCCCGCCGGCCAGGCCTATCTGGCGGAGCTGGGGGTCGACCAGGCCACCATCGGCCAGCTGGGCCTTTTGGGCATCAGCGGCATCTGCAACCTGCTGGCCGCCATCAAGGCCGCCAAATACTGGGAACTGAACGAGAACGACGTGATCTTCACCATCTTCACCGACAGCGTCGAAATGTACCGTTCCCGCCTGGAAGAGCAGACCGCCGAGCACGGCCCGTTCACGGCGGTATCGGCCGCCAAGGCCCAGGTGGGCAGCCTGGAACGCCAGGGGGTGGACAACTTCAAGGAACTCACCTTCCCGGAAAAGAAGGCCATCCACAACCTGAAGTACTACACCTGGGTCGAACAGCAGGGCAAGACCTATGAGGAGATCTGCGCCCAGTGGGAGCCGGAGTATTGGACCCAGCTGTTCACCGAGGAAGCCGACGCCTTCGATCGGCTGATCGAGCAGTTCAACGCGGAAGTCTCCCGCTCCTGACCCTACACTGTGTTCCTGGGGTCCCCATGACCGTACGCACCCTCATCGAGAACGGCACCATCATCACCTTCGGCTCTTCCTGCAAGGTAATGGAAGGGCAGGCGCTGCTCATCGAGGATGGCCGTATCGCCATGATCGGCCCCCGGGACACCCTTCCCGGGCCGTTCGACCAGGTCCTGGACGCCACCGGCCAGGTGGTGATGCCGGGCCTGGTCAACGCCCACATGCATTTCTATTCCACCCTGGTCCGAGGCCTGGGCAAGGCCGCCCCCAGCGCCAATTTCCAGGAGGTGCTGGACCACCTGTGGTGGCGGCTGGACCGCAAGCTGAACCTGGACGACGTGGAGATCAGCGCCAGGATCATCCTGCTGGACGCGGTGCGCAAGGGCACCACCACCCTCATCGACCACCATGCCAGCCCCTTCGCCGTCACCGGCTCCCTGGACCGCATCGCCCGGGCCGTCAAGGCCGCCGGGGTCAGGGCCTGCCTCTGTTATGAGGTATCCGACCGGGATGGCGAGGCCATTGCCGGGGAAGGGTTGGCCGAGAACGCCGCCTTCGCCCGCCGCTGCGCCGCCGAGATGGACCCCCAGTTGCGGGCCCTGTTCGGCCTGCATGCGGCCTTCACCCTTTCCGACCGGACCCTGGACCGGGCCGCGGGCCTGGGCCGGGACCTGGGCATCGGCTTCCATGTGCATGTGGCCGAGGCGGCTTCGGATCTGGCGTTCAATCGGGACCGGCACCGGCTGACCCCGGTGGCCCGCCTGTACGCCCATGGCCTCCTGGGCCGGAACAGCATCGCCGCCCATGCGGTGCACGTCACCAGCGCCGACCAGGACCTGCTGGCCGAAACCGGTACCTTCGTCGCCCACAATCCCCAGTCCAACCTGAACAACGCCGTGGGCATCGCCGATGTCCAGGGTCTGGTCCGGCGCGGGGTCCGGGTGGGCCTGGGCACCGACGCCATGACCGTCAACATGCTTGAAGAACTCAGGGTCGGGCTCTGGGCCCAGCACCTGCGCCAGGACAATCCCACCTGCGCCTTCATGGAGCTGGCCGGCACCCTGGTGGCCCGGAACCCGGAACTGGCCACCCAGCTGTTCGGGTTTCCCCTGGGCACCCTGGAACCGGGCGCAGCCGCCGACATCATCCTGGTGGACTACCATGCCCCCACGCCGCTCAACGACGACACCGTGCTGGGCCACATCATCTTCGGCATTTCCCAGGCCACCGTGGACACCACCATCTGCGGCGGGAAGGTGCTCATGGCCGGCAAGCGGCTGCTGGGAGTGGACGAGGCCGATCTGGCGGCCCGGAGCCGGGAACTGGCGACCCGGCTCTGGGAGAGGTTTTAGCAATGAAAGGGTTCCAGGAGATCGCATCCGCCGTGGCGGCCCTGGCCGAGCCGGCGGCCCTGGCCACGCTGGTGCGGGTCAAGGGCAGCGGATACCGTAAACCCGGCGCCCGGATGCTGTTCGGGCCCTCGGGGGTCCGCACCGGAATCATCAGCGCCGGCTGCCTGGAAACCGATATCCTGGCCCAGGTCCAGGCGGTGCTGGCCAGCAACGCCCCCCATCTGGCCAGCTACGACCTGGGCAGTGACCTGGATCTCATCTGGGGCACCGGCATGGGCTGCCAGGGCCGGGCCGAGGTGCTGCTGGAGCGGGTGATGCCCGGCCCCCTCCCGAACTGGATGCGCCGGTGCTGCGCCATGCTGGAGCAGCGCCGGATCGGGGCCCAGGGCACGGTCTATGCCGTCCGGGGTGAAGGCGCCTCGGTCATTCCAGGCGACCATTTCGTGCTGGGCGAAGCAGGCTTGGACATCCCCGACGGCCCTTTCGCCCTGGGACTGCGGAGCGCCCTGGGTTCGGCCCAGGAGGAGGGCGTCCCCCGCAGCCATACCCTGCGAGCCGGGGAGGCCGAGCTGGACCTCCTGGTTGAACCGATCCTGCCGCCCTTCGCCCTCTGGATCTTCGGGGCCGGCGAGCATTCCCGTCCCATCGTCCGCCTGGCCAAAGAGCTGGGCTGGTTCGTGGGCCTGGTCGACCACCGTCCGGCCCTGGCCACGGCGGAACGGTTTCCCCAGGCCGACCGGATCGTCGTCGGCCATCCCCCGGACTCGCTCAGGGACCTGCCCCTGGACGGGCGCAGCGCGGCGCTGGTGGTCAGCCACGTCTATGAAAAGGACCGCCAGGCCCTGGAAACCCTGCTGGAGTCTCCCCTCCTGGGCTACCTGGGCCTGCAGGGGAACCGCCAGCGCAGCCTGCGTCTGCTCAAGGAACTGGCCGAGGCGGGCCACCCGGTAAGCCCGGAGCAGCGGCGGAAACTGCATTTTCCCGCCGGGTTGGACCTCGGCGCCGAGACCCCGGAAGCCATCGCCCTGTCCATGCTGGCCGAGGTCCAGGCCACCCTCGCCGGCCACCCGGGCGGGTCGTTGCGCGACCGGGACGGCTCCATCCACTAGGAAGGTTTTGGCAGGCCCTCGAAGCTGAATGCCCCCGGATGCATGGGCAGCCAGTGTTCCACCAGCAGCGGCTGGGCCACCTTGTCGGCGGCCTTGAGCCGCTTCAAGGTGCCGGAATGGTCCGCCGAGGCCACGACGATGGCGAAGGCATGGGCAAGGGCCGCGAAGGTGGTGATGCTGCAGGAAAACAGCAGGTCTTCGCTGGGCACCGGGATCAGGATGTCCGCGTGGGCCTTGAGCGGCGAATCGGTGCGGTCCGAGAAGGCCAGGACCGGTATCCCGCCCTCCTTGGCGAACATGGCCGCATCCACCGACTCGCGGCTGTAGGGCGAGAAGCTGAGCACCACCAGAAGGTCCGTGGCTCCCAGGTTGGCCACCTGGTTGGAGAAATCCGAAGGAATGGCGGCGATGCAGGGCAACCCGGCCTGGGTCAGGTAGAAAGCCAGGATCAGGCTCATCACGTGGGACACACCGCGGCCCAGGATCACCCGATGATGGGCCCCCTCGAGCATCCGGGCGGCCCCGGAGAGGGTCTCCTGGTCGACCACCTGGATCAGCCGCTTGAGATTCTCCCCATCCCGCCGGGTCACCTCCGCCAGGGTTCCGAACACATCGGAAGGGACCTCCATGTGCTCGAGTTCCGCATCCCCGCTCCGGGCATGACAGGCTTCCCGCAGGGCGTCGCGGAATTCACTGAATCCCTTGTAGCCGAGCCGTTTGGCGAAACGGACCACGGTGCCGACGCTCACGGCGGCGCGCTCGGACATGGCTTCGATGCCCCAGAGCGCCCCCAGCAGCGGGTCGGACATCAGGGCATCGGCAATCCGCCGCATGGCCTCGGGAAGTTCCCGATAGGCCTCCGCGAGGCGGGTCTGGACAGGCTGGGGAGGGCATTCATTGACCATGGTGATACAAAAGCATACCACTTGAGTGAATAATTTTCATCCCATCAGGCGTCCAAGCAAAAGCAGGCTGCGGCCACCCCGGTGTTATTCTTGCACCGTGAACTATGCTGCGCTCGCCTCCGGATCCAAGGGCAATTGCCACGCCTTCTCGGATGGCCAGCGAACGCTGCTGGTGGACGTAGGCATCTCCCTGAAGCAGATCCGGCTGCGGCTGGAGGCCATCGGCTGGGATCCGGCCCTGGTGGGGGCGGTCGCCCTGTCCCACGAGCATTCGGACCACATCGCCGCAGTGCCGGTCCTGCTGAGGAAGACCGACTGGGCGTTCATGGTCACCCGGGAGACCCAGGCGGCCATCAGCGCCATCCAGGGCATCGAGATCCCTCCCGGGCGGCTGATTCCCCTTCGGGCCGGCCACGCCGCCGACTGGAATGGCGTCCGGGTGCTGCCGTTCACCACCCCCCACGATGCCGTCGACCCGGTGGCGTTCCGGGTGGAGTGGGGCGGATTCCACGCCGCCGTCGTCACCGACCTCGGCCACCCCACCGCGCTGGTGGCGGACCACTGCTCCGGCCTGGACCTCCTGGCCCTGGAGGCCAACCATGATGTCCAGATGCTGCGGGAGGGCGGCTATCCACCCAGCCTCAAGGCGCGCATCCTCAGCCGGGTCGGGCATCTCAGCAACGAGAGCATGGCCGAACTGCTGGCGGGCATCCTCAGCCCCCGGCTCAAGACGGTGATCCTGGCCCACCTGAGCGAGCAGAACAACGATCCCGACTTCGCCCGGGCCGCCGCGGCCGTGGCCCTCGGCGGTGCCGCCACCGCCTTGCATCTTGCCCGTCAGCTGGAGCCCTTGCTGGTTGCGGCCTCCGATGATTGAGCACAGGATGGAACCATGACTCGCCTACCCTTGCTTTCCCGGCTTATTGTCGCTGCCTCGGCCCTGTGCGTCCCGCTCCTGGCCCAGACCCCCCTGTTCACCGACGGCACGGCTTTCGGCGGCTCCAAAGTGTTCTCCGAGGGGCTGAATCCCCGCGGGAACTGGGCCCGCACCAGCCAGGCCCCCGATGGCTACTTCTTCAGTTATGTGGACGGAAACCAGCGGGCCCAGGATAACAAGTCGATCCTCGCCAATACGGCGTCGGCCAATCCCACGGCAGCCACCGCGGCCCTGGGTCAGCTGGCCAATGCCCCATGGGCGCTGGGCACCAAGGCCTACGGCCTTTCCGCCGTCAAGAGCGGCTCCATCCTGGCCCTGACCCGGGAGGAGCTCAACGGGATGATCTATAATCCCGGCTGGAACCAGTTCCTGGACGGACGCCGGGCCGTGGTCGACCGGCTGAGCCTGGGCGGGGGCGGCCCGGTGCAGACCGGCCTGTCCCTCGGCTTCGGCATCCGGGTGGAGAGTTGGGAACTGGGTGAGCAGACCGCGACCTTCAGCACCCCCGGCGGCTTCGGCAACCCTGAATCCAGCCTGATGGGCCTCACCAGCACCTCCGGCCGGACCCTGACCTATGGCCTGGACGGCGGCCTTACCTATGACCTGGCCACGGGCGTGCGGCTCGGGGTCGCCGTGGACCAGCTCAACGCCAAGACGCTCGGCGACGTCAGCCTGAAGCCCCAGTTCCGGGGCGGCCTGCAGATCGACCTGGGCCAGCAGACCAAGTTGAGCATCGAGAGCGACCTCAATGCCGTGGAGCTGATGCCGGTCCCGGTGAAACAGCAGTCCTCCTCGGCGTCGCTGAGGTATGCAGTCAGTTCGACGGTGGTGTTCCTCGTGGGCGCGGAACAGCGCAAGGTCGACGGTGCCTCCGTCACCCGGGGCGGAGCCACCTTGCAGATCCGCACGGATTCCCTGCTGCTTGGGTTCGGATTCCAGGCCAGCCAGGACAGCCCGATGAAGAGCGCCACCCTCGGATTCCATTAATGGGCCGGTGGTTTGCCGGACCTCCCAAAGGGCTCCCGCTGCGGCTGGTGGGGTGCCTGTTCCTCTCGGCCATGGGTTTGTGGGCCCAGAGCCCTCCGACCCTGAAGGAGACGGCGGAGCGCTTCGACGCCGCCCAGGCCAAAGTGAATACGCTGCAGGCGCCCTTCTCGCTCACCATCCGCCGAGCTCTGCTCAAGACCCCCACCGTCACCAAGGGCACGCTCTTTCTCCAGGGCTCGGATTTCGTCCACTTCGCCTTCTCGCCGCCCGAAGACCTCATCCTGCACCTGACGCCCAAGGAGCTGATCTCCTACAGTCCGGCGGCGGGAGTCGGCGAGATGCTCAAGATCGGATTCATCAAGAACGCCAACCGGCAGTTCCTTGGGCTGGGCCAGAAACTGTCCTACCTCTCGGATTATTTCAAGATTTCCGTGGAGGACGGCAAGGAGGTGAAAGGGACCAACCTGCTCATCCTCAGCCCGCGCAGCCTCTCGGTGAGGAAGCGAATGGAAGTCTTGTACATCTGGGTCGACAAGGACTCCTTCCTGCCGCGCCAGGTGAACTGGGTGGAACGGGGCGGGGATTCCTGGTTGCTGGAACTGGGGCCGCTGGCCATCAACCAGCCCCTGCCGGCCGGGGTCACCGGATTCAAGGTCCCGCCCGGCGTTCCGCTAAAACAGGATTTCAGTTTTTTCGCCCTTAGAAAGTAGACTGGGCATAGGCTTTTCCGGGGGGAGAAATGATCGTCGTCTGCCCCTCCTGCGCGGCCCGCTTCCAGTATGCGGACACCCGGTTCCAGGGGGCGAAATCGAAGCGGTTCCAGTGCCCCAAGTGCGGCACGGTGTTCGAGGTCGCCAACCCGGTCCTGGCTGGGCTTGAGGTCCCTTTGGCGACTCCGCTTCAGCCAAGCCCTCTGGCGCCGCCGGCCCCAACCAAGCCCCCCCTCCCCAAGCCGACCGAAACCACCTCCCGGAAGCAGCGGGACGCCATGCTGTCCGCCGCGGGTCTGAGCGAGGGCCGACTCCCCGAAGGCATCCGCCATAGCCTTGCCTTCCTCTCCGGCCCCCAGGCCTCCACGGTCCGCCTGCTCACCACCCCGGTCACGGTGATCGGCCGCGAGGAGGGGGATGTGATCATCAACGATCCGGAAACGTCCCGCAAGCATGCCCGGATCGAAATCCATTCCGACGGAACCGCCTGGCTAACCGACCTGGGTTCCACCAATGGAACCTATACCGGCGGAACCCTGATCGACGGTCCTACCCAGTTGTCGGACCGGCAGGAATTCTCCTGCGGCAAGAGCACCTTCATGCTGCTGATCCGCACCCTTGATTCGATGTCCATGGATTGAAAAGATGCCCTCCAGCCCCGATCCCTTCCAGGCTCACCTGAACCGCGCAGCATCCCTGCTCCAGCAGGGAGAGGCGGTGCAGGCCGGCCAGATCTGGCAGGCCATCCTCAAGCGGGATCCCGCCCACCAGGCGGCTCGGGCCGGGCTCTACCAGGTGAAGCTGTGGCTTGAGCGCAACAAACCCCAGCCGGACAAGGAGCAGCTGCTCCGGGAAGGCTGCACGCTCTACGACATGGGGCAGATGCAGGACGCCCTCCAGAAGTGGGAGCGGATCCTGGCCGCCGATCCCCAGCACAAACTGGCCCTGGCCTACGCCAACGACGCCCGCCGGGAACTCGGTCTGGTTCCTCTGGAAGGGGCCGGCGCACCAGCGCCCCGGGTGGCGGATGGCCCGGCCCGGGAGGAGACCGACCAGGGTCCGACCCACTCCGCCCCCGGGGCCGACCAGTTGGTGCTGGAGGGGGTCCAGATCTATGACATGGGCATGGTGGAGGAAGCCATGGCCAAGTGGGAGCGGGCGCTCAAGGCGGTTCCGGACCACAAGGACGCCCTGGCCTATCTGGAGATGGCCCGCAGGGATCAGGAGCAGAGCCGACCCCCGGCCAGACCCGCGCCGACCGAGACCGCCAAAGCCGTGGTCGATCCCGGAATCTGGCGCGCCGAGCAACTGCTCCACCAGAACCGGCTGGAGGAGGCGGTGCAGGCTTTCCAGCGGCTCCTGGACCGGGATTCCCGGGATCCCCGGGTGCTCCAGGGCTACCATCAGGCCAGAGCCCTGCTCAACGCCCGCAGCGAGCCCCAGTCCATCACCCTGGTCGAGCTTGACCGCCCCGCCGCGAAGGCCGCCATCCCTGTTCCGGTGGGGCCCCCGCCGGCGTTGACGGCCCGGAGCGCCCCCCATCGGAATGGTTTCAAGCTCCCTTGGAGGCTCCAGGGGACGAAACTCCCGCCATGGCTCAACACCCCACGAAACCTGGCCCTGGCGGCCGGCCTGCTGTTCCTGGGGATCCTGGGAGCGGTCCTCTACGGCGAACATCGCCGGGAGGCCGCCCTGAAGGAAGCGGTCGCCGCAGCCAAGATCACCGCCCTGCAGCCGGTGGCCAGGATGACCCAAATCCCGGTCCTGGCCCAGTCCACCGAGGAGGTCCGCCAGGAAGCCGGCCGGGCCCTGGCCGACGATCCGCTGCTGGCCTATTTCCGGGCCGAGGAGTGGCAGCGGCGGGAACCGGACAGTCAGGCCGCGACGGATCTGGTGGCCCAGGCCAAGGCTGGGATCGCCGCGCTCAAGCGGCCCGGTGGAACCCTCCCGGATTTCGAAAAGGACCTCCAGGGAGGCGATCTGGACGGCGCCCGCCGAGGCATGCTCGGACTCCTGCAGCAGGCTCCCGACGACCCCGAATTGCGGTCCCGGGCCCGGGTGGTCCTGCTGGCGCTGGTGCCGATCTACACTGCCAAGGAGCGGTTCGACGACGCCCGGGACGCCCTCCGCCTGGGCCGGGCCATGTATCCCATGGACAAGAACTGGCCGGCCAAGCTTAAACTCCTTGAATCGATCCAGACCATGGCCAAACCCGACCGGACGCCCTGGATCCCCTTGCTGGGCTGACCTTGAACCCTCGAACCAACTGCCCGAGCTGCCATCATCGAATCACGCCCCTGGTCCTGGAGTGCCCCGTGTGCGGCCTGAGTCTGGCCCGGCAGCCGCTGCCCAGGCCGCTCCTGTTCCAGGCATCGGCTCTGGGCACCTCCGCCCCGGCCCGGGAAGAGCGGCACACCCTTTCGACCCCCGCCCTGGGCCGAGTGGAACCCATGACCATCCTGGAGCGGATTCCAGCTGACCCGGCCGAGGCCCAGACGTTCGAGGATCCCGGCCTTCACCTGGAGGGGCTCCGCCCGGCCCCGGCCCTGGAGCTGACCGACTCGTTCTGGCCCGTGGTCCGGATGGAGGCCCTGGAATGCCTCACCCTGGTCGGCCTGAACGCCCTGCTGGCGCTGGTGGCCAGTTGGATGGCGGGCGGCTCGCCCACCGCCGTCTATCTCAATTTCTGGTCCTACATCCTTCCGGTGCACGCTGCCGTATCCTGGGCCTACCTGATGGTGCCGCTGGTCCTGGTGGGCCAGTCCCCGATGATGGGCATCCAGGGACTGCTGCTGGACACCGATCTGCCCGAACGCAGGATGTCCTTCTCCCTGCTGCATCTGGTCTCCGTCCTCTGCTTCCCGGTCTCCTTCCTCTGCATGGTCCTCACCCCCAACCACCGCACCCTGGCCGAGCTCCTCTCCGGCCTGGAGATCCTGCAGCTCCCCGACCGGATGCGGTAGGGGGGGCCGGTTGTCGAAGCGACCGTGTTCCAGGCTGACGGCCGGGGCGCTGAAGATTGGACTGTTCGTTCTGTCCAAGCATGCCCTGCCGGCGGCCCCCTGGGCGCGGTCCGTCCGATGAGGTTTCGCGCCGCCCCAGACCGTCACAGGTGGAGATGCGCCGACCCATAAGTACCTCGCGGCGGAACCCGCCGCGAGGTACCACTGGGTCGGCGCCACACCTCGGAACCCGGACCTGTCCTCAGTCCGGCAGATGCATCCGGACCGAGGTGACGATCACGCCCGGGCGCTGCATCAACATCACCTTGATGCGGTACGCCATCTGGTTGTGGAGGACCCGCTGCCACCACTTGGGCGTGACGAACTCGGGCAGGATGATGGTCAGGCAGACTTCGGGCTCGGCCAGCCGGAACCGGTCCACCTCGTCCAGGATCGGCTCGACGATGCGCCGGTAGGGACTTGGTATGCTGCGCAGGGGCACGCCCATTCCGTAGTAGGCCCAATCGGCCCGCAGCTTCTGGATGGCGGGGCTTTCGTGGAAGCCGTCCGACCCCAGGTCCACGGTGATGGCTTCCACCCGGTTGCCGGAGATGAGGCGGGCGTATGCCAGAGCCTGGACCACTCCGGCATGGAGGCTGGACACCAGCACGATGGCGTGGTGCTTGCTCGGGAGGAAGGCGTCGGTGCGGCTCGCGGCCAGGGTGGACTTGACCTTGATGTAGTGCCGGTGGATGTTGAAGAACAGAACCACCAGCACCGGCACCAGGGCGATGACGATCCAGGCGCCGCCGGCGAACTTGGTGATGGCGATGTCGAGCATGACGACGCCCGAGGCGATGCCGCCCAGCCCGTTCACCACCGACTTGGCCTGCCAATGGCGGCCGCGCTTCTTGTACCAGTGCACCACCATGCCGGCCTGGCTGATGGTGAAGCCCAGGAACACGCCCAGGGCGTACAGCGGCAGCAGGATGTCGGTATTGGCGTGGAACAGGAAGACCAGCGTTCCGGAGAGGACCGAGAGGATCATGATGCCGTTGGAGAACACCAGCCGGTCACCCATGCTGGTGAACTGCTGCGGCAGGAAGCCGTCCTTGGCGTGGAGCGCGGCCAGGCGCGGGAAGTCGGCGTAGGCGGTGTTGGCCGCCACCACCAGGATGGCGAAGGTGAAGCCCTGGATCAGGTAGTAATAGACCTTGGCCGGCAGGTTCATGACTCCGCCGTGGCCGAGGATCTGGCGGGTGAGCTTGGACAGCAGGGTTTCCTGGACCAGGGTCGGATCCAGGCTGTGATGGTAGGTCACCCCGAAATGACGGCTGAGCAGGGTGATCCCCATGAACATGACCCCCAGCAGAAACACCATCCAGACCATGGTCTTGGCGGCGTTCTTCCCGGCCGGTTCCTTGAACGCGGTGACCCCGTTGGAGATGGCCTCCACTCCGGTCAGGGCGGTGCAGCCCGCGGAGTAGGCGCGCATGAAGACCCAGACGAAGACCAGGCCGGCCAATTGCGAGGCATGGCCGGCGGCATGTTCGAGCTGCTCCGGAACGATGACCACCGGTGCCCCGAAGATCCAGCGGCCGAAGCCGATGGCCAGCAGGATCATCATGCAGGTGATGAAGCCATAGGTGGGGATGGCGAACAGCTCACCGCTCTCCTTCACTCCCCTCAGATTGGCCATGGCGATGAAGGCGATGGCCAGCAGCGTCAGGATCACGTTATAGCCGTCCAGGGCCGGGATGGCGGCGGTGATGGCGGCGATCCCGGAGGATACCGACACCGCGACGGTGAGCACGTAGTCGATGAGCAGGGACGCGCCGGCGGTCTGGGCCGCCATCTCGCCCAGGTTCTCCTTGGCCACGATGTAGGCGCCGCCTCCGCCCGGGTATTCCATGATGGTCTGCCGATAGCTGAAGGCCAGCATGGTCAGCAGCAGGACAATGCCGGCGGCGACCGGCACCACCAGGCCGAAGACCGCCGAAGCGGCCACGCCTGCCGCGATGCCCACCCCGGCATGGCCCAGGGCCATGGACAGCGAGGCGGTGATTTCCTGGGTGGCGTAGGCGACTGAGGACAGGGCGTCCGAAGAGAACACCGCCAGTCCAATGGGATTGCTGATCTTGGTGTGTTGGGTTTCGTCGCTGGCCAAACGGCGACCGAGAAGAAGACGTCGAAAATCAGCCATATGCCCCCAGGAAAACCCTAGTTTGGATTATGACTCAAGAATGCGGCCGGGGGTGGGATCCTGATCGCCTCCATTATCTGGCATTGCCCTTGACCTACGGGCCATAGCCAGCGCTGGTGTTTCTCCGGGATCCTGTCCTTGATTTCGCACAAAACGTCAACCCCGCACAGGGGATCCGAGGCTTCCAGCGGCCCAGCCGCCCGCAATTGCGCGGTCCATGGTTCTTCCATGGGAGCCAAGGTCGCCGGCTGATGGCCGAACAGCACGCCCCGGTCATGGACCAGCCAGAGGTCCGCTCCGCTCTCCACCAGGGCCGCCAGGAAAGCCCGCACGGCTCGGGCGGTCCAGGCGCTGACGGCCTCTTCCAGCGGGTCCACCTGCTCCGGATCCTGGGTCCAGATCGACCTTCCGCCAAAGGCCCGCTCCACGCCGCGCTGGGCGACCACCCCGAACTGGCCCATCACGTTGGCCGCGAGAATGGTTCCCGGGCGGTGCTGCCCGATCCAGGCCCTTAGCGGTCCCGGATTGGGCTTCAGGGATCCCAGCAGACCAGCGAGCCGGCGGGAGACGGTCCGGGCGGCCCTGATCCTGCCGGACCAGGGTTCCCGGACCGTCCGGTAGGCCGTGGCAGAGAGTTCCGCCATTCCGCCGGTCAGGTCCTCGAACACCCAGGGCGCCAACCGTCCATGCCTCAGCAACGTGCGGATCCGGCTCAAAGGATCGGCATCCCACCCCACCGCGGATGGCGGAGCCAGACGCCAGGGGACCTCCAGGCCAGAGCCCGCCCCCAGGATGAGCACCTTGGCCTTGGGATCCGCGGCCTGCAGGCCTTCGCCCAGGAAGGACCGTACCCGGGCCAGATGGTCGGCCCAACCAGCCCGGTTCCGCCGCAGGAACGCCCGCTGCTCCAGGGCCAGGTCCCGGGCCAGGGAGGGGGCCATTACCGGCGGCTCCATAGATCGAACGGCTCGGTCCCGATCAGGGCGTTGAACGAGCCCGAGGGCCTGCCCCAGCCCTGGACCGGATCGCAAGTGCGCAGGAACCCGTATGAGACCTCCACATAGAACTTCGCCAGGATGGTCCGCAGCATGAGTCCGGCGGCCTCGCCCCGGGACGGCCCGAACAAACTTCCGGCATCCGCCGAAACCACGCCGTAGTCGAACCTTGGGATGGCCTGGAAGGAGGTGCCGTAGGGGCCGGGCGTCCGGATCGGAAAGCCCAGCCGCCCCACCAGAAAGTTGGGCACCAGGTAGCCCATGGACTTGGTGCCCATGAGGAAGGACGGACCGCCCAGGGTCCACCAGCGGTCCAGGGGCAGATGGTTGCCGTAGCCCCATTCCAGGTCCAGGTCCAGCCCCGGGTTGGCCGGGGAGCGGTCCGGACCGAAGGTGGTGAGCCCCCGTGCCCGCAGGTAGCCGTAGCGGAAGGTGGAGCCGTCCGCCTCCTGGCCGGGTGTCTGGTCCGGGACCCGCTGTCCGTAGCCGTAGCGGCCCCGGAGCAGCAGCCCTTCCCGAGGGAACGTGTGACGGTCGAAGTTGTCCCATTCCGAGGACAATTCCAGCGTTCGCTGGTGGGCCACCTCGCGCGCGCTGTCCCAGCTGATGGCCGCTTCGCGCCAACTGGCGTCCAGTCCGGCCTTGCCCTGGCCCAGGTTGCCGAACCGGGCGAACCAGCCCAGGCCCAGGTCGAGCCGGTCGATCCTGCCATCGCCGGCCCCCGCCGGCAGGGAATTGCTGTTGAACGGCAAAGGCCCGTCCAGCCGCTGGCGGGTGGAGGAGGTCTGCAGCTCCAGACCGGCCCCGGGGAGATCCTTGAATACAGGCCCCCGGATGGCCAAGGAGACCCGATCCTGGAGCCGGTTGCGGGCACCGGAAAGCTCGCCCTCGACCCCAACTCCGCCGAAATTGACGGTGCGGTAGGCCAGACCGGTCTCTCCCCCCAGGTTGGACTCGTAGCCCAGACCCAGGGCCAAGGATTGGCTCTGGTGATGCACCGCCACCAGGCTCAGATCCACTCCATTCTCGCCGTCGCCGGGGATCAGGCCGGGCATGGGCCTGAGCTGGTAGCGCAGCTCCATCAGATGGAGCCGCCCTTCGGCCAGGCCGATCTGCTGGCGCAGTTGAGCCGTGTGCAGAGGCTGCCCGAGCAGCGGCGCCATCAGCGCCCTCAGGTTGCGCTGTTCGGTCCCGTCCGCGGCGCCCCGGATCGAGAGGGCGGCGATCCTGGGTTCCTTGACCAGCACCCGGAGCACCCCGGCGTCATCGAAGCCGGATCCCCGAACGTCCACCAGGGGGATGCCATCCAGCACGATACGATGCACCCAGCCGCCCAGGAAAATCCCGAACGCCTCGGGATTGAAGGTCTCGCCCAGAGGAAACTCCGACCTCAAGGCGGCCTCGATCCTGGCCTGCCAAGGGCCGGGCGCCGTCACCGACCCCTGCCGGATCCGGGCGAAGGGCGTGAACTGGAAGCGCAGCACCTCGCCGTCCGAGGTCTCCGCCACGGCGGCCGTGGCCTGCTTCACCCACCCGTGGAGGAGCATCTGCTGCAGGGCGACGATGACGTCCTGGCGCCGGATCGGCTGGCCGCCAGGCAGCACCCGGCCGAGCATGGCCAGGGCCTCCGTGGCCAGGGGGCTCGGGGTCAGGTATTCGATCCGGCGGGTGGGCAGGATCTCCTCCCCCCCCAACCGGTCCAGCATGGCCGCCTCGAGGATCGGGATCTTCGCGTCCAGGGCCTTGCGGCCCGCCTCCACCAGAGCCGGCAACTGGCCCCCGTAGTCGGTGAAATCGACGGCCTTCAGCTCCGGGCGGATCAGGACATCGGCTTCGGCGCGGCTCTCCCACTGCCGGCGCTCCACCACCAGATCCAGGCTCCGGGCGGCCAGGGAGAAGAAATTGGTGACCGTCCGGGTTTCCAGGGGCGAGCTCACGTCCACCGCCAGGGTCAGGTCCGGGGTGAAGCTTTCCTTGGCCACGGACACCGGCAGATTCTCGACCAGGGCGCCGTCCACGTAATGCTGGCCGTCGATCAGCACCGGGCTGAAGGCCCCCGGCACGGCCATGGATGCCCGCAGCACCTCGACCAGATCGCCGTCGGCGAAAATCTTTCCTTGGCCCGTCTCCAGGTTGGTGGCCACCACCCGCAGGGGGTATTTCAGCCCATTGTAGTCACCGTGGGCGAAATAGGCACCCCGGGCCAGCAGGCCCTCCAGGGTCCGCTGGATCTCCACCCCATCGCGCAGGGACAGGGCAAACGAGGGCACCCCCCCGTCCACCTGGAAGGTGAGGAAGGTCCCGTTGTCCTCCTCATCCTCCTGGAGGGTCCGCCCCGGCCGGCGCAGCAGCGGGTCCAGGAAGGCCCGGTTGAAGTCCACCCGGGTGAACAGCTCCTCGATCTCCCTGCCCGAGAAACCGCAGGCCATGAGCGCCCCCATCAGCGCGCCGGCGCTGGTGCCGGTGACGCTGTCCACCGGAATGCCCAGCTCCTCCAGGCGCTGGATCGCGCCGATGTGGGCAATGCCCCGGGCGCCACCGCCGCTCAGCACCAGGGCCACCGAGGGACGGCCGGGAAGCTCCACCCTCGGCGCGAACCGGAACACATAATCCGGGGCGATGACCTTGACCTCGAACGGCGCGACGCCCGTCCCGGCGGCCGGCAGGAACGTCGAAACGAATACGGCGAGCGCCGCCCGAAGGTTCATGCTCAGGCTCCCAGCGCCACGCGCTGAGCCGCCATGAGAGCTCCGCATCCCTCCAGGCCCAGATCGATCAGGGCAAGCGCCTCGGACCGGCTGAAGCTGCGTCCCTCGCCGGTGGACTGGAACTCCACGATTTCCATGCCATCCCCGCCCTCCGGGCGCGCCGCCACCAGATTGCTGTCCACGGCCGCCTGGTGATCCTCTTCGTATTCCAGGTCGAGCACCAGCCCCTGGCGCAGGTCCGCCAGATCCGGCCGATCCATGATGCCGACGCTCACCGCGGCCACCTGGCGCACCAGCGCGGCCTGGAGGTCCTGGCTCGCCAGGGCCAGGGCCAGGGCCACCCAGGCGCCGGTGATGGCTGCGCACCGAGTGCCGCCGTCGGCGTTGATCACGTCGCAGTCCAGGGTGATCTGCCGCTCGCCCAGGAGCTGCAGATCCACCGCCTGGCGCAGGCTCCGCCCGATCAGCCGCTGGATTTCCACGGTCCGGCCCTGCTGCTTGCCCTTGGCGGCCTCACGGTCGGTCCGGGTGTTGGTGCTGCTGGGCAGCATGCCGTACTCGGAGGTGATCCAGCCCCGGCCCTGACCTTTCATCCAGCCCGGAACCCGTTCCTCCAGACTGGCGGAACAGAGCACGTGGGTGTTGCCCAGCCGGATCAGACAGGAACCGGCGGCATGGACCTGAATCCCGGTTTCCAGGGTCAGAAGCCTCATTTCATTAGAGGTTCTCATCGTCGGCACCTCCCAGCTCGATTTTTTTCACTCGATTTTTGTGCTGGAGACCGAGAAATGGGGTTTCCAAAAAGGTTTTAAGGTAACATTCAGCTTGGAGCGGATCCGTCAGCCGCTGGCCGAGAGCGATGGCGTTTGCGTCGTTGTGCTCCCTAGCCAGTCTGGCGTGCTCGGGGGAAGTCACCAGGGCACAACGGATGTTGGCATGGCGATTCGCCACCATGCTCATTCCGAGCCCCGAACCGCAGACCAACACTAGGCGTTCCCACTTGTCCTTTTCAGCCGCTGCCCGGTGCGCGAAATCCGGATAATCCACAGAGGCCGTGCCATCGGTTCCAAAGTCGACCGCCTCGTGCCCCTGCGCAAGGGCCCACGCCTTCAAGCGCTCCTTGAGGTCAAAACCTGCATGATCGCTAGCAAAACCAAGCTTCATAGTGCCGCTCCAGGAAAAAGGGTAACGGTATGAACCGCCCCATCCTCCAGTATCGCCCACTGGACCGAGGGTTTCTCCTCTGTCTTGAGGGGGAGCCCACCGCAGCGGACTGGCAGAAGACCCTGCGCTCCCTCCCCGGCAACCTCCATGGCCGCGACCGGCTGACCCCGGCCAAGGCCCGGCTGTTCCTGCCCGATGGCCGGCTGGTGGAAACCCACACCGTGCCCTTGCGCTGGCAGCGGGCCCTGCCCTGGCTGGCCTCCATGGCCCAGGACCCCGAGCGGGTGGGCGGAAGCCTGGCCTTCTGGGGCGTGGCCCTGCGCCTGCTCCAATCCCTGGTCCTGCGCGGCGCGCTGCTGCCGCAGTTGGACACCCGCGGCAATCCCTGGCGCGCCACCTGGGGCATCAGCCTCACCAGCCCCGTGGACCGGGGGGCGGTGGATCTGCTGCTGAAGTCCATGCCGCCCTCGGTGCTGGCCTTCCCCGAGGACGACGGCTGGACCTTCACCAAGGGCCTGGCCCTGGGCTCCCTGGAAACCGAGGAACTGGACGACGACCTGGCGATGCCCCCCAGTGGCCAACTGGTGCTCCGGGCCTTCCTGGAGGACGGCGCCGATTTCCTGGTACGGTTCGTGGCCGGATCCTTGCGCCAGGGGGAGGATCCCCGGCTGGGGCTCATCCACCGCCTGCGCGGCCACAAGCGGGACCGTCTGCCCTGGGACGACCGGCTGATGGTGGCGCTCAGCCACCCCATGAACGAATTCCCCACCACCGGCGTCACCGAGCGGACCCTGGGCGAGCAGCTGGAGCAGTGGAGCGAAGGGGCCCGGGTCCAATGGATCCGCCCCAGCCTCAAGCTGGAGGCGCCGCCGGTTCCGTCGGACCAGGACGCCATCCAGGAGGCCGACCGCCTTTCCGAGGGCGGCTGGACTCTCCGGGTGGGCCTGGAAACCCAGGAAGGGGACGTCATCCCGGCAGCCCGCCTCTGGGAAGCCACGATCGAACCGGAGGTGCTGGAGGCGCGCAAGGTGCTGCTCCGGGGCCTGGCCCGGGCGGTCCCGTTTTTCCCGCCCCTGGAGGGCACCCTTTCCGGCCGGCAGCCGGAGGACCTCATCCTGAGCCCTGCCGAAGCCTGGCAATTCCTCACCCGGGGCGCTTCCCAGCTCAAGGAGGCCGGGTTCCTGGTGCATATCCCCGAAGCCCTGGCCGAATTCGGCGGCGCCCGCCGCCTGCGGGCGAAGGTGAGGCTCGGCGCCCGCGCCGTGGTCGAGGACCGCCAGGGATCCGATGGCCTGGACTCGGCCGTCTCCGCCGACTGGTCGCTGATGCTGGGCAACGACAGCCTGGACCTGCAGGACTTCGCCCAGATGGCGAGCCTCAAGCATCCCCTGGTGGCCTGGAAGGGCAAATGGGTCGCCCTGGACCCGGAGACCCTCAAGCAGATCACCCAGGTGATCCAGGCCAGCCGCGGCGCCGGCTTCGAAAGCATGAGCCGGGGCGAGGCGCTGGCCGCGGCCCTTACCGGGACCGCCCGCATCCCGGGCGTCACCGAGGCCATCGAGGTGGAGACCGCGGGCGACTTCGGCGCCGCCCTGGACGAACTCAAGGTTCTCCCCGACAAGCCCATCACCCAGCCGGCCAGCTTCATCGGCCAGCTGCGCCCCTACCAGCTGCGCGGCCTGGCCTGGCTGGACGGCCTGTCCCGGCTTGGCCTGGGCGGCATCCTGGCCGACGACATGGGCCTGGGCAAGACCATCGAAGTGCTGGCGCTGCTCCTGCACCGCCAGGAGAAAAGCCCCAAGACCGGGGCCCCCACCCTGCTGATCTGCCCCACCTCGCTCCTGGGCAACTGGGAGCGCGAAATCTCCAAGTTCGCGCCGACCCTGCCCTGTTTCGTCCATCACGGCAACAACCGGGACAGCCTGCCGCTCACCTTCCGGGCGCACACCATCGTGCTCACCACCTACGGCGTGATTCGCCGTGAGGAGGAGATCTTCGGCGCCCGGGTCTGGGGTCTGGTGGTGGTGGACGAGGCCCAGGCCATCAAGAATGCCGGGTCCTACCAGGCCAAGGCCGTGCGCAAGCTCAAGGCCCCTTTCAAACTGGCCCTCACCGGCACCCCCATCGAGAACCGGCTCCTGGAGCTGTGGTCGATCCTGGCCTTCGCCCTGCCGGGCTACCTGGGCAGCGAATCCTCCTTCAAGGAGCAGTTCGCCTCCCCCATCGAGAAGTACCGGGATCCGGACGCGGCCCTGGAATTGCGCCAGCGGGTGGGCCCCTTCATTCTGCGCCGGCTCAAGACCGACCGCACCATCATCCAGGACCTGCCCGAGAAGAACGAGATGAAGGTCTACACCCAGCTCAGCAAGGAGCAGGCCCTGCTCTACAAGGCGCGAGTGGACCAGATGGACCAGGATATCCTCGCCGCCAAAGGAATCGAGCGCCGGGGCCGGATCCTGGCCCTGCTCACCCACCTCAAGCAGATCTGCAACCATCCCTCCCAGTTCCTCAAGCAGGCCGGCCCGTACAAGGGGCGCAGCGGCAAGCTGGAGCGGCTCACCGACATGCTGGAGGAAGTCCTGGAAACCGGAGAGAAGGCCCTGGTGTTCACCCAGTTCAAGGAGATGGGCGACCGGCTCCAGATCCACCTCAAGGATGTGCTGGGCTTCGAACCCCCGTTCCTGCACGGCGGTTCCTCCCGCGAACAGCGGGACGAGATGGTCCGGAGCTTCCAGGAGGACGCCGACGGCGCCAAGGTGCTGCTGCTGAGCCTCAAGGCCGGAGGTGTCGGCTTGAACCTCACCGCCGCTACCCACGTGTTCCACTTCGACCGCTGGTGGAACCCGGCCGTGGAGGACCAGGCCACCGACCGGACCTACCGCATCGGCCAGACCAAGAACGTCCAGGTGCACAAACTCATCACCATGGGCACCCTGGAGGAGAAGATCGACGCCATGCTGGAATCCAAGCGCGACCTGGCGGACCGGGTGGTGGGCACCGGCGAAGGCTGGCTCACCGAACTGGATGACGATGCCCTGCGCCGGCTGGTCCTGCTGGAGCCCGACGCCGACATCATGGGCGAGGACGAACTCAACGGCAACGGCAACGGCAATGGCCATGCGCCCGTGCTGGCCACGCCCCAGGCGTCCGGTCCGGAGCCGGTGGATGAAGCGGAGGAGGAGGATCCGTCCGAATCCGGCGACCTCTTGGCTCCCCAGGGAGAGCAGGAGCTCGCCTTGGTCGCCGCCTTGGCTCCGGCGCCGAAACCCCTCCGGGGCCGTCCCCCGGGAGTGAAGGCGGTTCTCAAGAAGAAGCCCAAGCCGGTCCTGCGAAAAGGGGTGATTTCATGATCACGCTGAGCGAGCGTTTCGGGACCACCTGGTGGGGCCGGCTCTGGATCACGGCCCTGGAGCAGCTGGGTGACGATTTCGAGAACCGCCTGCCCCGGGGCAAGAAGTACGCGGAGGAGGGCGCGGTCAGCCACTTCACCGTCAGCCCCGGCGAGATCCAGGCCAAGGTCCATGGCCGCAAGACTTACAACGTCACCTTGGGACTTCCCGCGCTCACCGCGGCCCAATGGGAAAAGGCCCTCGAGCGCATCCATCTGGAAAGCCGGTTCGTGGCCTCGCTGCTGGCCGGCGAGATGCCCCAGGGGCTTGACGAGACCTTCCGGCAGTCCGGCGCCAGCCTGTACCCGAGGGTGCCCAAGGAGCTCCAGACCCATTGCGACTGCCCGGACTGGGCCAACCCCTGCAAGCATGTGGCCGCGGTCTGCTATATCATGGCCGAAGCCCTCGACCGGGACCCCTGGCTGCTGTTCGATCTTCGCGGCCGGACCCGGGAAGAGGTGCTGGAGGCGCTCCAGGCGCGCATGGACGTGCCCGCCGCCGATCCCGCCCCGCGCAAGCGCGGCCGGCCCAGGAAGGTGGTCTCGGTGGTGGACCTCCTGCCAAGGCGCCGGGAAATGGCCGACCCGTGGTTCCGGGTGCCCGAGGAAACCTTCGACACCCCGCCGGTTCCGCTGCCGGACATCGCCCTGCCGCGCACGCTCCCGGCCGATCCGTCGGTCTTCATCCAGCTCGGTCCGCTGCCCCACGCCAGGATCGAAGCCAGTCTCTGCCTCGCCGCCCTCATGCACCGGACCGCCCAGGTGGTGCAACTGCAGATCGAGGAAGGGGTGGGCAACATGGAGGAGGATCCGGAACCGCCCGAGGCCCCGGCCCCTTCCCCCTTCGAGACCCCCATCGCCTCGCCCTCCATCTCCAAGCCCTGGCGTCACAGCAAGAAGCGCCGCTGGGGCAAGAGTTGAACCCGACCTCCAAGGAGACCCGATGAAAACCATCAGCACCCCCGCCGCCCCCGCCGCCATCGGGCCGTACGCCCAGGCCAAGGTCCTGGGCAACCTGCTGTTCACCGCCGGCCAGATCCCCCTGGTGCCGGAAACCATGGAGATGGTCACCGGCCCCATCGAGGGCCAGACCGAGCGGGTCATCCAGAACCTGACGGCGGTACTGACCGAAGCCGGCACCGACTGGTCTCGGGTGCTGAAGACCACCGTGTTCCTCACCGACCTGGCCGATTTCGCCGCCTTCAACGCCGTCTACGAGAGGCTGCTCGGTTCGGCCAAGCCGGCCCGCAGCACGGTCCAGGTAGCGGCCTTGCCCAAGGGCGCCAAGATCGAGATCGAGCTCATCGCCGCGATCTGAACCCGCAGCCCGAAGCGATCCGAATCAACCCATGGCGGTTCCGCCCGCCGGAGCGAGGGTTTCCCATGCATGACAAGCGCTGCTTCGACAGCATCCTGGATGTGATCGGCAATACGCCGATGGTGAGGCTCAACCGGATCACCGCGGACCTGGACTGCCAGGTTTTCGCCAAACTGGAATTCCTCAACCCCATGGGCAGCAGCAAGGACCGCATCGCCAGGTTCCTGATCGAAAACGCGGAACAGGACGGCCGGCTCAAGCCCGGGGATGTCATTCTGGAGAATTCCTCCGGCAACACCGCCATGGGTCTGGCCCTCACGGCCATCCAGAAGGGCTACCGGCTCAAGGCGGTGGTGCGGGACAGCACCAGCCAGGAGAAGGTGGACATGCTGTCGGCCCTGGGGGTGGAGCTGCTCAAGGCGGACACCAGCCTGCCCCCGGAGCATCCGGACAGCTACAACAACCTGGCGCCCAGGCTGGCCCGGGAGACCGAGCACTGCTACTTTCCCGATCAGCACAACAACCGGGAGAACAACGAGGCTCACTACCACTCCACCGGCCCGGAAGTGTGGGAGCAGATGGATGGCCGGATCGACGTCTTCATCGCCGGCATGGGCACCGGCGGCACCATCGGCGGCGTGGGCCGCTACCTCAAGGAGAACAATCCCGAGGTGAGGATCGTGGCGGTGGATGTGGAGGGCTCCGTATTCACCCACTTCTTCCGCACCGGCGAGACCTGCCGTTCCCGGCCCTACCTGCTGGAGGGCCTGGGTGACGAGTTCATCATCGGCTGCGCCGATTTCACGGTGATCGACGAGATGGTGCAGGTGACCGACCAGGAGGCATTCCTGGGCGCCCGGGAACTGGCCAGGCGCGAGGGGATCCTGGTGGGCGGCTCCAGCGGGGCGGTGCTCTGTGCGCTGCGCAAGATCGCCCCGACCCTGGCCAAGGGCGCGCGGGTGGCGATCCTGTTCCCGGACAGCGCGTCCCGGTACCTGAGCACCATCTTCAACGATGACTGGATGCGGGAAAAGGGAATGCTTTAGCAGCCGCTAAGTCGCTTGCGACCTTACGGCTGCTTGTGCCCAGCACCTGCTTGGCGCCCCGTACGACCGCTTCGGCGATCACCTTGGTGTGGCCGAAGCCGCTGTGATAGGCCACGCTGACCTTTATCATTTATCCCTCCTTCGGCATTGCCGGGTTGCCGACTTCTTCCTACTATGGTTCTTGTAGCCCTCAAAAAGAAAGAAGGCACTTTACAGGGAGATACCCACCCAATGGTGCGTGACATTTCCCAGCCCAACGTCCTCAACGCCCAATGCCCCACCCGCAAGGTCCTGGACCTCTCTGGCCGATCTGGAGCGGGCCCGATAACAGCATTCCCTCAAGAACCAGGCCATGGGGGCCTGATGGAGCCAGCATGATCCAGGACGTGAAGAACACCCTGCTCAAGGACGTGGCCGCCCTTCGGCGGGAGGTTGAGCAGTACCCCGATGACGCATCCCTCTGGCGGCTGCAGCCCGGGATCGCCAACCCCGGCGGCAACCTCGCCTTGCACCTGGCCGGAAACCTCCAGTTCTTCATCGGCGCGCAGCTGGGCCATTCCGGCTACCTCCGGGACCGGGACCGGGAGTTCACCGCCCGGGACCTGGATCGGACCCAGGTGCTCCAGGAGATCGACGCCGCAGCCAAGGCGGTGGACGAGACCCTCTCCAGCCTGGATCCCGGCGTCCTGGAACAGACCTTCCCGGTCGCCATAGGCGGCCACCACATCGGAACCCGGAGCATCCTGATCCACCTGTGCTCCCACCTGGCCTACCACCTGGGGCAGATCAACTACCATCGGCGGTTGGCGGCGGGGATTTAGGCGGGTTCGCCCGGGACTTCCTTGCGCCGGTTCTTGGCCGGGGGCCGGACCATGAGCCGCTGGGACTCCGGCGGGTTCGGCAGGTCCGGCAGGGAGATCGGCGAGATCTGGTAGTCCCCCACCACCTTCCAGGCCCGGGCCTGCTTGGGCAGGCGTTCCGGCTGCATGACTTCCCAGCCCTGGGCGTAGGAGACGAACGAGGGCATCACCAGGGCGAAGCCGGTGTACAGGAAGGAGGGATAACGCACCCAGCCCTCGCTGCCGTCGGGCCCCGGCACCGGCAGGGCGAACAGCGGGTGCAGGCCGCCGTTGATCCAGAAGCCGTTGGGGGGATCGTGCCTGGGGTATACGAAGATCCGGCGGCGGTGCATCAGGGTGTTGGATCCGACCCGGTAGGAGTCCAGGGGCTGGATGCCGGTGCTTTCCAGCGAAGGACCCCAGGCCCGCTCGGGGTGGCCCACCACCTGGATCACCTCCCGGTTGTGCCCCTTCAGCTTGTGGAAAAGGGTCCTCAGCTCCTCCCCTTCCTCGTCCTCCAGATGGCCCTGGTTGGGTTTGATATCCCCGAGCAGCACCACCCGGCGCGGCTGGAAATCGTCCAGCAGCCCCAGCAGGCGTTCCCAGATCTCGTTGTGCTGGCCGCTGGGCACCGGTTCCGGGCGCTTGCGCCGGGCGGCGCCCAGCCCCAGGAACAGGTCCGCGATCACGAGGGTTTCCTGGCGGGGCAGCAGGATCGCCCGGCGGCTGTCGAGAATCACGTCTTCGGAGAACTTGATCTGCATGGCTTCAGCATTCCAATCCCTACCATTGGAACATGACCGGGAGCATCGCAGGGCAATGCAGTTGGCCCAGCCGCAGCCATCAGGCTACGCTTGAGGGCGGGGGCAAGCATGCACTTAACATGGTTCGCGGCTTTGGCCAGCGTGGTGGCCGGGCTCGGGGGCGGGGTTCTCTCCGGTCTGTTCGGAGTAGGCGGCGGGATGGTGCTCATTCCCCTGCTGGGCCTGACCCTCGGTCTGAACCAGCACCAGGCCCAGGGCGTCGCCCTGGCGGCGATGCTGTTGCCCAACGGCCTGCCGGCGGTGCTCTACATGCGCCGCCAGGGCATCCCGATCCACTGGGTCCTGGTGGGGTTCCTCACTTTGGGCTTCCTGCCCGCGGTCTGGGTGGGGGCGCGGATTGCCAATCTCATCCCGGAACCGACCCTGCGGCTGGGCTTCGCCTGTGTCCTCGCCGCCCTGGCGGCCTACTCCCTGCTGCAACGGCATTCGGCCCCGGAGGCGGAACCCAGTCGCACGCCCATGGAATTCAGCCGCTCATGGCTGCCCGGCCTGGCCATCGGCTTTGCCGGGGGCCTGGCCTCCGGTTTGCTGGGCATAGGCGGCGCCATCCTCATGATCCCCCTCATGGTCTGGCTGCTGGAGATTCCCCAGCACGAGGCCCAGGCCACCAGCCTGGTGCTCATGCTGGCCCCCATCGGGCTGCCGGGGGTATGGGTTTACGCCAGCCACGGCCGGTTGCCCTGGCTGATCCTGGCCGGGGTGGCGCTGGGATTCCTCGCCGGAGCCTATGGTGGGGCGCGGATCGCGGTGCGGACCCGCGGTCCCCGTCTGCGTCAGGGCTTCGCCCTGCTGATGGCCGCCATGGCTCTGCTGCTGTTCCTGAAGGGATTCTGATCCGGTTGCGTTATGCTGGCCCTTGGAGGTTGCCGTGTCTTTGGATGCTCCCGCGCCGCTCTACCAGGGTGATCGCCTGAGGAATCTCATCCTCTGCTATGCCGGCCCCTGGGCCTTCCTGCCGTATCTGCGCTGCCGGGAGGACGAGGAACTGCTCTGGCATTCCCGCCAGGGGGTTCTGCTGGCCTTCGTGGAGATCTCCATCGCCCTGGCCCTGCTGATCATGGGCCTGTTTCCCATCCTCGGCCTGCTCACCGTGCGCTTCCTCCTGCCCATCTGGCTGCTCTGGTGCCTGAGCATGTCCGTGACCACCGTGCTCCAGGCCAGCAAGGGCAAGCGCCACCGGATCCCGGTGATCAGCGGGCTCATGGAATACATCTGACGGTCAACGGTAGGTGAGGGTGTAGCGCAAGGGCCCGGGCAAGCGCGGGCTGGCAACGGTGACCGCCAGGGTCAGGGTCCGGTTGGTGGCGTCCACATGGAACACATTGGTCCGTTCGCCATCCTCGGCCTGGTAGGTCTGGACCAGGTCGTCCTGGTCCATGCGGGCGGAGATGCGGAACTTCTCCCCATCCTCCCGGGTCCAGTCCACCGCCCTGCCGTCGGCCGGCATGAGCTGGGGCTGGCGCTGGTCATAGGTGATGGTGATGGTCCCGGACTCCCGCTGGATGCGGACGGTCCGGTAGGCCTCGTTGGTCTTGGCCAGCCGGGCCCGGGCGATGGGCCGGACGATGAAGTTCATCGGGGCGATCGCCGTGGCGATGACCTTGGCCAGATCCGGGGCGGAGACCAGGGCCCAGTCGCCCACGGGGCCGGGGTTCTGGGCCGCGAGGGGCAGGGCGATCAGGATGGGGAGGAGCAGGCGGGAAGTCATAGGAGCTAGTCTCCACCCATAGGCCTCCTGATGTCAGCCTCGGGATTCATCTGGCCTTCGGGCGTTCAGGATGAGCATCGCGTCGCCATAGCTGAAGAACCGGTACTGCTCCCGGATCGCTTCGGCATAGGCTTCCTGGGCGAAATCCACCCCCAGCAGGGCGGAGACCAGCACGAACAGGGTACTTTCCGGCAGGTGGAAATTGGTCAGCAGCAGATCGGCGGTGCGTAGCCGGGTGCCAGGCTGGATGAAGATCCGGGTCGAGCCGGAACGCTTCAGGGTGGTACCGTCCCAGGCCCCTTCCAGGGTCCTGAGACTGGTGGTGCCCACGGCCAGCAGGGGCCGGGTTCTCCGGGCCAGGACCGGTTCCAGCAGGGCGGCGGTGGCCTCGGGAATCTCGTAGCGCTCCTCGTGCATGACGTGGTCCGAGAGGTCGTCCGCGGTCATGGGCCGGAAGGTGCCCAGGCCCACGTGCAGCCGCACCGGACTCCACAGGCTGCCCCTCGCCCTGAGCTCGGCAATGAGTTCCTCGGTGAAGTGCAGGCCTGCGGTGGGCGCGGCCACGGCCTCCCCCTCCTCGGCCCGGAACACGGTCTGGTAGCGGCCCTCGTCCTCGGCCCCGGCCGGATGGGTGATGTAGGGGGGCAGGGGCAGCCGGCCGATTCGGTCCACCGCGTCCCAGTCCAGCTCGCCGTCGGGCCCTTGCACCCGAACCCGGCGCAGCCCTTCCTCCAGGGCCTCTTCCACCCACAGTTCCGCCACCACCTGGCCGGTGCCCGGGTCCACCACCCCGGCCCGCTTCCCGGGCTTGAGCCGGGCGCCCGGACGCACCAGGGCCTCGAAGCAGCCCTCGGGCAACGCCCGGAGCAGCAGAGCCTCGCCGCTGCCGCCCCCGGCCCGCCGAAGCAGCAGGCGGGCATGGCGGACCTTCACATCATTGGGCACGCAGAGGCTGCCCGGGGGCACCAGCTCCGGCAGGTCCCGGATGGAACAATGGCGCATGCTGTGGTCCAAGGGATCCACCACCAGCAGCCGGGCGCCGTCCCGGACCGGGGCCGGATGCTGGGCGATCAGGCCGGGCGGCAGGTCGAAGTGGAAGGCCTGGCGCTTCATGCCCGGAACTGGAGCTGATAGAGCCGGTCGTATTCGCCCTTGGCGGCCAGGAGCGCCTCGTGGGCCCCCACTTCCACGATCTCGCCGTGGTTCAGGACGCAGATCCGGGTGGCCCGCTGGATGGTGGAGAGGCGGTGGGCGATCACCAGGGTGGTGCGGTCCTGCATGAGCACTTCCAGGGCCTCCTGCACCGCCCGCTCGCTTTCCGTGTCCAGGGCGCTGGTGGCCTCGTCCAGGATCAGGATGGGAGGATCCTGGAGCAGGGCCCTGGCGATGGCCAGCCGCTGGCGCTGGCCGCCGGAGAGGGTGGAGCCGGTCTCCGCCAGAAGGGTGTCGTAGCCCTTGGGTAGGGCGCTGATGAAGTCATGGGCGTGGGCCTTCCGGGCCGCGTCCTCGACTGCTGCCCGATCGGCCGGCTTGCCGTAGGCGATGTTGTCATGGATGGAGTCCATGAACAGCAGCGTCTCCTGGGTGACGATGCCGATCCGCAGGCGCAGTTCCCTGGGATCGAATTCCCGCAGGTCGATCCCGTCCAGGGTTACCCGGCCGGAGGTGGGGTCGAAGAACCGGGGGACCAGGTTCACCAGGGTGGTCTTGCCACCGCCGGAGCCGCCCACCAGGGCCACGGTCTCCCCCTGGTGCAGCTCCAGATTGATGTTCCGGAGCACTTCGTTCTTGCCTTTCTTGCCTTCGTAGGTGAAATGGACCGCTTCGAAGGCGAGCCGCCTCGGCTGATCCGGCATCGGCACCGGTGAGACCGCCATGGGCATCAGCGAGGTCCGATCCAGGACGCTGTAGACCCGGTCCAGGCTGGCCTGGGCCACCTGCACATCGCTGTTGAGCTTGGTGAGCCGGCGGATGGGATCATAGAAGGCATAGACGGCGATGATGTAGGCGAAGAACCCGGGCCCGGACATGGCCCCGCTGCGGATGCTGCTGGAGGCATAGATGAGCAGGCCGGCCAGGAGCAGCCCGCCCACCAGTTCCATGATCGGATGGGCGATGGCCTGGGCCCGCTGGGACTTCATCATCAAACGGCTCCCTGGCGAAACCCAGGACCACCCGGATGTTGCTGAACACTTCCTTAAGCCGCTGCAGCAGCCGGCTGGACGCCTCCATGTTGCGGTGGTTGATCTTCCGGATCCGCTGGCTAAGCTTTTTGATGGGCAGGACCACCAGGGGCCCGGCGATGAACAGCGAAAGAGAAAGCCGCCAGTTCATGACCAGGATGGTGCCCAGCATGGCCAGGGCCATGGTCACCTCCCGTACCGCGTCGGCGAACTGGTTGGAGGCGATCCCCTGGACTGCGCCCACGTCGCTGATGCACCGCTGCAGCAGTTCGCCCACCGGGTGCCGCTGGAAATAAGCCGGCTCCTGCCGGAGCAGATGGGCGAACAGCCGCTCCCGAAGGGAGATGGTCGCCTTGATCCCGGACCGGACCATGAGCAGGGTGCCGCTGTAGGTGAGGATACCCTTCAGCAGGAACACCAGCACCAGGACGGCCGGGATCAGGTAGCGCTCGTCGCGCAGGGAGGAGGCGGCGGGCAGGTGCGCGATGAGCCAGAGCTTGGCTTGCACCGCGAAGCCCGTGGCCGCGCCGCCCTTGGACGCGACGGAACCCATGTCCAGGGTGTCGTCGAAGACGAACCTGAGGATGCCGATCAGGAGGCCCTGGCAGGCCCCGGCGAGGGTGAGCAGAACGCTCCCGCCGACGATCAGGGGCAGGAAACGTTTGAGATGTTCGCGGAAGAAGCGGAGAAATGAGGACATCCAACCAGCTTAACCGAGGAGCCTCATTGGGGCAGGTTCAGCATGGCCATCGCCACGTTCAACTGTTCCCGGCTAAGGGTGCAGCGCAGGGCGATGCGCCGGCCCTCCTGGAGAATCTCCGGCGTCTGGGCCGAGGCGCCCTGCATGGCCGCGGTGGTGTCCACCAGGCGCTGGAGCCAGGGCGCGACCGCCAGGATCGCCGCGGTCGATCCGGTGAGGACCAGTTCGAAACCGTTCTGCGCCAAGGGGCCGGGACCCGTCCCCGGGGTCACCCCCCAGGCCAGGGTCTCGATGCCCTCGGGCAGGTCCCGGGCCAACTCCCCGGGCTGGTCGTGGCCGGCCCCCTGGAGCAGACCGGGCGGCCGCATGAAGCCCTGGATGGGTGCCGCTCCCCGGATCCAATCCGAGGAGGCCGCCAGGCGGCCCCAATTGAACAGGCTGCCAAAGCTTAACCGGGCGAGGGAGCCCAGATCCCCCAGCCAGATCCGCCCCTCCCCGTCCGCCATGGCCCGGATCCGGTAGGGGGCATGGTCCAGGACCACGAACAAAGGGAAATCCCGGTTGTCCATGGGCAGGGTTCCCGCGGAGGGGAAGGCGTCGGCGATGGCCACCTGGAGCCGTCCAGGATCCCGGAACCCGCTCAGCTGGATGAGGAACTCCACCGGCTGGACCGGACCATGGGACGGATTGCCCGAGGGAGCGGCATTGGACAGGTAGACCGTGACCCGGCCCGGCCCCTGGCGGTCAAGGCGGACCCTGCCCTGGAAATCGGCCAGCGCCCGCTGGGCGGGTGGAAACCGCTCCAGGAACCCCTGGAAGCGGGAGTCGGACACCACCGAATCCGAAGCGCAGGACATGGCCAGCACCGTGGTGGCCGGCGCGCTCTGGACCCAGTCCGGAACCCTGGCCCTCCTGGCTTCGCAACTCAGCAGGAGCAGGCACGGCAAAAGGGTTCTGGCGAGGATTATCAAGGCCTGGGCTCCAGACGCGGGGTCAGTTCAGGTGCCGCAGGGGCGTTGGCAGATGGGGGCTTCGGAGCAGATGCTCCTGCTCGCTTTCGGAAAGCAGTCCCCAGATCCGGCTGGCGGCCTGGCGGGGGGTCTTGGGGTTGAGCAGCAGCTCGGACATGACGGCCGGATGGGCCATCAGCACCGGGTGGGAGGCGATGGTCTCCAGGATCTCCCGCGGCGTCTGCTTGTTCCGGGCCAACCGGAGCAGGATGCTCGGATCCACCTGCCGGTCCGAAACCAGCTGGTGGAGGGTCTCCGCATCGTTCAGGATCTCCTGGGTGAGGTGACGCAGCAGTTCGCCGCCACTGGAACGAAGGGTCAGGATGCGCTGGGGGACGGCCATGGCCCGGTAGGCGCTCCGGAGCATCTCCAGGGCCTGGCTCTTCACTTCCAGATGGGGAATGCGCGGGTCCCTGAGGATATCCAGCAGTACCCGGGGGAAATTAAGCCCCTGCAGGAGCTTGAGCGCGGTCCTCTGCTCCAGGTGGACATTATGGATCAGCGCCTCGCATACCTGAGGGAAGGAGCTCCAGGTCCGGTGGCTCGCCACCTTCTCCGCCTGGACGCCATCCAGGCTGGGGATGACGGAGATCAGCTCCTGGGGCGCCAGGCCCGGGTTTTCCAGCACGACGTTGAACACTTTGGCGTCCGGATCCCGCAGGGCGGCGATGATCTGTTCCGGCTGGGTGGCCTGGTTGGCCATGAAAACCCGTTCCTTCAAGGAGATCCAGCGTCCTTCGCTCTGGCTGGCGGAACTGCCGCTGGCCTGATGGGTCCGGCGCCGCTGCAGCCGGTCGAAGAAGATCTTGATGACCCGCAGCATGTTGGGAGCCCGGCGCTTGGCCCAAAGGGTAAGGTACTGGTACTCGGATTCGTCCAACTGGGTGAACAGGCAGACGGCGCGGTGCAGGGCTCCCCCGCCCAGGCTGCCCCGTTCCAGCAGGGCCACCAGATCCCGGGAATTGGCCACCTTCTTGGCGATGGCGTCGGGACAATGGGGCGCCCCGTAGATGGCTTCCCGGACCGGATCCCGGAAATACCACCGGGCTTCGCCGTAGGCCTCCTCGAACAGCTCCGCCAGGCCGCACTGGGAGAAGGCGGGAAGCAGGACCTCCTCGGAAAGGGCCGGGTTGCGCAAGGCGGCGGCCCGGATCTCGGGATCGGAGTCCAGCAGGCAGGCCTGGAGGTCGGCCAGGATGGGAGTGGTCTCCGCCCGGGCCAGGAGTTCCGGCTTGGGGATGCGGAAGGGCAGGTCCTGGGCTCTCTGGCCCCTGGGGGGACAGGTGAGGGCTTCCCAATTCTGGTCGCCGGAGGGGATGGAAGGCAGTTCCAGGGTGAGGCCCGAAGCGTTCACGGTGCGGGCGAGCAGTTTGGCCTGCTGCTTGACGATCGGCCGCAGGTCCAGGGGCAGTTGCTGGTAGAGGGCCTTGATGGTCTCGGCCCGCTCCTCCTTCTCCCCGGCGGCAGCCCGGTCCAGATCCCGCATCAGGTCGAACAGCGACACCGCCAATTCCAGATCGCGCCGCAGCGGTTCGGGGGTGGCGTCGTTCTGGGCCAGAGCCTGGAGCACGGGACCGTTCACCAGCCAATGGGGGGTGCGGGCGATGAGGGTCAGGAGCCTGGGGGAGGCCAGGGTCCGGGCCAGGCTTTCGATGAGCAGCAGCTGTCCTTCCGTGGGCACCTGGGGCCGGATGAGGGCCAGGTTCCTGAACGGGAGGCGGTCCTGCTCCGGGAGCTGGGCCATGAATGCAACTGCATCAGCCACGGCCCTCCTCCTCAGATAGGGGCCAGATTCAAGGAACCGAGCAGGTCCGCGTCATCCACGAGCAGCAGGGCATCCAGGGCGACCCCCTGGAGGCCCTGGACCTCCTTGGCCAGCCTCAGGTGCTCCACGGATTGGATGCTTCCGCCCATGAACAGCGGAATATGGGCGCTTTGGGAAAGGGTCCTCGCCGTTCCGAAATCGGGCATCGCCTTGACGGAGCCGGGAATGTCCGTGAACAGGAGCCGCTTGAAGCCATGGGCCTTGATCCGCTGGGCAACGGAATCGGGCTTCAGCGGGGCCGGGGCCCGCCAGCCGGAGGACTGGATCTCGCCCCCCCGGGCGTCGACCCCGGCGGTAAGCTGGTCGCGGAACCGCGCCAGGAGCTGGTCCACCACCAGCGGGGAGCGCTGGATGATGGTGCCAACCAGGATCCAGGTGGCGCCGTGGTCCAGGAAGAACTGCACCTGGTCGGAACTGCGGACCCCGCCGCCCACCTGGATGCAGACCTTGGCGTTGCCCCGGTGGAACTTGCGCATGAGGTTGGCGATCAGGTCTCGGTTGTTGCCCACCCCGGCCGCGGCGTCAACGTCCACCAGGGCCAGCCGGTGGCAACCCTGGTCCACCAGGATATCCAACAGTTCACAGGGATTCCTCGGACCCTGGCGCGCCCCGAACAGGGGAACCACCAATCCGTTCTGAAGGTTCAAGGTGGGAAGAATCTTCAAGGGGCAACCTTTCCCGCGGCTATCCTGCGATGTTAACCCATGCCGGCATTATTAAAAAGTGCGCGCCCTGGGCCCCGAATCCAATTCCGGCCATCAAAGAGCCCGGAGCAGGGCCCGCGCCGCCTCGGTCTGGGCCCGCTTCAGGGTTCCAGCGGTAGCGGTGGCGGCATGCTCGCCCATGCTGACCCTCACGGTGAAGGCGGGGGCATGATCCGGACCCGCCCGCTCCAGGAGTTCATAGGCCGGCGGTGCCAGGGTCAGGACCGCAGCCCGCTCCTGCAGGGTGGTCTTGCTGTCCCGGGACTCCCAGATGCCCATGAAGGCGGCCTGGATCTCCGGCAGGAACCGTCTTTCCACGATGGCCTGCACCGTCCCGAAAGCGTCTCCGCCCTGGGCCTGGACATCCAGGAAGACCGCCGCCAAAAGGGCTTCCACCGCGTCCGCCAAGGGATTGCGAAGATCCACCGCCCCGGGTTTCCTGGGCGAACGGGGGCCCCGGCCCAGCTCGATGCCCAGATCCTTGGCCCACAGGTGGAGGGCGTCGGTGCAGACCAGCAGCCCCCTCAATTTGGACAGGGCGCCTTCGGCCCACTTGGGATGCTCCCGGTAGAGCAGGGTGGAGACGGTGAGGTGCAGCACCGAATCGCCCAGGAACTCGAGTCGCTGGTTGTCCACGGGCAGCCCCGCCGAAGGCGGGGTCAGGGCAGCCCGGTACAGGGCGGCGTCCCGGAACTGGTATCCGAGCCGTTGCTCCAGGATCGATGGGGTGCTTGGTTGCGATGGACTCAAGAGGGCTCCCGGCGGACAGCGGTCACGCCCAGCCATCATAACGCGGCTGTTCCCGGGATGAATTCGCCGCGATCTTGTTGCAAAAACCCGACTCTTTGCAGCCACAATCAAGGAACCTGCTGGAGGATCAATGCCCTACCCCGCCGAGTCCGATGCCGATGCCGATGCCGAGCTTACGCAGACCCTGCAGACGGCCACGGGACATCATGTGGCGGGCCTCCTGGACCAGGCGGAAACGGGGTACCTGAGGGCCCTGGCCCTTTGCCCGGATGTCCGGCACCCCAGCCACGGCGTGGTCCTGCACCGTCTCGGCCTGCTGGCGCTGCAGCGGGGACGCTACCCTTCAGCCCTGGACCTGCTCGGCCGGGCCACGGCCCTGGACCCAGCCGCCTGGCGCTCCCATTGCGGCCTTGGCCAGGTCTTGGCCGCCATGGAACGGTTCCCTGAGGCCTTGGCCAGTTTCCTGCGCGCATCGACCCTGAATCCGGCCTGCGCGGAGGCGCTCCTGGGATCCGGTGCCGCCCTTCTTGCCCTTGGCCGGAGTTCCGAGGCCATCGAACCGTTCCGCCTGGCGGCCGACCTCTGTCCGGGCCGGGCCGACATCCTCAATAACCTCGGCATCGCCTTGCAGGGTGCCGGACAGGTTCCGGAGGCCATCGCCGCCTTCCGCCGGGCGCTGGCCGAACAGGACGACTTTCCCATCGCCCACAACAACCTGGGCAACGCCCTGCAGACCGTCCGGCAGGTGGACCGGGCCCTGGAGGTGCTGAGGCGCACCGTGGCCCGCTGGCCAGAGTTCGCCGATGCCTGGTACAACCTGGGCAACGCCGCCTTCGCCGCCGGCCTGTTCCAGGAAGCCGCCGAGGCCTATGGCCAGGCCCTGACCCTGGTTCCCGGCCACGTGGCGGCGGCCAACAACCTGGGCAACGTGCTTCAGGCCATGGGCAGGAACGAGGAGGCTCTGGCGACCTACCTTGAAGTCCTCAAACGGAACCCGGAGTTCGTCGATGCTTACAACAACGCCAGCGCCGCGGCACGGGCCCTGGGCCGCATGGACCAGGCCGCCGGGCTGCTGCGGGAGGCGATCGAGCTGCGGCCGGACTTCCACATCACCCACTGCAACCTGGGCAACGTGCTCAAGGACATCGGCCTCATGGAACAGGCCGTGCTCAGCTTTCGCCGGGCCCTGGAACTCGACCCCACCGATGCGGTCACCCACAGCAACCTCGCCTATGCGGTCTGTTTTCTCCCCGGATTCGGCCCTGGCGCGATCCTGAGGGAGAACCTCCTGTGGGACCGGGCCCACGGTCAGCCCGCCCCTGGCGGCCGGGCCTACCCCAATGATCCCGATCCCGACCGCAGGCTGCGCATCGGCTACGTTTCACCGGACTTCCGGGAACATTGCCAATCCCTGTTCACCCTTCCCCTCCTTTCCCACCACGACCATAGCCGGTTCGAGATCTTCGGTTATGCCCGGACCACCAAGCCCGATGCGGTCACCGACCGGATCGCCGGGCTGATGGACGGCTGGTGCGACACCTCCAGCCTGGACGACGACCAGGTGGCGGATCGGGTGCGCTCGGACCGGATCGACATCCTGGTGGACCTGACCCAGCACATGTCCAACGGCCGGCCAAGGATGTTCGCCCGCAAACCGGCCCCGGTCCAGGTCGCCTGGCTCGCCTACCCCGGTACCACCGGCCTGGCCGCCATGGACTACCGGTTGACCGATCCCTACCTGGATCCCCCGGGCGAGCATGACGACTGGTATTCCGAGACCTCCCTGCGGCTGCCGGACACTTTCTGGTGCTACGACCCGCTCACCGCTGGGCCGTTGCCCGGCCCGCTGCCGGCCCTGGCCAACGGCTACGTCACCTTCGGCTGCCTGAACAATTTCTGCAAGGTCAACCCGGCGGTGCTGCACCTGTGGGCCCGGGTGATCTCGGCGGTTCCGGGCTCCCGGCTGCTCCTGCTGTGCCCGCCCGGAAGCCAAAGGCAGCGGGTCCTGGACACCCTGGCCCTGGGCGGCGTCGGCGCGGAACGGATCGAGTTCGCGGCGTTCCGGCCGAGGCCGGACTATCTCGGATTGCACCAGCGGGTGGACCTGGGGCTGGACACCTTCCCCTACAACGGCCATACCACCAGCCTGGACGCCTTCTGGATGGGGGTTCCAGTGGTGACCCGCACGGGCGGCACCGTGGTGGGCCGGGCCGGCTGGAGCCAGTTGTGCAACCTCGGTCTGGGGGAACTGGCGGCCACCAGCGACGAGAAATTCGTCGATATCGCCGTGGGCCTGGCCCAGGACCTGCCCCGCCTGGCCCGCCTGAGGGCTGGGCTGCGTTCCCGCATGGAGGACTCGCCGCTCATGGACGGGCAGCGCTTTGCCCGCAACGTCGAGGCGGCGTTCCGGCGCATGTGGCAGCACTGGTGTCTCCACCCAGTCACGTAAACTTGCTATATTCATACCCTCTTCCTTTTCAACCCGGAGTCAAGGTGACCCAAGCGGCCCAGCCGAAAAACCTCCCGACCATCCTGGCCTCCCTGCGCCAGGACGGCCGGAACGGAGAGCTGATCCTGGAGCAGAACGACGGACTGCGCAGGCTATACCTGATCGGGGGCGAACTGGTCTACCTCCAGAGCGACGTGGCCGGGGAGCAGTTCGGCAACTATCTGCTCAGGCAGGGGGTCCTGGATTTCCCGGTGCTCAACAAGCTCCTGGCCAACGATGAACGGTTTCGCCTCGGCGAGAAGGTCGTCCAATGGGGCCTGATGTCGGTCCAGGAGCGCGACTCCCACCTGCAATTGCTCCAGGAGCAGGTCATGGTCAACGCCCTGGAGCATCAGATCGTCCAGCTGACCTGGAACCCGGGGCCGGTGGGCGTGAAATTGAGCGAAGATCTCCAGTTGAAGCTCGACCATCGCCACTTCATCTGGACCACCTTCCTGGAAGCCCATCTGCGCCAGGAGTCCTTTGACCTGCTCCAGGCCCAGGGCGCCTGGCGCTGGGAAGGCATCCCGGGCCTACTGGAGGCCGTCTCCGACCTGCCCCTGGACCCTGCCACGGCCTACGCCCTTTCCTTCCTGGGCTCGGAACCGATCAGTTTCCAGACTTTCCACTCCCTCAGCGAGTTGCCCGAGGCCACGGCGGCCCGGATCACCCTCAGCCTTTGGGCGGTCGGCGCCTTGACCCTGGTCCAGGGCGAACAGCCCTCCTTGGCCCTGGGCCCGGAGCCCATGGCCCCGGCGGCCCCATCGACCCCGCCGCCCATGCCTTCGTTCCCCCCGCCGCCGCCGGCGCCCTTGCCGTTGCTCCAGCCGCCACCGGTGCCGGCCCAGGCGGCCCCACCGAAGTTGGAACTGGGCCTGGATGTTCCGCCGCTATCCACGCAACCCGAGTTCCTGGAAACCGAACCGGCGGTGGAAGGGGTCCTGGCCCCGGAGGCGGCCCCCGACCCTTTCCCCCTTGTGGCGTCCCCGGACCGATCCCGGGGCCTGTACCGGAAGGCCAAGAACCTCCAACTGCAGGAACGCACCGGAGAGGCCATCCGCTGCCTGGAACAGTCGGTGCAGCTGGATCCCTCGTCCAACTCCGCCTTCGAGGTCTGGCTGCTGCTGGGCCGGTTGAGGATGACCAACCCCGCCTGGTCGACTCGCGCCATCAACGCGCTCCAGGCCGCCGCCAAGATCCGGCCCCACGCCCCCGAGCCCTGGATCTCCATGGGCGAGGTCTACTTCCGCAAGAGCTTCCGGGCCAATGCCGCGGCCTGCTTCCACCGGGCCCTGGAGCTGGACCCCTCGGTGCCCATTCCTCCGGAAGTGGACCTGAGGGACCTGGAACCCGCAACCGTTCCCGAACCGGTCGCTCCCGCCTCCCTGTTCAGCCGTTTCAGATCCATCCTCGGCGGTTCGGACAAGAAGTAGGCCCTGTCATCCTGCCAGATCCCCCAGGACCCGCGCGATGACCGTGGCCCAATCCCCGGGCACGGGCTGCCGATACAGACGGAGGGAGGGGTACCAAGGGCTGTCGTCCCGGTGCAGCAGCCAGCGGAAATCCGGCCCGAACGCGGTAAGGACCAGCACCGGGATGCCCAGGGCTCCGGCCAGGTGGACCAGGGCCGTGTCCACCGCGATGACCAGGTCCATGCCACTGAGGGCATAGGCCGTATCCGAGAAGTCGGCCAGCAGCGGCGCCAGGGAGACCATCCCCGGCAAGGCTTTCGCCTGCACCGGGCCGAGCTGGAAGCTGTGCCAGGCGATCCCCGGCAAGGCCCCCAGCGGGGCCAGCGCCCCGACGGCGAGCGAACGCTCCCGGTCCCTCTTGTGCCCGGGGCTCCCGGCCCAGACGATCCCCACCCGGGTCTTCCCGGCCGAGGCCGCCAGAGTCTCGGCGATGGCCTGCCGGTGGGGAACCTGGTCCGGCACATTCAGGTAGGGGATTTCAGCGGGGATGGAATCCAGGCCGGTCCTGAAGACCTCCGGAAGCGACAGGAGGGATATCTGGAGATCAAAGGGGGGCAGGGCCTCCTCGGCCACCACCTGGTCCACTCCGGGGCAGGTGGCCGCCAGTTCGGCCAGCTCCGGCTGGGCCAGCAGCAGCACCCTGCCGCCCAGGGCCTTCACCCGGGCCGCATAGCGCACGAACATCAGGGTGTCGCCGAAGCCCTGCTCCCAGTGCAGGAGCAGGGTCCGGCCCGGAAATGGCTCGCCGTTCCAGCGCGGCTGGGGGAAATGCCGCACCGGCGAAACCAGTCCGGGGACCTGCAACCGGGACTCGTACAACTCCCAGCCCCGGGGCCATTCTCCCCACAGCAGCCTCAGGTGAGCCTCGTCGTAGTCATGCAGGGGCCCCGAATAGCCCGCCAGCTCCCGCTCCATGTCCTTGCGCAGTTCGACCCAGTCCCCCTGGCGCGCGGAGACGACCTTGAGCATCCGGGCAGCGGCGACGTTCCCAGGTTCCTGGGCCATGGCCTGGTCCAGCACCACCCGGGCCTGGGCCAGGTCGCCCTTCCGGATCAGGGCCTCCGCCAGCGACAGCCGGGCCGGGCCCCGCTGCCCGGAACCAGCCAGGGCGAGGGCGCCCTTGAGGGTTTTCAGCTGGGCGGGCTTCACCTGGAGGGCTTCCTGACCCTGAGCTGCATCCGGTATTCGGTGCCGACGTTGTTCTTGTCCCTGAGGGCGGTCAACACTTGATCCTGGGACAACCGGCCCTCGCTCAGCTCGGTCCGGTACGGCTCGTCCAGCTCCACGGTGCTGCTGGTGATTTCGAAATCCACCCCCAGGTACTGGGCCAACGGCGTGTTGGAAGCGCCCATTTCGGCCCACCGATCATTCTCCTTGCGGTCGAACAGGGCCATGACCTGGGGCGAGATGATGCGCACATGGGTGGGGTCGCCGATGAAATTATCGTGGCGAGGATGGGGCACCGCGATGGTCACGATGGCATCCGGACGGCACACGCGGTATAGCTCTTTAATAATAGATAGAAAAACTTTCGGATCCCCACCCATGTGCTCGAGGCAGTGGTTGAAGACGACCTCCCCGGCACAGTCGTCGGGCCATGGCCAAGGCATGACCTCCAGGTCCACCACCTGGTCCGGACCGCAAACCGGCGACTGGTCGACGTTGGTGAAGCCTGCCTGCTTGTTGTGGCCGCAGCCCATATTGAATTTCATCCCGCCTCCGTCCGCGCTCTTTCCCGGCCCAGCTGCGGCCAGGGCCGCGGCCAGCCCAAGCAGGCCCCCGTGTTCCGGAAAGGCCGCCAACCCCAGGTCCAGCACCGCCTTTCCCGGCCGCACATGGCCCGATTTCAGCAGGAACCCCGCTGCCAGGGCATGCCAATGTCCACCGCCCTGCCCCGGCAGGGCCCGCAGCGCCTCCATGGCGTCAGCGGCGGCCTGGGCCTGCAATTGGAGCCGGAGGTCCAGTTCGATCAAGGCCTGGCGCAGTTGCGGCGCCGACCGTTGGCGTTCGATGGCCGCGCCCAGGGCCGCCCGGGCCTCGGCCGGCCTTCCCGCCCGCTCCTCCAGGTCGCCCAGGACCAGGCAGGGCATCGGATCCCCCGGGTGGGCGGCCATGGCCCGGGCCAGGTCGGACCGGGCATCCTCGGCCCGGCCCAGGGCCGCCGCAGAGGTGGCCTGGCGGCAGAGGGCCGTGAGGTGTCCGGGGTCGTCCTGGAGCACCTGGGCCAGGAGGGGCAGGGCCTCCAGGTGCCGGCCCAGCTGCTGATAAGCCAAGGCGAGGGTTAACGGCACCGCGTAGGGCACCCTCGGACTGAGCCGAGTCACCGCCAGGCCGGCCGCCAGGACCTTGTCCCAAAGCCCGGCGACCTCAGCCTGGGCCATCAGATTGAACTGCAGGTCGGGATCCAGGGGATGTTCCGCCGCCTCCCTTTCTGCCAGGTCCAGATAGTAGGCCGATTTTGCCCCTTCCCGTGCCCCGTCCAGTTTGCCGAAATGATGGATCACCGCCGCCAGGGCGCCGAGAGCCAGGTGATTCCGGGTGAAATAGCGGTCCAGGCGCTCATGGATGCGCCCCTCGAAACCCAGGTCCGGGAGCCGGCGGACCAGGCGGAGCATGGGTTGGTCCGCATAGAACGGGAACTCGGCCCCCTCCCCGTAGGCTGTCCGGTTGGGTCGCACCCCCTCCCCGAACAACCGTGCCGCCCCATCCCGAGTGTAGTTCCGGGAGACCAGGGTAAAGCCCGACAGGGTCGGTCCGGCCGCCTCGATGGCCTGGCGGATCGCCCCATGGTCCAGCCGATCCACCGCCTCGTCCGCATCCAGCAGCAGCACCCAGTCGCCAGTGCAGAGCCTCAGGCTTTCGTTGCGGGCGGCGGCGAAGTCATCGCACCAGGGAAAGTCCCCGATCCGGGCGCCAAAGCTTTCAGCGATGGCCACCGTGCCATCGGTGGAGCCAGTATCCACCACCACCATCTCATCCACCAGATCCCGCACCGACCCCAGGCAGTGGCCGAGCGCACCAGCTTCATCCCGCACAATCATCGCCAGCGAAAGGGTGACCATCGGCCGATGATATCACTGGCCCTGGCTGCTTATTGGTATGGGTCCCCCATTTTCACCAGGGGCCGGCGGGGTTGGGCCGTTCGTCCTGTCCCGGCATGCCCTGCCGGCGGCTCCCGGATCGTTCGTCCGGGTTCCCCGGCTGGGCGCCGACCCACCACGGCTCCGGGGGACTGGCGCCGACTCAACGGTACCGCTCGCAGCGGGCTGCGAGCGGTTTGCCGTGTCCCGAACCATTGGGGCGGA
>Ga0302267_10000772_pt1 | contig 42468 bp, 30 predicted proteins | sample III_Bog_E1_3_FD_194555 | JGI IMG/M metagenome (GOLD analysis project Ga0302267, IMG submission 194555) | Peat permafrost microbial communities from Stordalen Mire near Abisko, Sweden - III_Bog_E1_3 | ecosystem: Environmental > Terrestrial > Soil > Wetlands > Peat | place: Sweden: Abisko...
GCTCTCTGGTCCAATGCACCGTATCAGAACCGAAACTCTCATCCAAAACTACCGCGATCGGCGACCCCGTCCTCTGCCAGCTTGGCCACTCTGAACGCTACGGACGCTCCGTTCTTCCAGTCAACAGCTACCTCGTCGGCCGTTTTGAAGATTACAAAGATCCAGGCCACTTTGTTGGCAAGGGTTGGATGGAACTCCGTTTCGACCGCATGGTGATTGAGCCCAACACCGTCATCCCCGTCGACGCGCGGGTAGTTGCAGTTCCCGGCTACAACGTCGACCGCAACGGACGCATCCTCGGCAAGGGCCACGCCGTTCGCGACGCAGTGCTCTGGTCCGTCCCGATCCTCTGGCCCGTCGATCTGCTTATGCTGCCGATGCGCGGTCCGCGTCCCACCCTCAAGGAAGAAACGCGCATGACTCTCAAGGTGATGGACGACCTCACCATTCCCGATGTCGCCCCGCTGCAGCGTGATCCGTACGGATTCGCCCAGCGGCCGCCGGTCGCCGAAATGGCTCCGCCTCCTCCGCTTCCGGGGCCTCAGGAGCCAACGTACGATCAGCAACCCGCGGCTCCTGAGTCAGCCGACTATGCGCCCCAGGATCCTCCGCAACAGAATTATGCTCCCGCTCCGCAGCAGGACTACGCACCAGCGCCTCCCGTCTACGCCTACGCTCCTCCACCTCCGCCGGTCTACGCATACGGTGGCGGCGGAGTCGTCATCGGTGGATACATTGGCGGATACGGCGGCGGTTACGGACGCGGATATGCCTATCGGCCTGCTGCCCGTCCCTACGGCTACGGCGGTCCTCGCGGCTACGCAGGCGCTCCTCGCGGTTATGGCTATGCCGGAGCAGCACGCGGCTATGCATCAGCTCCTCGCGGATACGCCGGAGCCCCACGCGGTTATAGCTATGGTGGCGGCGGCGGTGCAAGAATGGCCTCCGGCGGCGGCATGCGCGGTGGCGGTGGTATGCGCGGTGGTGGCGGCGGCAGAGTTGGCCGCTAGAAAAGTCCATCTACCTAAATACAAATACCTATAAGTTCTGCCCCATTCATCGCGACTTCATGCGATGAATGGGGCAAAGCATTTGAATGCCTTTACCCCGTCAGGGCCGGATTCATTCTGTCGCAAGGGCGGAAAGCAGTATGCCCGTGCGAGCCTCCAGCGAACGTCTGCCACGCCGCAGGTGGTTACCACACCCGACACGTTGGCGCGTGCACCATCGGCTGACCCGCCTTACAACTAAACGCCTTCTGAAACTCCGGCATGTTACTCACCACGCCGTTCACCCGCGCAAACCCCGGCGAGTGCGGATTGGTTATCGCGCTTACGCGGAGGTTCTCCGGCCGCTGGTTCTCGCAGGCCCACTGCGCCATGCCCACAAAATACCGCTGGTCCGGCGTCAGTCCATCAACCGGTGTCAGCGTCGCAGACTCCGTCTGCTTTTTCCACGCAATGTAAGCCAACAGCGTCCCGCCAATATCCGCCACATCCTCGCCGCTGGTCAGCTTTGATGTGATGTGGATATCATCCACAATCACATACCCCGCATACTGATCGCGCACGCAGTTGATGCGGTCTTCAAACCCCTTCGCATCTGCCGGCGTCCACCAGTCCTTCAGGTTGCCGCTGGCATCAAACTGCCGTCCCTCATCGTCGAACGCGTGCGTCAATTCGTGCCCAATCGTTGAACCTGTGTTGCCGTAGTTCGGCGCATCATCTTCTTTCGGATCGTAAAGCGGCGGCTGCAGCACCCCTGCGGGAAAATTGATGTCGTTCATCTGCGCATTGAAATACGCGTTCACTGTCGGCGGCGTCATACCCCACTCATCCCGGTCCACCGGCTTGCCCAGCTTGTTCCACGCCCGCGCGTAGGCAAATTCACCGGCCCGCCGCACGTCGCCAAAGTAGTCGTCCTTCTTCACCTCCAGCGCCGTGTAGTCCCGCCACTTGTCGGGATACCCGATCTTGTTGCGGATCGCGTGCAGCTTCCGCAGCGCCTCCGTCTTGGTCGCCGGACTCATCCAGTCCAGATTCTCAATCTCATGCTGCATCGCCGTTTCAATCTGCTCGGTCATCAGTTGCGCTTTCCCCTTGGTCTCCGCGGTAAACGTCCGCCGCACAAACTCTTGCCCAAGCGCCTCACCCAAGTTGCGATCCACTCCCCGCACGCATGTCTTCCACCGCGGAGGCATTGCCGGCACACCACGCAATGTCTTTGAGAAGAAATCGAAATTCGCCTGTTCGAAGTTATGTCCCAAGTAAGGCGCCGCAGCCGTCAGCAAATGAAAGCGAAGATAAGCCCGCAGCGCCGCCACATCTTCCGTAGCCAGTTCCGCTTCAACGGCCTTCATAAACTCCGGCTGGCTTACATTCTGCTTCGTTACACCCGGCGCGCCCTGCGCTTTGAAGTATTCCACCCAATTGATTGAGGGCGTCAGCGCGTTCAACTCCTCAACCGTTTTCATGTGGTAGACATTGTGTGGATCGCGCCGCTCAACCCGTGTCAGCGATGCTTTGGCCAGCGCCGTCTCAATCCGCAAAATCGAATCCGCATCGGCCTTGGCCTGCTCCGCCGGCTCACCCTCCAGCCCCAGCAACTTTTGAATGTAATCCGCATACTGCGCGCGAATCTTCACGCTCTTGTCATCGGTCTTGGTATAGTAGTCGCGGTCCGGCAACCCCAGCCCGCCCGCACCCACTTCCACAATCATGACCGACGAGTCCGCCGGGTCCTGGTCCGTACCCGATCCGAAAAAGTAGCTCCCCAGCCATTCATGGTGCAGTTCGGTCAGCGCCGCAATCAGTTCCGCGCGCGTCTTCAGTCCATCAAGCTTCTTGAGCTCAATCTGCACCGGCTTGTCGCCCAGCGCGTCAATCGCATCAATATTCATGCACGCCGCAAAGTAGTCGCCCACCTTCTGCTGCACCGGCGTGCGGTCCTGAGCTTGCGCATCCTCCGCCAGAATCCCCCACAAGAATTGCTGATTCTCATTGGCAAGCTTCGCGTAAACACTCCACGCAGCCTGGTCCGCAGGAATCGGATTGTTTTTCTGCCATCCCCCGCAACTGAACTTATAAAAATCCACGCATGGATCAACCGACCGGTCCATGCTCGTTACATCCAGCGAGGGCGAATAAGGCATAGCCGTCAAGGGTCGCGCGGCAGGCGCGCCCTGTTGTGCCGCAACATGCAATGCACCAAAAGCAACCACCGCCGCCACTACAGAGAAATGTCTCGAATGCATGGATTCTCCAATGTCCAAATCCTACAACGTAATCAACGCTGTTGGATCGAACAAACTCAACTTGCCGCCTCGAGAGCGAACTCAACCGAGCCCTATGGCGGTACCATGTTCTCAGCATTCACACCCAGTCCCACGAAAGCCCCGCATGAACCCCGACCCACATTCCACCGCATCTTCGATGGTCCCGCCCGAACTCAAAATCCCGCCACCGCGAAGACCACGCATAGCGCGCGGCGGCTACATCATGATTCTGCTCGCCGTGGGCTTCTTGGCATTCTGCATTGGTCTCGGTTTCCGCGGCTGGGCGGACGCCATACGAGGGATCCGATATCGTGCCACCTCAGGCAGGGGCACCGGTGAGGCCACGGGAGTCATCGTAAAGTGGAAGTCGAAACTCGCAACAGTTCAATACAGCTTCAACGTAGGCTGGGAAGCCTTTACAGGCCAGGCGCGCGTGCCGGTTCAGCTCCTGCGTGGTTTCCACGAGCGCACCTCTTTACCGATCAACTACGTTCTTGCGGATCCCACCACCAACTACCCCGCTGACTGGGAGTGGTCACCTATCCTCGATTGGGAAGCGCTCCTCTTTCTGTCGATCATGATTCTCCCCGGTTATATGCTGCTGACAATGCGCTTGGAGCGCATGTTGCTCACAGCAGGAACGCCTACCATCGCGGTGGTATCAAAGTGCTCCACCGGCGGCAGGGGCGGAATTTACTTGAAGTATGAATTCCGTACCCAGGACGGAACATTGATCAACGGAAACTCCGAGTCAGAAACCCGCCAGGAAGTCGGAGCGCTAATTCCTGTTCTCTATATGCCACAAAAACCCAAGCGCAACCTGCCCTACCCACCTAGCTTCCACCGTCTGCCTGACGCATAGCTCCGGAGGCGTCATCCTTGCGCTCTATTTCCGCAAGGGGGGAAGCAGGAAGCGCGCGCCAGCGAACAGCGAGCCTCTGCCCCACTGCGAGCGGTTATGGTTTTGTTGTCGTGGTTCCGGCTGCCGCGCCCCAGGGTAATTCAACTGAAGGCAAACAACTCGCGCCTTCCGCTGTCACCTTCAGGACTCCCTGTGTATGGTTCGGCACATGCGGAAAGCCGGCAAGTACAGCGCGGCCGTCCTCGTCCGCAACCAGCACGGGGGTTACGGCTCCATTCGCCGATTGCAGCACCACAGGAATCTTCGCCTTTGGCTTAAACCCTTCTATAAAAATCAACACTGCGGCCGCATCCGGCTGCGCGATGCGCACCTCAAGCCGGCATCCCTCATCTTCCGCCTCGACAGGGTGAGGAACCAACGTGCCCACGATCTCCAATTCCTCGTCCAGACTGTCCAGCATGTAGCGTATCGGCTCTCCGCTCGCGGCCACGGGCGTCACCTCCAGCTCGTCGGCGAGTCTCGAACTCCGCGCCTCTTCCGGCTTTGGCTTGTGATACATCAGCAGGCCTCGGGCGTTCACATACACATCGCGAGACCCCGACACACCGGCATTCGCATAGATATAGTTGGAATCGTGCACAATGTCTTTTGACACCAGCCAGGAACCGAAGGAAAACACCTTGTTTTCCGGCGCGCCATCAGCAAACACGCGATAACGCGGCGCGGAGGCGGCGCTGGCAGCATCGTCAATCTTCACAAACCGCAAATGCATTCCCAGCGGATTTGTGGGTTCCGGCGTCGCCCGGTCCCAGGCCACCTGGCTCTGCAGCAGGTCCAGCATTCCCTGCGAAGGGGGCGCACCCGCGCCGAATACGGCGTAGGTGATGACGTCCTGTTTCTTTTGAAAGTAGTCCTGGATTCTCGGCTGCCTCGAGCTCTGCCCGCGAGAAAGGATAGACGCATATGAGAGAACAAAAATGAATACGAGAAGAAAACGAAAAATCGACCGGGCCATTTCTACAGTCTCCGCCATATCCTTTTAAAAACGCAACTGCTTCTATAGGAAATCCGAACCGCATTCGCCAACACGACCTTCGACAAGACGATCGGTCGTATTCTTTGTTACCTACTTCCGACTTCTTGAACACTCACGGGCCACTTCACTCCGGTCAGCTCTTCTGAAATCTCCCACAGCCTCCGCGCCATTGCGGCGTCCCGCGCCCTCTCCCCAATCTCCACGGGCCCAGGTGGCCCCACCATCTCAAACCCGCCTGTCGCCCCGTAATACCCGCCCGGCAGCGCATCCGGCGAAGTGGCCGCATACAGCGCCGGCAGCGCCCCCTCCGCGGCCGATTGGCTCAGCAACGGCAGGAGCATGAACCCCATCTTCGCGATCCGATACCGAGCCGACCGCGCATACGCCGTCGATCCTGTCCGCAGGTATCCCGGATGCGCAGCCGTGCTCAGCAACCGCCATCCACCCGCATCGCTGCGCCTCTGCAGTTCCATTGCGAACATCAGCATGGACAGCTTCGACTGGCAGTAAGCCTTCCACGGCGAATATTTCCGCACCAGCTGAAAGTCCTCGAAATCAATCGAGCCCTGCCGCTGCGCAAGACTGCTGACCTGCACCAGCCGCGGCTTTCGGCTGCGCTGCAGCAGCGGCAACAGCCGCCCGGTCAATGCAAAGTGGCCCAGGTAATTGGTGCCCATTTGCATCTCAAAGCCATCCACCGTAACCCGGCGCGCGCCCTCTGCCATTATCCCTGCATTGTTTATCAGCAGGTCAAGAGGGTACTTCTGCGCGGTCATTCTTTTTGCAAAATCGGAAACCGATCCCAGGTCCGCCAGGTCCAGCTTTTCGAAGCGCACCACCGCTGCCGGAGCCAGCGAACGTATCTTCGAGAGCGCAGATCTGGCCTTGGCCCCGTCGCGCCCCGCAAGAATTACGTCCGTACCTGCGCGGGCCAGTCCCAAGGCAATTTCATAGCCCAAACCGCTGCTACCGCCAGTCACAATCGCTTGCCGGCCGGCCTGCGGCGGAATATCCGCACACGTCCACTCTCTCATTCCTCTATGTCGTTGAATGTTTATTTTCGTGACTCCCTAACTAATGTTTCTATTTATCGAATGACCTCTCACTCATCTAAACAGAACGGTTTTTACTTCCCCGTCAAACCCATCCATACCATCCTGAATCCCACTTCCCGGCAAATCTCCGCGGACTCCGGGTTGGCCTGGATGAAATCAATCGCCATTTCCGCCTGTGATCGCAGCATCAGCACCAGCAACTCGGGTGGAGCGGACTCGAGTTCGGTCCCCAGTACCGCTTCGTGCGTCGCTTTCAAGACAGCAACAAACGCAAACGCAGGGGTTTCGTTCTCCTTGAAAAGCTTGCCTGAGGCCCGGAGTTGAGCCAGTACCTTCAGGTGGTCTGGGTGTTCCGCGCCAAGATCAAGATACTTATCCCATATGTACCGCAACCGCGTTTTCGCATCTGCCTCGTGCGGGAAATCCTCGAGGTTTCTGCTGAACTCCTGCCGTAGTTCCCGGTAGAGCTCGCCCATCAAATCATCTTTGGTCTCGAAATATGTAAAAAGCGACCCCTCGGCAACCCTTGCGGCCTTTGAAATCGCCCAAGTCGGCGAGTTTGCAATCCCACGCTCTGCAAAAACTTGCAATGCGGCATCCAGGATTGCTCGCCTTTTTGATTCGCTTCGGGGTCGTGACATACACTATGTCCTTTTATGAGCGCTTACTCACTCATCAAATAATACCCGAAGATAGTTGTGATCTGTAAACTATTTTTGAGTCCTTTTCAGACCAAAACCGGCGTCCCTGCCACTCCCGCCATTCCAAAAATCCGGCGGTACCTCTCCACTTCACCGGCCGGTCCCATGGCCTTCCCGTAATTGTCTGAGAGCTTTACAGCAGGTCTGCCCTCTACTTCCGTCAGCTTGCAAACCAGGCTTACCGGGTCGAACGCCTCGCCCCCCAGCGGATTGCAATTGCGAAAGTCGTTGGTCAGATACGTCCCCCAGCCTGAACTGAACCGGATCCGCCGTTCGGGAATCCACTTCCGTTCATCCTCAAAATCCCTGGCGCTATGAAAATCCGCCGGCGTGGCTCCGTTCCGCATTCTTCCGCCAAAATATGCGTGCAGCCCAAGAATCTGGCCCACATCCAGCGCATCTGACGCGATCAGCCGCTTCTGCCGCGCATCGCGTCCATGCTTCTCAAGCCACGCAATGTATTCGTCGCCCGCTGCATATGGATCCTTGCTGTCGATGCGCTGCCCTGTCCAATTTGCGACCCACTCCGGCGCATGCTCCAGAAACTGCGTGGTCCCAAACGTATCCGGCAGCAGGATCAGCAACTCGCCCTGGTATGTCTGCTGCCACAACTCCAGCAGCCGGTACTGCGCCGTGCGCAACTCTTCCTCGCTATCCGCCAGCGCCGCCATTGCCATCGGCAACTCGTGCGCATTGGTGCCGATCGCCTCCAGGTCATGCTTGTAGGCAAGATAGGTATTCGAGCTGCCTGCAAAGCTCGCGCCGAGTACGTCGCTCATAGCCTTCACCACGTACTCGTGCCACAGAAAACTGTGCCGCCGGCGCGTTCCAAAGTCGCTCACATTCAATCGTGGGACTCCGCGCAACCGCTCCATCTTTTCCCACAGTCGCGTCTTGGCTCGTGCGTAAAGAATGTCCAGCTCAAACTCACTCAACCGCTTGAGACTGGCGCGCGTCTTCAGCTCGTCGATCACGGACAACGCATAGATCTCCCACATCGTCGTCTCGGTCCACAACCCCGAAAATTTCAACGATAGCTGCCCGTCCCGTTCCGATAATTCGTACTCCGATAGCCGGAAATCCTGATCCAGCCATTCCAGAAATGCCGGCTCAAAGATTCCTCGCTTCCCATAAAACGTATTGCCCGCCAGCCAGATCAGCTCGGACTTGTGAAATCTCAGCTTCCGCGTCGCTTCCAGTTGCTCGTTCAACTCATCCACCCCGATCATGTCGCCGAGGCGCACCGAAGTGGTGCGATTCGTCAGCGTGAACGTCGCATGGGTTCTCTTGAAATGTTTCCAAATGAACTGCAGCATCAGCAGCTTGTAGAAATCTGTATCCAGCAGCGATCGCGTAATCGGATCAAGCTCCCAGTTATGGTCGTGCGCGCGCCTGGCAATATTGATAATCACAATGCTTTACTTTATCGCAGCACAGCCGGATCGCTCGCTGCTTTCTCCAGCTTGGCTCCCCGTTCTCCAACTGCTGTTCTTATTCGCTGAAATTCGGCCTCTTGCAGTGCTTCCGTCATTCCTCCCGGAATTTGCATCGCCTGCCCGGGATTCCATAGGAAGACTGTCCCCGAAGGATACATGCCGAACCTCGTCATCAATTGATCCTCGGTAAGGTTGCTGGCTTGTTGCGTTGAAAAGGTCACATCGCCATTGGAATACCACATGGGCTCGATTGTGATGGGCCGGTCGGCCAATGACTTCTGCATGTACGCTACCTGTTGCTTCTCACTCGCGGACATCGCAAGACCATCAAGCCGCGCCAGCTCCCCTGTTGTGCAAAGCCATCCGTTTCCCCTTCCAATCGCGCCAACCAGGTTCTGTTCAAGACTCTTCGCATCGGAGCCAGGACCACTGAGTTCGAACGCCGTTCGCAACTCATCCACCCTCCCCGACCACTCTCGATGCAATCGCTCCAGCCGGGCGAACAGCGCGTCCTTGGCGGCCGGCGTACCCCACTGCCCCAGCGCCAACGCCGCATCCAACTGGACCTCGGGAACATCGTCATCCAATGCTTCAATCGCTACTTGCTGCGCCTGCGGGATTTGATCTCCAATACCCTGTAGCAACTGGCGATAACACCACCTGTCCTTTCGAGCACTAAAAGCCATCCTCACCTGCTGCACGCCGTAATCAGGCGCAACTCGCAGAAAGTAGCGCAGCATCTTTGTCTGCTGTTCGCAGGCCGGATGCTCGAAATTCGCTTCGAATGCAGTCTGAATCGTCGCTAACATTTCCGGTCCGGCATAGCGATCCAACAATTCGAAATCCACTTGCCGGCCCGCGTTATGGCCAATTCGCTCCACTGCCTGCGGAACACTGCTCGCAATCTCTTCGGGTCCAAGTAAACGGATGTTCGCAAAACTCGGCCTCGAGAGCGGATCCTGAAGTTCACGTGCAATGAGTGACCGCCCTTCGTTCGGATCCAACTCATAGATATGTCTCAATGCCGCATCTCGCATTTGTGCTGTAATCGTGTGCGATGAGTTTGGAGACTGCGCAAGAATGCTGCGCAGTATTGGCAGCATCTCCGGTCCCCCAATCGACTTCCACCGATAGGAGAGCAGGTCCTCTTGAGCAGATGAGGGCAGATCTTTCCACGAAGCAACCAACAACGGTTTCAGATTTTGGATCAGTGAAGGATCGTTGCCCCCACTCGTCAACACGGTGTTCAATGTCACCGCACGAGCAAGTCCGGTCTTCCCCGGCAGCGCCGCTACCACCTCGTCGATTGCAGCTTTGGTGAACGAATTGCGTCTGTCAAATTGCTGTTTCCAAAAGCTCTGCAAGGCATCAGATCGCGCTCCATCGCCTTGCGAAGCAGGCTCAGCATGCTCCCCATCCTCTTCGAGTTCGATCAGTGTTTCCAGCAACTGTCCATTGACCGCCTGTCCGGATGCGGCAATCTCTTTATGTATCGATTCAAGCGCAATCTGTGGATACGACGATTCGTAGAGCCCGCTGCTCAGTTCGTCCCCGGTAAAGGAGTTCTCGCTGGGAGCTGCAAGCGCCTTTGCCAATTCCCGAACTGATTCCCTCGTATCGAGGAACCGCAAAATTTCGGCAGCGTGCTTTGCATCGTCTGGCTTCGGCGTGCCGCTGAGAACCTCAACCGCGCCGAGTGCCTGTTCGTGCTGCCATGAAGTGGTTGCAGGCCTCACTTCAAACTCTATTGTGTTCGAACGAATTCTCTCATGAACGTGACCATCGTCAGTTTGATTGGCGCCACTGGGCTCGCCGGGGCCAGCGGGATGCCATACGTCCGAATTCACCGCGTACAGCTTATAGTGCCCCACGCCAAGTCTGTGCCTATTGTTGAGAGTGGCCTCTGCATTCGTTGGCTTTTCGCTAAGTTGCGGCCAGCTGAATATTCCTCCGCCGGAGATGACTCTATAGTTGAAATGCGCTTCAAGAGGGTCGGGAACCTCTGGTTCCAGGCAGTACTCTGCCCCAATGCTGGAATGAATCCAATATCGATTCGGCGTCGAAGAGACAAACGACAGAGCGAGTGGGATGACCTCGCCTTCCTGAAAACTAGCGCGACCGTCCTTCACACCCAAAACAAACTGAACATCGGAAGCTGTCGACGTGGCGGCGCAAAGATCAGGCTCCTCAGCCCATAGCGTTCCTGCCAGAAACAGAAGCGCAAATGTGGCAAGCCTGATTCGAATCATAAGCGGGTACTCAATCCCTTTGACGAGAGAGTACCTTGTTAGGCGCGGCCGCTTTAGAAAATCTTTAAGCGATTATTTCAGCAGCCACGCCACTCCCTGTTTCCTGTGCCACTAATAGCTAATCTCCAGCACATTGATGGAATAAGCCGCAAAGCTCCGCTCGAACTTCGGCCCATCCAGCGTGATCCCCTGCTCCACCGGGACCACCGCCTCCGGCTCGCGAATGTTATTGGTCGCGTTCGGCGACTTCCCGCTCAGCGTCGTCAGCTTCGCCGCGTGATCCACCTTCTCCACGCCGGTCAGAGCGATGCTCACTTTGCGCGCATCCGATGTCCCATTCACCACTTTCACAATCAGCTTGTGCCGCACCTCATCCCGTGTTGCCGATGCAAACAGCCGCGGGCCGCCGTTATCGAGCGTCACCGGCACAACTTCTGTGCCAATGTGGCTGCCGAACATCACCTGCGCCCAGTAACTCGGCGAGCCGTAGCTCGTCAGCGCATCGTATCCAATCAGATCCGTCGCCCACTGCATGCCGCCCGGATTCACATTCACAAACAGCGGCGCATAGCTCGCCATCAGCACCAGGTCGCTATTCCGTTCCAGGCCCATCATCCACGCCGCGTCGGCCAGCGCCGCTTGAAGATTCGGCGTCGGAGTTCCTTCCCGCGTCGCCCATTCGCCCACAAAAATCTTTGGCCCGCCGCGATCATATTTGTCGTAGTGCTGCGCTCCGGCAAACGACTCCTCCGCCGGCATATAAAAGTGCTCGTCCAGCACATCCGGTCGCACGCTCTTTACTGGAGCGGTCGCAATCAACTGCAACTCCGGATGCCGCAGTTTGATCTCCTTGTAGAACTGGGCGTATCGACCGTCGTACGACCCCGAATGGTCGAACCCATCTTCGTTACCGATCTCCACGTAGTGCAGCGGAAACGCCGCCGGGTGCCCATCCTTCACACGCTCCGCGCCCCACTTTGTCTCAGGGCCCCCGGTCACATATTCAATCTCGTCCAGAGCGTCTTGCACATAAGGCTCCAGCGCCGGACCGGGATCCACATGCTCCTGCGCCAGCGAGTAACCGGCATACACCGCCAGCAGCGGCTCAATCTTCAAGTCCTCCGTCCACTCCAGAAATTCAAGCAGGCCCATCCCGTCTGAAGACCTATAATTCCACGGGCTGGGGTGCGTCGGACGGTCCACCCACGGCCCAATCGTCCTCTTCCACTGGAACCGGTCCGCAATGTGGTCGCCTTCGAGGTAATTGCCGCCCGGCAGTCGCAAGAAATGTGGATGCATCGCAGCCATCTTCTCCATCAGGTCAATCCGGTTCCCATCAGGCCGATCGTGATACGTCGGCGGGAAGAGCGAGACCAGCGTGAACCACACCGTCGCCGGCTGCGGAATCGTCAACACCAGGTGATTGTTTGCCACCGCTTCGGTGTGCCCGGTCTTCAGCGTAAACGTGTACTGCTTCCAGCCCCCGCCCACACCCGTCACCGTCGCTGACCCTGCAACCGCGCCCGTCTGATCGTTCACCAGGCTCACCGTCACCGGCAGCCCGGCTGCGTCGCTCTTTGCGTAGAACGATCCGGAATACGTCGACTCGGGCCGCGCCGCCATGCCCCAATACCCATCGTTCTGCAATCCCGCCGGAGCAGACTCCGATGCCTTCGTCACACTGAGTTTTATACTGCGCGGCACAGCGGCACTCGGCCCCGTCTTGGTATCGACTTCAATCTTCGCTTCAGAGTCGCCGCGCGCCACCAGCGCCCAATGTTCCAGCGAACCCCAACCCGCGCGCACCGTCCGGTCCCGCACCAGTTCCCCATACAACCCGCCGTCGTAGGAGTAGTTAATCTCCTCCGTCATCAGCCCATAAAGCATCGGGCTAACCTTGGCGGTCGGATGATCCACCTGGATTGAAAGTGAGGCAGTCTGTGCAGGCAGGCTCAAAGTTGCAGCAGTGGCAACCAGCAGAAAGGAGGCAAAATATCGTTTACGCATACGCACGCAAGCCTAGGTCACTGCCCGCAATGCTGGCAAGTGGAAAACGTTTACCCAAACTCCCAAAGCATCTACACCGGTCTTATCTCTGCCTGGATAAAGGCCATCAGGGAGGGAGGAATGGCATTCATGCCCCTGAATACTGCCCCCATCAACGGCCATTCGGTCCGGGATCTTTATGCAGTTGGCTGCGCATTCCCTTTTCATGCTCTTTCTGCCACAGGCAGGTGTTGGCGCAGTTCTGAGCTCCCCGGCAAACCGACCGCAACTCTAAAAGGCGCTCACTTCCGCTCATTTTCTGGCAGGCGACACCCGCAGAAAGAATCCTGTAAACCGATACCGCAAGCGCAACTCGGCAGGCGTCAACGTCGATTCACCTGTAAGCGGGTCGACAAAAGTCACTGCCTCCGGAGTTGCCCTTTCGATTGCTATGAAGTGCCCGCCTCCCATACGTACACCTGCAATCGACGGGGATGGAAGGGTGCTGGCACTCAAAACGAGTTCCACCTTTTCTCCTCTCCGCCGAATGGCACGCGCGAGATACCAGGACTCTGTTCCGCCCGCATACGTATAGCTTTCCTCAGCCAAGTCCCGTTCGGTTACGCTCTCGCCAAACCCACGCAAAATCGTCGCAGCGCTCGCCGGTCCGCACGTCGCAAAGCTGCTCTGCAAGCAGACGTTTCCCGTGCACTTATCCTGGAGCGCCGCCGTGTCCAGCGGCTGCAGGATTGGCTTCATGAACGGGATCAGCGCTATGACCGCGAACACAGCTGGCACCGCTGCGCGACCTATTCGGGTTTCCGCGTCGTTCCACGCTTGGATCGCCCCGCCTAGAAACCCTATCCCAGAAAACGTCAGTTCGATCCACGGCATGGTTCGAAGATTGAAGTACCAGATCGCATTGTCGAAAAGGTGAGTGTAATAGGAGACAGCAAGCGCACATGGTATCGCGAGCAAAACCCCGATCGCAACACTAAGCCGCGACGATCTTGCATAGAAATGCTTTCCAGCCGCGAACCACCCGACTGCCAGCAGGAATGTGGGAACCATTGCGGGGTTTGCGTTCATCATTTCCTGTCTGCTTGGCCAACGCTCCCTGAAGAAACTGAATCCGAGTCTCGCTTAGTCAAACTTCCCCCCTAACCCTCCGCCCCGTCCTGCTTACCCAGATACGCCCCGCACGACCGTCTCACCACCAGCTTTGTCGGCACCGTCACATCCCGCACCGGCAGCTCCGGATGCTCCAGCCGTTCCAGCATCGTCGCCATCGCCACCACCCCAATCCCCGCGCAGTCCTGGTGAATCGTCGTCAGCGGCACCGGTAGGAGGCTGGCGTATTTCACATCGTCCATACCCACAATCCGCACCTCTTCGGGAATCCGCACACCCAGGCCCATCAGCGTCTGCATCAGCCGCGCCGCTGTCAGATCGTTGCCGCACACAATCGCTTCCGGCCGCAATTCATCCAGCATCCGCCGCACAAAAGCCGCGTCCAGCGGGCTCCCCCGCCACGCCGGCTCCTGCTCCGGTCGAACCCCATGCCGCCGCAGTGCTTCGTGAAATCCCGCAATGCGCCCATCCACGGTTCCCGCCGAATTCACTTCCCCCAGAAACGCCAACCGCCGCACGCCCAGTCCAAGCAGATGTGCCGCCGCCTTGTACCCGGCGCGCCGATTGTCCACGCCCACCAGGTCATGCGCGGACCGCTCCGGATAGGGCATGTAGCACCGGTCCAAAAGCACCAAAGGAATCTGTGCACGCTCCAGCAACCGCACAATCCGCCGGTTCGCCGCGTCCTTCTCCCCAATCAGCTCCAGCGGCGCAAAAAACACACCGGCCACGCTCTGCTTGATAAACGAGTCGGCCATCTGTTCGGCTTCCTTCGCGCTCTCGCCCACGGAGGCGGATGTCCTGCCCCAAAGCAGCGCATCGGGCCGTGCAAATGGAGAGCGCATCATGCCATGGCAAATCGGCTCAAAAATCTCCGTCAGCCCCAGTTCCGGAATCAGCAGGCCAAATGTGCGTCCGGTAGGGTGGTCCTGCGCCAGCACATGCGTGCCCGCGCCAGGCCGCCGCGTCACCAGCCCCAGGCGCTGCAAATCGAGCACCGCCTTCGCCACTGTGATTCGCGACGCTTCGAACAGCTTGCCCAATTCGGCTTCGCTGGGCAGCCGGTCACCCGCCTTCAACGCCCCCGACTGGATGGCTGAATTCAGATAATCGAACACGCGCTTGTGCTTTGCCGTCGTGTCTCCGGGACTCGCTTCCGGCGGCGCCAACTTGATCGCTGATTTGCGCCCTCGTACCATTCATGTCCCCTTCCAAAGTGAACCGCGCAGGTCCCTGCGGCTTGCTGTTTTTCTTCTGGCTTTTGAGAAGAACAGTACACCTGCAGCCTCGAATTTGTCTATGCAATTAGACGTGATCCTGCGAGGAAGGACAGGTGGCTAGCGCTTCCGTTCGCGATAACACTGAAAAGGCCATCTCATTTTGAGTGTGGTTCAATAATTTCGATGTAAACAATTACATTTATTGATGTTATTGGATATGTCAATTGCGGATTTGATGGATGGATCGTACTAAAACACATGGCCGTGGAAAACGGCAAGTGAATCTTTGTCTTTCCAATTCAATCCACATTCGCCTGCGTTCGGCTGTTCTGAGTCGATCTGAGCTCATCCCTCGATTGCTGCCGCAATCTGCGCCTGCACCGCCCCAAGAAGCACTGGCATCGCACCTGCCTGCGACGCAACCCAGCTACCCCATCGGTTCCCCGCCTCATTCAGCGTGGAAAGGCTCGCACCGCGGAGCAGATAGTGCGTCATTGCCGCCGTAAACGCGTCTCCCGCGCCGATCGTATCCGCCACCTTGGTCGCGATTCCAGGGTGCTGGTCCCAGGCCTCGCGCGTCACCAGCAAGCTCCCCTCGCCGCCCCTCGTCACAGCCACCATCTTCAACGTTGGAAACTCCCTGAGCAGGCACAGCGCGCCCGCCCGCAACGGAACTAATCCGCTCGACGCTTCGGAGTCTGCCTGGGAATCGAGCCCCATCAGCCCCAGCACCAGGGGCATCTCGGCGTCGTTCATCTTCACAACCGACGCTAACTCCAGCGATTCCTGGATCACCTCGCCGGAATAAAATGGCGCCCGCAGGTTCACATCGAACACCCGCACACAATCTTCGCGGGTCAGTCCAACCAGCGTCTGGATTGTCTCGCGCGATCGCTCGTGTCTTTGAGCGAGGGTGCCGAAACAGACGGCGTCTGCCCGCTCGGCCAACTGAACCCATTCATCGGAGAGTTCCAGAAAATCCCACGCCACCGGGTCGTGAATCGTATAGCTCGGCTGGCCGCCATCTAACTCAACCGTCACCCGGCCCGTGTCGTGAATCCCATCAGTCTGCACGGAACTCGCGTCTGCTGGCATCCCGTCAAGCTCTTCCAACTCGGTCAGCGCCTGACGCCCCAGCTGATCGCGGCCCACGCGGCTCAGAATCACCGCATGATTTCCCAGCCGCCCCGCCATCACGGTGAAATTCGCGGGCGCGCCGCCCAAACGCGGACCTTCCGGCAGAACATCCCAAAGCAACTCGCCCAACCCCAGAATCAGATGCGGTTCACTCACAGCCTTACCTCAAGTCGAGAACCACGGACTTCAACTCTCCCCGCGCGACGCCCTCTTGTGTTCGTACATTGCTGAGTCTGCCCGCGCCATCAACCCCTCAATCGAGACTCGTTCCTGCGGGGCAATTTCGATGATTCCCACGCTGAAAACTATCTCGTATCCAGTTCTTTCAACGCGATTGTTAGCTTTCAGCCAATCTCTCAGCCGCGACAGACAACTTTCGTGAATATCGCCTTTTACGCCGGTCATCAGCACAGCGAACTCATCCCCGCCCAGCCGCCCAATCACGTCGCTTTCACGGAAGATGGCGAGCAATCCCTGCGCAAAAATCTTGAGCGCCTCGTCGCCCGCCGCATGTCCAAGCGTGTCGTTGATTTCTTTAAATCTATTCAAGTCGAATGACAACAGGGTCGACGGCAATTGCAACCGCCTGCAAACCTGCAATGCATGCCGTGCGAGAGTTTCGAATCCCCTGCGGTTGGTGATCGCCGTCAGGTGGTCGGTGGTCGCCAATTGAACCGCGTTCAGCTCCTGCTCTGCCATCTCTGCGAGATCGCGCAGCAATTGCATTTCCTCGTCCCCGAACTCCCGCGGTCGGTCGTCGATCAGGCAAAGCGTTCCTAAATTCTCCTCACCCACCTTCAAAGGGCAACCGGCATAGAAGCGAATGTTCGGGTCTCCCACAACGAGTGGATTGTCGGAAAATCGCTGATCATCCCGCGCATCCGGAACCAGCATGATGCCTTCGCCGAGAATCGCATGTGCGCAAAACGAAACATCCCGCGGCGTTTCCAAAGCCTCAACGCCTACGCTCGACTTGAACCACTGCCGGTCCGAGTCCACCAGCGTCACCTGGGCGATGGGAACCGAGAAGAGCCGCTTCGCCATCCGCGTAAGCCGATCGAATCGCTCTTCCGGTTCCGTATCAAGAATGTTCAGAAGACGAAGTGTAGCGATTCTCGAGCTTTCATTGCTGGGGAAAGGTGCTGCCTGCATTCCAGGTTCTCCCGAATCTTTGGTTAAGTCATTCTACTTGGATGCTCCGACCAGTTGTAAAACGGTATCGATCCTATACCTACTCGATCGCTCACCAGGGGTGCCCAACAACCTCAGGCCCCAAATGCCAGGCCCCGTGTCGCCGACCTAGCTCTTCCCAATGCCCAATAGAGTTAAGCTCTCCAGAAGCTTCGGGGCAAAATAAATGATTAGATTCCGTGCAGATTCCTCTTCGAGGGTGCTGCCTTCTTTGAGGTTGTATACCCTCGTGACGGTCTGAAAAAGTCGCTCGAGATCGTCCTTCGGCAGGAACTCTGGATCCTCCTCGAGGCAATACGGTAAATATTCGTTCACTAACGAGAGCGCCTGTGAGTACTCGCGGATGGTAAGCGGACGCGGAGGATCTATCAGGACCTTCGAGACAGTTCTAGTCGCCAAGTCCACTCCAACTCCGCACAATGAGGAAATGAATGCTTCATCAGGATCGCGAGAGATTTTCGCACACAACTCCGCAACGACTTCATCACTCGTCTCCTGGGAAAATCGGAGTTCGCTGAGTTCTGGAGGCAGGATCCGGCGATAAAAGTCGTCGCTGTCCCTGAGCGGGGACGATCTCTGAAGCAGCATAGCCAAGTGAGATTGCAACTCCCCTCGCTCGCCAGCCAAAAGGCGTCTTAGCAAATCAACCGCAATTTCTCTCTCAGAATTCATTAGCTCGCCTTTATTGGGGTGACTGTTCCCTGTTCCCTATTCCCTATTCCCTATTCCCTGTTTTCGCTCTCACCCAACCCATCGCCAAATGGAACAACTCTCCGCGTTCGACGATGCATACTCGCCCTCCGGCTGGTTCGCCATAATTCGGTAATCCGCAATGGCATCCGCCTTCGACCGCTTCACTTCCGCAAGAAATTGCCGCTCGAATCCCTTCTGCGCCTCCAGAACCCACTCCTGCTCGTTGTTCACATACAGAATGTCCAGCTCGCCTTTGCGTTCATTGAAGCTCTTCGCCAGCCCCTTCAGCCATAGCCGCATCATCACCGCTCCAAAAGGATTGAACAGGAACGCCAGACATGGGCCATCCGGCCATGTAAACTCCAGCGCGTCTCCGGAAATCATCTTCACCGGAGTCCGCGCTCTCCCGTCTCTCCGCCAAGCCGTCAGGTTCTTTCGCGCAATTCTCGCAAGGCCAGGATGTAGCTCCACCCCAAGCACATTCTTGAACGGCATCTCGGATGCAAGCAGCACCGCACGGCCCATCCCCGCGCCCACATCTACAAACGTGAACGCCTCCAGCCTCTCGCCACGCCGGCTCTTCCGCCATTGGCGAATCAGCCCTCGAAACACCGATGGCGCAACCCCGAAGTAAGCCGTCGCATGCCGGTCATGCTTGTGCCCACTCTTCAGGTGCCGTCCCGCAATCAGCCCGCTTGTCCTGACCGCGAACTCCACGTCAAACGGATGCCGCGTGAAACCGTCTCCCACCTTCATCCCCGGCAACAAGCGCGATCTCAAGAGTGGCCGCCGCCCTGTGCCTGCAAATCATTGGCCCTGCGCGCTTCCCGCTCGGACTCCTGTGGCTGTTCATTCATCTTCAGCGCCTTCGCTAGTTCGCGATGATAATCAGGATTAGACGGCGTCAGCGTCACCGCATTCTGCAGGGTACCCACCGCGGCCTTCACTTGTCCCAACTCAGCCTGCACCTTCCCAAGTTGAAAGTAGACTTGCCCATCCTTCGATCCCGCCTTCGCCAGATCGGCCAGCAGGCCTTGTGCCTCAACCTTTTTGCCCAGCGCGATTTCCGTCATCGCCAATCCAAACTTCGCATCCGCATCGGCGGGCGCCAATCCCAGCGCAGTCTGGAACTCCTTCACGCCCAGCGCATATTGCTTCCTTGCCGCATAGGCCTCGCCCAGTAGCCGGTGCAGATCTGGATCTTTCGGATGCGCCGCCACCAGCGCCTTCAAACGCGCCAGCCCGTCCGCGCTGTTTCCCACTACAGCTTCAGAACCGAAATATGCCAGCCCCAGCGGTGTACCCGCATCCAGGCTCGCTTCCATAGGTCGCAGAATCTCCACCGCCCGCGCATAATCATGCGTCATAAAGCTGCTTACGCCCAGCATCGACCGCACCTCCTCGTCACCGGGCTGCTGCCACAGCGCGCTTCCGAGCGGACCAACTGCCTGCGCATAATCCTTCGCCGCAAACGCCGCCCGTCCCCATTTCCGGTTCTCGACGTTCATCGTCGGATCCCACTGCACCGCCCGCGCAAAATATCCCGCCGCCGCCGCAAAATCCCCACCAATTGCCGCATGAACTCCAAGACTGTCGTAGCTGCTGGCCAAAATGCGCCCTGCCCGTGCTTCCATCGCATTCAAAGCCGCCAGATCTTCCGCGCTGACCGGTCGCGTCTTTTCTACCGGCGCAAGCATTGCCACGCCCTTCAGCTTGGACTGAACCTGCTGCGACGCCTCGTAGAGCAGGTCCCGTGAAATATCCAGTTCCTTCCGGCCCTCTTCAGCGTTCCCGTTCTTCTGCAACAGGCGGCCCAACTGGAAGTGCGCCCGCTGCACCTCGTAGTCGTGCTTCGCCGGGACCAGCGTCAGCGCAATCTGCTTGCGAAACGCGTACTCCGCCTCCGCATCTTTCCCCTCGTCCACATAAAGCAGGCCCATCTGCGCGTAGGCGTCCGTACTCTGCGGGTCATACTCCACAGCCCGCTGCAAATCCGCCTCGGCCTCGGGATACCGGTGCTGCATCGTCTCAATGCGCCCCAGCGCGGTATACGCCAGCGACTCATCCGGCTTCAGCGCAATCTCCTTCCGCAGTTCAACCTCGGCCGCCGCGTAACTCGGTTCGCCAAAGCGCATCATCAGCGTCGCGCCCATCGAATAGTGGAGTCCCGCCAGCGTCCCGTCATCCTTCGCAATCGCCTTCTTGAACTCCTCAATCGCCTCGTCGTAGTAAAGCGCCTGCCCGTAAAACCGCCCAATATCCATATGGACCTGAGCCGTATCCCCGAACTTTGCCGGCATCTCGCCAAAAATCTTTCCCGCATTCACCTTATCGCCCAGCGCCAGATAGGCTCCCGCCAGCGCAGCCGAACTATTGTATCCAGGCTCCAGTTCCGCCATCACCTTGAACTGCTCCAGCGCGTCCCGGTATAGCCCCATCCCCATCAGCGCCTGCGCCAGGATCGAAACCGCCGCCGTGCTCGGCGGCAGCCCGTTCCGCTTCTCGAAATCCAGCGCGGCCGACGCCATCGCCTTCGCCTTCTTCCAGTCAAATCCATCCAGAGCCGCGCCGGCATAATCCATGCACAAGCTAAAGTCGTCCGGCGTCACCCCCAGCGCTTCTTCATACAAGGGCACCGCCCGCCCATATTCGCCCAGGTTAGCTCGCCCGTTGGCAATTTCATGCAGCAGAATCGCCAGAAACAGCTTGTGCTCCCGGTCCGCCTCCGCAATCCGTCCCGCCTCCTGCAGCCGGAAAGCTTCATAGTAGTGAGCCTGCGCCGAGCGTTGCTGCTCCGATTGCTGTTGCCCCTGAGCAGCGCCCAATCCCAGCAGAGCAAAAAACAGCAGCGCCCATCCGCACCTCAAGACATGCTTCCTCAATGAGTTCGCGGCCCCGCGGCCCCGGGGCATCATGGCGTTTCTGGCTGGCCTTCCGAAGATAATCGCCGCACTCCATCCGCCGGCTACCTGCCGGTCAAATCCGTGATTAGACTCTCACCTGCATCGCCCTGGTTGCAATCTTCCCGCGCAATCCCCGTTCCCTCCTCTCAAACCGGTCCCCAGGGGAGTATCAACCTGGGTTTCCCTTCCCTGCCGCCGCCTCACTTCCTTCCGTGACACGCCACCTCCATTCGCGATACCCTGTTAGCTATCCGTGTTCAGTCCGGAAATGAAGGAGCACCTCAACCCTCATGCCCATCCAAATCACGTCCAAGATCTGGCACAACGGCAATCTCATCCCCTGGGAAAACGCCAATATTCACGTCATGAGCCACGTCATCCATTACGGCTCCAGCGTATTCGAAGGCATCCGCTGCTACGGGCAACCCCATGGCTCCGCCGTATTCCGCCTTCCCGAGCACATGCAGCGGCTGCTTGACTCAGCCAAGATCTACCGGATGGAACTGCCCTTTACCCTCGAAGAGCTGTGCGCCGCGGTTGTCGACGTTATTGAAGCCAACGGCGTCACCCCCTGCTATATCCGCCCCATTGCCCTGCGCGGCTACGGCGAAATCGGCGTCAGCCCCAAGGGGTCGCCCATTGAGGTCTACATCGCGAATTTCCCCTGGGGCAAATACATGCCCGGCGGAGACGGTGCCGATGTCTGCATCTCCAGTTGGAACCGACTCGCCCCCAACACCATGCCCGCGCTCGCCAAGGCCGGCGCAAATTACATGAACTCGCAGCTCATCCGCATGGAAGCCGACATCAACGGCTACGCGGAAGGCATCGGCCTCGATGTCAACGGCCTGGTCAGCGAAGGCTCCGGCGAAAACATCTTCATCGTGCGCAATGGCGTGCTCTACACACCGCCGCTGGCCAACTCCGCTCTCTCCGGCATCACGCGCGACAGTGTTCTCACCATCGCGCGCCACCTCGGCTACACGGTCTCTGAACAGGCAATCCCGCGTGAGTTGCTCTACATCGCCGACGAAGTCTTCTTCACCGGCACGGCCGCGGAAGTTTCGCCCATTCGCTCCGTCGACCGCATCGTGGTTGGCGACGGCAAGCCGGGCGATATTACCAAAAGAATCGCCGACGAATTTTTCGGCATCGCCAACGGCCTTAAACCCGACCGCTTCGGCTGGCTCACGCCAGTAAAAGTAACTGCCGCCGAACCAGTTACCGTTTAGCCCTTCCGTTTCAGAAACCCACGAGCGGCCTCCACAGGGCCGCTCGTTTTTTGCCAGGTCGCGCAACACCGTGGGTGGCCCAGCCATCGAGCGCCTTCCTCGCCCGATGGCTGGGATAGCTCCATCCACAGCCTATTAAGCCCCCAGGGCTACCGCGCCAGGCAGCAACGTCAGCGGTCCTGATCACATGCCGAGTGTCCGAACACGCCATGGAAAACATGGCGGCAGACGGTTGCCCGAGGGCTGACATCTGCCACTGTGGCTCGACGACTTGGGTGGCGCACTGGAACCTCGTGCTACTTGAACTGGTTGGCGATGTCGAATGCGTAGAAGCCGATCACGAATACCGTTGCCGTTAACGCGAGCCAAATGGATGCCCGAACCACGGGCTCTACTTTGCCGACTCTTGCGGAGATGGCAGCCTGTTCGACCTTCAAGCGATCGTACGATTCTTGCAGGATGATCTGGTTATCCTCATCGCGGGCCAGTCTCGCTGAATAGAGCTTGAGGACCAACACCGCCAGAACCAGTGCGCCCCAAGCCGCCCAAATTACGGGAATAAAGTGTGTCATTCTCCACCTCCAAAGGACTACGGGTCCCAGATGCTGGCGGGCCGTGAAACCAACACGGTCTCGCAGTAGAGGGGCCGCACGGTTGACCATCTTGGCCCTGAACGAGGGCCGGCGTCGTGCTAACAGTCAGCGGCACTTTTGCGGGGTGAGCCAATTATTCAACTCATCGCGCATCGGATTTGCGTTACCGGTGAGGGGAGCGACCGGGAACGACATGCTTAGGAAATATCATCCAGTTCGCTACTCTGGCATCCCGCAAACGGGGGATCTGATCCTGCGACTTTCTGGTATTTGGTTGCACCCAGTTTGTGGAAGAGACGCGCGGATTCTCGGTGAAGAAGAGTAGAGGCCTTATGATTCCTGCCGTCTTTTATGGTTCTTAGAGCCTTAGGGATTTTTATTCAAGTCTTTTATTACTTCTTATTCTGATCTCTTATTGCTTCTTATTCGTACCTGTCATCCTGAGCGAGCGTGCGAGCCGAAGGACCTGCTTCTTCCATTTCTTTATAGCTCTAACTGACAACTTAAAACTGATCACTGACAACTATCTTTTGTGGCTTTAGCTGACAACTTAGAACTATGAACTTAGAACTGTGAACTAACCTTTCAGCTCGCGCTCCGCCGCTGCAATACTCTCCGGCCTTCCCAAATCTCGCCACGCACATCCATCCGCGCGAAACGCGACAATCTTCTCTCCTGCCGCCGCCAACCTTAGATAAGTAGAAATGATCGAGAATGCCCCCTCTTCCGTCATCTCAGAAAACAATCGCGGCGACAATACGTGAATCCCCGCAAACGCCAGCGCCGTCGTCTCCCCGCAATCCCGCACTAACTGTGTCTGCCGTCCGCACAATACGCCATTCTCGTCAAACAGCAGATACCGCGAACTCTTCCTCGCCTGCACAGCCAGCGTCGTCAGTACTCCATGCTCGCGATGAAACCGCACCATCGCACCCAGATCAATAGAACTCGTCACATCCACGTTGTGCACAAGAAAGGGCTCATCCCCATCACGCTCAAGAAAGAACCAAGCCGCCTGCTTCAATCCGCCACCCGTATCCAGCAGCGCACGCTCGCGCGAAATCTCAATTCGCATTCCGAAGTTGTCATTTGCATTGAGATAAGCCTCAATCATCTCAGCAAAGTGATGCGCATTTACAATCACCTCGCTCACGCCAAAGTCGCGCAAGCGTTCCAGGCAAATCTCCAGCAGCGTGCGCCCGCAAACCTCCACCAGCGCCTTGGGCCGATCGTCCGTCAACGGCCGTAAACGCGTCCCCAGCCCAGCCGCCAGAATCATCGCTTTCATCGGACCTGATTCTCCAGCACCTGATTCACCAGCCCCATCTTTTCCAGTTCAATGTGCCGCACCACCACGTCCACGCTGCTCAGTCCCCGCAAATGGCTGGCCAGCTGTTCCGCCAGAAACACCGACCTGTGCTGCCCTCCAGTACACCCAAACGACACCATCAGGTTCTTGAATCCCCGTCGCTGATAAGCGCTCACGCTCGCATCCACCAGAGAGATCGCACTGGCCAGAAACTGGTGCACACTGCTCTGCCGATTCAGATACTCAATCACCGGCGCATCCCTCCCCGTCAATGGTCGAAACTGCTCCTCGCGTCCCGGATTCGGAAGGCTGCGCCCATCAAAAACGAACCCGCCCCCATTCCCAGATTCATCCGTGGGAGCCTCGCGGTGAAAGCTGAAACTGAATATCCGCACCATCAACGGCTCGGCCGAGTTAGCCAGCCCCAGGAGTTTCTCCGACTGCAGCATGCAATGAAACGCTTCCATCAACGCAGGCAATGCGATGGGCAACTTTACCTGGTGAGCCAGCCAGCGCAGGTTCTTCAGCGCATAGGGCACACTTTGCAGAAAATGCGGCTTGCGCTCATAGAATCCGCGAAACCCATAAGCCCCAAGCGCCTGCATGATCCGGACATAGACATAGGCGTAGTAATGCTCCATGAACGCAGGGCGGTCGAATACCTTGTAACATGCCAGGCAGTCGAGATAGTAGTCCAGTAACTCCTGCCGTAACTCCGGCGATAAGTCGGCCTTGCCGTCATAGAGAAGCGAAGCTATGTCATACTGCAGCGCACCCCGCCGTCCTCCCTGGTAATCCAGAAAGTACGCCTCTCCGTCGCGGATCATGATGTTCCGCGATTGAAAATCGCGATAAAGAAAAAAATCGTGCTCCGCCGCCAGCAGAAATTTTGTCAACCGCCCAAAGTCCTGCTCCAGCGCTTGCTCATTGAAAGCGACACCCGCCAGCCGCAGAAAGTAATACTTGAAATAGTTCAGATCCCACGCAATCGACTGCCGATCAAAGCTCGCCCGCGGATAGCAAACCTTGTAATTCAGATCCCGACCCGCCTCTACCTGGAACCGCGGCAACACTGCTACTGCCTTTCGATACGCGGTTACCGCTTCCGCATCAATCGCCCCGCCTTCGCGATGCTTGCCAAGAAACTCGAACAGCGTCGTATCTCCCAGGTCCTCTTCCAGGTACACCCCCGCCTTCAAGTCCTCCCCATAAATCTCCGGCACCGGCAACCCATGCCGCCGAAAATGCCTTGAAAACTCGAGGAAGGCGACATTCTCTTCCCGCACCGAATACACAACCCCAATCGAGCTTTTCCCGCCGCCAGTCAGCCGCACAATCGCGCGCCCCGACCCACCAAGCTGCCCCTGAAGCGGCTCCAACTTTTCCGCCGCAAACCCGTAATGGTTCTCAAAAAGCCGTCGTAAAACGTCCATGCATCTCTTTCCGTAAACTCAATGAAGCCGCTCCCCAACGATACCCACCCCGCCCAAGCCCACGCAAGGCGAATAGCGCTTGGCGGTCCGCCCCTGCCGTGACGGGGACCGCTCACCGAGCACTAATCACTGACAACTGACAACTGACAACTGTAATCTGTATTTAGCATGAAACCCGATATGAAAGTCAGCCTGGCCGGGCTGGAACTGGTCAACCCGGTCATCGCCGCCAGTGGCACCTTCGGTTACGGCATCGAGTTTGAAGAAATCGTCTCTCTGGAGCGCCTCGGCGGATTCGTCACCAAGGGAATCTCTCTGCAGCCCATGGCCGGCCACGCAGCGCCCCGCCTGATTCAGACCGCGTCCGGCATGCTCAACGCCATCGGTCTGCAAAATGTCGGCGTCGAAGAATTCATCGTCAAGAAGCTCGCGCCGCTGGCCCGCTACCCGCTAGCTAAAACCATCGTCAACGTCTTTGGCTACACAGTGGGCGAATACATTCAGGTCATCGAACGTCTCAACCAGGCCGACGGCATCGCCGCCTATGAGCTCAACGTCTCCTGCCCCAATGTCCATGCCGGTGGAATGGCCTTCGGCTCCGACGCGGGCTCGCTCGAATACCTGGTCAACCGCGCCCGCTCCGCCTCCAGCCGCCCCATCATCGTCAAGCTCTCACCCAACGTCACCTCCATCGCCAACATGGCAAAAATCGCCGCCGACGCCGGCGCGGACGCCATCAGCATGACCAATACTTTCCTGGCCATGTCCATTGACACGGAGACCCGACGCCCCCGCCTGACCAACGTCACCGGCGGCTTGTCCGGCCCAGCCATCAAGCCCATCGCCCTGCGCATGGTCTACGAAACGGCCCGCGCCATCCGCATCCCCATCATCGGCATGGGTGGCATTATCACCGCGGAAGATGCCGTCGAATTTCTTCTGGCCGGCGCAACTGCAATTCAAGTTGGCACCGCAAGCTACGCCGATCCACGCGCCACCGAGCGCTTAGCCAAAGGTCTCGAAGCCTGGTGCCGCAGCCATAATGTGGAGAAGGTCTCCACCCTGACTGGCGCCATCGAAATCCCTCACGACTAGGTCCAGTTCACCGGACTCGAGCGTAGGACGGCGTCTGGGTGTGCAGCGCTCCCAACTCCTGAACCGCTGCGCCATCCACACTTCCCGAGCCCTGTTCCTGCACAAAAAACAACGAGCCTCACGCCGACAATGCAAACCATCATCAACGAAACCCAAATTGCCTTCATCGATTCAACCCCTTCCATCCGTCAAGGCCGTCCACTCGACAACCAGCGTTCAAGTCGATCAGCGTAGGTGCGGCTTGAGCGATGCTCCGACCCGTCGGCGAGCTTCACCGTGAACTCATGGTTCTCCATCGATCGCAGTTCCTGGATGCCTCTCGATTGCACAATACGCGAGCGGTGTATGCGAAGAAACTTTGCCGGGTCAAGCCTCTGTTCAAGCGAAGCCATCGTTTCACGCAACAGAAAAGAACGTCCACCCACGTGTAACTCGACATAGTCCCCCGCTGCCCCAATCCACTCCACATCTTCTGCGGCCACAATCTGAATGCGCGATCCGGTCTGCACTGTAAATCGCATCGCATACTTATCCGCGGTGCGGTCAAGCATGTCTAAAACACGCTCAGCCATTGTCGCCTTCGATACCGCGTCCACAAGTTTGTGCGCTCGGCCAACGGCAGCGCAAAAGCGCGCGTTGTTCACGGGCTTCAGCAGATAGTCCAATGCGTGAAACTCGAAGGCCCGCAGAGCATGTTGCTCATAAGCGGTCAGGAAGATAACTCCGGGTAACTTCTCTCGCGGCAGTGCGCGCAGCACGTCGAAACCATTCATCCCGGGCATTTGAACGTCAAGGAACACAAGATCGGGAGATAACTCAAGAATCTTGCCGACAGCGGTTGAACCGTCTCCGCACTCTCCTACAATCTCCACATCCTTGAACTTCCGCAGCCTGAGCACAACACCGCGTCGCGCCAACGGCTCGTCATCAACAATTAATGCGCGCATGTTGCAGCCTCCAGGGGGCTCTCACTCTTGCGAAACGGAAGCTCCACAGTGACTTGGCACCCGCCGCTTTCTGGCCACTCCAGCAGGAACTTGTGATCAGCCCCGTAGAGCGTCTTCAGGCGTTCCGCCGTGTTGCCCAGGCCAACTCCCTTCCCGCTCTTCCCCTGCTCGCCGTCCCGGCGCCGTCCTGAGTTCCCAATCACAATTCGAAGCCGATCCAGTTGCAGCGTGCTCGTGATCGCGATCCACCCACCCTCGATCAGCGGCGTTACCCCATAACGCACGGCGTTCTCAACCAGTGGCTGCAGCAGCATGCTTGGTACCATTGCGTCGCGCGTTTCCGCCGGAACCGTCAAGTCGAATTTCAGCCGGTCTCCGAGTCTTGTCTGCTCAATGGCAAGGTACTTTTCTGTGAACTCAATCTCTTGCGCGAGTGTCACCTCCGCTGCGACCTCGGAGTCAAGGCTTGAGCGCAGAAGATCGCCTATTTGCGAAATCATCTCCGTAGCCGCGGTGTCATTCCCATCCAGAATGAGGGTTGAAACGGCATTGAGCGAATTGAATAGGAAGTGGGGATTCAATTGATAGCGCAATGCCAGTAGCCGCGCTTCTCGAGCCTCTGTCTCAGCACGAAGCAGTCGCTGCTTTTCCTCGGCCGATTGGTGCCATTGCTTGATGCTGAAATACAGACTGCACCACATGAACAGAACGAAAGAGGACCACATCCAATAGGAAACCAGGCTGAACCAATCCGTACTATTGAAGCTCTGCAATACGAATCCAGTAGCGAAGGCCGCGAAGATCGACACAACGACTGATGCGACGGCGGCCTTTAATTCAAGAACGGTCCATGATTGGGATTGTCGCAATAGCCGGCGGCAAACGGGGCGCAGCACAAAACTGCCCATCAACATCCCCGCGACGGGTACCAGCTCCTGGCGAAGCGCATATTTCCCATTCAATAAACCAGGAAGCGATCCCAAAAGGTCCGTAACGCAAAAGCAGCACCATCCGAGGATCTGAAACTTCCAGAAAGACCTTCGATTCAGCGCATCGCTCTGATTCATGAATAGCATTCTAGACCACGTGCAATGCCTTCCCGCCCCGCACTGGCGCACAAAACCGTCCACTCATCGCATCCCTCAATCGCCCAGTGGATTACGGCGGGACCCGCATCAATATTGAGCTAGACTCCGCTCTAAGTTGGATGAAATGCAGCCAGGGCACGACACAGAGCGGCACCCAGACTCCAACGTGGGCAATGGATCCAACTGATTCCCAAGTGCGACTCGGTGCCACGCCGGGTTTGGGAATAACGACGTGACACGCCATCGCTGGGTCAAAAGCGCTCCAGCGCACGGCCTCTTAGCGTGCGGACTCAGCCAGTTAAGAACGACAAACTGGAAAACAAAACCAGGTTGCCGGACGGGCAACTTGACGGCAGCACAATTCTTGGAGGAATACCGATGCGACTTTCATGGAAACAGGTTTGGAATTTCTGTGCGAACCCCAATCGCGGGTCTGACCAGGTGGCGAAACTCAACCTGGGCACGCTTCGCCCTTTCTCAAGAACAACAATTCTCATCATCACGCTTACTTTGCCGGTGATCGCCGGAGGCAGGCTTGTGTTCGCGCAGGGTATTATCACTGGCTCCATTACTGGAACTGTGGTGGACCCGATGGGTGCTGTGATACCCGACGCCAGTATTACGGCAACCAGCGAAAGCACGGGGGCTGCGTTGCAGGGTAAGTCGAACGGAACGGGATTCTTTCAAATTTCGGATGCGCCACTGGGTTCCTATACGGTCAGCATTACGGCTGCCGGGTTTGGTTCAAGCAAGGTGCACCATGTGCAGGTGGTTGCCGGCAATGCGAGTTCGCTCGGCAAACAGGCCTTGACCCTCGGGGGATCATCGCAGACCGTAGAAGTGGCCGCGGGCGCTGCAGAAATGATGAATACCGAGTCGTCGCAGGGCGAATTAGTCATCGACAGTGTGCAATTGGAATCAATGCCCGTTGATGGCGCCATGGATAACGTGACGCTGATGGTTCCCGGCGTTGTTGCAACCCACGCGGACGGGATGTCAAACACCAACGGCGTGAACTTCTCAGTGAATGGCGAGCGTGGCCGTTCGAATAACTCCGAGATCGACGGACAATCAAACAACGACAACATGGTCTCGGGTCCAAGCTTCTTCTTCTCCAATCAGGATGCGGTTTCGGAGATTCAAGTTATTACCAATGATTTCAGCGCGCAATACGGCCGTAACATGGGCTCGGTGGTGAATTACATCACCAAAAGCGGCACCAACGCATTCCACGGCAGTGGATTCGAAATGTATACAGGTTCATTTCTGTCCTCTCTGCTGGGTTCGCAAAAGGATCCGCAGGACGGCTTCTGCCCCGCCGGTGTCAGCCCGTCCACTGGGTGCAACGTTCCCGTTGTTCCCCGCTTCGTGGATAACAACTACGGCGGCACGTTTGGCGGCCCGATCATCAAGGACAAACTATTCTTCTTCGGAAGCACGTTCTGGACGCATGAATACCAGGCCGGCGCGTTGGATACGTCGAATGGAGCTGTCCTTCCCGATGCAACCGGGCTTGCGACTCTGCAAGCGGCCTTCCCCAACAATCCAGGCGTAACGGAGCTGGCCATGTTTGGGCCGCAGTCGGTTGCCCAGGGCCACCCGGCCTTCTTTGGTCCCACCAGCTTGATCCCGGTTACTGACGGCAACACCACGGCCAATGTTGAGGTCGCTCAATTCAGCCGTAGTCTGAACTCCGCCATTCTGGACCAGGAGGATCTCGGCCGTCTCGACTTTCAACTAACTAACAAGGACCGCTTCTATCTCCGCTATAACTACCAGAACAACCCATTCCTCCCCGCCTTCTATCTATACGGGTCAGAGGCCATTGCCGCGGGTGGTTACGCAAACGTCAATGGCATTACCCATCAAATCGGCGGCGACTGGACCCACACTTTTACGCCTAACATCGTCAATCAACTGCGCTATGGTTTCCAGCAATCGAATATCGCGTTCGAAGGTGGCACCATTCCCGGCTGCACTATCACCAGCTTCGGGCCCTGCTCCTCCACCGTCACCATGGGCGCAACCCAGGGCACCACGTTTGGCACCATCGGTTACGGCAGCGGCTTCCCCCAGGGACGTTTCATCAAGGTCAACCAGGTCCAGGACAATGCAAGCTGGAGCCACGGACGTCACACGCTCACCTTCGGCGGAGAGTTCGATCACCAGGATTCTCCGGCCAGCGGATTGCCCGCTGCACAGGGTTCATTCGACACCAATCCCGCGGACACTGGCGTCGCCATTCGAGTCCCCGGCAGCGTGCCATCCAGCCAGGCGTCCGCCTACAGCAATGGCCTCAGCGGCTTGCTTGAAGGAACTTCATTCACGGCTCTGACACAAGGAAAACCGACCACGCCGTTCAAAGAGCCTGACTTCGCCTTCTATGTGCAGGATGACTGGAAGGTCAAGCCAAATCTAACCTTGAATCTCGGTGTGCGCTATGAGTTCTTCGGACAGAGCGTCAACCTGTTGCATACCGAAAGCGTCGCGCAGCAGTCCGGGCCCAACCCGTTTTGGAACACGGCACTCCCGCTCTCGGCAACCACCTTCCCGCACATCAATCCTTCCTATCGGAACTTCGAGCCACGCATCGGCCTCGCCTACACGCCTGGCTTCCAGAAGAAGATGGTTGTGCATGCAGGATTTGCCATCAACGTGGATCCAGCGTTTTACAACATCTTTCTCAACGCTGCCCAGAGCGCGCCGCTGGTTGACTCTGGCAGCTTCACTTGCGATGGAGTAACCGTCAACTGCATGCCGACCGGCGGCTTCACATACGCTACCGTGCAGGCGGCGGACGACAAGTACATTCCCATCGGTGGCGATCCGCGGGTCAATCCCCTCACGCTGGTCCCCACCAACTTCAGAAACCCCATGGCCGAAACCTACACGCTCGGATTCCAGTACCAGGTCATGCCGGCCGCAGTCGCTGAAGTTCGCTATGTTGGCAATCACACCTTCGATCAGTTCCAGTCCCTGAATTCAAACCCCGACATCCTCGATGTACAAAGCGGCTTCCCCAGCTATGGCAGCGGTTCCACCGTGTGCACCGACCCAACCCAAGCCGGCTACACCAGGCCGAATTGCAATTACGGTTTGATCAACACGGTCGCCAACACTGCATTCTCCGTCTACAACGGATTGCAGACCTCATTCACGCTCCACAACTTCCATCACTTCAGCGGAACAGCCAGCTACACCTGGAGCCGCGCCATCGACAATGTGACCGAGATCTTCTCCACAGCCGGCGGCGGAACAACCAACGCCTTCGGGCAGGACCCGCTGAATACCGATGTGGGCGAACGCGGCGTCAGCGGCAACTCCTATCCCAACGTGTGGGGAATTCAAACCGTCTACAACGAACCCTGGTTCAGTCACCAATCGGGGATCCTCGGCCGTTTGCTCGGCGGCTACTTCTTCAACACCTTCTACCAGTACAACGGTGGTCAGCCGTTCAGTCCATTCCAGGCTGTCGCGTCCTCGAATCCCTTCCTGCCCAACCCCGGCGACGCCATGGCCACTACCAGCTTCTGCGACACCAACTTTGACCTTCAGTTTGACTTTGGTGGATTCGTCAACCAATGCCGCCCCATCCTGGCCAACAAATCGGCGCCTGTATCGAGTGTCGGGATCAACGTAGGTGGTGGCAACTATATGAACTACGCAACCGGCGTTTATGGATCGCGGTCGTCATTCCATTGGCTGTGGAACAACCAGTACGAAGCCCTCGCACTCAAGAATCCTTTCCCCGGCGTCGGCCGCAACACCCTGCGAGGCGACAGCTTCAACAACCTCGACCTCACCGTTGGAAAGAACATCAAGATCAGGGAGCGCGTCAACATGCTCCTCGAGGTATCGGCCTTCAACGCCTTCAACCGCGCCTACTACGGCACGCCCGATCCAAACATCGAGGACTCACTTTATCCCGCGGAAGGACTCCCTGCCAGCTTCCTTCTCAACACCTTCGAAAACGGCAACGCTGGCAGCGCTGCAGGCGGCGGCGCGTTCTTCCAGGGCGCCGGCAACCGCAATATCCAACTCATCGGCAAAATCACTTTCTGACTTAACGGAAGGCCAGTGCCGCAATCACAAAAAAGGAGGGGCGCCCAAGCGGTGCCCCTCCTTTTTTGCGCGACTAAATCGCCACGTACCGATTTTTCAGCACTTTCTTCGAAAGGTGCTTGACCCTGCCCTTACGTCATAGACAAAGATGATTACTGTGAAACCCATAAGCACGTTCCGCATTCAGGAGTTCGCAAAACTTGCCGGTGTCACTGTCCGTGCATTGCATCATTACGACCGGCTCAAATTGCTGTCGCCCGGGCATCGTTCAGAGCGAGGCTATCGGCTCTACTGCCACGAGGACCTCGGCCGCCTTGAGCGAATTCTCGCGCTGCGCTACCTGGGACTCTCATTGCGCGAGATTGAAGCGCTTCTGAATACTCCGCCTGACCGTGGCGCGGAACCGCTGACAGTTACGCTTGCTCGGCAACGGGCGGCGCTTGGGGAGCGGCGCGACGGGCTGGATCGCGTCCTGCGGGCAATTGAACATGCACAACTGCGCGCACAGAACGTTACGGAAACGACCGAGGGGGCGGAACCCGAGTGGCTCCTCTACCAGACCATCCTGAAGGAGATTCAAATGCAGGAAACCACAGACTGGACGGAGAAGTACTACAGTCCGGAGGCCGCTGAGGCGCTTCGGGAGCGGCGCGCAACCATGACGCCTGAAGAAAAGGCAGATGCCGGTACGAGTTGGATTTCTTTGCTGGCGGATGTTCAAAGTGCACTGGATGGACAAGTGCCTCCAGACAGCGCTGAAGGCCGTGCGCTGGTGGCGCGTTGGATGCGCCTGGGCGACGAGTTCACGCTCGGGAATCCGGAAATTGGCGAGGGCTTCCGACGGTTGTATGACGACGAGAGCCATTGGCCGGACGACGAGAAGGCTGCAAGGCTCAGGGCGACCAGCCCCAAACCGGAGCACCGGACCTTCTTCAATCAGGCGATTCAAGCATGCCTGCGTCATGGCTGATCCCGGCGGGCCGCTTCATTCCATCGAACGGCTCGTTGCATAGTAAGGAGAGGACAATGGTCACGCCCAGGAGAAACATCTCCGCGGTAATTGCGCTGTTCTTTGTGGCTCCGCTGGTGGCGGAGTATCTGCTGGGTGATCTGCCGCTGAAGCTCCTAACGGCACTCATCGTATTGGCGCCGGCATACGGTGGCGCGGCGGTACTGATTCGCGAAACAGCGCGGCGAGCGGGCCGTGGCTGGCCAACGATGCTAATGTTGGGCGCGGCCTACACGGTGATCGCCGAAGGCCTTGTTACGCAGTCGCTCTTTAATCCGGACTATCTGAAGATGCACGTGCACCTGCTTGACCCCGCCTATATTCCGGTGTTGGGCATTGGCGCGTGGTGGACGTTATTCATGTTCAACCTCCACACCTTCTGGAGCATGGGCGTTTCAATTGCGCTGGTGGAAGCACTATTCCCTGCCGATGCCGAATCGCCTTGGCTGGGTCGGGTCGGTGATTCGATCGTTGCACTGGTGTTCGTGCTCGGTTCAGCCGCGAGCTTCGCCATCGGGTTCAAGCAGAACCAGTTCGTTGCATCCCACGCGCAGCTTCTTAGTGCAGCAGCGCTGAGCGTGTTGCTGATGGTGTCTGCGTTTCTCATTCCGGCGGCGACATCGCGCGTGGGCCATGGTAGGGTTCCGAGCCCTTGGAATACGAGCCCTTGGCCTGCAGGTGCCATCGCGTTCGTGCTGGGCATGGGCGTGATGTATACGCCGCCGAAGTGGGGTTGGGTAGCGGTGGGTGCGTTGCTGGCAATCGACGCGGTCTTTCTCGCACTGGTCGCGTGGATTTCGCGACAAGCGGGATGGAGCCCGCTGCATACCCTGAGCCTGGCAGCCGGCGGCGCAATGGCTTACGGCATTCACGCGTTTTCCGGGAAGCCGTTGGTCGGCGGGTTGCTGGGAATGCGCATCAGCAACGCAGTCTTTTTCGCTGCCGCTTTGTGGCTTATAGGTTTGGCCACGAGGCGCGTAATCCGCCACCAGACGCCCGACGGTCCAGGTTCCATCTGAAAATTCAGGTGCAGGGTGCCCCAAATCCTGATTTCGGGACTTGGGAAAGCATCAAGGTCAAGTGGTCTGCGAAAAACTGCTCCAGGGCCCTGGCACTTCAGGCCGCTTTATCAATCCCCATATAATGCCGGTATGTCCTCAGTACCTCATCCCATTTTCCGTTTTGGCGAGTTTGAGGTGGACACTCTCTCGCGCACGCTTAAACGGGGAGACACGGCAGTGAGCCTTAGCCGGCGGTCTTTCGATCTGCTGCTCTATTTTGTGCAAAATTCCGGCAGAGTGCTGAGCAAGGAAGAACTTCTCAAGAATATTTGGCCCGATACATTCGTGGACGAAAACTCCTTGGCTAAGAGCATCTCGGTGCTGCGCAAGGCGCTGGACGAAAGCCCGCTGGAGAGCAGCCTGGTGGTGACGGTTCCAGGGCGAGGCTATCAATTTGCAGGTGTGGTTGAGCTTTCCGGCCCCGTAGCGGTAACTGAATACGAGGAACCCTCGGCGAGAAACAACGGGTTATCCGCGGCTAGCGGTACAGCGGCAATCGGCGTTGTAGTGCAGCAGCGAACCATTACGACGCGGATTGACGAGGAGCAGATTCCCAGGCATGGCTCACCGCCGGTGAGCTGGGTTGCGCTGGCGGCGGGAATCCTGGTTGTGTCGGCGCTGGCGGGGACGGGTGGGTACCTACTGTGGCGGCATTTTCATCCCAAGCCGCTTTCCTCTTCGGTGGTGCTGGCGGAGTTCGCCAACAGTACCGGGGACAAGGATTTCGACTACGCGCTGAACCGCGCCTTCCAAATTGAACTGGAGCAGTCACCGTTTCTGGAGATTCTGCCTCGTTCCAATGTGCAGGAGACGTTGGAGCAGATGCAGCACCAGGCGAATGAAGCGCTGACGCCCCAGCTGGCACGGGAAGTTTGCGAACGCAATAACGGGCAGGCCGTCCTGGAAGGCTCCATTTCCAACTTCGACGGCAAGTATCTGTTGCTGGTGAATGCCACAAGCTGCGTCAGCGGCAAAAGCCTGGCGGGATACAAGCAATTGGTGTCAGCAAAGAGCGATGTGCTGCCGGCCCTGGATACGGCGGCGGGACGCGTGCGCAAGCAACTGGGTGAGTCTTCGGCATCGCTGGAACGATTCCAGACGCCAATTGAGCAGGCGACCACCAGTTCTCTCGATGCGTTGCGAGCGTATACGCAGGCGTTGGAGAGTGGGGATAAGGGCGACTTTGCGTCGGAACAGGCGCTGTTCAAGCGCGCGATTGCCCTGGACCCGAACTTCGCTTCGGCCTACAGAGGCCTGAGCGTGAGTTATCACAGCCGGCAGGATCTGGTGCAGGCAACGTCGACGATTGAGAAGGCTTATGCGCTGCGCGCCGGAACGACCGAACGGGAAAGACTCAATATCGAGATCGCGTACAACTCGTACGGAACCTGGGACTGGGAAGCGGCAGTGGCCAGCATGCGTTTGTACAACCAGATTTATCCGAATGATGCCGCGAACTGGGTTGGGCTTGCGTTGATGTATTCGGCATTGGGTGAGTATGCGCAGGCGATTGATGCCGGGGAACACGCGCTTCGCATAGCGCCTCACTCCGGCAGGGGCGCGGAGGTTCTGGCTCGGGCCTACGTGCGGGCCAACCGCTTTGCGGATGCCAAGAAGATGGCCGAGACGGCGCTGGCCGATGGCAAGGACCGCTGGGGGATGCACCGGCTTCTTTTCCAAATTGCGTACGTGGAGCGGGACACGGCGCGCATGAAGTCAGAGAGCGAATGGGGTTACACGCATGGATTGATGGGTCAGGCGCTGGCGGAAGTGGGGTTCGTTGCCGCAAGCGAAGGGAAAGTGCACGAGGCGACGGATGATTTTACCCGCGCCCGCGAGGAAGCCATTCGCAGCGGCGACGCCGATTTTGCCGATGACGCCACCATGTTTCTGGCCGGGATTCTCGAACAATACGGGTTTCCAACGGAGGCGGCGTCGACCCTGAGGCAGATGGGGAGCGATGCTTACGACCCAGGCACTACGGCGGAATTCAAGTTGGAACTGGGCGATCTGGCTCCCGCTCAACGGGTCCTCGCCCAAATCGACGAGAGCCATACCACCAAGACGCTTAGCATCTATTTCGATCGGCCGATGCTGCAGGCGCTGCTGGATTTGAAAACACACAAAGCGGCGGAAGCTGTGAAGGTGCTGGAGCCCTCGCAAAAGTACCAGATGCGGGATTACGGCGTGCCGATTCTTCGGGCGCGGGCGGAGACCGACGCCGGAAGGCTGGACAAGGCTGCTGACGATTACCGGCTCGTCCTGGCGAATCCCGGACTGGACCCGGTTTGGCCCGGCCACACGTTTGCTCACCTCTACCTGGCCCGCGTTCTGGTGCGGCAAAGCAAGCTTGACGAGGCAAGGGCGGAGTACCGCAAGGTGCTGGAAATCTGGAAAGACGCGGACCCGGAGGTTCCTATTTTTCTTCAAGCCAAACAGGAATACGCGAAATTACAGGCTCACTGATATTCTTTTAACTTATTTAGTTTCTTTCATATAACAATAAATTCACTTCTTTCAGGACTAGTCAGAACTGGTCACTTGCCTCTCTTCCTGTGTTGCCCGACACTCGGGGCAAATGAGAGGCGCGGACAGGATGATTCGACTTGCTGAATGGTTCCGGCGCCGTGCCAGCTCCCGTCGCACAGAGACCTCCGTGCAGGGTTCCGGCCATACCGTCCGGACCGTGGAAACGGTCGAGTTCCAGGAGAGAACCTTCCTAATCGGGCAACAACAAATCGGAGATTTTGCAACCTGCCCGCTTTGCGGCAGCAAGCTGAGTTCGAACGCGGACGACGCGGTGCGCCCTCAGCTTCACGATTGACTTCTTGATTTGAAGACAGGAACTGCCGGGGGCGCCTGGAAAGTCCGCGTCTGGCAGGCTCGAGCGACAGAACCCCAGAAGACGGGAAACATCGGACTTCAGAAGCACGGAAATTCACCCGGTTGAGCAGAACGGCCAAAAGCATTTCAGGAGATGACGATGACGAAGTACCAGAAACTTTCTTCCCTTCCCGTGTCAAGGTCCGTGCGGCGGCTCTTGGTCACTCTCACAGCGGCGTTTCTCGCGACAGCTTTGCTGCAGGGCCAAAGCCCGGCTGCCCCGGCCAGCGGACCTGCTCAGGCATCAGCCCCGGTATCGGCCCCGGCATCGCAAGGCCGCAAGCCGTTCGCGCCCAGCCTGCCACTGTTCTTTGAGAAGAATGACGGTCAGTTTGACGGCCGCGCCGGCTTCCTGGCCCGCATGCCCAACGCGACACTTTATTTCACGGGAGCGGACGCGGTGCTGGTGCACTCCGCAAAGGCAACAGATGAAGCGTCCGCGATTCGCATGCACTGGGCAGGCTCCAGCGACACGAAAGCTCCAGAAGGCGAGGCCGAGATGGCCGGCAGGAGCAACTACTTCATCGGCAATGATCAATCGCACTGGCACACCGGAGTCGCCAATTTTCAGCGCGTCCAGCAACGGGACCTGTATCCGGGCGTTGACCTTGTCTACTACGGCAATCAGCAGCAACTGGAGTACGATCTGACGGTCAAGCCCGGCGCAAGCCCCAGCAGAATTCGGCTGGCCATTGAGGGAGCAAAGAGCGTGGCCCTGGACAAGGCGACCGGCGATCTGGTCCTGGTGGACGCCGTGGGAAGCCCGCTGCGCCTGCTCAAGCCGGTCGTTTACCAACTCGACGACAAACAGGCCAGAACCTCCATTGCGGGGGCCTACGTTCTGTCCGCGCAGAATACTGTCTCCTTTGTTCTGGGCGACTACGATCACTCCCGGCCATTGGTGATCGACCCCGAGGTGGTGTATTCGACCATGTTTGGCGGCACGACGCTGGAGACTGCCAACGAAGGCACCTCGCCCAACAACCTGTATACCGGCATGACGGTCGATTCGAATGGAGACGTGTATCTCAGCGGCGTCACCTCCACCATCAACCTGCCGGCAACCGCGGGCGCATTTCAATCCACCTGCAATCTCTATGACAGCGGCGCGCTCTGCTCAAACTTCTTCGTGGCCAAGTTCGATCCCACGCAATCCGGTCCGGCATCGCTGATCTATGCCACCTATATCGGTGGAAACGCGCAGGACTACGTTTACCAGAATGATGGCGTCAAGTACAACATCGCAGTCGATTCGCAGTTCGACGCATACATCGTGGGCAAAGTCAGCCAGGGCATCTATGGCAGCGGATATCCCACCACATCCAATGCGTTCGTTCCTACCTGCACGGTTGCCATAACCGGGCCAACCTGCTCCGGCGTGCTCACCAAGCTGGATCCAACTGGCGCCACGCTTCTCTACTCCACCTGGCTCGCGGACTCATATAGCCTTGCGGAACCGGCTATGGTCAGCGTTGACAGCAACCAGGTTGCCTATGTTGCCGGCACGGGTGGCTCCGGACCCGAATCGTTCCTGGCTGCCTATCCCACCAGCGGCAGCGCTACCGGCTCCATCAGCTATTCCGTCGGCCTGCCATTCAGCGTCATGTCCCTCGCCGTCGACCCCTCCGGCAATGCCTATGTTGGCGGAGAATCCTTCCAGGGAACTGAAAACGGAGCGACCGGCTACCAGTTGATCGATTTCAACGGCGCCGTCACAACCCTCGGAGCAGGTGATTTCCCCGGCGTCTTCGTCAAATTCAACTCCTCCGGGCAAAACGTCTATGCAACGTTCTTCGGCGACGGCTCCTTTAACGGTGCCAACGGTGTTTGGGGAGTAGCTGCCGACCCTAACGGAATTGCCTTTGTGACAGGCGACGACGCGAATGTGGTCCAGGTGAATGGCCTGCCCTCGGGAGCCGGTACTACGTTCGGCGCCTATGTAGCTGAGGTCGACACTACCCAAACCGGACCCGCATCCCTCCTTTACTCAACCTACATTTACGCGGGCGACTTCAATAACGAGACATGGGCGATCGCCAGCAACGGCGCAGGACAGTTCGCATTTTCAGGCATTACCGACGGTGTCAACAGCTATCCGCTAACCAACCCTCTCAGTCAGCCTATCGCGCTCCCAACGTCAAGCCCCAGCAATCCGCAATTTATTGGCATGATCGATCCATCGAAGACAGGACAGCAGGCGCTTATCTTCTTGTCATTCGTCGATGGAGTAGACGAAGCCCTGACCCTGTTTATCGGCCAGGGCACCGATGGAGGTGGCGGCGGGGGCCCCTTCAGCCGTCCAGCTGTAAAGCCAAAGCCGGAGGTTGAAGTTATCTCCGGCCCGTTCGATTACAACCTGTTTGTAGCCGGCTATGGGCTTGCTGGATATGCTGCAAATCCATTTCTCACCGGTCCGTCGCTTGCGTCGTATACCACCTCTCTCGCTGCGAACCAGACCATTGCGCCCTTCTTCTACAAAATCGCCCTCGGCCCGATCGATTGCATCACCGTCTCTCCCTACTCGCTCGCCTTCCCCACCCAGGAAGTCGGTACGACCAGCCCTCCCCTCAGTTTCACTGTGACCAACACCTGCACCTACCTGGTGGACATTGCCAGCATCACGCCCAGCCCCACATTCATCGAGAGCGACAACTGCACTCCCTCTCTACCCGCAGGAAACGTCTGCACCGTCCAGGTGACCTTTGAACCAACCGTGGCCAGCACAACCCCGGTCAGCGGCCTGGTTTCCGTCAACGTCGAGAATTCGAATGCGCCAATCTCTGTGGCTGTCTCCGGCACAGGTGTCAGCGCAACCACCGCAACCGGCTGGGTATCTCCGCAGAACATCGCATTCTCACCGGAGCCGAACGGAGGAGTCAGCGCTCCCGTGACGGTTACCTATACCAACACCGGATCAGTGGCGCTGGGTAACGGCGTCACCAGCATGATCGTAGTGAGCCAAGCCGCATCGGATCCATTTGTGATTGTGAACAACGGCTGCGGCAAATCGCTTGCCGTGGGAGCGAACTGCCAGTTCCAGGTGGAGTTTGCACCAACCACCACAACGGCCCTCTACACCCCCAGCAACAAATACACGCAACCACTCTATGCCGAAGGGCAAAGTCCCACCCTCACGATGAACCTGACCGGCACAGGCGGCGTGGTCTTGACACCCGCCACTCTCGTCTCACCCACGCCGGGACTTAGCACAATCCTCGGCACCAGCAACGTCACGTTCCAGTGGACCACGATCCCCGGGGCCACAGATTACCAACTCAACCTCAGCGCCATCTCTGCGGGCGGCCACGATCTCTTCTTATACAAGGGCACTGCTACCACAGCAACCGCAACCGCCCTGCCTGAAGACGACGTAACCGTCTACGCCACGCTCTATACAAAAATCGACGGCGTCTGGGTCTCGAACAGCTACCAATACACTGAGAGCGGTACCCCCGCTCCGGCTACGCTCACATCCCCCACACCGGGACTAAGCACCATTCTTGGCGCCAACAACGTGCAATTCCAGTGGACCACGGGAGGCAGAGTCTCCGAATACCAACTCAACCTCAGCGCGGTCTCCGCAGGTGCCAGCGACCTGTTCTTGTACAAAGGCACTGCCACCTCCGCAACCGCGGCCTCGCTGCCCGTAAACGCCAATGAGGTTTACGCAAGGCTCTACTCAAAGATCAACGGAGCGTGGCAGTACAACGATTACGTCTATACCGAAAGCGGCACACCCACTCCGGCCGCGCTCACCTCTCCCACGCCCGGGTTAAGCACCACACTCGGCGCCACCGATGTGCAATTCCAGTGGACCAGCGGGGTCGATGTCGCCGACTACCAGCTCAACCTAAGCGCCATTTCACCTGGTGGCAGCGACCTCTACACATACAAAGGCACGGCCCTCACTGCAACCGCGCCAAATCTGCCCACAAGCGGCGCGGAAGTCTATGCACGGCTGTACTCCAAGATTAACGGAGTATGGCAGTACAACGACTACGTGTATACCGAAGGCGGCACTCCCACGCCGGCCACGCTCACTTCGCCGACACCGGGACTCGGCACCATTCTCGGCACCAGCAGCGTTAGCTTCCAATGGACTGCCGGGATTGCCGTCGCCGACTATCAACTCAACCTCAGCGCCGTTGCAGCCGGCGGCAGCGACCTCTACCTGTACAAAGGCACGGCCCTCACCGCAACCGCGCCCTCCCTGCCCGCAAACGGCGTCACAGTCTACGCAAGGCTCTACTCAAAAATCAACGGAGCGTGGCAATACATCGACTACGTCTACACCGAGCAGTAGCCAGTTAGAGGATGCAAAACATGAAGCCCTAAGCCCATTCATCGCGCAGTCCGGGGTCCCCGGCGACAGGTCTTCGTCGCCGGGGTGAAGTTTCATCGCGGGATGATGGGATGCATATCGTTCGCACTCAATGTTCTCTTCAGACACCCGCAGTACGAGGTTGTCCCCATTCTGGCGCTTTTCCTTGGCGCCCGGGGTGCCGAGCGTCCGCCACCCAAGGTGAAGTGAATTAAACTAGATCATGGCCTCTCCAGCAGCTTCCGCGCGCCCCGCAGACACCCCCCAAAGCCACAAACGCTATTTTTTCGATAAATTCGGCATCACCGAGCGTCTGCTCGAGCGCTGCTTAGGCGAAGCCCTGGCCGCTGGCGGAGATTACGCCGACCTTTACTTCGAATCCGTCACCGCTACGTCCCTAGGCGTCGACGAGCAGATCGTCAAATCCGCCTCCCAGGGCACCAGCGCCGGCTGCGGCATCCGCGTTCTCTCCGGCGACCGCACCGGCTACGCCTACACAGACAATCTCTCGCCCGACCGCCTTCTCCACGCCGCCCGCACCGCCGCCCTCATCGCCTCCGG
>Ga0302267_10000773_pt1 | contig 42446 bp, 31 predicted proteins | sample III_Bog_E1_3_FD_194555 | JGI IMG/M metagenome (GOLD analysis project Ga0302267, IMG submission 194555) | Peat permafrost microbial communities from Stordalen Mire near Abisko, Sweden - III_Bog_E1_3 | ecosystem: Environmental > Terrestrial > Soil > Wetlands > Peat | place: Sweden: Abisko...
GGCGAGTTCGCGTAAGAATAAGGATGGAACGATCACATCATTTTCCGCCAAGTCCGCCATGCCGAAGTTCACACAGGAGCATGGTGTGTATTTGGAGCATGAAGTTTCGGCGTTCAAGAATTTGCTTAAGGCGATGGAAAACAAAGGTCTGATTTAGTAGGAGGATTGAGATGGCAGAGTGGTTGAAAAAGGTGATCGATGAAGTGAACAGACAATTTGAGGAACTCCCTGACTGGAAGAAGACTTCGGCAGAGCAGTTCCTGAGTTCTCCCCCAACAGAAGACGAGCGTTCATCGACTATTCGCGAACCACATTATCGGGGACAGGAATGCAAAATCCTTTAATGGTTTAACACTATTGAAGCTCACGGGCCGCCCAATCTGGGCGGCCCGTTTTATAACGCGAAGATATTGTTGAAGTGTGTTGGTAAATAAAATGCCTCGGGGAAAATAGGTTCTCCGGGGCCTTTTGTTTACAACCCCATCGACTTCGAAGCCGCCAACTCCTTGGCCTTGGCGATGAACTCTTCCAGCGGGATCGAGCCCTGATCGCCCTTGCCGCGGGTGCGCACGCTGATGGCGCCAGCCTCTGCTTCCTTGTCGCCGAAGACTAGAATATACGGAGTTTTCTGGTTGGCAAAGTCGCGGATTTTGGAGTTCATCTTTTCGTTGCGGGCATCCACTTCCACGCGGAAACCGGCCGCCTTCAGCGCCGACTCCACCTTGACCGCATAGCCCAGATGACGCTCGCTGATGGGCACCAGGCCGATTTGCACCGGAGCCAGCCACAGCGGGAATGCGCCCGCGTAGTGCTCGATGAGCACGCCGAAGAAGCGCTCCACGGAACCGAACAGCGCGCGATGCACCATCACCGGCTGGTGACGTGCGCCGTCTTCGCCCACGTACTCCATCTCGAAGCGCGCCGGCAGGTTGAAGTCGAACTGCACGGTGGAGAGCTGCCACAAACGGCCCAGCACATCCACCAGCTTGAAGTCGATCTTGGGGCCGTAGAAGGCGGCTTCGCCGGGAATCGTCTTGTATGGAATGCCCTCGCGTTCGAGAGCGTGTTCAAGGCCCTTGGTGGCCAGCTGCCAGTTCTCGTCGGAGCCGGCGTAGTGCGCGCGGTCGTTCGGGTCCCAGGTGGAAAGCTCCACCTTGAACTCCTTGAAGCCGAAGGTGGTCAGCACTGTCTTGGCAAACTCGATGCAAGCCACCACTTCGTCCACAATCTGCTCTGGCATGCAGAAGATGTGCGCGTCGTCCTGCGTAAAGCCGCGCACGCGCAGCAAGCCATGCATGGTGCCCGAGCGCTCGTAGCGGTACACGTTGCCCAGCTCTGCATAGCGCACCGGTAGGTCGCGGTAGCTCTTGGGCGAATTCTTGTAGATGAGAATGTGGAACGGACAGTTCATCGGCTTCATGCGGTACATGGCATCGTCCAGTTCCATGGGCGTGAACATGTTCTGCGCGTAGAAGCCTTCGTGGCCCGAGGTCTGCCACAGGTTCACGCGCGCCACATGCGGTGTGTAGACCAGATCATAGCCGCGACTGATGCACTCTTCGCGCATCCAGTCTTCCATGATCTTGCGGATCATGGCGCCTTTCGGATGCCAGAAGATGAGCCCCGAGCCAGCCAGCTCCTGAATGCTGAACAGATCAAGCTGCTTGCCCAGCACGCGATGGTCGCGCTTGGCTGCTTCCTCCAACTGCGCAAAGTGGGCATCCATCTCCCTCTTTGAGAAGAAGGCGGTACCGTAGATGCGCTGCAGTTGGGGATTCTTTTCGTCGCCCAGCCAGTACGCTCCGGCCACTTTGGTTACCTTCACGGCCTTTACGCGGCCGGTGGAGGGCAGGTGCGGACCACGGCAGAAGTCAACAAATTTGCCGTTGCGGTAGAAGCTGACGTCGTCGCCGACGGCGGTGAACTTGGTCACGAAGTGGGTCTTCATGAAGTCGCCGTCTTTTTCAAAGGCTTCCAGGCTCTTATCTCTTGGAACAAACTCGTGCAGGAACGGCTCGTTGCGCGCCACCACTTCCGCCATTTTGGCCTCGATCTTCTCAAGGTCTTCAGGCGTGAAAGGCTTCTCACGATAAAAGTCGTAGAAAAAGCCAGAGTCCGTGGAAGGGCCGTGGCCGAGTTTGGTCTCAGGGAACAGCTCCAGCACCGCCGTCGCCATTACGTGCGCGGCAGAGTGGCGAACCACCTTGAGCGCTTCGGGGTCTTTCTCGGTGACCAGTTCGAGCTTGGTGTCGGCCGTCAGTGGAGTGGTCAGGTCCACGAGCCGTGGCGCGTTGGCGTTCTCGGCCGCGTACATGCTGGCCTCGGTCGGCTCATCGCCGTCAGCGGTCTTCTCGGCCGCGCCGGTGAGCGGAATCAGTCGCGCCACCACGCTGGCGGCAGCCAGACGCGGCGAAATCGAGTTGGCAATCTCAAGGGGCGTGGTGCCAACTGGCACTTCGCGAATCGCCCCATCGGGCAGGTGTATGGCAACTGTCTGGGTGCTCATGATCTCTCTTCTGTGGAGCGGGAAACGGGACCGCGCCAACACTTGAGGATAGAAGCTTTGAGCGCGCAAAGTCGAGCGCGGCCCAGGTTAAGCACCGCCGGTGAACTGCATCTCGCACCACTCTGCCCCGAAAGGGTCATGGCAAGTTGCCCCAAAAGAACGGTTTGCTGCTGCCGGCGTGGAATGTTCTGTTTTAGAACAAGTGGCCTATTGTCTTGTTCGTGGCTGAGGCGAAGAGTAACTCGGCCAGATGAGGATTAGCCATGCAGGTTCTATGCAAAAGCACCAACGGAAACGCCGAATGCAACTGCTGCGTCTGCGGCCAGGGTTTTGTCATGTACTGGGAACGCCAGTCACGTAACGAGCAGGCTGAGGCGCTACGCGAAATTCAGCAGACGTTCCTGCGTCACCATCGCGAAAATATGGGCATGCACGCCCACCCGCAAACGGGCTTTCTGGTTCCTGAGTGGAACGGCCCCATGGCCTATTCCGGCGCGGGTCTGCTGGGCAGCGTATCGGCCTGGGATCTCTGACTTCCTCGGTGCTCAACGGGCTGATCTGGCGGCTGAACCAGGGCTGAACAGGCTCAAAAAGTACTGCGACTGCGGAATTTTGTACATTGAGGTTCGTACTTTCCCTCCCTTTTACGGTGAAGCTGTTGAAAGGATGGGGCACGGAGGTTAGATTCGCACGGTCAAAATACTAGCGCGCCTTGGGCAGAACCAGCGGCGCGTTCACCTTTTCCGCGTTGCGAATCTCCCAGATTTTGGCGTCTACCAGGAAGCGGAACCAGAAGGTCTGCAGCACCCAGAAGATGGTGCCTTCCATACCATCTAAAAAGCCCAGCCGCACAAAATAGCGGTAGAAGAACAGCCCAAAAGGCCGCACAAACAGCGGCGTATTGTTGAAGATCTGGCGCAGGAAGCGCTTGCGCTGCACGGGGTTGCCCATCATACGGGGCTTCACGCGGCCCTCGGTTTCCTGGCTTGCCAGCTCTTCCACCTCGCCGTCGGCCCAGCGGTTGTGGCGCGCGGTCCACTCGGTCAGCGGCATGCGTACGTCGTCCACCAGAATACCGGGCAGCTTACCGGCTTCCCCGCTCTTGATCAGGAAGTGCTGATCGTATTTGCGATCCTCGCAGCGGCCGATGCCGGTCTGAAACAGCCGCAGGTGCCAGGTGGGGCTCATACCGCCGTGGCGCAGCACTCGGCCCAGGAAGCGCAGGTAGCGCGGCACAAAGTATCCGGTGAACTTTGGGTCCTCGGGCAAGGCCTGGATGGCCTCCACCAGCCGGTCGTCCATGACCTCGTCTGCGTCCAGATGCAGCTGCCAGGCACCGGTAATGGGCAGGTTGTCGATGGCCCAGTTGCGCTGCGCGCCGTAGTTCAAAAAGGCGTGCTCCACCACGGTTGCGCCCATGGAACGGGCCAGTTCCACGGTTCCATCCTTGCTGAAGGAGTCGACCACGAAGATCTCGTCTGATACCAGCCTGGCGCGGTTCAGCGTGGTGGCAAGTGAGTCTTCCGAGTTGAACGTAAGAACAATTACTGTTGGGCGCATGACTGCATCCTAGCGCAGAACGGCAAAAAATCCATGGAACGGCGTGTCCGCGCTTCTTTCAAACGCGAGAAAACTTCTGCGGTGAACCGAAGGCCGCACTCACTGATCCCGGACGCCGCAGCTATTTTTTTTCTTCGTGGTACTCCATCTCGGTGTTGATTGCCCAGATGTTTTCCTTCGTGGTGATGCCGTTGGCAATATTCTCCACGGCGGTCATGGCCGTCAGCATGGAGTGGTCCTGGTTGTTGTACTTGTGCATGCCGTTGCGGCCCACCAGAAACAGGTTCTCAAAGTTGTCGGTGAAACTACGGATCACGTCGAACTTGTCATAGCTGCCGAAGTAAGCCGGATAAGTCTTGGGCACATGCACCACATGCGAGTCTTCCACGTCCTCAGCCTTGAGAATGCCAATCCGCGCTACTTCCTCAATGGCCAGTTTGGTCATTTTCTCGTCGCTGTACGTCCAGATTGGGTCGGTGTCGTTGCAGAAGTACTCCAGGCCGATCCAGGTCTTCTCGGGGTTGGCCACCAGCCACGGGCTCCAGTTATTAAAGATTTGCAGGCGGCCTACGGTTACGTCAGGCTCCTGGATGTAGATCCAGTTATCTTTCAGCTTTCCGCCGTCGTCTTCGGTCACAATCAGCTTCTTCGCCAGCAGGCCCACGGTGATGAAGTCGCGATACATCAAACCCTCGCTGACCTCGTTCACTTCCTTTGGCACCGGCTTGCCAATGGCGCGAATCAAATCCCGTACCGGCATCGTTGAGAAGAAGTAGTCGCCCGTGTAGGTGATGCGCTCGCCGGCTTCGTTCACAGCTTCCACTGAGACAATGCGGTTGGCCTCCACATTGATGCGGTCAACCTTGAGGCCGAAGTGGATTTCGCCGCCGCCAGCGCGCACCATATCCGCGGTGTGCTCCCACAGTTGTCCCGGACCCAGCTTAGGATAGAGGAACTTCTCAATCAGCGAGGTCTCCACTTCCTTCTGCGAAATATCGCCGGACTTCTTGCTGGAGAAGGTCTTCTTGATAAAGTGCACGGCTACGGCCTTCAACGAGAGGCCCTTGATGCGCTGTGCGCCCCACTCCGCGCTGATCTGATCGCAGGGCACTCCCCACACCTTCTCCGTGTAGGACTTGAAAAAGGTCAGATAGAGTTGTTTGCCGAAGCGATTGATGAAGAAGTCTTCGAGCGAATGCTCTTCGCGCTGCGGCAGCAAAGCCGAGCGCATATAGCTGATGCCTGAGCGCACCGTGCGCACGAGCCCCATCTTGCTCAACGTGTCGAAGGTCAGCTTGATCGGATAGTCGAAGAAGCGGCGCAGGAAGTAGATACGACTCTTGCGTTCGCGCACCAGCATGACCAAATCGTCTGTGTTGGGATCTGGAGCGGCAGAGGTCCCGGGAACATCGCGCTTCTGCCCTTTGTAGCGCAACTCGGAGCCCTCGGCGGCCCCTGCTTCCACGGGCATAATCTCCAGCCACCACTGCATGACGCGGTCCGATTTCGAAAAGAAGCGATGCCCACCGATGTCCATGCGATTTCCCTTGTAGACAATCGTCCGCGAGATGCCGCCGATATCGTGGCTGGCTTCAAGCAGGATGGGCTTGACCTGGGTTTGGCGCTGTAACTCGACGGCCGCCGTAAGTCCAGCGGGCCCGGAGCCAATGATGATCGCTGTTTTCTGTAGCTGCTCATGCATAGTAGTTCTCCCGAATCCTAGGTTGGTTGCAATTGTAGCGTCATCGGTTAAACGCGCTATAAGGATCGCTGAAAAATGCGACAGGAAAAGCACACACTATGTGGAATGCGATCAGGAATCACGTTCCAAGCTCATCATTCATAGTGCGAGATCGTATTCGATACGTACACTCTTTCCGAACGCAAAGTCACTTTGACTCAATCGGGCTGGAAGCGTGGTAGTCGTGCAAGTAAACGTAGAAACTCTCGATCGCATACATGGGCTGTCGATCGAATGCGCGCAAGAGATGAACTCCAAGTCTGGTGGCTCCATTCTCATCGAGAGGAGAATTCACAATGAGGATCGCGGGCTTGCCAGCCTCCCGTGACAATCCATCGAGCTCTTCGCGCGTGATCGTCCTATCCGGATTCCGCGCGGTATTCCACAGAACAAAGGATCGAGAGCACCTGCACTCGGGATAATAAACTTTGTCCCGCTGCAGATAGCCGACGATTCCGGCGCCAACAATGTCCGGAGCGATAGCGATCGGATTATTGCTGTAATTTGAATTGCGAATCCAAAGGGCTGTCTCCTTCGCCTCGGAAAAAGGCCTGATAAGGTCTAATCCCACTGCTGGCAAAGTGGCAAATGCCTGCAGGCCAAGAAAGAAATAGATGGTCGCGGTTGCAGCCCGGCGCCCAAGCCACGGCCTGACAGTACCTGCGTTGGCATGGGCATCCACCATCAAGGCAATCATGAGCGAGCAAAACAGCAGACCGTAATGCCGCACAGGCGGAATCCGAACCGTAATCGAAAAGACAATCAATTCGAGGAGAACAGACGAAAGGAAGACAACGCGCGCACGGCTGGATCGCAAAGCGGAGGCAATCCAAAATACGAGAATCAGGGATAGAACCGTAGCGAACGTCGATGGAAAGAGTCGCGGCAACAGCAGGTTCCTGTACCCTTGCGGTACGAAAGCTTCCGGAAAGGGAGCAAAAAACTGCCACATTCTTCCCAGCGAGATCAGGAAATAATCAAAGACCGGCAACTTTGTTGCATAGTGTGGAGTATAGCTGTCGGGCTGCGGCCGCACCGTAAAGTATGCAATCAGCAGGCTAGACAGCAGCAAAGTCGAGGCGATCCAGAACTTCGCCTTGCGAAGCAGCTCAAGCGGCCGTTCCCAGCTCTCTCGCGTGGGAAAACAGAAGAGGACAACAAAGAGAACCGCCACAATCGGAATAGCGAAGAAATGGGAGTTCAGCGCCAGCGCGAGGAGCACAATCCCCAGCCAGTATCGCTGTCGCCCCAACTGGCAACGGGCTGCAGCGGTGAGCAGAAGCATGGCCAGCATGTAGTTACGGGCTATGGCTCCGTACCCGTAAAAAACAAAGAAAGAGAACGCCAGCAAGACACGTTCAGAACGGGGCAGGCGTTCCTCGCTGAGTATGAGCCAGGCTTCCAACACTGCGAGCAGATAGTTGATAACCTGCATGCTCACAGGGTTCCATGAAAAATGTGACGGAAGGAACAGCAGCAGATGCCATAGAGCCGGGTGGCCCTCGTAACGAAGGTTCCAAATCAAATTAGGTATCGATGTGCTGTCACGCGCAATGAGCCAGGCTTGAACCTCGTCGCGGAACATCTCGTGCCGCATCGTAACGATGGCCAACAGAAACGCATAGATGGCGGTTAACCAAGAGGCGAAAGAAAGATAGAATCGCGACTCATTTAGCGCAATGGTTGAGGCTCCGTCTTTCACTGTTTGTCCTTATCGTTTCGTCTGCACATCAGGCAGGCAGGTTTGCAATCTCTCTGCATCTCGTCAGGGACAGGGTGAAGTACACCTGGTGGACCTGCTCACAGGCCACATTTGACTAACTATTTCTTGAACTGTCCCCGGCGTTCCATCCGTGCCCCCGTTAAGCACGGACTGCCCAAGCTCTCACGCTTGAGAGGCAGATAAGAATGGTGAAAGTTGATCGCAAAAAAAGCTAATGGATGTCGCTCGCGCGCGGATCGAGAGTTCATTTGGGTCTACGAAGCAGATTCAAAGGCCTTGATTCGGAAACATAGCCCTGCCGAATCGGGGAATGCGAGATGATGTTTCAAACACGCACGAAGCTCAATGAAGAAAAGCGAAAAAATCGGGTTGGGGAAGTGATTTGTCGAACAGAGCTGGATGACTGTGTTGTGGGGAGGACTTACACAGCCAACGGAAGATTGGGGAAAAGAAAAATTGCTAGAGCTATCCTAAGTCAGGCAAAGGCCTAGACAGATCCAGGCCTTTGCTGTGTTTGCTAGATTCTGCCGAATCCGGCCAGTGGCATTAGAGAGGCTGCACGTCGGCAGCCTGCCAGCCCTTGGGGCCCTTTACAACGTTGAACTGAACGGCTTGGCCTTCCTGCAGGCTCTTGAAACCGTTGGAGTTGATCGCAGAGTAATGCACGAAAACATCTTCGCCGTTCTGACGCGAGATGAAGCCGAAGCCCTTCGCGTCATTAAACCACTTCACAGTACCTTGTTCCATCTTGATCGTATTTCCTGGATTGAATTGCGCTGGATGAATCGGAGCGACCACTGGCAGAATCTTGCTTGGTTGGGCGAGTTACTGCTCACGCCCGGTTCGGCTCTAACGCTGGCAACAGTGTATCATCGTTGTCAAAAATTGATCCCTGATTCTTCCGTGCGAGCCTGAAATGTAATGACTTCTTTATAAAACTCGCATCCGATACCATTGATACATTGGCCTGCGTACTCTCCCCGTATCTGCTCCTTTGAAGGGTATCCATGAGTTCCGATCCGCTTCCCGCTTTGCTCGCCCGCGCCCTCGAACACTTGCAGGCTGAGTTCGCCACTCTTCCCTCCGTAGAGGAGTTACCCGTTGCAGCGGCCTTCGAGCCGATTCTGGCTGAAGTCGCTCATCGGCTCGGCGACAACTATCCCTATTTTCATCCGCTCTATGCGGGTCAGATGCTCCGCCCGCCGCATCCCTTGGCCCGCGCTGCTTATGCGCTGGCTATGAGCATCAACCCCAACAACCATGCCCGTGATGGTGGTCGCGCCAGCTCCGAAATGGAAATTGAAGCCGTTCGCCAGATTGCGCAGATCTTCGACTGGCCAGAACACCTGGGCCACCTGACCTCAGGCGGCACTTTTGCCAATTTGGAGGCCCTCTGGATCGCCGGCCAACTCGCGCCCGGCAAGCGAATTGTGGGATCTGAACAGGCACACTACACCCACCAGCGCATCTCCGGCGTGCTCAAGCTCGACTACGCTTCCATTGCAGCTGATAACCGCGGCCGCATGGACATCAATCGTCTCGAAGACGAGCTGAAAAAAGGCGATGTGGGTACGGTGGTTGCCACCATGGGCACCACGGCCATCGGCGCCGTCGATGCGCTGGACCAGATTGTTGCCCTGCGTGAGCGCTACGGCTTCCGCATCCACGCCGACGCGGCTTACGGCGGATACTTCCGCCTGATCCTCGACGAGCTGGAGGAGCCCGTTCGCCGGGCCTACGCGGCGCTGGAGCGGGCCGACTCCATCGTCATCGATCCCCACAAGCACGGCCTGCAACCCTACGGCTGCGGCTGCGTGCTGTTCCGCGACCCCAGCGTGGGGAAGTTCTACAAGCACGATTCGCCGTATACCTATTTCACGTCGAACCAGTTGCATTTGGGTGAGATCAGCCTGGAGTGCTCCCGCGCCGGCGCCTCGGCCGTGGCCTTGTGGGCCACGCATGAACTGCTGCCTCCGGTTCCAGGCGGCGAATTTGCCCGTGGACTTTCCGCGTGCCGCGCGGCTGCCCTCGATCTTGACCGGCGGTTGCGCTCGCGCGAACTCTTCCAGCCGCTGGTGGCAGGCCTGCCGGATCTCGATATCGTGGTCTGGCAGATGGTTGCCCGCACTCCCGAGCTGGCCGGCCAGCGCGCCCGGGAGACCTTTAACGCCTGCGCCCTGCACGACCTGCACCTGGCTCTTGTACAATTGCCGCATTCCTGGTTTGTGCCCCAGGGGAAGGCAGTAACTTCGCCTGGCCCGGTCGGTGTCACGTGCCTGCGTTCGGTGCTGATGAAGCCTGAACATGCCGCCTGGATGGACCGCATCTGGGAAAGGCTTATCCTGGCCACCGGAAAGTTATCGGAGGAGTAAAACGTATGACGGGAAAACAAAGAGATTCGGTCGCTGAGGAAAACGTTCTCAATCAGAGCCTCACCGTCCCTCTGTCTCTCGTTGCGTTCTCAAAAGAAAGAATATATTCGCCACTTCCTTCTGCCTCAGCAGCATCGCTCAGAGGCGTTCCAACACTGTCTTCGATTTCACTTTGAGGGTATGAATCGTCATGCATGATCCTGCCGTACTTCGTTCCATGCACCTGGCCCGCTTCAATGCCGAGCCTGCCATCTTCGTCGCGCCGGGCCGCGTTAACCTGATCGGCGAGCACACGGACTACGCCGAGGGCTTCGTGATGCCCGTGGCCATCAACTTCGCCACCCTGGCCGCCATCTCGCCACGCAACGACGGCAAGATCTGCATCTATGCGGAAAATTACAGCGAAGAGAAGACCTTCGATGCCGCTGCCACGCCGGTGCGCAGCCATCATTGGAGCGACTACCCGATGGGCGTAGTCTCCATCCTCAAAGGCGAAGGCAACGCCATTCCCGGCTTCAGCCTGAGTCTCTGGGGCGACGTGCCGCTCGGTTCCGGGCTATCCAGCTCGGCTGCGCTGGAAGTGGTCACCATGCTGGCCATCAACTCGCTAATCGGCGTTACCTACCCCGGCCCCGTGCTCGCTCGCCTTTGCCAGCGTGTCGAGAACGAATTCGTCGGCGCCAACTGCGGCATCATGGACCAGTTCATCAGCGCCAACGGCAAGGAAAACCACGCTCTGCTGCTCGACTGCCGCGATCTCAGCTACCGTCTGGCGCCCATCCCGGACAACGTTGCCCTGGTCATCGCCAACACCATGGTCAAGCACTCCATCGTTGGTGGCGACTACAAGACCCGCCGCGCTGAAAGCGAAGCAGCCTGCGCCATCATTGACAGCCATCGCGGCTCGGTGCCCTTCCTGCGCGATGCAACGCTTGAGGATCTGGCCAAGTGGGGCCATGAGATGGAGCCCAAGTCTTACCTGCGCGCCAAACACGTGATCAGCGAGAACCTGCGCACCGTGGCCGCCTCAGAGGCTCTGCTGAAGGGCGACATGAAGGAAGTGGGCCGCCTGATGGCCGAAGCCCACCGCAGCTATAGCGTGGACTTTGAAGGCAGTTGCGTGGAGGCTGACGCCATGGTGGCTCTCGCCCAAGACCTGCCTGGCCTTATCGGCGCACGGCTCACTGGCGGCGGCTTCGGCGGCTGCACCATCAATCTGGTCGAGCAGTCGGAGGCCACGGCCTTTGCCGAGGCGCTTGGTGCGCGTTATCTCGCCCAGACCGGGATCACCCCGGAGATCCACGTCTGCCACGCTTCCGACGGTGCTCACCAGATTCAGTAGAGTCCTGTTGCTGCAATCTCTCTTTCCCGCTCCCGTTGCGGGAAAGAGAGAGCAAATATTTCCCGGAGTTCATCAGGAGGGAGCTGCAAGCCCAGCACTTGCAAGGAACCTCCGCTGGACCAGTTCGGCCTAGAGGCGCCGCAGCCACCGCCAAACATCCCACAATACGAATCCGAGTCACTTTAACCCCTGCCAATTGGAGTTCATCAGGGGTTTTTCATTCCCTCCTTGCTAAACTTGGGTTGAGTCTGCCCCGATGAAGGCCATGGGGGGAACGCATCATTGCGTCGTCTGCTGGTCTTCACGATTCCCCAGAGGCCGCTGCTTGTCCGGCGGTACCGTGATCGAGAGACATTGACTATGCCAGCGAAGAATACCAAGCCGTTTTCCTACGAAACCTTCCCCACGGCGGGCCACGTCGCCTACTACTCCATGGAGATTGCCATCAATCCCTCCATGCCGACATACTCGGGTGGCCTTGGCGTGCTCGCAGGTGACACGTTGCGCTCGGCGGCCGATCTAGGCATTCCGCTCATCGCTTTTACGCTGCTGCATCGCAAGGGCTACTTTCAGCAGCATCTGGATGCCTCCGGTGCGCAGAGCGAGAACATCCAGCCCTGGAACCCTGAGCAGTTCTGTACCGAGGAACCAGTCCGGATTACCGTCTCCATTGAAGAACGCATCGTTACGGTCAGGGCCTGGCGTTATGACATGAAGGGCCGCTTTGGCCACGTGGTGCCGATTTACCTGCTCGATACAGACATCGACGGCAACTCGGGCTGGGATCGCGGCCTCACCGACCATCTCTACGGTGGCGACAGCAACTACCGCCTGCAGCAGGAGATTGTGCTGGGCATGGGCGGTGTGCGCATGTCCAATGCGCTCGGTTATCGCATCAACGTCTACCACATGAACGAGGGCCATGCGGCTTTGCTGACTCTGGCGCTGCTTGAGCGCCAACTGGGCGGTGGTCCGCTGGGCGCGGTTACTGACTCCGACATCGAGAAGGTCCGCAGCCAGTGCGTCTTTACCACCCATACGCCGGTGCCCGCTGGCCACGACCGCTTCTCGACAGAACAGTCCATCCGCATCCTGGGCGGCGACCGCACAGCCAGGCTGGAAAAACACGGCTGCTTCCGCGACGGCATGTTGAACATGACTCTGCTGGCGCTGCGCTTCTCCCGCTACGCCAACGGAGTGGCCCTGCAGCATGGCAAGGTTTCGCGGGAAATGTTCCCGGAGTTCCCCATCGACTCCATCACCAACGGCGTGCATGCGCCCACCTGGGTCTCCGAGCCCATGCAGCAGTTGTACGACGAACACGTTCCCACCTGGCGGCGCGACATGCTCTACTTGCGCAACGTCATCGACGTGCCCACGGAGAACATCCAGGCCGCGCACAGCCGCGCCAAGGAAGCGCTGCTCACTGAGGTCGCCTCGCGCACCGGTCTGGTGCTCAACCCCAAGGTGCTTACGCTCGGCTTTGCCCGCCGCGTGGCCACCTACAAACGCGCCAGCCTGCTGTTTACAGACCCCGAACGGCTGGTGGAGATTGCCGCCAAGGCCGGCGGACTGCAGATTCTCTACGCCGGCAAGGCGCACCCGCAGGACGAGCCCGGCAAGCGGCTCATCCAGGATGTCGTCAGCCAGGCCTCCAAGCTCTCCAGTGACGTGCTCCGCATCGTCTACCTTGAGAATTACGACTGGGAACTGGGCGCAGCGCTGACCGCGGGTGTCGACGTCTGGGTGAACACCCCCAAGCGGCCCTATGAAGCCTCCGGAACCAGCGGCATGAAGGCCGCTCTCAACGGCGTGCCAAGCCTCTCGATCCTGGACGGCTGGTGGATCGAAGGCTGCATTGAAGGCTTTACCGGATGGGCCATCGAAGACGGGGCCACGGACGCCGACGAAGCCAACTCCTTCTATTCCAAACTCGAGAACTCGGTGGTGCCGCTCTACCAGGCTGCGCCAGACAAGTGGGCGCGCCTGATGCTGAACACCATCGCCCTCAACGGCTCGTTCTTCAACACCAACCGCATGGTGAAGCAGTACACCCACAACGCCTACTATCCGGTCAGCCTGCTGGAGACAGCCAAGGTTGCTGAAGAGGTCTACGCGGACTGAGCTGCGGCAGGAAATCGAAGCGTAACAGCAAAAGGCGAATCGGCAACGGTTCGCCTTTTGCCGTTTGTGAGCGCGCAAGCATGGGGCATGGCCTGGGCAGAGATGCACTTGAGAGGTTTTGGTCCGACGCGCGGAGGGGTTTTCAAGGGCCGCGTATAATGACTAGTTGTAGAAAGTAGTTACTTTTCTGAAAAGCGGGTGGGGCCTGTGAGGCCTACCGCACTGGAAACTGAATGCCGGAACATATCAAGAAGAAGCTTCAAGAAGAAATTCAGGCGATGGAGTACGAGCTTGCTCACGAGCTGCCGGCCGAGATCAAAAAGGCCGTTTCGCTGGGCGATCTGTCAGAGAACGCCGAATATCATATGGCCAAGCAGCGCCAGGAGTTTGTAAATGCGCGGCTGGGCCAGATGAAGAAGCGCATGGCAGAGCTGTCGCTGGTGAACCTGGCCAACATCCCGCACGACAAGGTGGGATTTGGGTCAAAGGTGACGGTGTTCGACACCACCAAGGATGAAGAGCTGGTCTACCAGCTGGTAACCAGCGAGGAATCCGACGTGTCGAAGGGGTTGATCTCGACCACTTCGCCGATCGGCCGCGGCCTGGTGGGCAAGCGAGTGGGCGACGTGGCCACCGTGGTGACGCCCAACGGCAAGCGCGAGCTGGAGATTCTGAAACTGAGCACGATTCACGATGAGGCCGGCGAAAACGCCGCCGCCGAGTAGCAAGGACAACCGCAATGACCACCTGGACCAGCGCTTTTGGCCGCGCATGCGGCTGGCTGCTCGATCACATTGTTCATGGCCTGGCGCTTACCCGCATCAGCCCGAATGCGCTCACCTTCATCGGGCTGATGATCAACATTGGCGCGGCTTTTCTGTTTGGCCACGCCAATGCCGCCAATGCGGACCGCATGTTCCTGATGGCCGGTGCGGTGATTTTTGGCGCGGGACTGTTCGACATGGTGGACGGCCGGGTGGCGCGGCGCACCAATCAGGTAACGGTCTTCGGCTCGTTCTTTGATTCGGTCATCGACCGCTACTCCGACGTGGTGCTGTTCTTTGGCGTGCTGGTCTATTACGGCCGCATTAACCGCTTCCGCTACGTAGTGCTGGCAGCATTTGTGATGGTGACCAGCCTGATGGTGAGCTATACCCGCGCGCGCGCTGAAGCCTTGATTGGCCAGTGCAAAGTTGGCTTTCTGGAGCGGCCGGAGAGGATCGTGCTGATCATCATCGGCGCGGTGTTCAACCACTGGGGCGCGATGGCGCCAGTGCTATGGGTGTTGGCGGTTCTCTCCTCCATCACCGTGGCGCATCGAATTGTGTACACCTACCAGAACACAAAACATTTAACGCCCGTATCCTGAAGCGTTTCTTGCAGAATCGGGTAGGAGGCGGGGTTGCCCCCGCCGTCCTCCCACACCACCGGACGGACCGTTCGGTATCCGGCGGTTCCTGTCTACTGGGCAGAACTCAATCTGCTGCAGCGAGTAACGTTTCGTGTATTGTGTCGTCTGGTGGTCATAGGACACCGCAATCGCCCTTGGAGCTTCCGGCCCCTCCGGCATTTGATCGCAGGCTCCCGTACTGGGACATCTGTCCAGCCACTCAGAGATCACAACTGACTATCCACTCATGACAGGTTCAGACCTTCACCGCTCCGGGTCCGAGCGGCTACTACGTCGTCTGCTGCCATCTGCCAACCCATCCCGACGCCTTGCGACGTCAGTAGCCTAAGGCAGGCGGGCAGACTTCCCAGGGTAATTCGCGTGACCTTCACTGCATATATCCGCCGGATCTACGTCCTCATCTTCCGAATGGTATCGGGCTTTGAGTCTTTTGGCCCTCTCGCCCAGATGAGACCGCCTCCTATCCGTTTCCTGTTCGTCGGACCGCAGTTTTGCTTACAGCTTCCTTCAGATTCCGCCTCGCGACGGACACCCTTGCTGTTCGGCTAGCAGTTCCCACCATCAGGGCCTGCAAGGGACTTTCACCCTCAAGTCCACGACACGACCACCACAGTCAAGTCGCTTGCGCTTACGCGCTACGCGCCATGCCTGGCGTACCAAATGAAAAACGGAGGCCGGTGCCTCCGTTTTTTTGTTGCTGAAGACGTGCCCGGTTCTACAAAGAAACAAGATCGTAAGTTGTTGAAAAATATGTAGGGGCAGCAGAGTTCATACCAACCCTCCCTAGGCGCAAAAACAAAGACGCGCCGAGGGTTGGACACCCGAAGTTTCATACTCCGTGGGTCGGCAACGCCGGTGGCGAACTAGGAAGTTCTTGTCTGTGAGCTCGGTGCTAAAAGAGCGCAATTGCCGCTGGCATACTTGTGCCTACTGCCCGGCGTTGCCTGCTGTGGTTGGCAGCGTCGCCGATGAGGTCGGCTTGCTTTTGCGCAGTTCCTGGTGACGTGCGCTATCAGCCTTCTGAATCCCAATCGCCGTAGAAAGCGGAACGAATCTGCGCCTGTTGCAAATGCGGCAGCGAACCGGAAACCTGAACGTGATCAGTTTCATGAAATCCGAAGGCTTCATGCGCGAAATTCTGAATTTGACGGAACCGCACTTGGTGCAATGCATAGAGCCAGACTCCTGACCGGGGTCATTGATGTGAGGCCGCGTATAGACACTCGGAACGCAGGACGGGGTGATCCTCCCAAGGGGGAAAATTTCGGGAGGAATTGATTCAAGTTAGCACAGAAGAAGCGGGAAGGGTGTGAAATCAGACAGGAAACAGCAGGGAAATGAGCACCTAAGCCACGGTAGGGCCACTCAAGAGGGAAACAGCGATCCAGAGACCGGCAGGGTGGTAACGCGGGCGCGGCGGCGGGGCGTACGTGCGGCAGGAGCAGACAGCAGCGTGGCCAGTTCGCGCAACTCAGCGCGGGCGTGGCCGATGGCTGCGGCAACAGCATCCGGCGTTTGGCTCACAGAAAGGCTTTCAATGGCTTTGACGGGCGCGGCCAGAACCGGCTCAGGGTCCCGGCGACGGCCTCCCTGCTCGAGGGTCTGGCGGGCGCCAGCCAACGTAAAGCCTTCCTGGTGTACGAGACGCTTGATTTCCAGCGCCAGTTCCACATCGCGGCGGCGATAAAGCCGCTGCCCGGTTCCGCTCTTGTTGGGCTTCAACTGCGGGAACTGTGTCTCCCAGAAGCGCAGCACATAGGTCTCAACCGCGCAGATCTTCGCCACGTCACCGATCTTGAAGTAAAGACGGTCGGGGATCGCGGGGGATTCGAGGACGTGCTTGCGGGAAAGCTGGGTCGCCATACGATTGAGGAAGGCGCTTCAAAGGGTTCTGGGTCTTCCTCATGGAAGTATAGGCTACATATTGCACAATTTGTGAAGCAAAATCTTCATCTTCACGGCAGAAACCCATGGGAGCTGACCCTTCAACGGAGTATTTCTTGGGGTGGTTTCTCTCTCATGTCCCCAAATGCGAGGGTGTCCTGGGGCACCCGCATTCGACGTATGGCCGGATCAATGGGAGCCGCAGGTTTAGCTACTGTTTCTTAAGGACCACGGTGCCGCTTTCGTCTGACAAAATGGCCTCTTGCATGTGGCGGAATTCGGCGGCTTTCGTGGGTGGAATTTCAACGTTCTTGACGACGAATTCGCGTTCGTAGTGGAGCGTGTTGCCGCTGGCCGTGATCGAGGATTTGTAACTGGCAAAGTCGAGGTCGAGCGAGACCGGGTCAGGGGTTTCGTCCACTTTGTAGCCGGCAGGCAGGGCAAAGCTGTAGCTGTCGCGCCAGCGCCCTGGGTTGCCGAGTTCGATAGCGTACTTGCGCGGCTTGCCTTCCATCACGTCGGGCACGGTGTGCACGTGAGAGCCCAGCAGTCGTGGCCGCATCAGCAGGAGCGGACCGGCCGGGCGGGCGTAGGTGGGCACGCTGAGGTGAAGGTCGAGAGTCAAGGGCTTGTCTAGATCGGCTGTCTGGTGGAATTCATAACCTTTGAAGACCATGCCGGGAAGGCCGGAGCCAATGCCGGCCTCAAGCAGGCGATGAACCTCTTTTTCGTCGTTGTCTTTGACGAATTGGCGCTCGGTTCTGGCGTCGTCGCCGGTAAAGGTCTCGGTAATGTCGCCGGCAAGGGTTCCATCCGCCGAAAGCGTAAAACTCCCTTGGCGATTGAGGCCCGCCGTCTCCGGCGCCAGCACCGGCATCTGCAATGCGCGGCTCTGGTCGCCGTCAAAGATGTTGCCCCAGGCGCTTTGCAGCGCTGAACGGATGAGACCGACCGGAGTTTCCTCGTCGGTGGGGTCGAAGATGAGCAGGTCTTTGCCGCCGGTGGTCTTGATGCGAGCGGCAAAGCGGGGATCGTTTTCGCCGGCGGGCAGCTCAATGGCGGCGATCATGTGGTTGCCGGAGAGCGATGGCGCATCGGGATCGATGATGCCGCGGCGACTGTCCACATGGAAGTAGTACGCGCGTACGCCGATGACCTGGAGCATGGAGATGAGCAGCGTGGCTTTGTCTTTGCAATCGCCAGAGTGGTTGCGATAGATGTCGGCTGCAGAGTGCGCCTGCCAGCCGCCGATGCCGCGTATCACGATGAAGTAGCGGACGTTCTTCTGGATATAGGTGGTGATGCGGTTGAGTTTGGTGTAGAGGTCGGGAGCGCCGGCTACCAGTTCCTGCACCTTGGCGGTAATCTCCGGCGAGGGATCGGTGCGGTGCTCTTGCAGCTTCTGTCCCCATTGGCCGATCATGCGCCACTGGGCTTCCGTTCCGTTTACCGCAGAATCGCCCCAGAAGACGCTCATCCGCGCCGCCAGCGATCCCCAGGCGGGAACGGAGTGGAGGTTTTCGAGATCGAGCCGGGGCATGTTTTCAATGGACCAGCGCAGATGGTCGGCCTCAACCACAACCGGCTTCACCGGTGGGTACTTGCGCCAGGACTCAGCGTAATGGCCGCCCGCAGGCAGAGCCAGATCGAGCGCTTCATGCACGATAGGAATAGAGCCCTGAATGTCCCAGCTCTCGAAGCTCATGTAGGGGCGCATCTGCTGCTCGGTTTCGCAGACGACCACCGCGCCGGGATCGCTGGCAGGCGGCTTCAGGCTCCGGGTGTGCTCAGTAAACTGCATCACCGCGTCGCCGTAGTCGCCCTGGTCGGTAAAGTCATCGTCCATGGCCTGAAACTGGCGTCCGTCGGCGGCGATGGTCCAGGCGTGGAAGTAGTTCAGCTTCTCGTCCACGTCGTAGGAGATGGCGCAGTGAGAGTACTCGCGGCCCTGCGGCTTGAGGATGCGCACGGCCACGCGCTCCCGTTCCACGGCGTGGTTCTGCGCGTCCACGGTAATGAGGTACTCATCGAAGAGCACCACGGCCGGCGCCTCGCCCACATCGTTGGGTGTAGGCGTCTTGGCAGCTTCCACGGCCCAGTCGGGCGCGGGCATCTTCTTCTCTTTGGCCCGCGCGAATGGCGAGCTAAATAGAAGTGCGATGAGAGCAAATTCGGCAATGACAGGAAGGCGAGGCTGCATCAGTTTCCACCCTGCGCGGGCGCTGCAAGCACCAGTTGCTGCTGATCCGAAGCGGCCACCTTCTGGTAGAAGGTGCGCAGATCCTGGTACTCCTCAGGCTTAGCCTGGCTGAAGCCGCGAGCCAGGCGGCGCGCCACCACAAAGGCGTCCGGCTTGGCCTGGGTTTTGACGATGTAGGCCGCGTGTCCGGTCCAGGGTATGTTTGCGTCCTGCGGAGCGCCTTCCACAGTGTAGCCCGCCGGAAGATGGAGGGTCACCTGGTCGGCCACCTGCTCGGCGTACTGCATATCGACGGGCTGCTGGCGCACTGCCTGATCGATGAAGGGCCGATGGCCGCCCGTCTCAAAGAACAAGCCGGGCAACAACATGCGCTTGGCCGTGGCCGTACCGATCTTGCCCTGCACTTTGACGAACGCCAGCAGGTTGACGTCGGGGTTGTCGAGACCGAGGAAGTGGTCGATGTGTGCCTCGACTCCCTGCGGCATCTGCGATTCAAGGCTGCGATCGAAACTCTTGTTGACCTCGTCCAGGTCGTTGCGAATGGCATACTGACGCCAGCGCAGAGCTGCCTGTCCGTTCATGATGAACTGCACCGTACCGGTCACGGCTCCGTGCGCGTCCAGGGTGAGGTCTGCCATGCGGCTGGTGAGGTTGTCCTTGTAAGATAGCTGGGGCGTGGTGAGGACGGAAGGGCCGGTCTCACTCTCCGCCAGCCCGCGCGCGCCGGAGTGGGTCCAGTTGAGCGTCTGGAAAGGGCACATCTTTTCGCCCGGATCGAGCATTATCCTCTGGTCGCCGATGTGCAGATCGACGAGCGTATCGTCGAGCTGGCCCATGAACATGAAGCTGGGATCGAAGACGCCGCGATTGCGATTGACCACCTTGGCCGCGTAAGCCTTGAGGCCGGAGGTGCGCAACATGGCCAGGTAGAGCAGCGCAATCTCGTCGCTGCTGCCGCTCTTCTGCTTCCACACGTCGTCGGCGCGCTTGGCCTCCTTGATCTTAAGGTCCTTCATCTCGGTCTCCGACTTCCGGCGAGAGTAGTCAGTGTTGTCGAGAGCCTGCACTGCTTTGTAGAGCTTTTTGGCCTTGTCGAGGTCGGTGTCTGTGGGTGCAACGAGGCCGGCCACAGCAGCCTTCAGGTCGTCATTGCTCTCGGCAAAGTGGTCGTTGTCCTTGACCCAGTCTTTGGCCGAGCGCATCCAGAACTCCTGCGCGGTCCAAGCATTCTTGTAATAGAAGAAGACCTTGTAGAGCACACTCCGGATGGGCGGCATCCACTCCTCATTGGGGATGGGAGGAATGTCTTCGACATCGACGGTGTAGTGGCCGCCCACATCGGTCTTGATGGTGTCGCCCTTGGGCAGATTCATCCACCAGATAAGGCTGTTGATGGGCTCGCCGTGCTCGTCGATCAAGTAGCGATTGCTGGACATCTGACCCTTGGGACCGGGCTGGTAGGCATCAAAGGGAATGAACGAATAGTGCGCCTTGTGGACGAAGTACTGGCGCTGAATCTCCCACTCGGGCGAGGAGTAATGGTGGTCGTCGTAGCGCAGTTGGTAGCGGTACTCGATGATGCTGCCCACCTCGACCTTGGGCAAATTGAAGACCTTGCGCGAGATCTGCCGGTCGCTGCTCTTTGAGGTCATCAGGTCTTCAGGCTTGCCGTCGAGCGGGATGATGGTGCCATCGGAGTGGATGGTGCGGGCCTTGATGTCGGTAATCTTCCAGTCGCCGCGCACGTAGGGCAGATCGACAACGCTCAGCTCCTTGCCCTTTTCACCGAGGATCTTGATGCGGGCGTAGAAGCTCTGGAAGTGAAGAGGGTCGTTGTCGATCTCTTCCACGTTGAGGTAGACTGCGGCCGCGCCGGGTGCCTTGGGGTCCTCGGTCATCTTCAGTTCTTCCGGCGTGGGCTGCTGGAACTGAGCGTGAAGGGTTGCCGAACCCACAGAGAGTAAAGACAGCATTGCCAAGGAAGCGAGTGCGCTGGGCCGCATGGGAAACTACCTCGATAAAGGCGATTTTGGAATCGCGATTAGTCTAACCCCAAGAGCACTGGAATTTCTGAAATCGTTTCGCTTGTCACACACAGCTGTGACCGCGGTTCTTGGCGCTAAGAAACTCGATGTTATGTTCGCGAGGCTGTGAAGGAGACCGGCAAGCCGTGTTGAGCCTGGGTCAACATGGCTGAAACCCGCGCCAGAGGCAGACCAACCACATTGAAGTAGCAGCCCTCAATGCGCGGAATCCAGCGTGCGGCGCGGCCCTGGATGGCGTAAGCTCCAGCCTTGTCCATCGGTTCGCCGCTGGCAACGTAACTTTGAATTTCGTCCTCGGTCAGGGGTAGAAAGCTGACCTGGGTAACTTCAGCGGCGGCATTGACGCCGGAAGCAGTCACAATTGCGACACCGGTAGCCACCAGATGCGCGCGGCCAGAGAGCAGGCGCAACATGCGAGCGGCGTCAGAGGCGTCTTCGGGCTTCCCCAGAATGTGGTTGTCGACCACCACTGTGGTATCAGCGCCAAGCACGACGAGATCGCCATCGGTGGCGCTGCCGGAGAGCGCTGCGAAGACGTGCTGCGCCTTTTCGCGAGCCAGGCGGGTGACGTAAGCGATTGGATCTTCGCCCGCCAGCAGGTCTTCAGGAATGTGCGCCGGATGCACCTGAAAGCCGAACCCGGCCTGGGTAAGCAGTTCGCGGCGGCGGGGCGAGGCAGAGGCCAAAACAAGCATAGGCCCATTATGGCAGCAGGGGCATCGGAAGGCAGCGGCGATTACACTAAGAGAAGGCCGGGCACTGGTTTGCGCGGCATGGATAAGGATCGAATGCATCTCAATTTTGGATTCAATACCGTTCAGACTCTCTGGGCGCTGACCTTTGCCGCGCTCCTGGTTCTACTGGTGGTCCTGCTGGGCCGCGACCGTGCACGCCGCTTTCCCGTGTTTACCTTCAGCATTGTGCTGGTAGCCTTCCGGCTGCTGGCCAGCCGGTTGCTGTTCGGCCGCATGTCGCCGATGGCCACCAACATCGCGTTCCTCTCGCTGGCGTTGCTGGCCGGGCTGGTGAATGTGGCCGTGGTAGTGGAGTTGGCACGGCGATCCTTTACCGGAGCCGGACGCAAGGCGTGGTTGGTGGGAACGCTGGTTCTGCTGGTGGTGGCGGGTGCCATGGTTGCCCTGTGGGGTCCCTGGCCGGCCTGGTCAACGCTGACCGGCGGAGGCTTGCTGAGCGCGCTGCGGCTGACGCAGTTGGTGGCGCAGCGCAGCGACATGCTGGCCGACGGCCTGGCAATCGAGTTGGGCATTCTGGTGGCTTTTACCGGGCGGCGCTTCCATGCCGGCTGGCGCAGCCATGCACAGATGCTGACGCTCGGCTTTGCCACTTCTGCCATGGCGCAGCTGGCCATTCGCGGCTTCTGGCAGGTGATCGCCATCCACGCCATCCCCCACTCGCAGGCCGAGTACGAACGCATTCTGGGCCTGCAGGAGAAGCTGTACAACGCCAACAGCGTGATTTACCTGGTGGTTCTGGTGTGGTGGATTGCCTGCATCTGGAACGATGAGCCGGGTACTGCCGCAGCTCTGCCTGCGGCGGCGCACACTGACAGCCCCTCAATCATCGAGGGCTAACAGGAACAAGGGCCGCGCAAGCCCTGGGGCCTGCTCAGCCAGAGCAGGCCCTAGATATGACAGGTAGCCTGGCCGCGCTTTTCCAGATAGCGCTGATGGTACTCTTCAGCGGGCCAGAAGCTCGTGGCCGGTTCCACCTTCGTCACAATCCGTTTGGGTTTGTAGTGGCCCTCGCCGGTCAACTGCTCGATCTTGGCCTGCGCCTCCGCTTGTTGCTGGCGTGAGTGCGTGAAGATCACCGAGCGATACTGCGAACCCCAGTCCGGTCCCTGACGATTCAGGGTGGTTGGGTCGTGCAGCGCAAAAAAGACATCCAGAAGTTGTTCGTAGCCGATCTTCTCAGTATCGAAGGTCAGCTCGACAACTTCTGCATGTCCTGTTTTGTCAGTGCAGACGAGCTGGTAGGTGGGGTTGTCGAGCTTGCCCCCTGCATATCCTACCGCTGTCGTGAGAACTCCGGGGAGCTGGGCAAACGCCGCCTCAACCCCCCAGAAACAGCCTGCTCCAAACGTCGCTTTCTCTATGCTCATAGGCCTTGGATGACTCCCGATTGCCAGAGATGCGGATTGACAACAGATTCCCAGAAAGAGGGCTGAGTATGCGCCCACTCAATCAGACTGTCAAGCGCGCCTGCCGCCGCTGGGACGCCCACCGGGCCTTGACGAAGGCCGCCGCGCACCGCCTGAGCCACCCTTGAACCCGCCCGGACGCGGACCCGATCCCGATGATGGCCTGGAGCCGAAGCCCGGCTTGCGGCCTGCGCCGGAACCGAAGGACGGCTTTCCGCCAAATGCGGGACGTGAACCTTCCGCACGCGGAGGACGTGCGCCCTGAGGACGGTCTCCACCACTGCGCGGACGGTCGTCCGACGAGCGCTTTACGAACGGCTTGTCTCCAAACGAGCGTGACGGCGGACGGCTGAAGTTGCCACGGGACTCGCCGCCTCCCGCAGGGGACGGACGACGGAACGCGGGCCGGTCACCGCCTTCGGGACGGTCAAACTGAGGCCTTGGCGCACGCGGCCGGTCACCCGCACCGGGGCCATTGCGATCAAACTGCGGACGCGGCGGACGGGCGGAGAAGCCAGGTTTGGAGCCATAGCGCGCGGGAGCTGGACGACCCTCGCCGCTACCCTCATCGCGACGCGGACGAGCAAAGCCGCCGGGCCTGGAATCGGGCCTGGAACCGTAGCGTGCCGGACCTGCATCACTGCGCTCGCGCGGAGGCCGGGCAGAGAAGCCGGGCTTCGCACCGTAACGCGCAGGAGACGAACCCTCGGAATCGCTGCGAGGACGTGGAGTGTAAGCGGGCTTGGAGCCGTAACGCGCTGGAGCGGAACCTTCACCCTCGCGACGCGGCGGACGCGCAGAGAAACCCGGCTTCGCACCGTAACGTGCAGGAGCTGCGCCGTCGCGGTCGAAGCGGGGCTTGGAGAAACCGGGTTTTGCGCCATAACTAGCCGAATTGCTGTAAGGAGCCGAACCCTCAGAATCGCTGCGCGGGGGACGCGCTGCAAAGCCGGGCCTCGCAGCGGGCCTTGCACCGAAGCGCGATGGGCCTGAGCCCTCCTGGTCGCGCGGCGGGCGAGCGGAGAAGCCGGGACGAGTGCCATAGCGAGCCGGACCCGAACCACCTTCGTCGCGGCGCGGACGGGCCGCGTAGGGCTTGTCGCCAGAGGGACGGTAACCGCGACCGGCAGGCTTGCTGTAGGGCTTGGCGCCCTGCAGATCTGCCGGGCGGCCGGCATCGTTGGGCAACATGCGCAGTGTCTTGACGCGGCGGGGCTTGATTTTGCCAGCAGCCGTGAGACGCAGAACCTCAACCTCGCTCGGCTCCAACTCACGGAACTTGCCGGGCTCGACGTCGAGAATCAGCGGACCGTAGCCCACGCGGCGGATCTTCTCCACAAAGTGGCCGATGGCTGAGAACATCTTGCGCAGTTCGCGGTTGCGGCCTTCTATCAGAACCACTTCAAACCATGGGTTCTCACCGACGCGCACCTGGCGAACACGCGCCGGAGCGGTGTGCACCTGAGCCGAGCCGGGGGCATCGCGCTCAATGGAGACGCCGCCACGAAGAATCTCAAGCTCATCCTCGGTGGGCTGGCCGGCAACCTTCACCAGATAAGTCTTTTCCACGGCTGAGCCGGCTCGGGTAAGCTGGTTGGCCAGATCGCCGTCGTTGGTCACCAACAGCAGACCCTCGCTGAGGTAGTCGAGGCGGCCGACGGGGTAAAGGCGCTCGCCCGTCTTCTCAAAAAACTGCATTACCGTAGGGCGGCCTTCAGGGTCGCTGGCCGTGGTCACAAAGCCCTTGGGCTTGTTGAGCATAAAGTAGCGATGGCGCTCTGCGCCGGAAAGCATCTTGCCATCCACGCGGATGTGGTCTTGATCGGCGTCGGCTTTTGCGCCCAGCGTGGTGATGACCTGACCGTTCACCTGCACGCGGCCAGAGGTAATCATCTCTTCGGCGTGGCGTCGGCTGGAGATGCCGGCCTTGGACAGAATCTTCTGCAAGCGCTCGAGCTTGGGCTCGGGACGATTGGCGCGCTCGGCAGGCTCTTCGTCTTCGTCCTCGCCGTCGGTTTCCTCGTCGATCTCCGACTCCTCGTCGATTTCTTCCTCTTCTTCGTCGTCGCCGGCCAGCAACTCGGCCTCAAACTCTCCTGCTTCGTCGTCGTCTTCTTCCACCACGGGCGCGGGCACCGGCTTGGCGGCACGCTTGGCGACCTTGGCAACCTTAGTAATGACGACAGGCTCCTCGACCGCTTCGATAACGGGCTCCACGATGGCCTTCACAGTGGGCTTCGCCGCCGACTTCGCCACGGGCTTGGCGACAGGCTTGACCACAGACTTCGCGACGGACTTCAGGGCGGGCTCAGCGATGGGCTTCAAGATCAGCTCAATGGCGGCCTCAGCCTCAATAGGCTCTTCCACGGCTTTCTTCTTCTTGTGGTCGGCAGGCTTCTTGGCCTTGGCGACAGCAGCCTTGGGAGCGGCAAACTTGGCAGCCGGCTTCCGGCTGGCGCTGGGCTTCGATGCGCTGGGCCTGGTCGCGCCGGTCTTAGATGTACCGGTTTTCGCGGCGGCGGTTCTGGAGGCAGTCCGGGGCGCTGCGGCCGGCTTGCGCGACTTCACGCCACGTGCCTTAGGGGTGGGCTCGTCGTAGTCATCGATATCGTTGGCTTGCGGCTTCTTGGCGGGGAGAATCACTACCTCAATCGGCTCAGCCGATGCGGAATCAATCTTCTTTTTCATTGGGAACTTCTCTGTCTCTGCCTACTCTGCGGCAGTGGGCTCGGCGGTCGGAGCCTGGGGGGTGGGGGTTTCTGATTCCTCCGCGGAACTAGCGGATGGGTCAACTGTATCGTCCTCGCGAGGACTCTCGTCCAGCTCGGGTACAGATGCGGAGGGTACGGCCTCGGAGGCAACCTCGGGTTCGTCGAATTCACTGGCGGCCAGCTTCTCAAACTCCTCCATGGAGGGCAGTTCATTGAGATCTTTCAGGCCGAAGCGAAGGAGGAACTCCTTGGTGGTCTTGTAGAGGATAGGGCGGCCGATGACTTGCTTGCGGCCAGCCGTGGCGATGAGCTTGCGCGCCAAAAGCGAACCGAAGACACCAGAAGTGTCAACACCGCGAATCTCATTGACTTCAGGTGCGGTGACCGGTTGCTTGTAGGCGACGACCGCCAGGGTTTCGAGCGCCGGCAAGGAGAGCTTGAGCGCCGGTTTAAGGCTCTTGATGAAGCTGCGAACAGCATCGTGCCATTCAGGTTTGGTGGCCATGCGATAGCCGCCAGCTATTTCACGAATCTCCACACCACGGTTGTCGGTGGCATACTCGGCTACCAGCTCGTCAAGCAGCTGGCGGAGAATCGTCCTGGCCTCGCGGTCGCGCTGGCGGGCCAGACGCTTTTCGCGGGCTTCTTCGGTCTCCTCGGGCGCGGTAGCGCCTTCGGTTTCGCTGTCGGGCTCGCCTTCGGCGTTGGCAGCTTCTTCTTCCGCGGGATTGGCATCAGCTTCCGGCGCCTCGCCGGTAGCTTCAGTCATTTCCTCCTCAGGGGAGGGTTCTGGCTGCTGATCGGCCTCCGCGGATGCGGGGCTGACAGCAGCTTCTTCGGTTACAGCAACTTCGGCGGCCGTCTCCGGCTGGCCGGGCTGGGCTTCAATTTCAACTTCTTCGATTACGACTTCCGCGATCGAGGCTTCTGCCCCGCCATGCAACAGCGGCGCGGCTTCTGCAGCCTCGAGTTCTTCGTCGGCAGACGCAGCTTCAGCAGCCGCGACCACCTGCTCGGCCTTCCAGGCGAGGGCGTCCTCGGCAAACAGCGCCGCCAGTTGGGCCAGAGTGACTGGCTCATCGGCAGCGTAGATGACAGCTTCGAGCTTGGCTTTCAGACTCATTCGTGGAAAGGTACCTCAAGTATGGTACCGGATATAGAGCCTGACTGCGCGCTTTGAGGGGGTTACCAGTGGGGAAACAGAGAAAAAGCAGCGTCCGGGGGTTGCCGGACGCCGCATTCAAGACAAATTTAGGCTCAACTTCTATTGACTAGTGGGCAAACTGGCGGAAGAGCCAGAAGAGCGAGCCGGAGAGCAGCGCCGCCGCCGGAAGGGTAAAGACCCAGGCTGCGGCAATGTTGCGGATGGTGGCAAACTGCAATCCGCTCTTGTTAGCGGCCATGGTGCCCGCCACGCCGGAGCTGAGCACGTGGGTGGTGGAGACGGGCAGGCCGAAGTTGTCGGCGGCGGAGATGGTGGCCATGGCAACCAGTTCGGCGCAGGCGCCCTGCGCGTAGGTCAGGTGCTCCTTGCCGATCTTTTCGCCTACGGTAACCACGATGCGCTTCCAGCCGACCATGGTTCCCAGGCCTAGCGCCAGTGCCACGGCCACCTTGACCCAAGCGGGAATGAACTTGGTGGCCTTGTCCACCTTGCTCTTGTAGTTGGTCAGGGCGGCGTCTTCGTCCTTGTTGAAGGCTGGCTGCTTGTTCTTCTCCATCAACCGGATGGCCTCGCTGGCCACGTACATGTCATTGCGGACGTTGGTCTGCTGGTTGGCCGGAACGGACTTGAACTCCTTGTAAAGCCCCACTTCGTGGTTCAGGTCCTCAACCAGCTCGCGGAGAGCCAGCACCGTGTCAGGGCGGACTTCCTTGGTGCGGATGTAGTCGGTAACCTCCGCGCGAGCGTCGGAGCCGAGAACGCCGGTCGGGTCCACATGGCGGTCAAGGATGCGGCCGGCCTGCTCGCTGGCGGCGATGAAGTCTTGCACGTCGCGCGGGGAGACAGCATGGTTGAGCGCGTAAGCCGTGGGCACGGTGCCGATGAGGATGAGCATGATGAGGCCCATGCCCTTCTGGCCGTCGTTGGAGCCGTGCGAGTAGCTGACGCCGGTGCAGGTGAGCACCAGCAGGGCGCGAATCGGCCACGGCGGAGGTTCGGCACCCTTGGGCGCCTCAAACAGTGCCGGGTACTTGATGAGCCACTTCGACAACAACATCAGCAGAGCCGCGCAACCGAAGCCGACTACAGGCGAAATCAGCAAGACCTTGAAGACCTTGGTGGCTTGCTCCCAGTCAACGCCCGAAGTGCCGCCGTGGACGCTCATCAGCTGGTTGGCGATGCCTACGCCGATGATGGAGCCCACCATGGTGTGCGAGCTTGAAGCCGGCAAGCCAAGCCACCACGTGCTCAGGTTCCAGATGATGGCGGCAATCAACAGCGCAAAGACCATGGCGAAGCCTGCGCCGGAGCTGACCTGCAGAATCAGTTCAACGGGCAGCAGGGTGATGATGCTGAAGGCCACCGCGCCGGAGCTGACCAGCACTCCCACCAGATTGCAGAGCCCTGACCAGACTACGGCGATGTTGGGGTCGAGCGAGTGGGTGTAGATGACCGTGGCCACGGCGTTGGCCGTGTCATGGAAGCCGTTGACGAACTCGAATCCGAGGGCGATCAGCAAAGCCAGACCGAGCAGAGCGTACGGCCAGATGCTGCCGACGGTCACATTGCCCAGGTCCTGCGCCACGTGAAACCCGATGTACCCCAGGCCGCCCACCAGAGCCAGCCCAACCACGGCTCCGCTGATCCAGGCCGGAGACTTCTTCATCTTGCCGTCAAGAAGCGACGCCCCAGCGGGCAGGGCTTCCACTGCTGTTGCCAAATCGGCCATTTCTTTGCACTCCCGGTCTCTCTATGAAATTGCGTCTGGTTACCTTCAGGGGAAGAAAAACCAGACGCCCAAGGGATATCGAACCCAGATGAACCCGAGGTGCACGGCAGATGAATGCCGGGTAAATTGTGTGCGTGGGGGTGTGGCGGGCATGGAAAAGGCCCATCGCTGGCTACCGCAGCAATGGGCCTTGTGGAAGCGAGGAGTCCCGGGGCTCTAGGAGAGCGCGTGGAACAGGCAGTAAAGCAGGCCAGAGAGTAGCGCGGCTGCCGGCAGCGTACAGACCCAGCCGGCGGCGATGTTGCGCACCGTGCTGAAGCGAATGCCGCTGCCGTTGGCGGCCATGGTGCCGGCCACGCCAGAGCTGAGAATGTGGGTGGTTGAAACCGGCAGGCTCCAGGTGTTGGCGGCAAAGATGGTGCCCATGGCCACTAGTCCGGCGCTGGCGCCCTGCGCATAGGTCAGGTGCTCCTTGCCGATCTTCTCGCCCACGGTAACCACCACGCGCTTCCAGCCGACCATGGTGCCCAGGCCGAGCGCCAGGGCCACTGCCACCTTTACCCAGTCAGGAATGAACTTGGTGGCCTTGTCGAGCTTGGTTTGGTAGAGCTTGAGCGCCGTTTGTTCAGCCGGGGTGAAGTTGGGGCTGTTGGTTCTCTCCATCAGCCGCAGCGCCTCGTTGGCCACGTACATGTCGTTGCGGACATTGGCCTGATCCTGCGCCGGAACTGACTTGAAGACGCCATAGAGAGCCACTTCGTGGTTCAGGTCCTCGACCAGCTCGCGCAGCGCGAGGATGGTGTCAGGTTGCAACTGCTTGGTTCGGATGTAGTCGGTAACCTCAGAGCGGGCATCGGGACCGAGAATGCCGTTGGAGTCCACGTGACGGTCGAGGATGTGGCCGGCCTGCTCGCTGGAAGCGATGAAGCTCTGTACATCGTTGGCTGTAACAGCATGGTTGAGCGCGTAGGCAGTGGGCACGGTGCCGATGAGGATGAGCATGATGAGGCCCATGCCCTTCTGGCCGTCGTTGGAGCCGTGGGCAAAGCTGACACCCATGCAGTTGAGCACCATCATGACGCGGATGGGCAAGGGCGGAGCCTGCTGGCCACGCGGAGCCTCGAAGATGGCCGGATAATTCGCCAGCCAGAGCGCAACCAGCCAGGATGCAACCAGCACAGCCACTCCCACAGCGGCCATAATCCACCAGGAATCGACGAAGGTGCGAGTAAGAACCGCAGCGCTGGCGGCAATGGCAAAGCAGATAACCGAACGACGCCATTTGGACTGCGCCATGCCTTTGGCTAGCAGCAGAAGCAGTCCGGCGCAGAAGAAGCCGACCAGCGGCGAAACCACCAGCGCCTTGAGCACCTTGGAGGCCTGATCCCAATCAACGCCGGAGGTACCGGTGCGCGCGTTGAGCAGCTGGTTGGCCACACCCACGCCCATGATGGAGCCCACCATGGTGTGCGAGCTGGAAGCGGGTAAACCCAGCCACCATGTGGCCAGATTCCACAGAATGGCGGCAATCAACAGCGCAAAAACCATCGAGAAGCCTGCACCGGAACTGACCTGCAGAATCAGCTCGACGGGCAGCAGCGTGATGATGGCAAAAGCAACGGTTCCCGAAGAGAGCAGCACTCCCAGCAGATTGCAGATGCCGGAGAGAACCACGGCTATATGCGGCTCAAGCGAGTGGGTGTAGATAACGGTGGCCACGGCATTGGCCGTGTCGTGGAAGCCGTTGACGAACTCAAAGCCCAAAGCGATGAGCAGAGCTACCGCCAGCAGCAGATAGGGGCCGATGCTGGTGATGGTGACGTTGTCCAGATCGCGAGCGACGTGGAAACAGATGTAGCTGAGGCCGCCGACCAGAGCCGCAAGAAACACAGCGATTCCAGCGCGGCTTGAGGGCTTCATGATCCTGCCGTCAAGCAGGGACTTACCAGCAGGCATAACTTCGACTGCCGTTGCGAGATCTGCCATCAGAAATCACCGACGTGCGCGGAGATACTCCTGCGCAGTCTGGGCCTCCAGCCGTGCAACTCAACAACGGAAATTTTTGGGAAATAGGAGAGGAACGACCTGGGAAAGGTGTGTGAAGGGCCGATGAAAAAGGCGTCCATAAAACCCCAACAATCGCATTGAAACACGATTGTCATTCCCGGCCAAAGCAGAATTTTTGACCGAACATTCATGATTTTACACCGGAACGCGGTACGACGCGAGGCTCGGCTTGCGGGAAGGGTGGAAATCGAGGACCTAAAGTCAGGCCTTCCGCCGGGCAGGCGGCAGCTTTCACGCGCGACTGCGGGATCAAGCGGTGTGTTCTCTAAGCCATTCAGCCAGCGCGGGTTCTGTAATTTCCCCTGCCGCAAGCCGCAGGAACGTGAGGCACGCATCTTCCTGACTGGCTGTGACTTCCATGCCATTAAACGCAAGAAACACAAATGCCACCTGCATGGCGGTTCGCTTGTTCCCGTCAACAAAAGGATGGTTGCTGGAGATACCGACGGCGTATGCCGCCGCCAGGTCAGCAAGCGACGGTGGGGTTTCCGCATAGACAAGCAGATTTTTCGGCCGCGCCAAAGCCGACTGCAACAACCCATGGTCGCGAATGCCTTCAATCCCGCCAAAAAGCGAAAGAAGCTGCGCGTGAAAAGCAAGAGCCTCGATCTCGCGTATCCAGATCGGCTCTTTCACTTATTCCGCCAGCTTCTTAAAGGCATCCCGGTACTGGCGGGTCATGCGGTCGGCCACTTCCATCTTGGCGCCGAATTCCTCATCGTAAACGCTAATCTGCAAGCCGCCAGGAGTCTCCTGCACGTGGAGCGAATCGCCTTTTTGCAGATTCAGACGCGCCAGGGTCTCCTTCGGTAGGATGATGCCAGCCGAATTGCCAATGGCAATGATTCGAGTGGTCGTGGCCATGGAAGCCTCTAGTTGTGATTATAACAAATGTTATAACCTACCGCCACTCATCTTCGAGGTTGGCTGCGCCCTGGTTCATCACTGCCTCAAAGCCGGAGTGCTTCTTGATGAAGATCTCGCTGAAGGCGCTGTCTTGGCGGAGCAGAATGGCCTGCATACGAACCAGCTCCAGCAGGGCCAGGAACATGGCAATGAGGGCGCGCTCCGAGCGGGTGTGGCTGAGCAGGCGGCGCAGGGCCACAGGCTTGTCTTCCATGGTGAGCCGTCGCGAGAGGAACTGGATCATCTGGCCCACTGTCACCGAATCCTCTTCAACGTCGATGACCGGCCGGCTGCGGACGCGGTCGAGAATGTCGCGGAAGATACGGACCAGGTCGGTGGTATCGGCGGCAATCTCGGTATCGGCGTTGTCTTCGTGGCGGAACTCGCGCATGCCAGGGTTCGACCAGCTGGCGGCCTCGAGCATCTGCTTTTCCAGCAGCATCTGGGCGGCGTTCTTGAAGCGCTCGTGCTCAAGCAGCCGCTCCACCAGCTCGCGGCGCGGGTCTTCGGCGGCATCGTCCTGACCGGTGGGTGTGCGCGGCAACAGCATCTTGCTCTTGATGTGGATGAGCAGCGAGGCCATGTAAATGAACTCACCAGCCGTATCCACATCGGTGGCTTTGAGCCGGTTAACGTAGCTGAGAAACTGCTGCGTGATCTTGGCGATGGGGATGTCGTAAATGTCGATGTCCTGCTTGCGGATCAGATCCAGCAGCAGATCGAGCGGCCCATCGTAAACCTGGTTGACGAGGATGGCGAAGGGCGCGTCGTCACTGACTTCGCGCGTGATCATGGGATGTGTGGGTTTGGTTTCGACGGCGGGCTCGGCGTCCGGCGTTGGGCCAGAGCCCTCGGGGTCTTCGTTGGAGGCAGAGGGCGCGGGCGCGGGCGAAACAGGTTCGGTTGCTTCAGTTTCACTCGCAGTCCCTGGCTGCTCGTCTGCAGCGGACTCATCGGAAGCAACAAGTTCAGCGTTCTCTGGCTGGCTGGATTCTGCCGCAGCCGCAGATTCAGGCTCAACCGATTCATCCGGCGGGGCTGGCAATTCTTCTGTTGCGCTTTCGGGCTCCCCTGCAGTCAGCTCGACAGCTGTTTCAGCGACGGCTACAGGTTCCGAGGCTTCGTCGGGGGTAGCAACCGGTTCGGAATCAGCGATCTCTTCGGTCTGACTGTCAGCTTCGGTCTCAACTGACACCGTCAGTGGCTGATCGGATGCAATTTCAGGCTCAAAGGCGGCGGCGGCTTCATCGGCACCGGGCTCGGACGGAGCCGGGTGCGCTTCCGCCGTGGGAGGCTCAACTACTGCTTCCTGTTGGAGATCATTCTCGGCATCGAAGGCCGGATCGGGATTTTGGGGAACTTCCATCACTTCCATTGTCTCAAGCGCGGCTTCGGCTTCCTCAGATTCAGTTCCAGGTTGCGGGGCAGGAGCAAGATCAGGGTCGGGGTCAAGCTGCTCTGGCGGCGTTGACGGCTCGACTGGGGCTGCTTCAGGAGCTGGCTGCTCTGCGGGTGGTACGGGCTCCTCAACCGCCGGAAGATCCGCTACAGGCAGATCGAGGTCTGGGACGTCAAGTGCATGGAGGTCAAGCGAGACCGGGGCGTCGAAGAAGATGGAGACCATCTCGATGGCGGCTGGCTCGGCCGGTAGAGCTACGGGCTTTGGAATAGATACCTCAACTGGCTCCAGAACTTCGGACGCTTGTTCGGGCGGCGGTTCCGTGAGGAGTTCAGAGTCTATTGATCCGGCCCTTAGATAGTGTGTAAGCTTCCCACCCATTTCGCGATAAAGCCTGCGAAATGGATGGGGCACGGTGCTTTCATTTGAAGGCCGGATCAATAGTTCCGCAGGTGGTTCGGGGACCGGTTCAAGTTCAGGCAGAGCTTCAACGGGTGGCGCGGCAGACGGTTCGCTGGCCGTTTCCACAGGAAGCTGCGCAGCAATCTCCAGCTCTGGCACGGCTTCGTAGGCGGCGTCTGGCAAGGGCGCGGCAGATTCTTCCACAACAGAAGCGGACTCTTCCACAGAAATTTCCACAGGCGGAAGCTCGGCTGTGGGTTCTGCGGCGGGTTCGGGCTGCGCGGGCTCTAACTGCGCAGGCTCTAACTGCGCAGGTTCGGGCTCAATAGACTCTGCCTGCGGGACTTCAAGCACGGCTTCCGGCGCGGTGAGTTCGGGTTCCGCTTCTTCAACCACCTCTTCAGCCGCTTCGTTTGCCGCTTCTTGTTGCGGAACCGCCGACTGGACGCTGGTCTCAGCAGGGGAGGGTTTTGGTGCTGGCTCGGGGGCTAGCACGGAATTGGGCTCCAGTTCTGGTGTGAGCGTGGTCGTGGTTTCGGGCACCGATTCGGGCGCTGGAACAGGGGCCGGAAGCTCGGCTGCAGGCTCCGGTCCGGTTTCCTTCACAGGCTCCGGCATTGCGGCCACAGCAGCCGGTGGAGGCGCGGGGATCTGCACTGGCGCAGCGGACTTCGGCTCAGGCTTGCGCTTTGGCGCACGAGCGGCTCCGGAACTGAGCGCAGGCTTCGATCTGGGCTCAGGAAGAGGCTCGCGAACAGGTTCAAGAACACGCACTGGATCGGGCTTAGCTTCAGGCTTGGCCGCAGGCTCCGGCGGAAGCGCAGGTTTGGGTTCGTAGGCCGGTTCGGGTTGAGTCTCGGACGCAGGAGCGGGCTCTGCCAGCGCGGCCTCGGCAGAAGCGGCTTCCGGCGCGGGCGGTGCAACTGATGCAGCCTTGGGCACGGGCGCAACCGGGGTTGCAGGCTGAGCCTTTGCGGCAATTTCGGGCTCCCGTTCCGACTTTACCGGCGGATTCGCAGGCGATTTGCTCTCGCGCCCGGATTCTGACTTTGTTTCGGGCTTGTTTGCGGGCCTAATCTCGGGCTTAGTTTCAGGCTTGGTTTGAGCCCTGGCTGCGGGCGCAACCGCCGGTCTGGTTTCTGGTCTGGCCTCAACCCTGGCGGCTGGCGCAGGTTGTGCCAACGCCACGGCCTTCAGAACAGGCTGCGGCGGCGGCTCAGCAGCGGTCTTCGTGGCGGGCTCTTGAGCGGGTCTGGCCACCGACGAAACGGCAGGCGTGGCGGCCGGTTTAGCGACAGGGTTCACAGCCGCCCTGACCGGCACGGGCAAGACAGGCGGCGTGGGCACAACGGGTTTAGCTGCCGTCTGGCTGGCAATGGCGGCTTTCATCCGCAGAGTCTTCTGGCGATCCTTGTTGGTCTTGTGCTTGCGGGCGCGGGAGAGTTCGTAGAGCGTGGCAGCGTCGTGCGCGGTGGTGGGCGCAGACGGCGGCGCAACAGGCTCTGCCGGCTTACTCTCGGAAGCCTTGCTGTCCGCCTCGGGCTTGGGCTCGGCCTCGGCCTTTGGCGCAGGACGCGCCAGCAGGCCCAATCCCGCACGGAGATAGTTCAGGGCCTTGCGCCACCATGGAATTGTCTTCTCGGCCATCTGCGTTTCTCTGGACGGCTTGCGCCTGACTTACTTCTTCGCGAGGTTGTGGAGCGGCATCCGCATGGCGGCGTGGACCTCGTCCATGGTTTGCCGGGCACGGAGGCGGGCGTGGTTGGAGCCATCGACGAGCAGATCTTCCACTTGGCTCTTCGTATACGAAGAGCGACGCTCCTGGATGGGATTGAGCACCTGGACGAGAGCATCGGCAGCCCAGCCTTTGCATTCAATGCAGCCAATGCCAGCCGAGCGGCAGCCGTCGTAGACCTTGGCCAGCGTCTCCGGCGTGGAGAAGACCTTATGCAGGTCGCCCACCGGGCACTTGTCCGGATCGCCCTTGTCGGTACGTCGAATGCGGGCCGGGTCGGTGACCATGGTCTTCAGCTTCTTGCGCACCTCGGGCTCGGGGTCAGTGAGCTGGATGGTGTTGCCGTAGCTCTTCGACATCTTGCGTCCGTCGGTGCCGGGCAGTTTGGGCGAGGGCGTGAGCAGCACCTTTGGTTCAGGCAGCACCTCTCGGCCAGCCAGCTTGTAGAACTGGTTGAACCGGCGAGCCACTTCGCGCGTCAGCTCCACGTGCGCCGTCTGGTCCTGGCCGACAGGCACAAAATCCGGCTGGTAGAGCAGAATGTCGGAGGCCATCAGCAGAGGATAGCCGAGGAAGCCATAAGTCGACAGATCCTTGCCGGAGAGGTTCTCCTGCTGTTCCTTGTAGCTGGGCACGCGCTCCAGCCAGCCCAAAGGAGTGATCATAGAGAGCAGCAGATGCAGTTCGGAGTGCTGGAGCACCTGGCTCTGCAGAAAAATCGTGCTGCGCTCCGGGTCGAGACCAGCAGCCAAGTAGTCGAGCATGACGTCGATGGTGTTCTGCTCCACGGTTGAGGTGTCGGCGTAGTCGGTCGTTAGCGCGTGCCAGTCGGCGATGAAGAAGAAGCACTTGTACTGGCCGCCGTCCTGCAGCTTGACCCAGTTGGCCAGGGCGCCCATGTAGTTGCCCAGGTGGAGTTTGCCGGTGGGGCGCATACCGCTCAAAACGCGCGGGCGGGACGGAGACTGTGCTTGTTCTACCATTGTGCTCTTTTCGATTCTGGGTACTGCCCAAAAGAATGGAGCCTTCTGCCGCCTTGGAGCGGAAAAGGCTCATTCCATTGTAGCGGCAGGCAAGCCTCTGGAGGGGTTACTGAATCTGCATCGGCAAGGTCTGCATGTTAGCCAGCAGGTTGTAGACAAAGTTCAGCAAGGGGCTGAGGGCGAGCCGCAGAACAAAGCCGCCCACGAAGATCATCAGCAGGTAGCTGATCCAGCCGCTGATGCGGTCGTAGACCTGCATGGCGTTGTAGGGCAGCAGGTTGCGCACCACCCGGCTGCCATCGAGCGGCGGAATCGGCAGCAGGTTGAAGAACAGCAGTGAGAGGTTGATGACAATGGCCAGGCTGGCCAGGAGTGCAACGGGGCTGGCTCCGGTGCCGTCTTCCATGCCTATCGCCGCCAGATAGGAGTGCAGCGCCACAACCGGGCCGCCGGGCGAGAAGCGTGCCGAGGCCAGCAGAACCACGGTGGCCAGAGTAGCCAGAATCAGGTTTGAGGCGGGACCGGCCAGCGTAACCAGATTGTCGTCACGGACGATCTTGCGGAAGTTGCGAGTGATGACCGGCGTGGGCTTGGCCCAGCCCACAAGCATGAATGGCAGATGGAGGCCGATCAGCGGCCCGAAGATGACCAGGGCAGGAAACAGCAGGGTGCCGACCGGGTCCACGTGGTACATGGGATTGAGCGTAACGCGCCCTTGCAGACGGGCCGTCTGGTCGCCCAACCGCGAAGCCATCCAGGCGTGGGCGCACTCGTGGAAGCTGAGCGAAAAAATCAGCAGGACAAACTCGAAGACGCGGATCACGAAGGTGCTGGATTCCAAGCAATTACTCCCAAACTCGAAGACTCAGAGTAGCATGGTGGGTCCTGCAGATTCGACCGCGCAGTGGGAGCAAATCGGCCTCCCTGCTGTCGAATCAGGCCGGACGGCAAGCAGTTTCCTGGGCGAAAGGGGAAATGGAGGCACGCTTCTCCCGCGCAGCCTACTTCGCGCCCACCAGGAAGACTTCCAAACCCTGCTCCGGCCAGTTGAAGAGCGGCTCGTAGTGCCGGCCTTCAAGATATTGCTCGAGAGCCGCGTAGGTGTGCAGATCGATGCCGTTGCGGCCGGTCATGCGGGCCACCAGCAGGTGCTGCTCGTCCGGTACGCCGCTGGACTCGTAGTTGGCCACCTCGCGGTTGCGATAGAAGGCCAGTCCGTACTCCACATCGCGGCGGACGCGGAAGACGGCCACCGTATCCGTAGAGGGAGCCACCTGCGCCAGCCGGTCGGCGATGGGCCGGGCCGAGTAGGAGCGATCAAGCAGTTGAATGACGCGCTTGGAGGCGGCGACCGCGGGAATCCCGAAGAAGGGACCGATGCCGTAGAGGAAGACCGAAAGCACCACCAGCACCGTGCAGGTGGCCAGCCGCAACCGCGCCACGCCAAAACCCTTGGTCACGATGAGAATCAGCAGCGTTGCGCCGGTTCCAGCCACCAGCGCGGCGGCAATGGCCGGTACGGGCGGCAGCTTGGGCCCATGCGCCACGAACCAGGGCAACAGCAGCACCGCCGTGGTCATGACGCCGCTCAGCACCGAGTGGCCGAGAAGAATCCAGCGGTTCAGGCCTGGCTGGCGGCGGCGGAACAGGTAGTCGCCGGTGAGGATGGCGATGGGAGGCAGCGACGGCAGAATGTAGCCGGGCAGCTTGGACTTGGAGCAGGAGAAAAAAAGGATGGGGATCAGCGCCCAGAGAACCAGAAACTCGGGAAAGGCGTCGCCGGTGCAGTTTCCGCAGGGCTTGGAGTTCTTTGAGTGGCGTGCGCGCCACTCTGAGAGAGAGGTGAAAATGCCATCGGCCAGGGCCCGGACGGCAACCACCGACCACGGCATCATGGCCAGAATCACGACCGCAAAGTAGTACCAGAAGGGCTGCTGATGCTGGTAACGATCGGTGGCGAAGCGCTCCAGATTGTGTTCGAGGAAGAACTCGCGGAAGAAGGTGGGATTCTGATGCTGGACGGCGATGAACCAGGGCAACACCATGGCGAAGTAGAGCACTACGCCCGGCCACCAGAAGGAGCGCCGGATGATGGACCACTCCTTGCGCAGCAGGGCAAAGGCGCCGATGATGACCATGGCCAGGAACGGCGCGACCGGCCCTTTGGCGAGCGTGGCCAGGCCGGTGAAGAAGTAGATGTCGTAGAGCCAGAACTTTGAGTCGGTCTCATACCAGGCGTACCACCCCAGCAGGCCGATGGCCAGAGGCGCGGCCAGTTGCATGTCAGTGGATGCGCCGCGCGAGAATGCGATGATGCCCACGCAGGCCACGGTGATCAGAGCCGCGTCCACGTGCCCGCCAGGGCGGAATCGCCGCATGTGCAGGTAGATGAGCGCCACCATGATGAAGGCAAAGGTGGTGGATGGTAGCCGCGAGCTCCAGTCGTGGACGCCGAAATCCTGGAACAGGAACATGGCGCGCCAGTAGTAGAGAGCCGGCTTCTCCAGCCATGGTTTGCCGTAGAGATAAGGCGTAACGCAGGCTGAGAGCTTGCCCTTGACCGTATCGGCTTGGTCAAAGCGGTCCAGCATCTCGTGGGCAATCTGGGCGTAGCGGGGCTCGTCGGCGCCCACCAGCCCCAGGCCGGGTCCGCCCAGCATGGGGGTCAGGCCATAACAGAGGAAAAATACTGTAAATATAAGAAATACTGTAATTTCGCAGATGATCGCCCAGGAAGGAAGACGATCTTTCCAGCTCTTTGGAGGTTCAACTCCGGTTGGTTCCGTAGTCATTTCCACTTCTAGCCGCTCCCCTGCAGTGCTCAACTCTTCTTGAATGGAGCTCAACGCAGTGATTGCTTTAAAGTAAAGCTGCGCGATTCCTTCGCCCTTCAAAAACTGGGGCGGAACCACGCGTTTTCAATTTCGATAGGGCAAGGCTAACAGATTTGCACGGAATCTGAGTGAATCCCGTCGTTGGACGACCGGAATCTGGCTCGAAGACTGGGGGCTGGCCCGATCCGGTCCACTCGGCCGCTGAAGTCACGGCCAATGGAGAGGTTGATCTGTTTGCTCACGAGCTTGCTTCTGTCGTGCTTGGCTGGGTGGCGGTCCTGGCAGCCTTCTTCTGGCGCTGGCGGGCACGCGTCATCAGCTCGTCGATGCGGGCCTGGTAACGGCCGGAGCGATCAACGAGGAAGCTCAGTTCCGGCACATGGCGCACGCCGAGCCGCGCCTTGAGCTCGATATGGATGTACCCCTTGGCTGCTTCGAGGCCGGCGACGGTGTTTTCCTCGGCCTTCTCAATGTCGTCAACCTTGCTATCGACGACTACGTAGACGTAGGCTGACTTTCCGCCGGAGTTGAGTACGACCTCGGAAATGTGGCAAGACTCGATGCGGGTGTCGGTGAGCTCGCCCTCGATCATGGCGTCAATCTCTTCACGCAGGGCTTCGGCCACACGGTCCTGATGGTGTTTTCTTGCTCTGTGCTCCGGCATGGCATCCTCCTGTAGGTCGGGAAGGCTTCAGAATACCAGAGTGCGTGACAATCCAGGCCCGACAATCGAAGCCCAACGCTGTGTTCGAGGCCCTGTCAGGACGCGCTCAATGTCATTGTGCCCCAGATTCCCGCTGACACGCCGCATGCCCAAGGGTTGCCGAACTCATCTCTGAACCGGATGCCCAGGATTGCGCAGTAATTTCCGCGTTTGCCCTGACAGGTGGGCTGCCCGGAACCGGCTCAGTGTCCCATGATCTGCTCGGTCGAGTGAGGGTCGTTCTTGCGCACCAGAAACGAGAGAAAGAACATGGCCGTCGAGCAACAGGCCAGAAACATGTAGGCGTCGATATAGGAGAGCGTCATGGCCTGCATCTGCAGCTGCATGTAGGCGCGACCGATGGTAGCGCCCAGAGCCGTGGAGGGATTCATTCCCATTCCGCTCATCACCTGCACACCCGCGGCAATGTTGTATTGGAAGCTGGCGTCAGAGGCCACCGCGTGCTCGCCCAGCCGGGAGGTGTGGAACTGCATCCTCCGCACTAGAAGCGTCTGGACGATGGAGGTGCCAACGCTCGAACCGATGTTGCGCATGAAGTTGCTCAACCCGGAAACCGAGTCCGACTTATCCTGCGGAACGCCGAAGTACGAAGCCGTGGTTGCCGCGATGAAGATGAAGCCGATAGGGCAGAACTGCATGACCATCAGCAGGCAGGCGTAGCCAAAGCTGATCTGCAGCGAATGGATGCGGGTAGACAGAAACAGCCCCGTCGCCGACAGTGCCCAGCCGAAGAGCATGATGTATTTCACCGGGATTTTGGTGGTGAGCACGCCGGCGATGGGCAGGGTAAACAGCACCACCGTTGCCCCGGCCGAGACCACCAGACCCGCGTTGACCGCCGTGTAGCCCATCATGGTCTGCAGAAACTGCGGCATCAGAATGCCCGCCGTGAACGAGGTGGAACCCGCCAGAAACATGATCAGGCTGGCGCTGGTGAAGTTGACGTTCTTGAACAGGCGGATGTCGACAATTGGATTCTTGTGCCGCCACTCCCACCAGATGAGTCCAAGGATGCCGGTAACCGCGATCACCGCCAGCGTCGCGATGAAGTTCGAGGCCAGCCAGTCGTCTTCCTGGCCCTTGTCGAGCAGGATTTGAAGAGCGCCAATGCCCAGCACCAGCAGCGACAGGCCGCAGGTATCGAGCTGCATCTGGCCCGGCTTGAAGCGGCGCAGGAACGGTGGATCTTCCACCAGTTGGTAGATGAGCGCAAAAGCCAGGATGCCGACCGGGATGTTGATGAAGAAGATCCAGCGCCAGGTAAAGTTGTCGGTGATCCAGCCACCGAGCGTGGGCCCCAGCGCCGGCGCAACCACGGCAGTTACACCGAACAGGGCAAAGGCCATGCCGCGCTTCTTGGGCGGGAAGCTGTCTGCCATGATGGCCTGCGCCATGGGCTGCATACCGCCGCCGCTGGCGCCCTGCAGGGCCCGCGCCAGCAGTAGCGTGCCGATGTTGGGAGCAAAGCCGCAGAGAAACGAGCAGACGGTGAACAGTAGAACGCAGAAAAGGAAGAACCGCTTGCGGCCGAAGACGCTGGAGATCCAACCGGTAATGGGCAGCACAATGGCGTTGGCCACCAGGTATGTGGTCAGCACCCACGTACCTTCGCTCATGCTGAAGCCCATGCCGCCGGCAATGTGTGGCAGCGCAACATTGCAGATGGAGGTGTCAAGCACCTCCATGAAGGCTGCCAGAGCAACGACAACCGCGATGAGCCATGGGTTGTGCTTCGGCTTCCAGTTTTGGTTTGGGTTGCCGGTGGTCAACGTATACCTCGTACAGAAGAATTCTAAAACGAAACAGATTGTTTTGAATATAGGGATGCGGGTAGACTGAACTTGTCGAGTCCGACGGATTCGCCGAACCTATGGAAACGACCACCCCCCATCCCGAGACAGACAGCCGGCGTCAAGCTGGCCGCCCGCGCAGTGAAGTGGCCCGCAAGGCGATTCTGGAGAGCGCTTACAGCTTTCTGGAGGAGAAGCCGATTGCCGAGATCTCGACCATCCACATTGCGCAAAAGGCTGGCGTAAGCACGGCAACGGTGTACCGTTGGTGGACGACCAAAGAGGCTTTGCTGCTGGAGGCTCTGCTCTACTGCTGCGGCCACGCGGTGGTTCTGTCGGATGCGGGCACGCCGCTGGACCGACTGCGCGACTACGTGCTGCAGGTGGGCCGGTTCTTTACCGGCAAAAGTGGCATTGTGGTGGCGCGGCTGCTCACCGCTATCCAGGACAACGCCCTGCTGCGGCAGGAGTTTGTGGAGCAGATCTATGCGCCGCGCGACCGCGAGAATATGGCGGTGGTGGAAGAGGCGATCCGTATGCGGCAACTGCCCGCCAACACCGAGATGCGCCTGTTTCTGGACTCCATCTTCGGTCCGCTGCTGGTGCGGCTGCTAATTCGCCACGAGCCGATTGACGAGGCGTATGTGCTGGCGGTCTTTGACCACGTGGTGGCCGGCGCCAATGCGCGCGCCATTCCCGGCGCAACCCCCGCTATTGATCCGGCCCTCAAATAGAAGCACCGTGCCCCATCCATTTCGCAGGCTTTATTGCGAAATGGGCGGGAAGCCTACATCCGATTCAAGAATCGGATCAATAGTGAGCCTCATGCAAAATCCCCGAGACCCGCAGGTAGAAACGGGGATTCTCTTCTTTTGGCGGGCATTGTGATCGATAGCCGGTGGATTTGCGGCGAGTGGGAGGCAAGAGTCCTG
>Ga0302267_10000776_pt1 | contig 42168 bp, 29 predicted proteins | sample III_Bog_E1_3_FD_194555 | JGI IMG/M metagenome (GOLD analysis project Ga0302267, IMG submission 194555) | Peat permafrost microbial communities from Stordalen Mire near Abisko, Sweden - III_Bog_E1_3 | ecosystem: Environmental > Terrestrial > Soil > Wetlands > Peat | place: Sweden: Abisko...
CCGTCCCACACCTGTATTCGGTACGATAGGGGCATGGAAGCTTCAGAGATCAATGAGTTCCGCGAGCAGATGAAGGAAGGCGGCGAGAGCGGCGGCGTGGGTGTATCGCTTGCCATCAGCGTGCTGGCCGTTCTGGTGGCCATGATCACCGTGCTTGGCCACCGCTCACACACCCAGGCTGTGCTGGCGCAGTCCCGCGCATCCGACCAGTGGAATCTTTACCAGGCAAAAAAAATTCGCCAACAGAGTGTCGCGCTGAACTCTGACCTTCTCGCGCTCATGTCCGTTCCGAATGAAAAAGCTGCCCAGGACAAGCTGGCCGAATACAAATCTCACGCTGCCAAGTGGGATGCCGATCTGCAGCAGGAATCAGAGACCGCACGCGCGCTGGAAGAAGAGACTGACCGCGCCGAACACCGTGCCGACCGCTACGATCTGAGCGAAGCCCTGCTGCAGATCGCAGTGGTACTCTCGTCCATCACTCTGCTCACACGGCGCAAAGGCTTTTGGATCGCCGGCATGGCGCTTGGCCTGGGCGGCATCATCGTCGCCGGCTCTGTCTTTCTGATTCACTAACGACTCACTCGTGCGTGCGAATCAGAAACCAGCCATCGCCTTCGAGATAGTTCCGCTTATCCACCAGCTGCCACTGGCCGCTCGCGATCTTCTGCATGATCATCTCATCCAGATAGCGGTGCGCAATGGGCTGGCCACGGTTGTACTCCACCTCATGGCTGTGCAGCACACTCAGCTGCCGCTGATACAGAATCCACTGCGGCGGCGAGCTCTGCAGCTCCGCCATTAAACCAGCGATGGTTTGCGGAGTCGCCGTATCAAACCACGTCTGCACATATCCATGCCACGGCGGAATGGCGCAGAAATAATTCGGGTAGGGATACGGCATCGACAGCAGCTCCGGATTCGGTCCACCGCTTGCAATCTCCGCACAGACAGGCTGGATAAAGCCAAGCAGATCCCGGTCGATGTACATGGTTCCGTACACAGGATGGTGATAGATCACTCGATCCTGAAACATCGGGCGATAGGCATAGGCATTCCACGAATACGGCACGTGGATCTTGTAGGTCATTCCGGAAAGTCCGGTGAGCGCAATGATGGTCACCACGGAAGCGCGCATCCAGTCCGGCTTACCGCGATACTCCCAGAGCACGGGCAGAAGGATGAAGAGGAGTGCCAGTGTCAGAAAACTGTTCGACGTTCCGGTTGCCTGCGATGCAGCGCACGCCAGCAGCGTGGCAATGACAACCATACTCAACATCTCGCGGGCATCCCACGCAGCCGGCCGCTTACTGCCCATCTTCGATCCCAGAAAACGAATGACCGCCACGATGCCCAGCAAATAAGAGAGCGGCTGCAGGAAGGTGGACAGCATCCCCAGCACCGCGCTATCCAGAAGCTGATGGCGCACCAGCGCGGACGAGTAGGCGAAGCCAGCTGTTGCGATGATGCACTGCATCACCACCGTAAGCCCATCACTGATCTTCCAAAGCCTCTGCGCCAACGCGCCTGCGGCCGAGATCAGTATGAGCCAGAGCATCAGCCATTTCCCGCTGGTGCGCATGCGCGCGAAGTTATCCTTCAGGGCGACCCAGGGCCCATGCAGCACGGTTCCCGTTCCACCCTTGGCGCTGGCCGCGTGGAAGATGGAGTTCATCGCATAATCCCTGACCGAATCACCGGTCAGCGCAATCACGGCCCAGGCGGCCAGCAGTGTGGACACCAGAAACAGCAGAGTCACCAGCACTCTCTGCCTGCGCGCAAGGAACGGAATGCAGAAGCCGGCTGCGGCAAACAGGGTGCCGCCATCCGTGATGCGGGTCAGGATCGCCAGACCGGAGATCACGCCGAGAGCGATGCTGAGACAAATCTCTTCCCGTTCTGACGTCGCCCTGGCCAGCCACAGCAGCAGTACCAGGCTGTAAACCACGAAGTTATCCGCCACGATGTGAAAGTCATCAAAGCGGTAGGCGTTGAAGTGGATCACGCAGAAGAACGTGCCTCCCAGGACAATCGCCTTCTGCCAGTCCGGCCAGTTGGATTCACGCAGCAGCAGCCACAATCCCACACACAGCGCGGTAATATGAAGCACGGAGAGCGTCTCATAGGGAATGCATTTGCGCCCGGCCAGTTGCATCCACGCATTGACTTCCAGCACATAGAACGGCTGCAGCGGCAGATGAAGCTGGCCATAGAGCTTCACCCCCTGGTGCAGGAGCGTGGCATACCAGAACCAGACGCTGTCGCCGGCCATCTGCACGTTGATGATGATGGCCACGCCAAACAACAGGCAGAACAGGGCTGCGAGATTCTGATAGAGGGTGCCACGGAAGATGCTGCGCACTCCGCGTCCGCCGGCTTCAGCATTCAGCATGGCTTCCAATACTCCTTCACGTTGCACCGCACGGGGTTGGCGTACATGAATCTCGCAGCTGCGGCAGTTTTTGCAGCTGTCCAGAGCGTAGCGGGTTTGCCGCATCGCTTCAATGCTTAAGAAATTCGGCGCTATTCCCGTATGCCACTGCACGAAATCTGCATTCTCCGCCACCAGCGCATGATGAATTTAAGCGACATTGGCGCGGGAATGCCTTATTCTGGAATGAATCGTTACAAAGCACGTTTCCCCGCTGCTGGAACCACTCTCCCTCCCCATGAGCTCAGAGTCTATGTCCAATCCGATGCGGGCGCTCCCATCTCCACTCCGATGGTTCGGTGCGATCTGCCTTGGAATAACTGCTTTTTCCTGGTGTTTTGCGGCGATTTACTTCCGCCACACCCACCTGGAGTGGGCCAGTGTCTGGTCTCACGATCCGAGCGATGCCTTTGGCGATTTCACCCACTACGCTCCCCTCTTCCAGTTCTTTCACACACGCGAATTCTTCCTCAGTGACGACCGCTTCGCCTATCCGGCGCCCGCGGCTGTGCTCTTCTCCTGGCTCTATCGGATGGGCCCGTATCAGCTGCAGATATTCCTTGCAGGCATTGTCGTCTCTGCCGTCGCGGCCTGCTGGCTCTTCTGCAAATCGCTCATCCGCGCCGGTCTGGCCACTGCTCCCGCCATGGTCTTCACCGGCGGAGTGCTGATTACCTCGTGGCCGCTGCTCTTCCTCTACGAGCGCGCAAATATTGAAGTCATCGTCTGGCTGCTGGCGTCACTGGGGATATGGGCGCTGCTCCGCGACCGTCCCGTGGCGGCGGCCGTGCTCTTCGGCCTCTGCGGCTCGCTCAAGCTCTACCCCATCCTTCTGCTGGCGCTGCTCTTTTCGCGCCGCCACCTGCGCGAATTCTTCCTCGGCGTCGCAACCTTCGCCGCCGCGATGCTCGCAGCCTTCTGGTTCGTGGGCCCCACCATGAACGTGGCATTTCACGGCACCCTGAACGGCATCAGCGGCTTTGTAGGCAACTATGCTGCCACGGCGCACGATGAGTTGCAGTTCGATCATTCCTTCCTGGGCGGAATCAAGATGCTGCTCACCCAGCGGCCTTTCCACATGGGAAATTTTGCCGGACTGACCACGATTTACATCGCCATCGCGGGAATCGGAGCCGCACTGCTCTTTCTGCTGAGGGTGCGCAGGCTGCCGCTCATCAATCGCATCCTCTTCGTCTGTATCTGCATGGTGGGCCTGCCGCCGGTCTCGTATGACTACACGCTCATCCATCTCTGCGTGCCGTTCGCGCTCTTCACGCTGGCTGAGGTGAGCGTAACGCGCAGCGGAGACAGGCAGCCCGGCACCATTCTGGCGCTGATCTGCTTTGGCGTACTGTTTACGCCGCAGCTCTTTCTCTTTTATGGCCCAATCCACCTGAATGGCCTGCTGAAGACCGCGGCCCTGGTCACGCTGGCGGTGCTGCTCTCGCTGAATCCGATTATCGAACTCGATCAGCCGGCTCTCGTCGAAGAGGCGGATGAAGTGGACGCCGCATTCGCCTGAAGCGCGAACAAACCCTTCCAGTCGTTATAATTGCCAAAAGCAGTAACCCCACTTCATACAGGAGGAAAGCGAACGTGCCAATAACCCCGACTAAACATATATGGAAGAACGGCTCGCTTCTTCCCTGGGACGATGCCAATATCCACGTCATGTCGCATGTGGTGCACTACGGCTCGTCAGTCTTCGAAGGCGTGCGTTGTTATACCCAGCCCGGCGGAGCCTCCATCTTCCGCCTGACGGAGCACATGCAGCGCCTGCTGGATTCGGCCCGCATCTACCGGATGCCCGTCGGCTATGACCTGGAACAACTCAACGCCGCGGTGATCGAACTGGTGGAAGCCAACGGCATTGCGCCCTGCTACATTCGCCCCATCGCCTTCCGCGGCTACGGCGAAATTGGCGTGAACCCGCTCAAGTCGCCGGTGGATGTCTACATTGCCAACTTCCCGTGGGGCAAGTACATCCCCCACAATGAAGGCGCGAACGTCTGCATCTCCAGCTGGAACCGGCTGGCGCCGAACACCATGCCTTCGCTGGCCAAGGCGGGCGCGAATTACATGAATTCGCAGCTCATCCGCATGGAAGCGGAGACCAACGGCTACGACGAAGGCATCGCGCTGGACATCAACGGCTATCTCTCGGAAGGCTCGGGCGAGAACCTGTTCCTGATCCGCAACGGCGTAATCTACACCACGCCGCTGGCCAACTCCGTGCTCTCCGGCATCACGCGCGATTCCATCATCACCATTGCCAAAGACCTCGGCATCCCGGTGGTGGAGCAGGCGCTGCCGCGCGAGATGGTCTACGTGGCGGACGAGGCATTCTTTACCGGCACCGCGGTGGAAGTGAACCACCTCCGCTCAGTGGACCGCATTCTGGTGGCCGACGGCAAGATGGGCCCCATTACGACGGCCCTGCATAAAGAATTCTTTTCCATCCTGAACGGGTTGAAGCCGGACCGCTATAACTGGCTCACTCCGGTCAAGGTGAAGACAGAAGTGCCCGCCACAGTATAAAATTCTTTTATCCCCATACGGGACGGCCCGGAGACCTCTCCGGGCCGAACTGTGTGTGCAGTAAAGCAGGGCCGCTCCGTGGCCTGGTGTTCGTTGATTGAGGTGCAAAGCATATGGCTTTGCGAGATATTTCTTCCGCTGTAGCGGGCGCACTCTTTTTGCTCGCTTTCATTCCCTACATTCGCGCCATCCTGCGCGGAGACACGGTTCCAGCCAAGGCAACCTGGATCATCTGGGCTGCTATCGACACCATCACCCTGATCGGCATGGCCATGAGCCACGCGCTCAACGGGCAGATCATCGGCGCGGTGCTCGGTGTATGGATAGTGGCGATCCTCGCCATCCGCAAGGGCAGCTCCGGCTGGACCAGGCTCGACATGGGCTGCATCGCCGGCGCAGCCGTCGGCCTGTGCCTGATGTTCGTCAGCCCGACCTACGGCATGGTCACCAGCCTCTCCGTGCTGCTCATCGGATCGATTCCAACGTTTGTGCACGGCTATCTGGACCCGGCGAAAGAGAACCGGACGGCGTGGATGCTCTACTTCCTCTCCTGCCTGTTCGCGCTGGGCGGCATCAGCCAGTGGGACGTGCAGCACGCCGCCCAGCCGCTGGTCTTCTTCGTGACGGAGACAGTGATGGTCTACATGACGTGGGTCCGCCCGCGCTATATGGAAGCGGCTGCGGCGTAGAAAGGAAAACGCCGCATCCCGCCTCTACTTCCCCATGTAGAGGATGTGCCATATGCTGTTCGATCCATCATCCGTGACAAACAGCGAGCCATCGTCGCCCGCCGTCACGCCGACGGGCCGCCCCCACACATTCCCCTCGGGAGTCACGAAGCCGGTCATGAAATCCTCATACTCGCCGGTCGCATGGCCGTTCTTCATGGGGATGCGGATGAGTTCGTAGCCCGTTTTAATCTTCTTGTTCCACGAGCCGTGCTCCGCGGCAAAGGCGTCGCCATCGTACTCCCGCGGGAAATTCGAATTACGGGTGAGCACACCGCATCCCTTCACCGGCGGGTTGTGAGGCGCGCAATGCGAAGTGTCCATCGTTGCCGTTCCACCCGGATAGAACATCATCTCCAGCGAAGCATCATGCGGCTGCAGCAGCACATCCGGCGTAATCACCTTGTCCCTTAGCTCAGGATGCTTGCCGGCCTGACGCGGGTCCTGGTTCGGCCCCATGTACCACCACGGCCACCCGTAGAATCCATCCTCCTGCACATGGGTCACGTAATCCGGCACCAGGTTGTCGCCCAGCGCATCGCGCTCGTTGGTGGAACACCACAGCTCGCCGGTGATGGGATTCACCGCTTCGCCCACGCAGTTGCGAATCCCGGAGGCATACACCTTCACGAACGTTCCATCCGGCTTGAACTCCAGCACGTCCGCGCGATGAAACTCCTCCGGATGCGTGTCCGCATCATCATCGTTGGAGTGAGATCCGACTGACACAAACATCTTCTGCCCGTCGTTGGAGAAGGCGATGTCGCGCGTCCAGTGCCCACCACCGCGCAGCTTGCCGCCGCCGGGAATATCGGCCAGCTTCTCCGCGTGTCTTGTGGCCTTCAGGTCGCCATTTTTATAGGCAAAGCGCACCACTGAATCCGTATTGCCGATGTAGACCCACTGCGGATTCGGTCCCCTGGGATAGAACGCGATGCCGAAGGGCTGCGTGACTTCCGTGGTGAAGACTGACATCATCTTCGGCTTGCCTTTATCTGTTACGCCGCGAAAGACCAGGATCTGATTGGTATTGCTCGCCGCCACAAACAGGTCTCCGTTCGGCGCTTTGCGGATCAGGCGCGGTGTGGGAATATCCGTGGCATACAGTTCCACCTTGAACCCCGCAGGTACGATGGGCCATGCGAATGACGGCCGCGGTACCGCCGCATTGGCCACATCTACGCTCGGCGTTGCGTAGGGCCTGGGCAGATCGGCAGTGGTAAGCTTGCGCCTCACTCCCGGCGCTTCCCGCGTGTAATCCGTGAAGGCATCCTGCCCGGAGTGCATCTGCTGTGCAGCGACGGAAAGCGAAACAGGAAGAAGGAGCAGGGCAATTCGGCAATATTTTGAGGTCATGAACAACTCCGGGCGTGTACTCGCAGCGGGAAATGCTTTCGTTTCTTCTTGAGAAGCGTGCAGCGGCGCAAAAGACTCATTGAGCACGTGTAAAGCCTGTTCATGAGACGCCGCACAGGCTCTCCGGTTTGCATCATAAGCAGAAGCAGATTTGAGGCAGGATGAAGCGAAACACAACGAGGTTGATTTGCTGGTTGGGTACGGTATGGATGGCAATCAGCATAGCGGCAACAGCACAGGAGATCCCAACCAAACAGCAGGCGGCCAGTCTTCAGCTTTTCGGCGCCTATTCGCTGGTGCAGACACACTACGGCACAGCAAACAACTCCGGCGTCAGTGTGGGCGCGGACCTCAATCTGCGGCCCCTTAGCCTTGTGCAGCCATCGCTGGAAGTGCGGGGCACATTTGCTTCCGGCTCAACCGTCACCGAGAATACCTACGATGCCGGGCCGCGGCTTGAGTTCAATTTGAATCGCGTGCGCCCTTACATCTATGCCGAGATCGGTGCCGGAAGCATCACGTTTGCACATCCTGTGATCTATCCCAGCGGGCCTTACAGCCATGACAATTCCATCGTTTTCAGCGGCGGCATCGGTGCGGATTACATGATCGCGCGGCAGTGGGCTCTGCGCGCGGACATCATGCAGCAGCGCTGGAATCTGGGCGGCGGCGCCACCACTACCGTCCTCCATCCGCGGATCTACAGCTTCGGCGTGGACTACCGTTTTGATTTCAATACCTTCCACGTCGGGCACCGCCATTAGAGAATTTTCCGGAATACTGTGAACCGGATGGAGTAGAGAATGCCATTTTCCTTGATGGAAAATGGCGCTTGCACCCTCGATTCGGTCGATAACTTTCCGGAAAATGCTCTAGCTTCCCGCTTGCCCAGAATCCCCGCATTCCTGCTAGGCTTAATCTTTACGATTCCAAGATCGAGCCAGCCTCCATGAGCATTTCTGAAACAACTGAAAATCAATCCACCAGCCGGTTTGTCCGCGCCTGCCTGCGCCTGCCCGTTGACCGCACTCCCGTTTGGTTCCTGCGCCAGGCCGGCCGTTATATGCCGGAGTATATGGCTGTCCGCAAGCACCATACGCTGCTGGATATCTGCCGCAAGCCGGAGATTGCCGCCGAGGTCACCATCACCGCCGCGGAAAAGCTTGGCGTGGATGCAGCCATCATCTTCGCGGACCTGCTGCTGCCGTTCACGCCCATGGGGCTGGACTTTGAATTTCTCGCGGGCGAAGGCCCGGTGGTGCACCAGCCCGTCCGCACGCGCCAGCAGATTGATGCGCTGCGCACTGACCGCGTCGCCGAACTGGGCTATGTGGCGGAAGCGATCGCAAAGGTGGCAAAGCACTTTGCCCCGCCTCGCGCTGACGGTGACACGCTCGGCATCATCGGCTTCTGCGGCGCGCCGTTTACGCTGGCCAGCTACATGATCGAAGGCGGCAGCTCGCGCAACTACATTGAGACCAAGCAAATGATGTATGCCGATCCCGGCGTATGGGCCGCGCTGATGGAGAAACTGCTCGAAGTCCTGATCGGATTCGCCGCGCAGCAGGTGGAAGCCGGTGCGGACGTAATCCAGATCTTCGACAGCTGGGCCGGTGCACTTTCCGTAACCGACTATCGCGAATACGTTCTGCCTATCACCACCCGGCTGGTGAAAGCAGTGCAGGCGCTGGGTGTGCCGGTGATTTACTTCGGCGTGGATACTGCATCGCAGCTCTCCACCATGCGTGAGACCGCCGCCGACGTGATTGGACTGGACTGGCGTGTGCCCCTGGACGAAGGCTGGCGCGCCGTCGGCCACGACCGCGCCGTGCAGGGCAATCTCGATCCCATCACGCTTTTTGCGCCGGAAGATGTGCTGCGCCGCCGCGTGCAGGAGATCTTTACCGCTGCCGGCGGCCGCAACGGCCACATCTTCAATCTCGGCCACGGCATTGTGCCGGGCACGCCGGTAGAAAATGTGCAGCGCGTCGTGGAGATGGTGAAGGAGTTCTCTGCCGCGACGGTGCGCGCATGAGAGCGATCCTTCTGCTCGCGCACGGCACGCCGGACACGCTCGGCGAAATGCCCGAATATCTAAGCAAAGTTGTCGGTGGCCGCCCCATGCCGCAGCATGTGGTGGAAGAGCTGCAGCATCGCTATGCCGAGATCGGGCTGAAGGATGAGCCCGGCACTGAACCTCCGCCGCTGACGCGCTGGACGCTGCGCCAGGCCGAAATGCTGCGCGCGCTGCTGCCGGCGAAGGTCTACGTGGGCATGCGCAACTGGCACCCTTACATCGCGGACACGGTCGCGCAAATGAAAGCCGATGGCGTGGAATCTGCCACCGTTATCTGCCTTGCGCCGCAGACCTCGCGCACCAGCATCGGTTTGTATAAGCGTGCGCTGGCTGAGGCGGTAGACGGCGCGTTTCCTCTTGATTTTATTGAAGGCTGGGCGACGCAGCCGCAGCTCATCGCTGCATTTGCTGAGCGCCTGCGCACTGCCTGGACCGCAGCCTGCGCCGCGAGCGGCAAGAAGCTTCCCGTGCTCTTCACTGCACACTCCGTTCCCTGCCGCACGGTGCAGGGTGATGTGCCCGACGCTTACGCCGTGGAGGCGAAACACACTGCCGCGCTTGTTGCCGCGCAGCTTCCGGAGATTGACCTCTGGTACTTTGCCTTCCAGAGCCAGGGCGTCGCCGGCGGCCCGTGGATTGGCCCCTCCGTGGAAGAGACACTCACCGCGCTCAAGCAGGAAGGCGCTCCCGGCGTGGTGCTGCAGCCGGTGGGCTTCGTGTGCGATCACGTGGAAGTCCTCTACGACATCGACGTTGCCTTTCAGCAGACAGCGGCTGAGCTTGGTCTGCCGCTGTGGCGCGCGCAGAGCCTGAATGATTCGCCGCTGCTCGCAGAAGCACTGGCGACGCTGGCCCGTGATGCAGAGTCGCGCACCCCGCAGCCGCTCGCCACAGAAGCCGCACCCGCTGGCCATCGTCACCGTTAGCTCAACCCACTATGAAGATCGCAATCCTCGGCGGCGGTTTAGCGGGCGTGACAGCGGCTTACCAGCTTGCGCGCCTGCGCGCCGACGGCATTAACGTAGACGCCACGCTCTTTGAAGCCGGCCCGCGGCTCGGTGGCATCATCGAGACGGTTCGCCTTGGCGGCTTCACCATTGAGTGCGGCCCGGAAGCCTGGCTGAGTGATAAGCCCTGGGCCGGTGAATTGGCCGAAGAGCTCGGCCTCGCCCTGCTGCCTTCGCTCGATGCGCAGCGCAAGACCTATCTCCTGCGTCAGACCGCGGAAGGCCGCCATCTTGAAGCCATTCCTGAGGGCATGCGCCTGATGGTGCCGGGTAATCTGGCCGCGGTCGAAAACTCTCCTCTGCTCAGTGAAGATGCAAAGCGCGCCTACCGCGAGGAGCCTCTCCGCGCCGCAGAGTTGAAGTCAGCCATTCCGGAAGCGGATGAATCCGTTGCCGGCTTTGTGCGCCGCCACTTCGGCGATGAGGTGATGCGCACCTTCGCCGCGCCGCTGCTGGCCGGCGTCTTCGGCGGCGACGTGGAAGCGCTCAGCGTCCGTGCCGTGATGCCCGCTCTCGTCCAGATGGAGCGCGAGCACGGCAGCCTGATCGCTGCACTGGCGGCAAAGCGAAGCGGCAGCCCGCAGTCGGCGGTCTTCACCACGCTGCGCGATGGCATGGCCGCGTTGATTAACGCGATGGCGCTGCACCTGGGCGACCTGCGGCTCAATTCGCCGGTCACTTCGCTGCAGGCTGCGGGAGCGCAGTGGATGGTCGGCTATGCAGGCACAAGCGAAGTCTTCGATGCCGTGCTCATCGCCACACCCGCGGAGGTTACGAGTGCCCTGCTGCAAGACATCGATGCGGAAGCAGCCGCTCTGCTTCCGCGCGACGCCAGCTCCGCTGCGATTGTGGCGCTGGCATTCACTGAGTCGCTCTCGCTCCCCGCTGGCTTCGGCTTTCTCACGCTGCCGGAGACCAGGAGCCCACTGCTTGCCGCCACATTCATCCATCAGAAATTCGCGGGACGCGTGCCGCCGGACGGTGCCATGCTGCGCGCCTTCTTCAGCGGAGAGCAGTGGATGGCAGCCGGCGATGCAGAACTGAAGCAGCTCGCGCTGAGCGAACTGCGCTCCATCCTCGGTGAATTGCCATCGCCGCAGCTTGCCATCGTGCGCCGCTGGCCGCGCTCTCTGCCGCAGTATGCCGTGGGCCATGCGGAGCGCATCGCAGCACTCATGGCGCGCCTGCCCGCGGGCCTGCGCCTGATCGGCAACGCCTACCACGGCGTGGGAATTCCCGATCTCATCCGCGATGCCCGGCTGGCCGCACGCGAGCTGACGGCATCAGCCTGAGAAAATGCAGTGCGCCGGACATTCCCGGCGCACTGCCTCAACATTACATCTTCATTCCAGGCATATCGCCCGCTGCCTCGTGGATTGCGGACACGGTCAGCGTATTGCCCTTCAACTCACCCTGCACGCTTACATGCTTGCCCGCAAAAGGAGCGACAGCCTGCGGTTTGCCGGCGAGCGTGTAGACCTTGCCGCCTGCCACCAGCACATAGCTGCTGCCGGCCTTCACACAGGCCTTCACGCACTCTGCGTCTGGCTTACCGGGCATCATGTGTTTTCCGGCGCACATGCTGTCACTCACAATACCGTCAATTGTCTGTGTCGCTGCATAAAGCTGCACGGCTGCGGGAACGGCAAGCGTTCCAAGCAGCGCCATGCTCCATAGGATCTTCTTCATCGTCTTCTCCGTTTTGGTTTACATTGCAGAATATTGGGGCGAAGCGCCGTGCCGGAATCTGCTGCTTTTCCAGCACGGCTCCCCGCCGGATGCTCAGAAATTACATCTTTGCTGCGTCAGTCGCCATCTGTTCGTGCATCTGCGCCAGTTCCTGACTCTTCGTCGCAAGCGTCTTGAACTCCTGCACGAAGTACTCGCAATGGTTGATGGTGCCGGCCTGGTTCTTTGCGCTCAGGCTGGGATTGGCCTTGTATGCGGCCACCATCTGCTCATGCATGGCTGCCTGTGCCAGATAATCAGCCGCCTTCGCCTGGTAGTAGACGGCGATGCGGTGATGCTCTGCCGGAGTCTTGGCGGTGGCGATCAGGGTCTTCACCTGGCCGGCGCTGAGATGCTCCGGCTTGGCTTGCGGAGCGGCGACGGTCTGGCCCAGTGCGGCGGCCGTCATGACCAGTGCGAGCGAAAGAACAGAAAAAATACCGAATATGCGTTTCATAAAAATTTCTCCTTGAGAATTCAGTTGAGGTGCGAATCATCATGCCGCAGGGACACAAAGCCCCGGGCCTACGAGTGCGCTGAATAACAGAGAGAAATTTAAATTCGGAAGGTTTGCAGCAGGATATACCGGGCAGTTGCAGGCACAGGCGCACCCGCGGAGGGTTGCCCACCCCGTAACGGCTCCACGCTGGCGGCCATCTGCGCGGTCGCTAGCAGCGGTGTTGCAGCGCTTGCCAGAGTGAACCTGGATGGCCCTGCGATCTGCACGGCTGCATCGGCAGAAACACTACCGCAGCCTGGATCGCTGCAGGCCACCGTCACAACGGCCTTGTGCCCGCTCACCGGCGTGCAGGCTGCGCGCATCGATTGCATCCCGGCGCCCATCACCATGCCGCCCGAATGCATCATGCAGCAAGCGGTCATCACATGTTCGCCGCTGCACCGTTCTGCCGCGCAGGCGGCATTCGCAAGCAGAGGCTGCGCTGCCACAAGCAGCACAAGGACCAATGCGACGAACTGGAGAAGCCTCTTCATAGCCTCTCTTGACTATGCCCGGTTCGCCATAGGCGGTCTGTGACCTACGTCACGTTCGCAGAAAACCCAAGGCTCAGCACAGATTGGACGGAAAAGAACGGATTGGCACGGATTAAAAACCTTTAAAGATTCAAAAGCTTTATCCGTGTTGATCCCTATCTTCCGTGCGATCCGTGCTGAATTCTTGCCGGTTAAAAGTAGAGGTACTTGCGCCACTGCTCATCATTGCCGCCGATGGCGCGCATAATGTGGCGGCTGGTGTGCAGCGTGAAGGGACGCGGCTCACGGATAAGCTTCATCTCGCGCAGCTCATGCAGCATCTGGTTGCCCTTGCGGCGATTGCAATCGTGGCAGCAGGCCACCAGATTCTCCCATGTAGAAAGACCGCCGCGCGAACGCGGAATGACGTGGTCCAGCGTGAGCTCGCTTGAGGTCAGGATAACGCCGCAGTACTGGCAGCTATTGCGGTCGCGCAGCAGAATGTTCTTGCGGGAAAGAGCGCGCGTCTGGTGCGGGATGCGGCGATACTCCAGCAGGCGGATGACGGAGGGCATGGCCACGTTCATGCGGGCAGCGTGCAGCATCTCTTCGCCCTGCTGCTCCTCCGTACGCGCCACTCCCTTCAGCACCAGCACCAGCGCGCGGCGGGTGCCGCAGATGTTGATGGGCTCGTACGATGCATTCAGCACCAGCACCGGTGTGGTCATGGGTGACGAGCCGCGGGTGCGGTCGCTGCCGGGCTCGCGGCCGCCATCCTGCCATGCTGTGCGCATGGTGTGGCACTTCGCCAGTGACTTCTGCTTGCGTGGGTGAACCGCCGTCTTTGCCAGTACCATCGTGCCTCCGAAAAATGACTGCAATCGTGATGTGGCGAAACTTTGTGCTGCGCGTCTTTCAGTTCACGTTCAAGCTCTGTGCGCCCGGGGGCCGCCATACGGCGAATGTCTCCACCTGAGCACGCGCCAGCGTGGCTACCCACACTGAAGTTGCCCCGCCAGCCAGCAAGGCGCGGGCACACTCGCGCGCGGTAGATCCGGTGGTGTAAATGTCGTCGATCAGCAGCACGTCCCTGCCGCGCACCGAATATTTTTCCGCAGCCGCGAACGCGCCCTTCAGATTCGCGCGCCGCTGATGCGGAGCCAGGCGGAAGTGGCTCTGGGTATCGCGTGTCCGCAACAACGCAGCGTGCGCCGGCTGCAGATTCCACGCAGGGCGCTGCGCCTGCACCAGCGGCAGAGCAAAATCCGTAAGCAGGATGGACTGGTTATAGCCGCGCGCATGTTGTTTTCCCACGAAGAGCGGCACCGCGATCACCAGCATCTCCGGCGGCGCGATCTCGGCCAGGCTGAGAATCGTCTGCGCCAACAGCGCGCCCAGCGGCTTTGCCATCGGGGTGATGCACTCGTACTTCAGCAGATGCAGCGAGCGCCGCATCTCGTCATGATAGGTTCCGTACGCCACTGCGCGCTGGAAGGGCGGCGGAGCGAGGCGGCACATGCGGCATTCCGCGGGGCCGGTCTGGAAGAAGGCCTCTTCGCCCAGCGTTTCGCCGCAGCGCACACAGACGTCCATGGATTGGGGGAGCAGGCGGGCCAGGCAATCATCACAGACCGGCGCGGTGGTCACACGCAGCAGCGGTCCGGAGCACAGCCGGCAGGGGGAAGGAAACAGAACAGAGCCGAGATCGTGCAGGGGGGTGGAAAGAGTGCGTCCGAGCGGACCCTTCAGCGGACTTCGCAGCACACGCACAATCGCGCGCCAGGCGGACGCATCAAACCGAGCGCCCTGTGTGGCATCAAGTTGGCTGCTGCTGAAGGCTCTCCTGCTGAAGATGCACCTCATTCGCGAGAGGCGGTGTTGACTCCTCTGTGAGCAAAGTATAGCCGCAATCCGGGCGCGAGTGCCAGAGAGAAGTTCGCAATGCCATGATTTCACGCGAATGAAATATGGTTCACAGCGTGCGTTTCTACGGCTTTTTCGGCTGCGAATCCGGCGCTTTTTGTACTTCCTTGCCGTCATACGTCACACGGCTGCGAGAGCGGTAACGCTTGTAATCAGAGTAAGTAACGATCTGGCGGATGTGCACCGAGTCGCCCAGATATCCGTTTCCAGCGGAGAAGTTCAGGATGCCTTCACCCTTGGTGTAGGTCGGGAACCAGTAATCGCCATCCACCTGCTCATAGTAGGTAGTGAAGGGCGGCGACAGGTCTTCATGCCCCTTGCGCACATCGTCCGGCACGCTGCGGCCGTCAATCAGCACGATCTGGTAGTCCTGCTGGTCCACCCACACCTTGCCCTGAAAGTAGCGGCGGCCCTTGAGCATCACCTTCGGCCCAGCCTGAAAGACGTAGGTGTCCACCTCATCCACCTTCTGGCGGCCCAGGTAGGTAATGTCGTAGTCCGGCAGATCGGCTGTGGTCAGCACAAAGGGCAGCCGGTGCTCAATATCGTCCATATCCTGCTGCGACATGATGAGCTTAGACAGGCTGTTGGCCGGGGCAAAGACCACCGTTTCCACCCGCTTGCCCTCGCGGGTGAAGCTAATGTCCGTCGTCTGCTGATACTCGCCGCTCACCTTGTTGCTGTCATCCAACTCCTGCACGCGCACGTTCTGGCGGAAGCCGTAGTCGTGCCGCGCCTCGTCAAAATCACTCTCGCGCGCCGCGAATTTGGTGATGATCTGCTCCGGCGTCAGGTCAGCGGGCGGCGCAGGATTGAGCGGGCCAAATCCGGAATCTGCGGCTGCCGCCACCGGCGTAATGCTCGACGTGCCTTTGCCCTGCGCACAGAGCAGCGCAGGCATAGCCGGCAGTAGAATCAGGCCGAGCACGGCGCAGGCAGGGGCGGAAAACTTCATGCGGATAAACTCCCGGAAAATTTACAGTCAGGCTTAACTTTAGACGCTGCGCCCCGTCTGTGCGTTAGAGCATTTTCCGGAAAGGTATAGACCGAATCCGAGGGTGCAAGTGCCATTTTCTATCAAGGAAAATGGCATCCTCTGCTCCATCCGGTTCACAGTATTCCGGAAAAATGCTCTAGACTTGGGGCATTCCCGGGAAAGGATTGCAACCGTGGCGTTCGCATCGCAAAGAAAAAGTGGGCCCAAAAAGCCGAGAACGCTCGACCCCGGCGAGCTCTATGAGTACGCCGTGCGCTCGCTGGGCAGCACCATGCGCACCGTCGCCGGGCTGAAACGCCTGCTGCGCCGCCGGGTGGAGCCGGGCGAAGCGGGCGACGCCAGCGTAGAGGCCGTCATCCTGAAGCTGAAGCAGATGAACTACCTGAATGACACGCGCTTTGCCGCCGATTACACCCGCCTGCGCCAGGAGAATGAAAAGTTTGGCCGCCGCCGCGTGCAGCAGGACCTGATGCAGAAAGGCGTCCACTCTGAACTGATTGCGAAGACGCTGAGCAGCGCGTATGACGATCTGGATGAAGCCGAGCTGTGCCGCAAATATATTGCCCGCAAGCGCATGAAGCCTCCGGTGGACCAGAAAGAGACAGCGCGCATCATCGGGCGGCTGATGAGGGCGGGATTTTCAACAAAGACGATCTTCAAGGTGCTAAAGAGCTGGAACGTGGCCGAAGAGGCCATCGACGGGCTGGAAAGCATCGAAGAAGATGACACCCCTTTTACGCCGTCATCCTGAGCGCATTACGCCATCATTCTGAGCATTACGCCGTCATCCTAAGCGCATTACGCCGTCATCCTGAGCGCAGCGAAGGACCCCTGTAGTTGTCTTTATCGCTGCACTACACTCAACCCCAACAAGGCCGTTGTCTCTGCCTTCTCACAACCAACCCGGCATCAAATCCCCATGTCCACTCCCGAAAAAATCATTGCGATTGATTGGTCTGGCCGCGTCGATAGTGCCGGCCAGCGCCGCCACATTGCAGCCGCCATCTGGACGCCCGCCGCCGTCACCATCACCTTCGGTCGCACCCGCGAAGAGTGGATTGCGTGGCTTATCGCAGAGGCAAAGCAGACGCCGCGCATGGTCGTCAGCTTCGATTGCTGCTTCAGCTACCCCGCCTGGTTTCTGGCCGAACACCGCTGCGCCACGGTCTTCGATTTCTGGCGGCACGTCGCCGCTGGCCACGGCGAGCGCTGGCTCTCCCACGAATGCACGCCGCCCAATACGACAAGAGACGAACGCTTCTGGGGCAAGCCGCACAAGAAGCCCGCGCAGTTCTGCGGCGAGGGCATGCCCCGCATGATGCGCCTCACCGACATGGAGAACAAGATCGCCGAAGGCATGAGCGCCGCTCGCGCCGCTCTGGTCCGCGGCATTGCGCCGAAATCGCCCTTCCAGATCGGCGGCTCCGGCTCCGTGGGTACCGGCACCCTGCGCGCCATCCCCTTCCTGCTGCGGTTGCAGGAAGCCGGCTTCCGCGTCTGGCCATTTGAAAACGCCGCGCTGGATGCAAAGCGCCCGAAGCCACTTGTCATCGAGATGTACGCCCGCCTGCTGACCGGAGCGGTCAAAAAATCCAGCGCCGAAGCCCGCCGCGCCTACCTCCGCACGAAGATGCGCGATGACACTTTCTACGCCACCCTCAAGCGCCCCACCCTAGCCAAAGCCATCGCCTCCGAAGACGCCTTCGACGCCCTCATCAGCGTGATGGAGATGGCCCGCCACGCCGGGAGCTTTGCTCACCTCAAGCGCACCCGTGACCCCATCCGGAAGCTGGAAGGCATTACCTGGGTGCCTGAGCCCTAATCCACTTTTCCGTGCCGATTAATCCCGCTAAGCCTTGTCATTCTGAGCGCAGCGAAGAATCTCGATCATCGTAGCGCCTCAGATAGCGTGCGGAATGTATGCTTTCGATATCCCCCTCATTGGTCTATGCAAAGAGACGTCACATACTTCGTCTACATACTAGCCAGCCACACCCGTGTGCTTTATATTGGCGTAACGAACAGCCTAATTCGCAGGGTGGGAGAACATCGTGCGGGAAAAGGCAGCGTCTTCACGCGGCGCTACCGAGTACATCGACTGGTGTACTACGAGTCGTTTCAATACATCTCCAATGCGATCAATCGGGAGCGCGAATTGAAGGGATGGTTGCGTTCGCGGAAGGTGGATTTGGTGACATCGCTCAATCCTCAGTGGCACGACCTTTTTGAAGATTTTGGCAAACCCGTAGCGTACAGGGCTCCATCTGGCATTTGAGATTCTTCGCTGCGCTCAGAATGACAAAATTATCCTGCAACAGGCATTCCCCTACCCCATTCCATGGCCTTCGTCATCTCCACAACTTTTGTCATCTCCACAACACTTCGTCATTTCCCACAGCACTTTTGTCATCTCCTCAACACTTCGTCATCTCCACAGCACTTCGTCATCTCCCCCAACACTTTGTCATTCTGAGCGTAGCGAAGAATCTCAACTCTTCCCCAGCCACCGCTGCCAGCCCACCCCCACCACCGCCGCGCCTCCGATCCCCCGCAGCCCTGATAAACTTTTGGTACATATGCAATTCCGTTCCGGCAGCCAGATTCGCGAAGATTTTCTCCGTTTTTTTGAGTCGAAGCAGCACCGCCGCGTGCACTCTTCGTCTCTTGTTCCGGTGAATGACCCCACCCTGCTCTTCACCAACGCGGGCATGAACCAGTTCAAAGACGTCTTCCTGGGCGCCGAGCAGCGCGAGTACCACCGCGCCACCACATCGCAGAAGTGCGTCCGCGCCGGCGGCAAGCACAACGACCTTGAAAACGTCGGCTTCACCCGCCGCCACCACACCTTCTTTGAGATGCTCGGCAACTTCTCCTTCGGCGACTACTTCAAGCGCGACGCCATCGCCTTCGCCTGGGAACTCCTCACCTCGCCCGACTGGTATGCCATCCCGAAGGAAAAACTTTACGTCACCATCTTTGAAGGCGACGCCAACGTTCCCCGCGATCTCGAAGCTTACAATCTTTGGCTCGACATCGGCGTTCCCGCCGAGCGCATCTTCGAGTTCGGCGCGCACGACAACTTCTGGCAGATGGGCGAGACCGGCCCCTGCGGCCCCTGCTCCGAGATCTTCTACGACCTCGGCCTCGCCGCCTCCGAACACGGCACCGAGAAAAAATTCGGCGAAGACGACCAGCGCTACGTCGAAATCTGGAACCTCGTCTTCATGCAGTTCGACCGCGTTCCAAGCCGTTTACAGAATTTGGTACCCGGGATGGGAACTAACTATGACCTATTGCCTCTCCCTAGACCATCTATCGATACAGGCATGGGGTTGGAGCGGGTTGCCTGTGTGCTCCAGGGTGTACTGTCCAATTTTGAAACCGATCTCTTTGTGCCTCTTATCAAAGCTGCTGCAGCACTGACATTACCCTCCAGAACGGTAGGGGATCTTGTTGCTGAATCATTAACTGAGCCAAAGACTTCGCGCCTTACACCAGACAGCCCTGTCGAACAATTGATTGCGAATGCCTCTCTAAGAATCATCGCCGACCACGCCCGCGCCGCCACCTTCCTCATCAACGATGGCGTCCTCCCCGCGAACGAAGGCCGCGGCTACGTCCTGCGCAAGATCATCCGCCGAGGCATCCGCCACGGCCGCCTCCTCGGTCAGGAAAAACCCTTCCTCCACGAGATGGTCCTCGCCGTCCGCGACGAGATGCAGGTCGCCTACCCCGAACTCACCATCAACGCAGCCCGCATCGCGAAAGTCGTCCTCGCGGAAGAAGAACAGTTCGCACGAGTTATCGCGGTTGGCGCTCGTCAACTAGAGGCACAATTTTTGCAAAAGAAAATTCTTGGCCGAGTCCCGGACAAGAACTTGCAAGAAATGGCAAGAGTTAAAGTCGAGCAAGGCAAAAGTACATACGATCCAGATACTGTCGTTCAACATATACGGAAGAATGAGGCGGTTTTAGCGGGTCACGAAGCTTTCTATTTGTACGAAACCTACGGCCTACCCCTCGACTTCATGGTCGATGCAGCCCGCGACGCTGGCCTAGCCTTCGACATGGCCGGCTTCGAAGCCGCCAAAGAATCCGAGCAAGCCCGCGCCCGAGCCTCATGGAAAGGCGGCTCGCAAAAAACCGCCTCCCCCGTCTATCGCGAACTCCCCAAAACCGACTTCGAAGGCTACACCGCCCTCCGCATCGATGGTGCAAAGGTCCTCGCTCTGGTTAAGGATGGCACCGGCGTCCAATCCCTCGCGCCCGGCGACGAAGCCGAAGTCGTCCTCGACGCCACCAGCTTCTACGCCGACTCCGGCGGTCAGGTCGGCGACATCGGCTGGCTCTACTCTGCCGATCACAACACCGTCGTCGCTGAAGTCCTCGGCTGCACCAAACCCGTACAGGGCATCTTCGCGCATCGCGTTATCGCTCGCCAGCCCATCGGCCTCGGCGATGCAGTCGATACCGTGGTCAACGGAGACATCCGCCGCGCCACCATGCGCAACCACACCAGCACCCACCTCCTCCACGCCGCTCTCCGCGAAGTCCTCGGCAAGCACGTCAAGCAGGCCGGCTCGCTCGTCAATCCGCAGCGCCTGCGCTTCGACTTCTCCCACTTCTCATCCATCGCAGAAGAAGAACTCGCCGAGATCGAGCAGATCGTCAACACCCAGGTCCTCGCCAACACCACCGTCCAGACCATCGTCGACGTCCCCATCGACGTCGCCATCAACGACTACGGCGCCATGGCCCTCTTCGGCGAAAAGTACGGCGACAAAGTCCGCGTCATCAAGATCGGCGACTTCTCCACCGAACTCTGCGGCGGCATCCACACCAGCGCCACCGGCGAGATTGGCCTCATCAAGCTCCTCGGTGAAAACAGCGTCTCCAGCGGCGTCCGCCGCGTAGAAGCGGTGACCGGCACCGGCTCCCTCGCCGAATTCCGCCGCGACTTCGATGTGGCCAAAGTCGCAGCGCGCATCGTCGGCGGCTCTGACGCCAACCCCGCCGAGGCTCTGCAGCACAAGATTGCCGCGCAGGAAGAAGAACTAAAAAAACTGCGCCGCGAGCTCGATGAAGCGCGCATGAAGTCCGCCGCGTCCTCCATGGAAAACGCAGCCGACGACGCCGTTGAAGTGAAGGGCGTCAAAGTCCTCTCGCAGCGCGTGGACGGGCTGGACAAGAACCAGATGCGCGCCCTCGTGGATACGCTGCGCGGCAAGCTGGGCGAAGGTGTGGTGGTGCTGGGCGCTGCGGCAGAGGGCAAGGTCACCCTCATCGTCGGCGTCACCAAGGAGCTGACCAAGCGGGTGCAGGCGGGCAAGCTCGTCGGCCTGCTGGCGGCAAAGGTGGGCGGCAAAGGCGGCGGACGCCCGGACCTGGCAGAAGCCGGCGGCAACGATCCCGGCGCACTCGACGGCGCACTCGCGGGAGCGGCGGAAGTCATTGGGTCTCTACTCGCTTAAGGACAAAGCCTAACCACGGATTGCGCGGATTATCACGGATAAGAACTTATAAAGGTCTGTTATCTAAAAGCCTTTTTAAATCCGTGGTGATCCGTGTAATCCGTGGTTAAGTTTTTGTTCTTTGACTTGCCACAGGAATCTGCGAAGGTTCCGCCCAGCCGCTGCGGCGGCTTTCCATACGGGAACCCACAGGACGGTGACCTAAACTGAGGGCAGGCTGGAAGCTCTGCGCTCAATGGCAATGACAAAAATAATGCGGCACAGCACGCGGCTCGCGCTGGCGACGGCGCTGGTCTGCGCCCTGCCGCTGGCCGCCCGCACCGCGGCAAAGCACGCGCCAAAGGCTCCCCCGCTGACGCCGTTTCAGCAGGCAGTGGCTGCGCGCGATGCGCTGGAGAACAAGCCCGGCGGCCAGGCTACCCGCGCCGAATACGACGCGGTGATGGACCAGTTTCGCGCCATCTACCACGGCAATCCAGCCGATCTGCACGCGCCAGACAGCATCTTCGCCGTGGCGGAGCTGCTCTCAGAAGCGGGCGCGGAGCTGCCCGACGCAAAGCTGTCACAGTCCGCCGTGGGCCAGTATGAGTTTCTGCGCAAGAACTACCCCACCAGCCACTACCGCGCTGATTGCCTGCTGGCCGAAGCGCGCATTGAAGCCAACGACCTGCACGATCTCGCCACGGCAAAGGCGAAGTACGCCGAGCTCATCAAGACCTATCCGCACAGTGACAAAGTGCCGGAGGCGCAGGCCGGCCTGAGCGCGCTGAAGCACGGCCTGCGCGCGCCGCAGACCGCAACTGCCGCAAAGACAGCGGCGACTGCGCCCGCAGACATCACCCCAATCACTGACGCCGCCACGCTCAAGAAGCCGCGCCCTGCCGCCACCGTCACGCTGCCCGCCAGCGAGACTACGCCTTCCGCGCCGGTGAATGCAGTGCTGCCGTCGTTTGACGGCGCGGTGAACCATAAGCAGCCCGCGCTCATCACCGGCATCCGCCACTGGTCCACCAAGAGCTACACCCGCGTTGCGATCGACCTGGGCGATGAGGTGAAGTACGAGGCCGCGCGCGTGCCCAATCCGGACCGCATCTACTTTGACCTGCACGGCGCAAAGCTCGCGCCCGATCTCGCAGGAAAGACCTTCGACGTGACCGACGACGGCTTCCTGAAGCGCATCCGCGCCGCGCAATTCTCTAACGACGTCATCCGCGTGGTGCTGGATGTGAATGACGTGACGGATTATTCCGCCTTCCTGCTGCCGAACCCGTATCGCCTGATCATCGATATTCACGGTGGCACGCCCGCGGCCACGGCCAATAGCGGAGATGGCAAACCCGCTGCTCCGCCCGCCAATGACGCAGCAGCAGCAGCGGCCGCCATGCAGGCCAATCCGGCGCTGGGACAGGAGCGCACCGGCACCGCGCATCCCTCCGGCGACGTGGCACTGGATGCGGCCACCGAGCCGACATCGCAGGCTACCCCGCACACCCACGCCGCACCGATGAATGTGCCCAATACCACCTCGCGCCGCACCAATAATTCAGCCGAGGTGGCTACGCTCAGCCAGCACGCCGATAAGGTGAAGGCCACCAGCGCACCCACCAGCCAGCCCATCGCGGCCACAGTGCCGCAGGCCGACCTCATCGGGCGTCTGAACGCCGGACGCACGGGCGATACATCGGCAGAAAGTGCCGCACCCATCCCGTCCACGTCCCGCCGCGGCAAGAAGGGCAAGCCCGCAGAGACAGCTGCTCCCGCGCATGAGGCCGAGCTGACCGCTGACGGACAGCGTTCGCTGGCGCGCGCGCTGGGCCTGAAGATCGGCCGCGTGGTCATCGATGCGGGCCACGGCGGGCATGACTCCGGCACGCTGGGCGCGGACGGCATTGAGGAGAAGGATGTTGTGCTGGATGTGGCGCTGCGCCTGGGCAAGCTGCTGAAAGACAAGCTCGGCGTGGAGGTGATATACACCCGCTCCGACGACACCTTCATCCCGCTGGAAACGCGCACCGCCATTGCCAACAAGGCGCAGGCCGACCTCTTCATCTCCATCCACGCCAACTCCTCCAGCGATGTCAGCGCCCGCGGCGTAGAGACCTATTACCTGAACTTCACCTCTGACCCCAATGCGCTGGAGGTGGCGGCGCGCGAGAATGCCGTCTCGCAGTCATCCGTCTACCAGCTCTCTGACCTGGTTAAGAAGATCACGCTGAAGGACAAGATTGACGAGTCGCGCGAGTTTGCGCTGGATGTGGAGAGCTCGCTCTACGCCGGGCTGGAAAAAGGCAACGCCGGGCTGAAGAACCGCGGCATCAAGAAGGCCCCCTTCGTGGTGCTGATCGGCGCGAATATGCCGTCCATCCTGACCGAGATATCGTTCGTGACCAACCCGAAGGACGCCAGCCAGCTGCGCACACCGGAGTACCGCGAGCGCGTGGCGGAATCGCTCTACAAGGGCGTAGCAAAGTATGCCAGCGGCCTGAGCGGCGTCCGCACCAGCACGGCAGCGATGCAGGCTATGCCTTCACCCCACGGCGCACAGTAGGGTTCTAAATCTTCTATCGCTGTCATCCAAATCCCCTGCCGCTGTCATTCAAATCCCCTGCCGCTGTCATTCAAATTCTGTACCGCTGTCATCCAAAGCCCCTACCCTGTCATCCAAAGCCCTCCCCTGTCATCAAATTCTGTACCTGTCATTCTGAGCGCAGCGAAGAATCTGCTTCTCGCATTTGTTTGTCATCCCGAGCGAAGCCGAGGGACCCGCTTCTCTACCGTAACGCTCCCGCTACCCATGCATCCGGTAACGAATTCCCAGCAGTGGTAGTCTCAAATCTGTATGCGTCGCTGTCTCACACTCCTGTTTCTGCTGGCCACACCCGCGCTGCTCTTCGCCCAGCAGAAGCCCTCCGCCACCGTGCAACTGCCACCAAAGCCGCTGTTGCCGCAGAGCTTTGCGGGATGGACGGCGGTGAGCGCGCCACAGGAAGCGACCCATGCCATTAGTCCCATGATTGGTGAGAATGGCATCGCCTTCCAGCAAGAGCTTGGATTTCGCCGTGAATCCGTAGCCAGATATGCCAAGGCAGGAGCGGCCATTGACTTGGACGCAATGCAGTTTGCCGATGCCACAAGTGCATTTTCCTTCTTTCCTGACCCCATAACCGGCCCCGGCAGCTTTCGCAGCAGTGACACCGTCGTACTGCTTCTCCATGAAAACGGAAAGCCTGCCCATCTGAAAGAGGACCTGCAGGAACTTGCTAAAGGATTGCCTGTCGCGACCGGTGGCAAGGCGCTCTTGCCCTCGCTGCCGGATTATCTGCCGAAAGAGGGACTGGACCGGAGCAGCCTTGTCTACGCGTTTGGCCCCGAGGTATGGCATCTGAATGCATCACCCGCGCAAACTCCGCTGGCCGATGCGCTGGATTTCAGCACCGGCGCTGAAGCCGTGGCGGCAAAGTACAAAGGCGGCGGCACCCTGACGCTGGTGAACTATCCCACTCCACAGATGGCACAGGCGCAGTGGAAAAGTTTTGCAGCGCTCTTTCATCTTGCGCCGCAGAAGAATCTGCCCGAAGGTCTGCAATCCGGTACCGGAACGCTCAAGTCTTCATCGGGCACATCTGCCATTCCAGTCACCGCCTGGCGCTCCGGCCCTATTGTGGCATTCGCCAGCAGCATGACGGCTCAGCAAGCCCTGAGCCTGGCTGACAAAATCCATTACGAAGCCGAGATCACCGAGAACAAGCCGCAGGGCTATGTCAGCGAAGCGTGGCGGGCCGCGCACCTCTATCTTGGCATCGCTGCTCTCAGCGGAATACTCTGCGGCTCCGCCATCTTTCTGGGGCTGTTCTTCGGCGGCGCCCGGGCCATTATCCGGGTATTGCAGGGTAAATCTGCATCCTCTGTTGAGGACACAGAATTCATTAGCCTGCACCTCGCACCGGGCCCGGTGCAGACCGATGCCAAGCCGGACTGACCCATTTTTGGTGCAGTGACGAGGGTAACCGGCTGAAAATGCTTAGTTTGAGCTTTTTGTACCCCACCAGAGAGCGAAATAAAAGCGAATAAAATCATCAGCCAGTAACTAAATAGATACGCCTCAACCAACTGAAAACAAGCCGCTTACATCTTTTCTGAAATTGCCTTGACACTCCCCCGGGGCAAACATAAGATTCGGACAAGAAAGTTCTGATGGCTTTGCCTCCGTTGGAACTATTCTCCCTAAGAAGGGGCCGCCCTGTTGCCGGGCGGCCTTTTCGTTTCTGCACCGAATACTGCCAGAGTCCCTTTCTGCAATGACGTGCGACTCCGGCCGCACGTGCTGCGTCCACCTCACAGAGCTGCAAACCCACATCAAGATGCCGGCCGATGTGCTAACTTGGCCTTCGCAGTGTAAGGAGATTTTCCAATGCGCATGAATTGGCTGGCTGGTTCCCTCGTTTTCGTTATGGCGGCAACCGCCGCCGTGGCGCAGGATACACGCACGGTGACCGAGCCCGTGATTCCTCCACCCTGCATCACGCTGCATGCTGATCGCGTGGGCGTGGCTGAGAAGCTGGACGCGCAGTATGAGAAGACCACGGACACTCAGCTCATCCAAACGGCACTGGATTACTGCCGTCCCGGCAAAGCCGTGGAGCTGGCGACCGGGGCGAACGGCGCCAACGCGTTTCTTTCCGGGTCTATCACGCTTGAGGAGGGCGCGGTGCTGGTCATCGATAAGGGTGTCACGCTCTTCGGCTCGCGCGATCCCAGAGACTACGATCCTGATCCGCTGGACAAGAAGACGAAGCTTCTGTGCGGGACGATGAGTGATGTGAGCCGCGTCTATGTGACGGAGAAGGATGCGTCCGGCGGCAAGAAGAAGATGCCTGACCCGCCGCAGGGCCGCACCTGCCGCTCACTCCTCTATGTGACCGGCAAGAACGCCGCCGTGATGGGCGATGGCACTCTGGATGGACGTGGCGGCGCACAGGTGATTGGCCACGATTACACCTGGTGGCAGATGGCGCGGCGCGCGGAGCCGCAGCAGCTTGCCTACTTCAGCGGACGGCTGATCACCGGCACCCATGCTGACGGCCTGGTCCTCTACCGCATTCATCTGAATAACGCGCCCAACTGCCATGTCTGCATCAACAACACCAATGGGTTGACGGCATGGGGCGTACATCTGCTAACGCCTACCGTGCGCGGCACCGATACGCGTAATACGGACGGCATCGACCCGAGCGCATCCACCAACGTAACGGTCACGCATAGCTGGATCGACAATGGCGACGACAACATCGCCATCAAGGCCAATGTGCAGCACATGAGCGTGCTGGATAACCACTTTTACAGCGGCCATGGCATGTCCATCGGCAGCGAGGTTTCGGGCGATGCCTACATTGTGGTCGATGGACTGACCGAGGACCACACCACCAGCGGCATTCGAGTGAAGAGCAATGCGGTGAAGGGCGGCCCGGTGCATGATCTGACCTTCCGCAACATCTGCATGCGCGATGTGAAGGTGCCGATCGCCATCAGCCCGTTCTACAACAACGGCACGATAGAGGGATTTACCGATCCCGGCGTCGTCGGCCCGCATATTCCCGATTACAAGGCCGTTCACCTGGAGAAGATCACCTCGCTCTCGCCCGGCGATGTGCTGATCGCGGGCAAGGATGCTGACCACATCACTGAGATCTCACTGAGCAGCGTGCAGATCAAAGGTCTGAAGCCGGAGCAGGTGCACGCCCAGTTTGCCAAGGTCACCATTGGGCCAGGGATGGTGAACTTTACGCCCACGGGCGAGGGCGTGACCGTGGACAAGGTGGTGGATAAGCAGCATCTGGTGCCAACCCACGGCTGCCCCGCGAGCAGTTTTCCAGCCATGCGCTAGGGCGGCTTTGCGCGATGGCGTTATAGCCGATAAAATCAATCTTGCAGGCCGACGTAGCTCAGTTGGTAGAGCAGCTGATTCGTAATCAGCAGGTCAACGGTTCAAGTCCGTTCGTCGGCTCCACTTCCCTCCCCATCAATTCCACCCATTTGCCTGCTGGAAAGGAATGTCGGATGCCTGCATTGAAGTGGCTGCTTCTGCCTGCACTTGCACTCGCCTGCCCCGTCTGGGCGGCCCCTCCCGCACCCATTCCCGCCTATCCTGACTCCAGCAAGCCCGCGGTCTGCGCGCATCGCGGCTGGCTTTCGTCCGATCAGGTCGAGAACAGCATTCCGCAGATGGAGAAGACGGTCGCTGCCGGAATTCCGTGGATTGAGATGGACCTGGCTACCAGCAAAGACGGCACGCTGTACCTGCTGCATGACCGCACGCTGGACCGCACCACCACGGCAAAGGGCCCTATCAGCCATTACACGGATGCGGATCTCTCCACGGTGTATCTGCGCGATGGCGAGGACATGACGCAGGAGCGCATTCCCTACTTCGCGCGCTTTCTGGGCTGGCTGCGCACCAACGATGTGCATGTGCTGGTCGATTTGAAATCCGGCTCGCCCGCGGCCGCGGCCACCATGTTGAAGCTGGCCGGCTTGCTGCCGCGCGTCATCCTGCTGAGCTTCGATCCTGATACCGACGCCAAGGCGCTGACCGCCGACCCCAGGGTGATGGTCTCGCTGCTGGTAAAGAGCGATGCCGAGGTAGATGCAGCCATTGCGCGCGCGGATAAGCATCCGATTGCGCTCTACGTGCCGCAGGGCTCTGCACCGGAACTCTTTCAATATGCAGCAAAGACCGGGAAGACCGTGATCAGCGACGCCATGGAGAAGCTGGACGTGCAGGCTGCGCAGGGCGGCGATGCCGTATACACCAGCTATCTGAGCACGCGGCCCATGGCCATTCTGGTCACGAACCGCGCGGTCGAACTGAAGAAAGCGCTGCAGTAGGCCGCTGAAAGCATTCCCCTTTGGTGGTACGGAGGGGTAACACTCTCGTTCGGTGAGCGATAGCAGAAGTGCAATGGAAGCGGCGGCAAATCAGAGCGATTCTTATGAGTGTCAGGCAGGGAACCAGATAGCCCGCCAACAGGAGATACTCAATGCACGATTTGCTGATTGCTCTCGCTTTTCTCGCCATGGTTCTGTTCCCTTGCATCGTCGCTTCGCGCACCGGCTCCGGTGAATCCGAATCCGACTCCGAGTAATCCGGCACATTTCTCCAACCGCCTCACCCAGGAAAAGACCGCTGCCGAAACTGGCGCGGTCTTTGTGTTTTAAGCCCGCGCGGCACGCTGCCAGGCTGTTAACGCCTGAACTACCTCCCGGTATCTACCGGGGTACACGTTATCCACTGAAAATTGATATAGATGGGGGATTTTCACTTGATTGCGAACCTGTGACACCGCATACTCCAACCAAGAGTGAAACCGGTGCCTTTCGAGATCATCCCAGTGACCCGCTACGCACGGCAAGACGTTCTCCGTATCCTCCGCCTGAATCCCCGGCAGCTGGTGGCCTGGGAGCGGGCGGGACTTATCGCCTCTTTGCAGGAATATTCCTTTGAAAATCTGGTGCAGCTGCGCAAACTGCGCGACCTGCGCGCCACCCGTATCAGCTCCAAGAGCATCCGCGCCTCAGTAGACGCCATGCAGCGCGTCGCCGGCATGACCAATCCCATGCTGGAAGCCAGCGCGGTGCAGCGCGGCTCTCGCATCGCCTTCCGCCACTGCGGTGCGCTGGTCGATCCGCTCCGCCAGCAACTGATGTTTGATTTTGATGCCGTGGCCCAGACACAACTCTCCGTGGTGGGCGCGCCTGCGGCAGAGCGTGAGCCCACTCTGCCCGAGCGGCAGGCACAGGCGCAGGAGATGTTCCTGCGGGCGGTCTCGCTGGAAGAAAATCCCGCGACCCTGCGCGATGCCATCGCCGTCTACGAAGAGATTCTGCTCCTCCTGCCCACCCACGCGCCGTCGTGCATCAACCTGGGCACCATTCACTACAACAAGCGCCAGTACCGCCTGGCAGAAGAGTTCTATCGCCGCGCCACTGAAGCCGATCCGGAGTATGCACTCGCCTTCTTTGACCTGGGCAATGTGCTGGATGAGCTGCAGCGGCTGGGCGATGCGATTGTGGCCTATCAGACGGCCATCCGTCTGGTGCCGCAGTACGCGGATGCGCACTACAACCTGGCGCTGGCTTATGAACGCAAAGGCGAGAAGCGCCGCGCCCTGCGCCACTGGACCATGTATATGCGGCTCGACCCCGTCGGCCCCTGGGCCGGCCATGCCAAGGCGCAGGCCCGGAAGATCATGAACAGCGAAAAGCTGCGCATCGTCACGCGCCACGGCCGCATTATGCAGAATGTCGTGAACGGTTAGGCCTTCAGCCAAAGCTTCATACCTCTCCTTCATCACTCCAGTCCGGCTTCCCACACTTTTGCGGAAACAACTACACTAGTGGTACGACCTCTTTCCGCATGACTTCCCAGATCAAACCCGCGCGCTGGATGATTCCCTTCCTGGGATTTGCCTGCGCGGTGGGCGTATCCAGCATTTATTACAACCAGCCGCTGCTGCTGGAGATGGCGCATAGCTTCCATATCCGGCCCGGGCACACCGGTTTTGTCTCGGTCGCAACATTGATTGGCTATGCCTGCGGACTGTTTCTACTGGTGCCACTGGGCGATGTGCTGGAGCGGCGCAAGCTGATGATGCGTATGTTCGCGGCGGTCTCTGTGGCGCTGTTTGCCACGGCTGCCGCGCCGAACTTTCCGCTGCTGCTGGCTGCCAGTGCGATGGTAGGGCTCTTCGCTTCCGTCACCCACGTGGCGCTGCCCATTGCGCCATCGCTGGCCGATGACGACCGGCGCGGCCGCGCCATTGGTACCGTAATGACGGGCCTGCTGCTGGGCATTCTGCTGGCCCGAACGTTTGCCGGATGGGTGAGCGCGGGCAGCAACTGGCGCGTGGTCTTCATTGTGGCGGGCTGCATCAATCTCGCCTTCGTTCCGCTGCTGCGCACGGTGATGCCGAAGCTGGAGCCTGCGTCCCCGGTGCAGTACGGCGAGGCGATTCGCTCGCTGTGGACGCTCTTCTGCACGCAGCCGCTGCTGCGCGAATCATCCTTTATCGGCAGCCTGGTCTTTGCGTCATTCAGCACCTTCTGGACGACGCTGGTCTTTCTGCTGGGCAGCCCGCACTACCACATGGGCGCGGGCGTGGCCGGAAGCTTTGGCATACTGGGCGCTACCGGCGCGCTGATTGCGCCCATCGCCGGGCGCTATACTGACCGCCGCGGCTCGCGCTTTGTAGTGGGATTTGGCCTGTGTACGCTGGCCTTCTCTTACTTCGTTCTCTGGATCTTCGGCTATCACATGGCCGGGTTGATCGCTGGCGTGATCATTCTGGATCTAGGCGCGCAGGCAACGCAGATCGCCAACCAGACGCGTATCTTCGGCATCGATTCCGGCGCGCGCAGCCGCTTGAACACTGTCTACATGACCATCTATTTTGCCGGGGCATCAGTCGGCTCGGCGCTGGCATCCCTTGCGTGGGTCCACTATGAATGGCGCGGCGTCTGCGTGCTGGCGCTGTTCTTTGTCTCGCTGGCGGCGCTGGTACACCTGCTGAGCCCACGCACACCGGTGGCCCAGATGCATATGGACCGCAGCGATACCATCCTGGAAGCATGACGCAATTTGTTCGGGAAATGGTGAGCGAGGCAGGGCTCGAACCTGCAACCATCAGCTTAGAAGGCTGATGCTCTATCCAATTGAGCTACTCGCCCGCGACTTTCATTTTAGCTGACGCCGCGTGCTGCGGGCAGATTCATCGCATCACGCAGCAGAACATCGGCCAGCGTCTGGAGCGCAGCGGCCCAGTTGGCCTCTGCAACCGGCAGATCCTGCCCTACCGCATAAACGAATGCGGTGATGGCAAAACCTTCCTGCCCAGAGACGATGCAGCGCCGCAGGGTGAGTTCGCATAAGACAGCAGCCGATTGCCGCAATTCCTCTGGGGATTGCAGTACCTCAGTGAGCAGCACCAGCAGTTCGCGGTGCTGCTGCAGCGAGCAGAAAAGCGCCGTATCGCGAGAGTAAAAATCCACGTACGACCCAATGCCCGCGGCAGCGTTCCCATCGTCCCGCGCAAGCTCCAGGTCGAACGAGGCCGCTTCCATATCTTCTTCATCCATCTGCCAGCGGTCGCACTTCGCCGTCGCCCAGGGTGAGGCGTCAGCATTCAAACGCTGCAGCAGTAACGCCAGCGCAGGATGCTGCATCGCCTCAGGAATCGCAGTAATCTGCTCCGGGCACTGCCGCAAATCCACATAGGCAACGTTGCCGGAGTCATCGTGCCACGGCACGACGAGTACGGGCGACTCCGGCAGCAACTCAATCGACCAGGCCGCCTGAATCGCCGCGGTGTGCTGCTTCCCTGCTGCGTCGCTCACAGAGTCACCGACTGCAGAAACCGCAGAATCGTATACTCCGCCCAATAGCCATCATCATCCGCAGAAGGGTTGGAGTCTGCCAGAAAAGCACAGTGACCGCCGTGCGGCGTCTCCACCAGCAGCGTGTTGGGATTGTCGTGCAGCTTGTTGCAGGTCTCCGGCAGCAGGCGGATGAACGGGTCGTCCAGCGCGTGCAGCACCAGCGTGGGGACGGGGATGCGGTCCACCAGTGCCGATGCGGACGAACGCGCATAGTAATCATCCGCGCCGGCGAAGCCCATGTAATACGAGGTGATGTACTCATCGAATTCGCGGATGGAGTGCAGATTGTAGAGTCGCGCCGCGGAGAACATGTCAGGATAAAGAGCTGCCTTGTGCAGATAGTGGCGGCTGAGCGCGCGCATGAAGCGCCACTCATACCCGCGATTGATGGGGCGATGCAGCATGTCCGCACTGATGGCGAGATCGGCCGCAGGCGACACCGCGACCGCCGCTCGAATCTCCGGCATGGGATCGCTGCCGAGTTCGCCCGCCAGCTTCAGTACCATGTTGCCACCCATCGAATAGCCGATGATCGCAACCGTGCTTAGCCCCTGCTGCCGCACAAAATATTGGGCCACGGCGCGCACATCCTCAGAAAGCCCGGAGTGGTACAGCGTGGGGCAGATGGTATCGGGATCGATCAGGCTGCAGCCGGGCTGGAAGACGTCTTCAGGCCGCTCGCCATCCCAGTAGCGCGCGCCGCCGCAGTTGCGCATGTTCATGCGTACGATATTCCATCCAGCCTGCCACAACTTATTCGCATTGCCGACCACATACTGCGAGCGCGCTGAACCCTCAAGGCCGTGCACGATCACCGCGGTGGGCCGCTGGCTGCGGACCTCAAGGGGTTGCCAGTGGCAGAGGCAGATCAGGCTGGCGGAAGGCAGCTTCGCCGTGGGCGGCGCCACTTCAACCACTTCCGTCAGCGGCTCGTGCAGGTGATCGACGCGCGCAAGATAGCTGCCCAGCACGGTCTGCAGATGTCCGTTGGCCAGCAGACGGCGCGGAGTGAAATCAGTGAGCCAGGCGGGACGCGTACGCGAGACGGCAGGTGTGCTCATCGTGATGCGGCCGCCTTTCGGCTGCGTGGCTGCACTGTTGCAATCGTCGTGGGCAGCTTGCGGAAGGTGTAATTCACTTCAACCGAATTCAACTGGGACGCGTAATAAGGGAGATATTTTTTAGCGGAGACGGTGGCAGGATAGAATTCAGGTTTCCAGGTGGCGTAGGCCCAGCCGGATGTGCCGAGAAAAATGCGCTGCTTCGCAGGAGAGGAAGTGGCGATCGGAGGACCGAGCTGTAGACGCGGGGTCACTGGGCGCTGTGGGAGAAGATTTTGGGGCGGCTAGTGGGGTTCGAACCCACGACATCCGCTGCCACAGAGCGGCGTTCTGCCACTGAACTATAGCCGCCGTATTGAGATAATTATAGCATCGCACCCGCACCGCCCTGCCATGCAGACTACGCCGCCACAACCCGAAATTCTGTTGCCCCGCAGCCGCCGCCTCGGCCACCTGTTTGACGATGAAAGCCTGGATCTGCTCTCGCGCGTGCTGGATAGCTGGTTTCACGTCCCCGGCACGCATATTCGCTTCGGCATCAGCGGCATCATCGGTCTCATCCCCGGCCTGGGCGACGCTATTACCGGCCTGGCCGCCTGCATTATCGTGCTCGCCGCCTGGTTCCGCGGCCTGCCCTACATCACCCTCGCCCGCATGCTGGTGAACCTCGCGCTCGACGTCATCATCGGCGCTATTCCCTTGCTGGGCGACGTCTTCGACATCGCATGGAAGGCGAATCGCCGGAACTACAAGTTGCTGACACGCCATCTGGCCGAGCCCCGCCGCCATACCTGGCGCGACTGGTGCGTGCTGGTCCTGATGGCCGTGGCCATCGCAGCCATCCTGCTGGCGCCAGTCATCGTACTGGTGTGGCTGGTGCTGCATCTGCTGCACGGCCTTTAACTGCTGCAGAGCAGATCGAGATAAATTTGGCGAAAGTGAAAACGACGCGATAGCCCTACGCGCTGCTATGCTAGACTGCCTGAACTACTCAAATGAGAGCTTAGCAATAAACGGTTGCTTTCCCTCTGGGATTTGACTAGCATTCCACTGTTTTGTTGCGGCCCCCTTTTTATTCAACAGAGCCAGATGGTTCCTTCCATTCGTGTGAATGGCTCGTAGAGCGTGTTAGATCGGATACTTCCCCCCGGGTACGCTGGCTCCGGCCATACGGTTACACAGCACAAATCACTGTAAGATTGGTCTTCTCCCATGATCTGTCGCACCGCTTCTCCCCGTGAGGCGAGCCCTTTGGCTTGCGTGCTTTTCTCTCTTTCTGCTGCCTGCGCTGGATTCTCCGCGTCCCGCGCCGCAAAAAAAAGGCATCACTTCACGCGTTCACTGCTGGCAAAGCTGGCGTCAGTGTGCCTGCTCGCCGGTTTTGGTGCAGTCACGACCGCGGCGCAGTCGCCGCAGATGGCGAGCTCCGGCGGCGTGACGGCACCCTTCTCCGTGACCAGAGTCTATGGGGGCGGAACATCCTACGCCACCAGTACGCCAATGGCGGTCACAAGCTGGCGTGGCACATATGCCAATCAGGTCATCACAGACTCCGCCGGAAATATCTATATTTCAGAGTATTTAGGCGGCAACTTCTGTAATGTCTATGAGATTGTCGCAGCCACGCAAAAAGTTATGGTGATTGCCGGCGGTGGCGGCGCCCTTGCCACCACCACTCCCGCAAACGGCACATCCGTCGTACTTGTTCCCTATTCGCTCGCCATCGATGGTTCCGGCAATCTCTACATTGCCGATTACGGACTTGGATTTATCGAGAAGATGACCGGCCTCAATGGCAGCGGCACGCCGCAGATTAAGGTCATTGCGGGCGGTGGCGCATCCTATCCCACCAGTACCCCCGCAGCGGGCACAGCCGTAAGCTTTGCCGCACCCGGCACGGTGATGCTCGACAGCAGCGGCAATCTCTATGTAACGGATGGTACCAACGGCATAGATAAGATAACCAACCCCAGCACCTCGCCACAGGTCATGCTGCTCGGCGGCACCGGCTCCACCACTCCCACGACCACACCCATAGCTCTCACTGCAGCCAAGCTGCTATTCCCGGCACATGGAGTATTTGATGCCGCCGGAAACATCTATCTCTCCGATACTTCTGCCCAGAAGGTCTATGAGATCACCGCTCTCAGCGGCACACCGCAGATCCACCTCGTCGCAGGCGGAGGGGCGACCGCGGTCTCAACTTTGGCAGAAGCAGCCACCAGCGCGAAGTTTGTTAATCCCGCCGGGCTGGTCTTTGACGGCTCCGGCAATCTCTTTCTCGCAGACGCCGATTACCAGGCCACAGGCAGCGACATCGATGAGATCACCGGCCTGGGCACGGCCACGCCGCAGATCGTGCAGGTCATCGGCTCTACGGGGGTAGCTGCAGACACCACTACCCGTTCCATAGCAACCATCAGTTCACAGGGTGCGTACGCAATTTACGCTGATGCCAACGGCTACCTCAACTACAACGACGAGTACCTCAATTACAACCGCACGAGCATTAACCTCAAATCCGCGCCGACCACCTTCACCGGCACCACCGCAGTCGGTTCCACATCGTCTACGCTCAACGTGCTGGTGAAACTGACCAGTGCTACGGCGCTCTCCAGCATCTCGGCCTCCGTGACGGCAAACGGCTTATCGGATTTCACCCTCGGTACCGTCACCGGCTGCACCATCCCCGGCACCAGCACGCAGAACACCGCCGGCCTCGTCTGCACCGTGCCCGTCACCTTCACGCCGCAGTACTCCGGCCTGCGCAGCGGCACCATCACGCTCTACAGCGCCGGCACTACAGTCTTCGGCACGGTCGGCGTCACCGGCATCGCCACCGGCCCGCAGCTCACCTACCCTCCCACCGCAACCCTCAGTTCAGCTACATCGCTCCTCAACATCGGCAGCGGCTTCAGCCAAGCCAATGGCCTGGCCATCGACGCGGCGGGCAACCTCTATGTGGGAGATCTATCCCCCGCCAAGCTCTATGAGATTCAGGCGGTCAATGGCGTCATTCCCGCCAGCCCCACGATCAGCACGCTAGGTGGTGGCTTTGCCGGGATTTGGGGCACAGCCGTTGATGCCGCAGGCAATGTGTATGTAGCAGATGCCTCGACAGTCAAGGAAGTACCGCCGGGTTGCGTCACCTCCACTTGCGTCGTCACACTGGGTGGCGGCTTCGCATCGCCAGGCTCCATCGCGGTCGATACTGCAGGGAACGTGTATGTTGGCGATTATGCCACCAATGGCTTCTACGAGATGTCGCCAAACTGCACAGCAGCCAACGTCACCATCTGTAAGAAGAGCCTCGGGGGCTTCTTCCTGACCCCCTTCGCGGCTGCGGTCGATACCAGCGGCAACGTCTACGTCGGCGATCAAGGCACTGGACACATCTACCAGATGACCCCGAACTGCACGAGCTCCGCCTGCCGCACCCAGCTCGGTGGCTCCACGTTAATCAGTCCCGGCGGCCTCGCGGTGGATGCAAACGGGAATGTCTACTACTCCGACGACAATAATGGTTCTATCAACGAGATGACGCCGAACTGCACCAGTTCCGCCTGCATCACAGAGCTGGCCGTCTATCAGGCCTTGAACACACCCTTTGGAATCGCGTTGGACAGCAAAGGCAACGTCTTCATTGCCGATCAGCTCTTCACAACGTTGAAGGAGCTTGACCTCTCCGACATTCCATCGCTCACCTTCCCGACGACCACGAACGGCGGCTCCACCGATTCCACGGACGGCGCCAAGCTCGTCAAGCTCAAGGACTATGGCAACTCCGTGCTCACCATTGCAGTGCCCACCGTCGGCCAGAACCCCAGCGTCGGCGCGGACTTCACCTACGGAGTGGGCAGCGGCACCTGTCCGCAGCTCAGCACCATCTCATCCGCATCCACTCTTGCAGCCAATGCGAGCTGCAACTTCAGCATCACCTTCTCCCCGCTGCTGGCCACTGCCGGCACAGCCAGCGAGAGCGTGGTACTTACGGATAACAATCTCAACGTCACCAGCGCTACCCAGACCGTCAGCCTGACCGGCACAGCATCTACACCGGCACCGACCGTCACCAGCGTCACGCCGTTCAGCGACTACACTCCCGGTGGAAACCCCATCGCGATTGTCGGCACCCACTTCACTGGTGCCACCGCCGTCAACTTCGGGAGCACCGCTGCCACCTCGTTCACTATCAATTCGGCCACATCCATTACCGCTACAGATCCCGCCGGCTCTATCGGCACGGTGAATGTTACCGTCACCACCCCGGCCGGCACATCTGCTCTTGGGGCCGGTGACCAGTTCATCTACTACGGAACGCAGACCATCACCTTCACCCAACCCACGACTCCGTACGCCCTGGGTGGTGGCACGGTAACACTCTCCGCCACGGGCGGTTCCAGTGGCAACCCCGTCGTCTTCACGGTGGATGGCAGCAGCACCGCCACCGGCAGCATCGTCGGTAACATACTCATCATCACCAGCACGGGCACGCTGGTTATTGATGCAAATCAGGCGGGGGGAGCGAACTATGCCGCCGCTACTCAGGTACAAAAGTCCATCGTCGTCACTGTGCCCGCCAGCTACACCTCACCAACCACAGCCGTAGGTTCAACCAGCGCCACGCAAACGGCCTATGTCACCTTCACCACCGCCGGCACGCCAAGCTCCATCTCCGTGGTGACGCAGGGCGTGACCGGCCTTGATTTCAATCTCGTCTCCGGCGGCACCTGTTCCACCTCCACTGCTTACACCATTGGGCAATCCTGCACGGTTCTCTACAGCTTTACGCCGGGTGCGCCCGGTCAGCGGCTGGGCGCGATTGTGCTAACCAGCAGCACGCCTGCAGTGCTGGGGATGGGGTATCTGACGGGCACAGGCACGGGTGCCCTGGCGGGCTTCACGCCAGGAACAATATCGACGGTGGCGGGCAATGGGACCGCCGGTTATACCGGCGATACGGGCCCGGCGACCAGTGCGGAGTTGAGAACCCCCCAAGGCGGAACAGTGGATGCGGCGGGGAATATTTACATCGCAGAATACTCCAACGATCGCATCCGCAAGGTGACGGCTGCGACAGGAATCATCACCACGGTGGCTGGCAATGGCAGCGGTGGCTATAACGGCGACAATATCGCCGCGACCAGCGCGCAGTTGAGCAATCCCTATGGCGTCGCAGTGGATGGCGCCGGGAATCTCTACATCGTGGATAACGGCAACGATCGCATCCGCAAGGTGACAGCGGCAACGGGGATTATCACGACAGTGGCGGGCAATGGCACGTTCGGTTATGCAGGAGACAATGGCGCGGCGACCAGCGCGAAGTTGAACACCCCCCAAGGGGTAGCGGTGGATGGCGCAGGCAATGTCTACATTGCAGATGCGTTCAACGAACGCATCCGCATGGTGACAGCGACGACAGGGATCATCACGACGGTGGCAGGCACGGGCACGGCCGGTTATGTGCCCGCGCAGGACGGCGGCGCGGCGACCAGTGCGGAGCTGGGCCAACCAGTCGGAGTCACGGTCGATGGAGCAGGCAATCTCTACATCGCGGATACATACAACCATCGCATCCGCAAGGTCACGGCAGCGACGGGGATCATCACGACGGTGGCAGGCAATGGCACTGCTGGGTATGTGGCCGCGCAGGACGGTGGCGCAGCGACCAGCGCGGAGTTGCACAATCCCGCTCAAGTAGCAGTGGACGGCGCCGGCAATCTCTACATCGCCGATCAAAGCAACAGTCGTATCCGCAAAGTGGCGGCTGCGACGGGGATCATCACGACGGTAGCGGGCAATGGGACGGCCGGATATGTGGCCGCGCAGGACGGCGGCGCTGCGACGAGCGCGGAGTTGAACTATCCCGGTGGCGTTGCGGTGGACGGTGCAGGAAACCTCTACATTGAGGATATCTTCAATCAACGCATCCGCATGGTGACCGCGGCGGCCAATCCGCTCGCCTTCACCTCGACAAATGACGGCAGCACCAGCGCCGTGCAGTCGGTTACGGTGACGAATAACGGCAACACCGCGCTCACTGCGACTTCCACTGGTCTCGCCGTCTCCGCCAACTACACACAGGTTGCCGGCAGCGGCACGCCTGCGGACTGCACCACAAACTTCTCGCTCGCATCCGGCGCCAGCTGCAACATCAGCCTGGAGTTCGCTCCTGTCTCACCCGCCAGCGGCACCGTCACCGGCACCACTGTGCTTACTGACAACAACACTGCGACCACGGGACTCTTCAGCGGCAACTCCGTCAGCCCGACGCAGACGATAGCCCTGTCAGGCACCGCTGTGCTCTCCACCTCCAAGCTCGCCTTTGGCACAGCACCAACTGTCTCTCTCGTTCCGGGCGGCAACGGTGGCACCGCCATCACCGTGCTTGAAGAGAACGCATCCAGCGCAACCGTGACCAGTGCGACCGATGCCATCACCCTCACCGTCACCGGTCCAGCCGGATTCACCACTACGGTCTACGGACCCACCAATGCAGTCGCTGGCATCGCGACCTTCAACGTCTCGGCAGCCGCACTCACCATCCCGGGTACCTACACTTACACAGCCACTTTCGGTACGCTCACCAGCGCAGTCGCTACTGAGACTGTTGTCTCGCTCACGACTACCACCGTCACCTCCAGCGCCAACCCGCAGAATGTGCTCAACACAACCTACTCGCTACCGGGCACAGTCACATTCACCGCCACCGTCACGCCTTCGGCATCAGCGCCCACCGGCACCGTAACCTTCAAGGACGGCGCCAGCAACCTCGGCACCGGGACACTTTCTCTCGTCTCCGGCAACTACGTCGCCACCTATACCACCACTGCGCTCACGCAGGGCTCCCACAGCATCACCGCCGTCTATGCGGGCAATTCCAGCCTCGCCGCCAGCACCAGCAGCGTACTCCCGCAGATTATGAGCGGCACGCCCGCCACCATCGCCATCACCAGCGGCAACAACCAGACCACCGCTATCGGCCAGCCCTTCGCGCTGCCCATCACCTTCCTCATAACGGATAGCCTCGGCAATCCCGTACCCGGCGGACAGGTCGGCCTCGCCGGCTTTTCGGCCGACAACTTCACCTTCGCCGGCGGCGTCAGTCAGGCCACCGCCAACAGCTCCGGCGTCGCCGTCTCGGCGGTCATCACCGCCGGCCCCGTCCCCGGCACGTACATCGCAACCGCCTACTCCTCCACCAGCAGCGCCAGCATCAACGTCACGCTGAACGTCACTGCGCCCTCCACCTACACCGCGCCCACCACTGCCGTTGGCGCCACCAGCTCTACCCAGACGGCCTACGTCACCATCACCACGGCCGGCACTCTCGGCTCCATCACCGTGTCAACACAAGGAGCAACCGGCCTTGACTTCGCCTATGTCTCCGGCCAGACCTGCTCCATCGGCACGGCCTACACCGTCGGCCAGACCTGCGCAGTCTTCTATACCTTCAGGCCCATGCATCCCGGCCAACGCCTCGGCGCCATCACGCTCACCACCAGCGGCGGCACTCTGCTTGGCAATAGCTTCCTGAACGGCACCGGCACCGGCCCGCAGATCTCCTACGGCCCCGGCGTCAAGAGCATCATAGGCAGCGGCTGGGGCAATGCCGCAGGCGTGGCCGTGGATGCGAGCGGCAATGTCTACGTCGTCGACCAAAGTCACAACCTGGTGTGGAAGGAGACGCCCTCCGGCAGCAGTTACACGGCTAGCATTGTGGCCGACAGTACCTCGAATTACGGTTTGAGTTATCCCACGGACGTGGCGGTGGATGGGGCCGGGAATGTCTATATCACTGATCAGAACAACAGCCGTATTGTGAAGGAAACGCTTGTGGGCGGCAGCTACGTGCAGAGTGTTGTGGCAAACAGCGGCCCTTATGCTTTGACCGTGGATGGCAGCGGCAATATCTACTTCCCCAACGGCAGCAATGTCGTGATGGAAACGCTCCAGCCCAACGGCAGCTATGTGCAAAGCACCATCGGCAGTGGCATGAATATCGGCTACGGCAGCGTGAAGGTTGACAGCAGCGGCAACCTCTACATCGGCGACCAGTACGACCAAAAAGTTGTGAAGGAGACGCTCTCTGGCGGAAGCTATACCCCAAGCGTTATCGCGACTGGCTTTCAGTGGGGCAATAGCATAGCCCTCGATGCCGCAGGCGATGTATATGTCGCCGATCAAGGCACCGGTAAGTTGTATAAGGAGACACCCTCGGGCAGCAGCTATACCCAAAGCACGCTGGCCACCACCTTGAACGGTCCCATCTTCATGAATATCGATGGCAGCGGGAACCTCTACATCGGCAACAACGGCGCCGATCAATTTATAAAGCTGAACCTCTCCGACGCTCCCACCCTCACCTTCGCCTCCACCAACGACGGCAGCACCGCCGCCGCACAGTCCGTCACCATCACCAACAATGGGAACGCCGCGCTCACCGCAGCTTCCACCGGCCTCGCCGTCTCTGCCAACTACACCCAGGTCGCCGGTAGCGGCACGCCCGTTGATTGCAGCACCACCTTCTCGCTCGCAGCAGGCGCAAGTTGCAACCTCAGCCTGGAGTTCGCTCCTGTATCGCCCGCCAGCGGAACCACCACCGGCACCACCGTGCTCACAGACAATAACCTGAACGTCAGCAGCGCCACGCAGACCATCAACCTCACCGGAACCGCCGTCCTCGGGCTCACTGCGCAGAGCATCACGTTTACACCCGCTTCACCCATCACCTACAGCGTATCGCCCATCACGCTTACGGCGACCGGCGGCGGCTCCGGCAATCCAGTCACGTTCAGCATCCTCAGCGGCCCCGGCACGTTGAGCGGAACCAATAATGCCACGCTGACCCTCACGGGCGTTGGCGCCATCCAGATTGCGGCGAATCAGGCCGGCAATGGCAGCTACCTGGCCGCCCCGCAGGTAACGCACGGCATCTTCGTCAGCGCAGCCTCCAGCTACACCGCGCCAACCAGTGCCGTAGGTACCACCAGCGCCACGCAGACGGCATACGTCACCATCACCACTGCAGGCACACTCAACACGATCTCGGTGCTTACGCAGGGCGCGACCGGTCTGGACTTCAATATCGTCTCCGGTGGCAGTTGCTCTACCAGCACCGCTTACTCTGTCAGCCAAACCTGCTCCGTGTTCTACACCTTCAAGCCCGGTCACCCCGGCCAGCGCGTCGGCGGCATCGCGTTGTTTGATTCTTCCGGCAAGCTGCTCAGCAACACCTACCTGAATGGAATCGGCACCGGGCCGCAGATCGCCTATAGCCCCGGCGCAGTCAACACACTCGGTAGCGGTTTCGGCACGCCATATGCCACTGCGGTCGATGGCAACGGCGACGTCTTCGTCGCCGACCAAAACAGCGGCAGCATCAAGGAGATGGTCGCCGTCAGCGGCGTCATCCCCGCCAGCCCCACCATCAAGACGATTGCCAGCG